>OHAP01000353.1_pt1 | contig 34946 bp, 32 predicted proteins | sample 1577171 | NCBI WGS metagenome assembly OHAP01 (sample SAMEA3541489, study PRJEB24748) | human gut metagenome | biome: human gut; feature: human-associated habitat; material: faeces | place: China | collected 2012 | reverse complement strand
CCGTTCGACAGCGCCCATACGACATGGCCGTCGATGCGGCACAAAAGGCTCTGGCACTAATCGAAGGACAACCCATCAAGGAACCATTCGAGACGTTCCCCGTGCAGCTGCAAGTACGCGGATCAACCGCCAAGCCACGCGCCACCCCTCTGCTGTAGGCCGCAGCGTGCAATCGCGCGAGATCACTTCGCGCAATATCCCCATTTCAACCGGTCTATCTGCGTTATGTATGGCAGATTTTACTTCTTGTCCGGAGACCCGCCGCATCAATTAAGTGACTGCAAGAATCCATTCAATACGTTGCTGCCAGCAACACTTCGGAAAGCAAAGTAAAAGTTTCCAATATATTCGGAGGCATCGCCAAGCAATGCAACCGTATTAAAACTTGGTTCGATTAAGGTTCGATAAATCTGCCTCACCATTTTTGTTTATGGCGAGGCAAAATACATCCTTCCCAGATGGCTTTGCTGCTTTTTGTATCTTTTGTTGTTATCCGTTGCCACTTGTCGGCATCGGCACAGCATATCAGTATCATGTGCGTATGCGACTTCTTGGCAATATTCTGTGGCTGATTTTGGGTGGTCTGTTTCTGGCTGCGAGCTGGGCCGTTATAGGGCTGGTGCTGTGCGTCACCATCATCGGTATTCCGTTCGGTATTCAATCGTTCAAGATGGCCAAACTAGCTCTATGGCCGTTCGGCTCGCAAATCCGCAGCTTGTAACCACTTCAGATCACTTCACCCAACATAGACGGCCATCAACTGCCGTCTGGCATATAAGTATCGAGGAGCTGCGGTCCGAACAGGCCGTGACCACTGCACCCTAAGCAACGAAACACATTTCACTCGCATATGGCAGCTCCAGAGCGACAAGGCTCAAAAAACTGAACAGTTGAACATTACCTACCCAAATGATTGCTGATGCCAGCCGCCTTGTGGACAGGTTAAAGAATACTTGCGATAGCGGCTTCTCTAACTGTACGTTATCTAGAAGAAGACATCCGTACCCCGTCAAATACGGTTACTTGCGCAGCTTGCTTGCCGCGAAGATAAACAATGGCAGCGCGGCGAACGCGTAGTTCTCGCACTGGATATACAGGTACACGATCAGGACAAGCCAGCAGATAACAGTCTTGTTCCAAACACCATGCCCGGCAGCTGCCGTATCGAAGACGCGCGTCATGGAAACTATGGAAGCGATGACCAGCAGAACCAGGCCGACCAATCCGTATTCGGCGACGACGCTGGTATACGCACACATCGTCCATACGGTGTCCGCATTCATGCCAGCCGCGAATCCCACCGCAGCACTTCCATTCATGCCCAGGCCATTCAACAATCGTCCTGCATGCTTCGCGCCGGCCCATACCGCGTTGATGATATTGCCGGCGCCATATCCGGTAAACACCGTCCACGGATGGGCGAGCAGCCCGCATATCGGGTCAAGACTCTGGTAGATTCGCGCGAAGAACGATCCGTCTCCTTCGACACCGTTTTCCGCAATCGAAGATAGTCGGGAATCGGCAAGCACGCCCAATAATCCGGTGACGCTCATGAACGCGGCGTTGCCATGGATGCCGAATTTCAGCCATCCCGGGATAGACAGGATTATGCAGGCCACCGGCAGGAGGAACATTGGCAGGTACCGGTTGGCTGCGATGCGCAGTTGACGCCAATTGCATAGGCAGTACACAGCGAACAGCGCCGGACTGATTGGCGACCAGAACGGCGCGTACAGGCCGAGCGTGGTGCCGTCCACCGGAAGAAAAGCGATGGCCAGCAACAGCCAAATGACGTTGCGTTCCTGCGTTGTCAGAAATCGCAGGAACGGCCGGTATTGCGGTCGGCCATGATAGTTGCCCGCGTCGATGGTGTCGTTGTGTACGTATGCCTGGTTCATGTGATTCCCCCTCCCCGTCAACCTTACTCGTTCATCATGATGTATGGTGCCACCCTAAAAGCGCAACACTGGATTGGCAACGGTGTGTTGGACTGTTTCTAGAAGGTCTTTCCTTGTTGTGTGAACTCCACGGGACTCATGTAATCGAGGGTCGAGTGGAGCCGTTGGTGGTCGTACCACCACACGTACCGGTTGACGTCCGAGCGCAGCTGTTCCACGCTCGTGTAGACGTTGTCGTATATGAGTTCCTTCTTGACGAGACGGTTGGTGGATTCCACCACCGCGTTGTCGTACGGGCTGCCGGGTCTGGAAAGGGAACGTGTGATGCCGAACACGTCGAGCATGCGTTCGATGCGTTCCCCGGTGAACTCGCCGCCGCGGTCCGTGTGGAACACCTCGATCTCATCCAGCGGGAAGCGCAGCGCGGCAAACGCGGCCAGCACGAGATCGGCGTCGTGCCTGACGCCGACCGAATGGCCGGCGATCTGCCGGTTGGCCAGGCCGCCGGGCAGGCAGACGTACGCCCACGAACTACCGACCCTCACGTAGGCCGGGTCGGAGGCCAGATGGGTGCGCGGCGCGTAGCCATTGAACTCGCGGGCGAGGATGTTGGGAGCCGGGTCGTCGTTCGGCCTGGCCGGGCGTGGCCTGTAGGCGGCCTTGGAATAGGAACTGGCCATGCCGTTCCTCTTCATGATCCGGTTGATGCGGCGGCGGGACAGCGTCACGCCCTCGTGCCCCAGGGCATGCTTGATCTTCCTGGCCCCGTACACCTTGCCGCTGTCCCTCCACACGCGCTCCACATCCTTCTCGTAAGGGTCGGCGCGTTCGGCCTCGGGGTGTTCGAGCATCCAGTAGTAGGTCGACTTGGCAACGCCCAGGATCCTGCACTGCGCCGATACCGGGCAGCGGCCGTCGTTGGACCGTATCACGTCTACTTTCGTGCGAATACCGGCGCCGCTTGTTTTAAAACGTCGACCTCCATCTCCAGCTGCCTGTTACGTTTCCGCAATTCGATCAGCTCGTTCTCCTCGGGAGTGCGGTTGTCGGCCGCTTTCGTGGAGCCGCTGTTACGTATCCCCTGCACCCAACGCTGCAGCGTGGAACGCGGGATGCCGTACTCCGCCCTGATCCGCGACGACGGCTTGCCGTTCTCGTACAGCTGCACGATCTGCCTCTTGAACTCCTCCTCGTAATGACGGGGACGATTCGGATCGGCCATGATGATCAACTCCTTCGTTGTCATGTCCCGCATGAACCAGTCCAATACATTGTAGCCAATCCAGCCCGCGCCGAGCCGTTCGGCGGCCCGCTTCCGCGCATGCCGTCCGACACCGGTTCGATTGCCTTGGTCCCCGTCTCCAGTGGGATGATGGGTTTCGCCATATGGCCGGCATGCCCGGGATCCTTTGCCGGCCGGCGTTCCAGGCATTGCCTGGTCTGATAACCCTGGTGCTCGACCACCTAGGCCGTGGTCATCGGCGTGGTGGAGTACAGGTCCACCACGCGCTGTCGTTCCTCGGGGCCGGACATATAATAATCCTTTCGTTCGGTCTCCAAGAAAACGTCCGCACCCTGTTATCCGCCGACGCCATCCATATCAAACCGGGTACGATGCAGGCGAGAATGATAGTTGCGATGGTTCCACTGAGACGGCTGCGTCATTCCCCGTTACCAGCCGAGCCACGAACATTGACAACGGGAAGAACGCATGATCCGCTTCGGTTCAGTTGAACTATCCATATACGCTTTCTATCATCTCACCGAAAACAGCGTCACCAAGTACCCCGTCATCCAATTTTATCTCCGCCCAGATGCCAATCCCCGCCGTCGATGACGCCAACAGCACACCAACAATATTTTGTCTCGTCATTCCGACTCGAGGGATTGCCAATTATCTGGAGGAAGATCTAGTTTGAGATATTCATACGAATTCGTTCTGATTTCAGAAAGAACGCCTTTGGCGTTGCGAATCCAGTTGTTACCCTTATTGTCTCGAAAGGCAATAACCGATTCAACACGAACATGCATTCCTTCGCCCGGATAAGGAACATAAGTCGTAAATCTCCCAGGAGGGACGGTACCTACACAAACAGTATTATTTGTCCCGCTCAAATAATCGGCACCAGCCCCTTGATATGTTCCAGAAGTTAAAACGACATCATAGATCGGCTGATCCGAACCATTATTGACGGAAACCTTCATTAATGGAGAATCCTCCACCATCTGAACGCCGCCTTTCGAATCATGTACCACCCAAGACGATATCTCATTCGCTTGTTCAAATTTGGCAATCTGCTGGTCATGATTCTTCACATAGTCATATGACATAAAAGCAATAACGATGGAAATCACGGAAATACCAACCGTGAATATGTCTGAAACATTGGTAAGCCCCGGATGTTCAGTATTCAAAAAAATTCCAATGGCTTTAATCGTTCCACCAACATTTTGCCGAATATAGTTCATGCATTGATCCCTTCCCCGCTGAAGCAATATCTCCATTCTCCGACTCACACCTATCTAATCTTCAACGGCAGTATACCACACACTCAAACATTTGTTCGATTTTATCTTTTAATAGAATATCCCAGTCGGTTTGGGTGTGTAGGATTCGGAGGGAAGAGAGACCACAGACTAGAGGAGAATTGTGAACAAAAGAACCAGGACGCGGAGAACGACAACCGCATAAACGCCAAACACGGCGCACCGGCACATTCCCGAATCGCAAATGGGGGGGGGCAGAGGAATTCCAGCATCGAGCTGCTGCGCATCATCGCGATGTTCATGATCCTTATGTACCATTTTATAACCCAGAATGGTTTTCCTATCAACAAGCTCCCACTGGCTATGGAAATTTTTCCCGATTCTTCATGGCTAGTGGCGGCAAGGTCGGCGTCGTCATCTTCTTTTCCATCTCTGCTTGGTTCTTCCTCGACAAGGAACAGACCATCAAATCCAACCTGAAACGCGTGTGGATCATGGAACGCGAACTCCTGTTCTGGAGCCTTACGCTCATGGCGTTCTATCTCATGCTCGACCGCGCCTGCATTGACGCAAAGCTTATGATAAAGAGCATCGCACCACTCTCTATGAGTTTATGGTGGTATGCTACAGCCTATGCTATTTTCCTGGCACTGTTACCCTTTCTATCCAAAGGACTGAAAGCTCTCGGTAGAAAGTACCATCTCGCACTTGCCATAACCGTACTAATAATTCGGGGATTAACTAGCTTTATTCCAGGATCCCTAGGAGGATACCCCAGCATCAATTCATCACTCACCGGTGTTTTTGGGTTCATCTACCTATTTATCATCATCTCCACCTACAAGTGGTATATGACGCCGTTTACGCTCAAAAATATTGGTGTACTGCTTGGCACGGGAATCGGACTCTCCCTACTGTTTGAATTTGCACCATTTCGGATTCGCTTCAAGCTTCGTCATTACCAGCGATTGGAAGCTTCCCATGGTCATGATCGGATTCGGCATCTTTCTGCTGTTTAATAAGTGCACTTTCCATAGTCAAGTCATCAACCGCATTGCGCAATCCACATTCGCAGTATATCTGATTACTGTCTACGATGCCTCTATAACACTACTATGGAAGCGACTATTTAACCTTGGGAATCTATACCAGCGACCATTTGCAATTCTGTGAAGTGGCCTGGTTTTTGTTCCGCCTTTATAGTGAGGCGGAACAAAAACCAGGCCACTTCATTTTCTTGGAGACAGCCACACGATGGCCTTGATACGCAATAACGATGGCCTCAAAACAAGCAGATATTCAATCAATACCGCCCTGGAAAGGAGGGGCGTCACCGCGTCCGGGAGGCGCATCGGCAACATCATGCACGAACAGGGCATGACGGGCGCGTACACGCGCAGACGATTCAAACCGCACGGGACGCGGCCGACGAGGCCAGGCTCGCGAACCTGCCGGACCGCGGATCCGACGGCTACGCCCCGCACACGCGTCCGGCGGGTGGCCCGGCGTATGTATGTCTGATGGTCGGCCTGGCGAACAGGGGCATCGCCAGCCATTCCGTCGGGCGGGCCCGGAACGCGGGCCTGGTGCTGAGTGCGTTCTGCACGCTCGACTTCCCGCTGGCGGACGTCCAGGTGTTCCACACCGGCCGGGACGGCGAGTTCGACGACACGAGGATTGACGAGCTGCTCGACGTGTTCGACATCAAAAGATCGCTGCCGCGCAAGGGCAACCCCTACGACAACACCGTGGTCGAGTCGACGAACAGGCCGCTGAAAAAGGAGCTCGTGTACCGGAACCGCTACGTCACGATCGAGCAGCCGAGGCGCGACCTCAACGACTACGTGTGGTGGTCCGACGACCAGCGGCTCCACTCCACCCTCGGATACCGGAGCCCGAAGGAATTCACCGAACAAGGACTCGTCCTCTAAGAAACTGTCCAACACGCTGTTGCCAATCCATTCAAATATGAGATCGTTCAGTTGTACGGAAATAGCAAGGACACCAACGGCCCAATAGCAGCCCGTACCAAAAACAGCAATAGCTCCAAATTAATTTTCCCAATACCAGTTTTCAAATTCTTCGCGCGTACGTTCTACCGAAGTATCAAATTCTTCTATAGAACGGCGCTTCTTATAGAACTCATCGGTAGAACATATGACGCGGGCAGGAGCACCTCCTACAACACAGCCTTCAGGAACATCCTTTGTTACGACGGATCCACCAGCAACAATGGAGTTAGAGCCTATTACAACACCTGGCATGATAAAACACCCCCCCCCGATACAAACATCATCCATAATTTCTATAGTATCGAAATGAGTTTTCAGCGGAACAAAGTCTTTGTGATTGCAATATCGAGGATTGACGTTAAGAAAGTTCGAGAAAATATCATGATTAATGAAGGTTACACCACAGGCAATAGATACTCGATCATGTATTGACACAAGCCACGAGTCCGACGGAAGAGATGTAGGTTCAAAATGGCATTGCTTTCCCATGTGATGAAAAATATGATGTCTGCGAATATAATCTGCACGCCATACGCCATCCTTTCGACGAAAAATCGTCTTCAGCAAAAGTGAATGAAGAGAAACCATTCTCCGTTCCTTTGAAAACGTTCTACTTTTACCCATAATTCCTCCGATTGTTAATACTATTTTCTACGACTAATATATTCTTTAGCCGTACTGACTAGGTAGTTAAAGTTCTCGTTTTTGCAGATGACGCTGACCAGAACGTAAACAACTCCACCGACAATAAGCTGAAGCAATAGCAAAAGTATTTTGTTGATCTGCAGATAGCCAATGCCAAACACCGCAGCGCCCATGACCAATGCCTGAAGTACATTGGAAGCAAAATCCCAATATAAATCCTTCAGCTTGTAACCAATCGTCTTATTGCAACCTATGCTGTAGAGTATCACCCCAAGGATGCCTACCAGAACCTCGGAAAATGCGATATAAATTGTTCCAAAGCGAACTGTGACAATCAGGGAGGCAAGACCAAAAATCCTGATTGGGATATCCATTTTAAGCACGAGGTCACTTCTTCCAATTGCTTTAATCGCTTGCAGAGATGCAGTTTGAGCAGGACGGAAAAGCAAATTGATGCAAATAATTTGCAAGAAAGGCACAATGGGCAGCCACTTATCTGTAAGTAATACGGATACAAAAGTAGTGCCACAGGCAGCAAAGCCAACGAGCAGTGGGCTCATGATGTACGAAGACATCTTGATGGCGCGTCTAGTAATCGCTCTAACACGCTCAACGCTGGCTTGCTCGTGAGACATAGCAGGGAAAAGCGCGCTACTCATTGCGGCGTCTACATTAACGACAATCAGATTCGGATAGTAGCTGCCACGGTCGTAATAGGCGAGATCCTTAGCGGAATAGACCTTGCCAATTACCAGGCTTCTCAGGTTGCCATAAATAGTCACCATAAGACTCTGAATGAGGAGTTTCCACCCGAAACGGAAGAGACCTCTAAGTCTTTCAAAAGAAAATTCAAGCTTTGGACGCCATTCGATGATAGTTCGAAGGGTGAAGGTATTAATAATGGTATTGGACAGATATTGAGCTACCAAAGCCCACACGCCCATACCGAAATACGCCATTCCTATGCCTATGATCGCCGAAATCAAGGTTCCTATAGTCGTAGAGTAGAAGAACTTCTTAAAGATCATATTCCTAGACACATAGGCCTGCTGCACCGAATTAACGGCAGCAACGGGAAGCTGCAACGCCAGCACACGTAGCACAGGAACAAGAATTGGCATCTTATAGAAGGATGCAACCAAAGGTGCGATACCAAAGAAAATCACAAAATAGAGGAACGTTGAAAAAGCTATGCCGAAATAAAAGACCGAAGAGAAATCAAGTCCATCGGCATCTTTCTTTTGAATCAGCGCGACCCCAAAACCATCATTAACAAAAACATTAGCAATGGTGATAAAAATAGTTACCAGAGTAACAGTTCCATAATCGGATGGCATGAGCAAACGAGCTAGAATAATTGTAACGATAACAGAAACTAGCTGCGAACTCATTCGCTCGGCAAATTTCCAAAACAAACCACTGATAACAGAGTATTTCATCTGCTTATTAGAGTCATTCATTCCCTTACCAACACTTTTCTATGCGAATCACTTCTATCGGGAACAGGCGTCAGATTACGGACGAAATAAGACCAAGAGACTTCTCACGCTCCGCATTAATATAGCTATTGATGAAGGTATAGTCCCATTCATAATTCAGCATGTCGCGAGCGTCACGTGTATTGTCCGATAGGAGTTCATACAATCCAAGTCGCTTCAAGAAGTTATCCGCCTTCGCCAAGATGAAATCAGAAGCGCAGAAGGCCATCTTCTTATTAAAAATTAGCGAGAATGTCAAGCCGTGGAATGTGCTCGTCGCGATAGCAGAGGAGTAACGGAAGAGGCCAATCCATTCAAAAGGTGTCAAATCGGATTGATGGATGAGGACATCACACCAATCATATTGGTCATCATTGCAATCAAGGCAAATGATTTGAAGACTGTTATCTTTAGCATATGAACAAATCTGCTGAATAAACTCATCAGAGAAATCCTGACCATAAACAATCAGATAATCCTCATACTGCGGTTTAACTATATTCTCGTCAGTAGTGAAATCCCATAACCAAGTTGGATCCAAGACAACCTCTGGACGAGTTCCGGTAATGTCTTCGACGATATCGGCGGAGTTTTTATCACGAACCGTGATGAGGTCAAGGGAACGCACTCCGTCGACCACATACTGAGGATATTCAGAACCGCGTTTAATGGTGCCAAAAGTAGCAGCATAAGCGACTTTCTTGTCGGCCTGAATCCCCACACCAAACAGTTTGGGGTCATGGTTGAAAATTTCGAACGAATAGTCCCAGACTATATCGCTGCCAAGCACGACAGTATTAAATGTCGTACTTGCAAAATCGGCAGAGCTCATTCTCTCGGTATGAGGAATGGAAAGATAGTATCCGGGGAACGTTTGCTTTCGATGGTTGTAGTTTGAGTTCGGGTTGATGATATCCGCTAAATTTTTGTAAAAAGCGGACTTGAGGAAATTATGCCCGATCTCCTTCTTGTAGTAGCTGCTGTAATGCTTCTCATCAAGATATGCAATCTGTTTAACGTCTCGACCAGCACAACGCTTATCGAGAACACGTTGCAGTGCATATGCTTGGGCAAAAGTACCGTAGTTTGGCACATCCCAGAAGGTCAAAATACCCATATCATAAGTGGACATAATTCACTCCTTTACCGTTTGATCAGAAAGAACGTAATAAGACAAAGGAAAAATAAGGAACATCACGGGGAATGTGAAAACTTCCGTTGTACACATAATCAAATAAGCCGATACGGCATACACCGCGATCTGCGCTACCTTTTTCGGCCAATATTCCAGCGACTTTTTGATTATGAGAGCGATGATAACAAGCAACAGTGCAAGTGCCACTAATCCACCTTGGAAAGCCACCTGAAGAATTTGATCGTGACAATGCGTTGCGCCGACCCACACTCCACTCGACGATGAACCCAAATAGCCAACCATTGCATCATTGGTGAGCACACCGTACCCCAATATGGGATTAGCGGTTATCGCACGTAGGGCATTGTTCCAAATGTTGAGTCGTCCGGTAAATGTCATGTCTTTGCCCAAAGTCGACACCAAAGGAGCAAAAATGCTATCTGCCCTGAAAACAACAATCAAAAGCCATACGATAACGGAGATAACGACACTTCGGATTGGAGTAAATGCTAGTTTGGCCTTTGGAATAATCATCAGCAGAGAGAACAGAACGATACCCACAATGCCAGTTGCCGAGCCGTGAATAAATTCAGTTACAACAACTGCAGCCGTTAATACGTATCCTCTAGTTTTGCTCCGAGTAAGGGCAATATACGCCCAAGCAACAACCAGAGCGGGAAACAGCCACTGCACAAAATAATTGTCTACGCCTAGGAACCATTCTTGGGAAGCTGCATAACCGGAAACCGATCTGCTGTATAGTCCGTTAGGCGCAACTAATACAGACAGAAGATTCACATAGACGCAAATCTCACAATGCAATACTAGGACGCGAACCAGCGTATATACATCGTTTCGATATAGGTCGAAGATAAGGCACACTATCATGATTCGCAGCAATGACAAAATTGCATTATCCATCAAGCCATGAGAGATTGCCGTTGCCAAGAGGATCCACGCATACATGCATGCCGAGATAACGGTTACAATTGAAAGAGCTTTGCGTGAAAAAACAAGACGACAAAGAAGATATGCGTCTACGACATAAGTTAGTAACCTGTTCAAATGAAGCGACGTCGTAAAGTAATCTACCGATATCGGCATGAATACCGGAATCAGCAATAAGAATAGGATGACTTTCCTTTTTGTGATATGCACCGACATTGCGTTCACCCTAGAGAGCAGGACGTAATTGTTTGATTACTTTCGCGGGAATACCAGCCGCGACCGCATAGGCCGGCACATCATGAGTGACCACCGCATTTGCGCCTATGATTGCGCCATCCCCGATGTTCACACCGGAAAGGATACACACATTACGGCCAATCCAGACGTTCTTACCAATACACACCGGACCCTTACTCACTATTTCTCGATCATTGGGTGCAATATCCAATTCGGCTGCGATATTTGCACCATGAGAGTTATCAGTAATAAAGACGTTAATTCCTAGTAGACAGCCATCACCTATGGAAACATGATGAGCGCAGGAAACGTAGGAATAATCCGCCATCACGACATTAGACCCGATCAGCAATGCAGGATCCGAATACCGTTCCGTTGGCCATACTTGCAGCGATATGGACTTACCAGCGGAGAAATTCTTACCAATATGGATAAATCCTTCACCGTGAATTGAGAAGGCAGGACCAACATGACTGTTAGTCCCCAAATCAGCGATTCGAGAAGAAGATAAGAGCCAGCGCATCCTGCTAAATAGTCTATGAAGCTTCGGCATTTCAATTCCCCAAACATTTCTCGTCTATAAGATTCATTAATTCAAGAGATTCCGGAATAGCTACTTTTCTACAGAACAACGCATTACTGTGAACGATGTCTTGGTATTCTGAAGCTTCCAGAGTCAATGGCAATTGTTTTGCAGGGCGTTTGGGATACCATTCAACAAAACGTAGTGAATTCCTGGTTTCTATGTTCAGCTGTTCACGCACAGGCCTGAGGACTGTAGAATAAACAATCTCATCCGTGCAGAAGGTATATTTAAACCTATCGAGATAATCCTTATGAGACTGAAGATAATCCAATAAGTAATCAATTGATTTACGACTAAGAGAGAACCAGTTCCACCCTCCATATATCCTATCCATAAACTTCAATGGACGATGAATCGGCCATAACAACAGCTTGAGAATACCGGGAACATGTAGTTTACGCGCGATAGGACCGTTGAATACGTCCATGAAATACCAGTGCTCAAGTCTCTCAACATAAGGCCCGACCCTTCTTTCCAAGGCTTCAGACTCCGTATCGCAAAGCATATAGCTTTTGTCGCCGTTCTCAAACACACTGTCAAATTCACCGTTTGAGACACACGGATAATCCTGACCGGAAATAGAGTGGAAATAAGCGAAATTCAACTCGTCCTGATAAGAATCCCTCAACTGGGAAACCGTGCAGTCAATTTGAGAAAAGCCACCGTGAATTATATTTCGGTGTGTAACTTGACGAATACCGCTTATATCGCTTATTGCGCTTTTAAACTCATCCTGGTTCTTGGCCTTGCTGTCAATATTGATGTAAAAGAAATGATTGCTGCCCTCTAGCCTTTTTAGTATTCTTCTCAGTAATTCCGGATACCTATGAGCTTGAATAAGGAATACATGGTTCTTCATCTAATTACCTTCGACGATCATACGGTAGGTTGAATCAGCACATGACTCATTACTTTGGTAGCCCCAATACAGCTTCTGAGGAACTGCCGGCTTTCGTCTTAAGTATTCTTCATGTCCCTTGAGATTCAGCAAACTTACTAATTCGAACATATTTCCCGGAACATTTTGTATTTTGGAAATAGCGGAATTATCTATTCCTTCTAACTTGCAGAGCATAAATAAGGCATCAATAAAGAAGTAGATGGGGTAACCGCCGTATTTCAAGTAATAGGATTGGAACACGTAATCCATTGCTTGGGTTAGTACGCTATTCTTTCGCGACGAAATAAAGAAACCGGACCAATTGCAGTACTCGCCTTTATATTGCAAATACTTGTTGGAGGTCGAAAAGGCCAATGATTCGAATGGCTTTTGTGCAAGATTGCTCAACAAATTTGATGGTTCGGCGAAAAACAGTGTCGCATCAACCCATGCTCCACCATTATTCTTCAATACATTAAAACGAAGAATATCGGAGAATGTTTGTATGCTTATCTTTTCGTTATTAAGTCCGTCAATAATCCTCTCATCTATATCCGTAAAGTCGCGGAAATTATTCTTTGTCAGTTCGATGATTTTCGCGTTTGGAAAACCAGTTTGAAGTGACTTTCGGCAGCTTTTCACTATTTCTGGGGCATTCTCGAATCCATCCCACCATAATACAAACACCTTTTGCGGAATAGTTTCCGACACAATATTGGTTGTCTGACCTCTATATTTTTGGAGCATTGGTCGAATTTTGTGCTCAAGTTTAGGCAATTGCTGATTTAAATCAGTAAAAGCATTATTCCGAGTTTTTCGAAACCACTGCCTTTTTTTAGCTCTAGCAAGACCTGACGAGCGAAAATCCTTAAAGAATTGCAGAATATCTTTACACGAGCGGGCACACGAACGCAATTGCTGCTTTCCGCTGCCATAGATATATCGATATAATTTGCCTCTCAATGAATATCGTTCGACCCCTATCCGCAACCTATCTTTAGAGGTCGAACTCAATTTATTCATCAGGGACAATGCTTGAACATAGTCTCTATCTTTTCTGACCTTTTTATACGCTGAATAGAATGTCTTCGCCTCATCATCGCAAAGTCGAATTAGCAAAGACTGAATCTCTCTATACAACAAAGCATATGCGGATGATTCCGGCATGCCATCCTCTCTCAGGAAGTCCCGCAAACGCACAAAAGCTTTTTTTGCTTGAGCAACATGAGAGTCTGCAGAGGAATTACTCATCATCGAACGATGAGCATTCCCCACTGTGTAGTAATAAGAATTCACAAGGTCAAGGCAACGTACGGATTTTGCCGCGGAAAGACACAAGTAAGTGAATATGGAATCTTCCCCAAGAGTGATATCGGTACATCTTCTAAATCGGGGAAGTATACGCTCTACACATTCCTTGCGGTACAACTTATTCCAACGAGGAATGGCACATAAATCAGACATCCCCGCACTATCAGGAGAAATAATATAGTATTTGCGCAAAAAGTCTAGCTTCTCGTCTTGATAGGTTGTTTGATTTCTCAGGGGGAAACCGGTCAAAACCTGTCCTTCAGAGTAAAAATATCCAGCGGATACTACATCTACTCCATTATCCATTGCTGCAATCAGCGTGGAAAGATAGTCGTATCCAACTGTATCGTCAGGGTCCACAAAGGCGATAAAGTCTCCACACGCACTCTCAATCCCAGTGATTGTCGCTGAAACGAGTCCCCCGTTTCCCTTATGCACAACAGTAACTCTTGGATCAAGATCACTATATTTTTCCAATATCTCTGGTGAATCATCGGTTGACCCATCATCTACTGCAACTATTTGGATATCTTCCAATTCCTGATTCAACAAGGCAGGGATGGAACGATCCAAATATTGTTCCTGATTGTAAACAGGAACCACAACCGATACTAAAGGTTTCTCGTCTGGCATTTTTGGCTTCACCTACTCAGCGATATTTTCCGGATAGGTCGGGAACTCATCATTTTCGATAAGTGCCCTACGGATTGCTTCGAGATTCCCATAGCCAAAGCGCTCATCTGGCTCGAGGTACCCGCCTTCCGCCCATTCGTTCCACGCGTACATAAAAATAAAGTCCTTGTGGTAAACGTCTTTTGCTCGCTTGATCTGTGCTGAGAGATACTTTTTGAATTTCTCCGGCGTATCACCTACGAACGCTTGCCCTTTCTCTCCCTTTCGTGGGGTGTTATCCCAAGTGACAAATGCTCCTGGAATGTTCTTTTCCGTTTCCGGCTTACGTTCCAGTACTTTCTTCCATACTTCGTCGTAATCGACTTGCACACCTTTATTGAAGAATCCAACACCATAACGCATTAGATCGAATCCGAATCTGCGCTCGACAATACCGGCAAGCTTACGGCGCATTGCTTTGAGATGCGGGTGAGTGTTCTTCGTTAGGTCATGCTGCGCGTACAATGGCTGGAACTCGATATCGTAATCAAAACGAGAGTCATCCTTGTCTGTCTGCAAGTCAAAATCAATATTCTGATATGCAATGGTTAAACCCGGGAAGCCATTTTCCTTAGCAAGATCTTGCCAATAATCAAGCATCTCATTCAGGCAGTCGATAACTTCCGGACGGTAGATGACCACGAGAGGTTTGCCATCTTCTGTGATGTAACGAGAATCCTTAAAGAACTGCAACAAGTAGTTGAAATGTTCGGCCCATTCTTTTTTCTCGCCATAGTGTTGTGGAATTAGTACCTTGGTCTCCCCCACCCAAGCCTTGGTCCACGGCTCATTAGCCCAACAAATGCAGAACGGGATATCAACATCCGGATTGTGGAGCATATTCTCCATTGGCTTTTCGAGCAGCAACTTGCCATCAAACCAGTAGTGATAATAGCAAAAACCGTACACACCATACTCGCGGGCAATCTTTGCCTGCCATACCTGCGTTTCCGGAGACAATAGGTTGTAATAGTTCTTGTTCAAAGGTACACGAGGCTGTTCATGCCCTTTGAACAATGGCTTCGCCTTTTTGACGTTTACCCATTCGGTAAAACCTTTACCCCACCACTCATCGTTTTCGGGAATCTCATGGAATTGCGGAAGATAAAAAGCAATGACCTTCATTTAATAAGCTCCTTGAATTTTGATTTCACGACGAATAATAAACATTCCACTATTAATGACGAATGCTATTTTTTATTCGATTAATTTCCTCATATTGCGCTATGATTCCTATTCATAACTGTGGTATAGATATCAATCATCTTTTTTGTATAAAATTGGCCTAGGCATCTCTTTGAGATGTATTCGGCACAAGCATTCTGCATTATCTTGTATGCATCTTCATCCGTAGCAGCTGCTTGACGTAGTATGCGCCCCAATCCAACCGAATCTGTACTTCCGAATTGGAAGCCCGTCTTTCCCTCCACCACAAATTCGGGGATTCCTCCGATATTGGCGCCAATCACTGGAGTTTGAGCAGCTAAAGACTCCAATCCGGAATAGGGCATGTTCTCACGCCATTCGGAGCACAATACGCTGAACCTAGCGTTGCCGACTTCGCGTTGGAGTTCTTCTCCGGTCTTATAGCCTAACATTTTGATGCGGTTTTCTGCCTCTGCACCGGACTGAGCGATGAGCTGTTCTATGGTCTCGCGTTCAGGGCCGTCACCTACAATATGCAACGTCCAGTCATGCGATAATTCAGGCAAAGTTTGAAGGAACGCCCTCACCAATGTAAGGATGCCCTTTTCTTTGGAGAGTCGCCCAAAGAAAAGGAAATACGGTTCGACCGTATCGAACTTGTTCGTGTTGACAACCTTGCGGGCCATATCCGTCTGGCTATCGGTCAAGAAGTTCTGCATTACAATAGTACGGCCGGCATAACCACCAGCATCGAGTTTGCTCTTCATGAATTCGCTCGGCGCAATGATTTTGTCGATTTTGTCGTACGAATGATGATATTTCAGGAATTCCGCTTCCAAGAACGCCAAACCGCTCTTAGCTTTCGATCCTTTAACACAAGTCTTCTTTACCGCGTGAAAGAACCGACGGTCAAGGCAGTCATCACAGACTTTGCCGTAACCATCCATCATCGTGTATGCCGGGCACAACAGGATGTAATCGTGCGCAGTATAAACCACTGGCACATGGTGATTTTTTAAATAAGGAGCGTCCAAAATCGACAACGTAAGCTGTCGATGCACATTATTCATATGAATGACATCCGGCTTGAAATCTTCAAGCAATGCTTCGAATTTGCGCTTCGCCTCGAAGGAGTACACAAGGGTGGCGGCTTCCTTTACCTTTTGAAATGCCGAAATCTTGCCCACATAGTCTTTTTCTGAAACGAAGTATTTACTCCAATAACTCGGTTCGTTGTTTGGATGCTGCATGGAAAAGAAGGCAACCTCATGTCCAAGCGCGCGCAAACCCTCCGCAAGCGCGAAGAAATATGTTTCAGCACCGCCTTTGCGGTAGAAATATTTGTTGGCCAGTAAAATCCTCATTTATCTGCTCCTCGGTAGAGCTTGAGGGTCGCTTGAACAACCTTGTCCCAGTTGTAGCGGCCGGTGACGTATGCGGCTGCGTCCTTTCCGAACGCGGCGACCGTGTCTGGGTGGTCGAGGAGCTCTCGGAGCCTTGCCGCGAGGTCGTCCACGTCGCCCTGACGGAACGTCACGCCGTGCATGACGCCGTTCTCGCCCTTGAGCACGTCGGCGCATTCGGGGATGTCGCTGGTCAGGCAGCAGTTCCCGTAGCTCAGCGCCTCGAGCAGGCTCATCGGCATGCCCTCCAGATCGCTGGGCAGCACGTACGCGTACGCGTTGGAATACAGTTCCGCCAGTTCCGCGCCCTGCGTGAACCCGGCAAGCACGATGCGCGGATCCGATCCGGCTGCCTTCCTGACCGACTCGTAGTATTCGGCGGAATCCGATGCGCCGCCAGCGATCACGAGCCTCTTGCCGGTATCCAGGCGCTTGAACGCGTCGATGAGGTAATGCACGCCCTTCTCCGGAACGATGCGCCCCAGGAACAGCACGTAGGAGCCCTTCGCCAGCCCCCACTTCTTCGCGATCAGGTCCGCGGCCACCGGTTCCACCGGCTCGATGCCGTTCGGGATCAGACGCGTGGACCGGCCGTACGTCCGCTGGAAGTACTCCTGAACGCCGCGGCTCAGCACTATCACCTCGTCCGCGCACCTGGCGGCCGTCCGCTCGCCGAACTTCAGGTACATGGAAGCGAACCTGCCCCACTTGGCGCGCTGCCAGTCCAGGCCGTGAATCGTCGCCACCGTGCGGATGCCGGCCCAATGCGCCAGACGTAACGGCACGCACGGGCCCTCCGCGTGGTAGTGGATCACGTCCGGACGGGCCATGATGGCCTTCAACGTGGCGAAGAAAGAGGACGACAATGCGGCCAGCCCCTTGGCCTCGAGAGTCGGGACGGACACGACCCGCACGCCCTCGTACCAATAGGGAACGTCCGACGCGCTCGAGTCGTTGTCGAACTCCGAGCCTGCGACGTTGTGCCCCCTGCGGCTGTACGCCACGACCTGCTCGCCCAACGCGGCCATGCGCGTGGCCAGCTCGCCCACCACGATCTCGACCCCGCCCTCACGAGACGGAATCCTCTTATGCCCGATAAACGCGATCCTCATACCAACACCTCGGAGAAAAATCACGCCAACCAAAAACTGACAGAACGTCCGTTATCGGCTCCTCTTGCAATCGATCGACCTGTGGTCGGCATACGAGTCCCGTCCTTTCCCTCCAAATGAACCCCGAATTGGCGTTTTTTCACGCGCAATGCGAACCGCGCAGGAACTGCCAAATCCCGCCCATTATCTGCCAAAGTCGATTTTTACATCCCCCTCAGACACACCCAGCCCCCGTTACGCACTTAGGGGGTATTCTTCACGGGTTTTCCATGAACGCTTCGCTTGTTCGTGACTTAAAAACTGTATTTGAAATCTGATCCTGTCGGTTTTCCGAACGTTTCTGAATGAAAAAAAGAGCCGATAACGGACGTTATGTTCCGTTTTCTCCTGTTTCCGTCCCACGTTTCAACTTGAAACGTTCGGTTTTGATGAATCTTCGAAATGCAGGGAAAGAGGAGCAATGAAGGATTTCGATTCGTTGAAGATCGCCGTCGCCGGTACCGGTTACGTGGGCCTGAGCCTGGCCACGTTGCTGTCGCAGCATCATCAGGTCACCGCGGTGGACATCGTGCCGGCGAAGGTCGATATGATCAACAACCGCAAGTCCCCGATCCAGGACGATTACATCGAGAAGTACTTCGCGGAGAAGAAGCTGGACCTCACCGCCGCACTGGATGGTGAAAGCGCATATCGCGACGCCGATTTCGTGATCATCGCGACTCCCACCAACTACGACAGCACGAAGAACTTTTTCGACACCTCTGCGGTGGAGGCCGTCATCAACCTGGTGATGAAGGTGAATCCGGACGCGATCATGGTCATCAAGTCGACGATCCCGGTCGGCTACACGAAGTCCATCCGCCAGAAGACCGGTTCGAAAAACATCATCTTCAGCCCGGAGTTCCTGCGTGAATCCAAGGCTTTGTACGACAATCTGTACCCGAGCCGTATCGTTGTCGGCACCGATCCTGAGGACCGGCATCTCGTCGAGGCGGCCGAGACGTTCGCCAAGCTGCTGCAGCAGGGGGCCATCGAGGAGAACATCCACACGCTGCTCATGGGCTTCACCGAGGCCGAGGCCGTGAAGCTGTTCGCCAACACGTATCTGGCGCTGCGCGTCTCCTACTTCAACGAGCTCGACACTTACGCCGAGTCGAAGGGCCTGAACACGCGCGAGATCATCGACGGCGTGTGCCTCGACCCGCGCATCGGCACGCACTACAACAACCCGAGCTTCGGTTACGGCGGCTACTGCCTGCCGAAGGACACGAAGCAGCTGCTCGCCAACTACCAGGACGTGCCGGAGAACCTCATCCAGGCGATCGTGGATTCGAACACCACCCGTAAGGACTTCATCGCGGACAGCGTGCTCAAGAAGGCCGGATATTACGGCTACAGCGACAACAACGAGTACGATTCCAGCGACGAGAAGCCAATTACCGTGGGCGTGTACCGTCTCACCATGAAGTCCAACTCCGACAACTTCCGCCAGTCCGCCATCCAGGGCGTGATGAAGCGCGTCAAGGCGAAGGGCGCGACCGTGATCGTCTACGAGCCCACGCTCGAGAACGGCTCCACGTTCTTCGGCTCCGAGGTCGTCAACGATCTGGACGAGTTCAAGCGCCGCAGTGACTCCATCCTCGCGAACCGCTACAACAGCGTGCTCGACGACGTGAAGGACAAGGTCTACACCCGCGACCTGTTCCGCAGGGACTGAGGTCAGTCGGAGGGTCGATACGGCATGAACAGGAAATCCCCTAAACTGTGTTTCGCGGCGTCGTCCGGCGGTCATTACGAACAGCTGATGATGCTGAAACCGTTGATGCAGCAGTATGACAGTTTCGTACTGACCGAGCAGACGCAGTACAAGTCGAAGGCTAAGGGAGAGAAGACCTACTACGTGGGTCAGATCAACCGCAAGGAGAAGACCGTGCTGATGAAGCTCATCATCAACGCGTTCCGCTGCCTCGGCATCTTCATCAAGGAACGACCTGACGTGATCATCTGCACAGGGGTTCTTGCCATGCTGCCGATGTGCCTGCTGATGAAGCTGTTCGGCAGAAAGCTCATCTACATCGAATCGTTCGCGAAGGTGACCTCCGCGACGGAGTCCGGCAAGCTGTTGTACCGATTCGCCGACCGGTTCTACGTGCAGTGGGAGAGCATGAAGAGCATCTACCCGAACGCCATCTATCTCGGCAGCATCTACTGAGCCGATTGGACGGGAGACGGATTACATGATTTTCATCACCTTGGGATCGCAGAAATTCCAGTTCGACCGCCTGCTCAAAGCAGTGGACGAACTGGTCGCGGATGGCGCGATCACCGAACCGGTGTTCGCGCAGAGCGGGTACAGTGACTACCAGCCGAAGCATTACGAGTTCAAACAGTTTCTTGACCGCGATGAGTTCACCAAGCGCATGGGCGAGGCCGATCTTGTCATCACGCATGGCGGCACCGGCGCGATCATCGGCGCGGTGAAGAAAGGCAAGAAGGTGATTGCCGTGCCGCGTCTCGCCAAGTACGGTGAGCATGTGGATGACCACCAACTACAGCTGCTCAAGGAGTTCAAGCAGATGGACATCATCTGTGTGTGCGATGACTGCTCCCATCTCGCCCAGGCGCTGGACGAGGTGCGGCATACCGAATACAAGCCGTTCCACTCCAACACGACGACCATCATCGACTCGATCGACGGGTTCATCCATGCCGAGGTGATGGGGGAGAAGCCGGCCGGCAAGTCCGACGGCAGGGGTGGCCTGCGTGTGCTCATGGTCGGCAACGACCCGTCCGTCAAGGGCGGCATCACCAGTGTGATCGGTCAGTTGCTCGCCCATGATTGGGCCGCCGATGGCGTGTCGATGAGGTTCGTGCCCACGTACATCGCCGCGAACCCGGTGAAGAAGATCCTATTCTTTGAGAAGGCGTTGCACCGTATCCGCAAACTGCTCGCCAATCCGACGACCCGACCGGACGTGGTGCATATCCACATGTCGTACAGGGGCAGCTTCGTTCGCAAGTGTCAGGTGCACAAGCTGTGCCGCAAGTACGACGTGCCGGATGTCATCCACATGCACGGCTCCGAGTTCAAGAAGTGGTATGACGGCTGCAAGCCAGCGGAGCAGGGGCGCATTCGCGCCATGCTGCGTGAGGTTTCGGCCGTGATTGTCCTCGGAGAGCAGTGGAACGATCGCATCAAGGCGATCGAACCGGCCGCGCATACGGTGGTGGTGAGCAACACCGTGCACATTCCCGATGCGGTCGTGAGTTGGCCCGCTGACGCCCGGCGTTTCCAAGTGCTGTTCATGGGCATGCTGATCGATCGTAAGGGCGTGGCCGACCTGCTGGACGCGGTGGCTAAGTTGCGCGATACGGATCGCTTGGACGGCATGCATGTGGTCATCGTCGGCACCGGAGCGCAGGAGGAGGAGCTCAAAGGGAAGGCGGCAAGGCTCGGGCTCGCGGATGGTGCCGTGGAGTTCGCCGGCTGGACCGCCGGCGACAAGAAACGTGAGCTGTTCGAACGCAGTCAGGCGCTGGTGTTGCCTTCGTATAACGAGGGACTGCCCGTGGCCGTGCTTGAGGCCATCAGTTACGGCATGCCCGTGGTTGCCACGAACGTGGGTGACATGGCCGCGGCCGTGCATGACTGCGAGAACGGGTATCTCATCAAGCCGGGTGATGTGAGCGCGTTGGCCGACGCTTTGGCGAACATCCATGATCGCACCCGTTACGGGGCGTTCTCGCATGCGTCCCGCGAGCTGGCGGAACGTGAGTTCGATGATGCCGGGTACTTCCGTGAACTCGGTAATCTCTATGCTCAGGTAGCGAAGGAGTCCAGATGAAAAAGCTGGGCAAATACATCGAATTCGCCACCACCCTGCTGAGGCAGGTCGTTCAGGAGCGGAAGCTCCGCTACAGGACCCCACATCAAGGATGCGCAATCCTATGGCGACCGCGGAGATGTGAGTCTGTTATTTTTCCGGGCTTTTGTCTCTTTTCTGGAAACTTTCTTATGAGAGACAAATGATGAAAGGACGTGAAGGATGTTTATCGATAGAAAAATCACGAAAATGCGTATCCAGCGATGGATCAAGCAGGGAGCCACCATCGGAACAGGCTTCCAACTGGAGCGCAATGCTTTTCTGGATTCATCATTCCCTTGGTTGATTACCATCGGTAACAATGTCACATTGGCACCGGATTCGCTGATTCTATGCCATGACGGCAGTACCAAGAAGGCCATTGGCTACTCCAAAGTCGGCAAAGTAACGATTGGCAACAACGTGTTTGTCGGTGCGAAAAGCATCATCTTGCCGAATACGACTATTGGTGATGATGTCGTAATCGGTGCTGGAAGCGTGGTACATGGCAACATTCCCTCAGGAGTGGTAATCGCGGGTACTCCGGCTAAAGTCCTTGGGGATATTAAATCCTTCACTGCAAAAAACAATGATCGACGTAGTAATGGATCCACATTCGATATTTCGTATACCAATAGCGGGAAAGTGACCGAAGAGAAAAAGCAGGAAATGAAGCGTAAGCTGTCTTCCATCTCCAATGGCTTCATTGTCTGATTGGAGATGACATGCGTATCGCTCATGTTGTTTTTTCGTTTAATCCCTATGGCATAGAGCATCTTCTCGTCGATATGCTGAACAATTGGTCTGCCGAAGACGAACTTATGCTCTGTATCGTCAATAACGCCTATGACAGGGCGATGATCGACGATATCCGTGTGCGTGCGAACGTGACCGTCGTGCGGCTGAACCGGCCGGAAGGACAGGGAAAACTGCGGTACCTGCGGAAGCTGAACGCCGTCCTGTCCGGGTTCCGGCCCGATGTGGTGCATTGCCACAGCAACAATGTGCTGTTGTTTACTTTGCCGTTGAAGTTGCTGCATCCTCAGTGGAAGTATGTTTACACGGTTCACGACACCAATATCTACAACCGTCTGCCGGCTGCTGATATCACCTTGCACAAGCTTTTGGTCTCCCGCATTACGGCTATTTCAAAATCCGTATACGAAAATATCGTCAGCACCGGTTTTCCTGCGTCTCGCACCACCGTAGTGTATAACGGCGTCAATCCCGGCAAGTTCCTCGAATCCCGGAACGGCGGGCATGGCAATGGGAACGCGTTGAAGACCATCATCTGCGTCGCCCGACTGCTGCCGGAGAAGAAGGGACAGGACATCCTGATCGATGCCCTTGCCGTTCTCAACAAACGCGGCGAACGCTATCGGTGCCTGTTCGTCGGCGCCGAACCCGCCGACCATCCCGAATACCGTCGGCAGCTGATCGACCGGGCTGCAGGATACGGGTTGGAGCACGTCGAATTCCTCGGTAATCGTAACGATATCCCCCAACTGTTGGTGCAGTCTGATGTGTTCGTGTTGCCTTCCCGCTATGAAGGGTTCGGTATCGCCATCATCGAGGCGATGATGGCGAAGGTCCCCGTCATCGCCTCGGCGGTGGACGGTCCGAAGGAGATCATCGGCGACAATCGGTATGGCGAGCTGTTCCCCGTCGGCGACAGCGAGCGGCTCGCCTCGGCGATACACCGGACCATCAATGGCGATGCCAGTGACATGGTGGTGGCCGCCTATCGGCATGCGATCGACACGTACAGCATCACTGCGATGATCGATGGATTCAGGTCGATCTACCGGGCAACCGCCGGTCAGCGTAATCGTTAGGGATTCCCATGGACCGTATTGAACCGTATTACATGAGCATGTTGCGTAACATGCGATTGCCGGATTACTACATGGTGCTGATCGGCGCCATCGTATTCCTGCAGTTCAACTGCCTGTATCTGGTCGACGGCGACGCCGTACCGGTTTCGGACGCCTCATTGGGTCTTGTCGCCATGCTGTTCGCATCGGTATACATGCGTTACCCCGGCAAGACGTCGTACCGGTATCAGTGGGGTATTCTCTTCTCCATCGTGCTCGCCCTCATCGCTTCGTATACCGCGGTCTATAACTACCATCAGCCGTTCGCTATGGGATTCAGGGCGTTGCGCAACTGGTACGGCATCATGCTGCTGTATTTTCCCGTATCCAAATTGCTGAGGGTGGGTCGTCTGCATGCCGATCAACTGGTGCGCATGATGATCGCGTTCGCGATCGTGTATGTCGCATTGGGCACCCTGCAGTTCATGGTCGGCATCGGAGCCACGATTCTGCATGTCTCCACAGGCGAACGGTATGGTTCCGTCCGCCTGTGGATGGATATGACGCTTCCCGTGTTGGCGTATTTCATCACGCTTGCACGATTGCTGAAATCCGAAGGCTCCAAAATCGTCAACATATGCATCGCCGTTTCGATGTTGGCGTTTTCCATCTTCGTCATCAAAACCCGCATGAACATTGTGACTATGGTGTTGGCGACGCTGATCGCCGTTCTTATGCAGCGCAACACGCTCAAGAAAATCACGGAGGCGATGGGGTTCCTGCTGATCGTAGGCTTATCGCTTTCCTCCCAGATCGGCAGCGATATTCTCGACATGGTGATGGGGCGTTCGAGCACTCAGCTGGATACCGCCACCATCAGACAGGAGGGTATGGAATTCTATTTGGCGCATGTCACCGATTCCATGCGGCATTTTCTGTTCGGTAACGGTTTCCCGAATATCACGGTCACTGGCGTGTCCCAGATTACCGGAAGAACCAAGGGATACAACATCAACGATAACGGCATGTATGGCCTGTTATATGTGTATGGCTTCATCTTCGTCGTGTGGGTTGCGGTCATTCATTATATGCTGCTCCGTGATGCAATAAGCACATATCAGGTAGGATTTTCCTGTTTTCTGATCAATGGACTGCTGGGAATATCGACTTTGTACCCATATTGCTACAGTGATTTCAGTACGGTTGTGTGTTTTCCCATCGTTTGTGCGTTGATTGAAGTGATTTATCTACGTACAAAACCTAAGTCGTAATAATTCGCATTCTTCATCCGAACTAAATCTGAATTGGAGTCTGATTATGGTATCCGTTGTGATTGTCGACTATAAAACACCCGAGGAGTCATTCAAGTATATCGGCCGCTTTGCTCAAGCGGTGAAGACCGATGGCAATCTTCACTACGTGGTCGTCGACAACAGTGGTGAGGAGCGTATTCGTAAATACTGCGAACAGCAGTCCATCGGGATGGAGGAGTTTGCGTACTCAAAGGACGCGTATGTCGTCTCAATCGCGCAGACCGATGTGTACGTCGTGGACTCCCATGGCAATCTCGGGTATGCGAGAGGAAACAATCTCGGAGTTCGCTTCAGTAATGATATTTGGAATGATCCACATATCATCATCACCAACAACGATATCTACTTCCCCGAGACAATCCAGCTGGATGCATTTGAACAGGTCCTGCGAAAGCATCCGGATGTCGCCGTAGTCGGGCCGATGGTGCGCAATATGAAGACAAAGGAGCAGCAGAGCCCCCACTCCAGAATGACATACATGGCTTGGGCTAGTAGATATTGGTTATTTGCCATTGCTCCAAAACTGGCACTGAAATTAGATAGCCCGATGCATACCCAAACCAGTCAGCGTGTCTATTGGGTAAGTGGATGTTTCATGTATATCGATTCGGTAAAGTTTACTCAGGTCGGAATGTTTGATTCAAATACATTTTTGTACTGGGAAGAGAAAATCCTCAGCGAACGACTCAACAAGTACGGTTATGGGATGTATTTCCTGGCTGACAGCACCATTTATCATAATACCGGCAGTACGATCAGCAGCTCCGTTGCGGTTCTAAAATCCGCAAGGTTCAATTTTGAATCGGCTCTTTACTATTATGCTGAATATATGGGGCTAGGTAAATTGGGGCAATATTTGGCTAGGATTTCGTTCAACGTATACAAGTTCGCCTATCCCGTTCGTCAACGTATCAAGCATTTACTCAATCGATAGCGAGATAACAATCATCTATATCAATACGGGGGGTGCTCGGAGAGATGTCGAAAGATACGCGAACAGTTGTATTGCTCTGTAATTATGCTGCCAAGTATTCAGGGAATTTCATTTCCTCAATACAGGATTTAATTACTGCTGGTAGGTATCGCTTCATTGTCGTACTACCTAAGGAAGCGAAGAACTATCAGTGGTCGAGGATCCGAAGTGCAGAGGTGCGATTTATCGATTTTTCCCCAAAGGGATTGATTCATTGTTTTTATGGAATTAGAAGAAGTACGCCGGGCGATATATTGCTTCATATGCATTTCTGCAACGCATTGTCCGCTCTGATCGCGAGGATGTTCTTTAGCCATATAATTTATCATTATCATATGACACTTCCTTCATATAACGGATTTAAAGGCCGTTTGAAGCTTGTGATTCAACATGTCATTTATACGGGCATTACCTTTGCCGGTGTTAGTTCCGCTGTCTATAGGGATTTGAAAACTTTCTTTCCTGACAACAACGTGTATCTTGTTGCCAATGCGATTGATTTCAAATTGTTGGATAAACGTTCGTCCAATGAATATCAGACGTCTCTCTCCGATTTGACAACCGGTAAGGTTTCTATTGCGATATTTGGAACTCATTTTCTTAGGAAGGGAGTCGATATCGCAAGTAGGTCACTTCCCCTTGTCCATTCAGCTCTGCCTGTCGTGTTGCTTGTATTCGCGCATGATGTTGAAAAAACCATACATACGTTAAAGGAAGAATCCTTTTTTTCGGATTCGATTGTGGTTTTACCTGTTACGGAGTATGTAAAATCCATTTTCGACACCGTTGATTTTTTTGTTTCCCCTTCGCGGGACGAGGCTTTCGGATACGCTGTTGTTGAGGCTTCCTCAAGCTCATGTGAGGTCATAGCCTCGCTTGTTCCGGGACAGGACACACTCAAAGACATTCCCGAGACCATATGGATTAGCCCGAATGATTCTGTTGGACTGGCCAATGCTATTACCGATAGAATTCCCCTCCTGCATAGTTCCGATTTCTCTAGCAGGAAAGATTACATTCTCAGTCATTACTCAATTGCCGCTTGGGTGAATTCGGTTAATGCAATGTATTCGGAAGTTTTTTCGCTTTAGTGGAGTTGTTCCGCATGGTAGAGGGTATGAGAGAGGTGTTTGTTGATGGCTCGTTCCGTTGGTCATAATGCGATTATGAACGTGTCGCTGGTGGCGTCAAATGCGCTGGCGACGATGATCACCGTGCCGTATGTATCCCGTGTGCTGACCGTCGCCGGGAACGGTTCCGTTTCATTCGCACAGAGCACGGCGAACTGGTTCCAGGTGTTCTGCACGATCGGCGTCGCCTCCTATGCGGTCCGTGAATGCGCGCGAGTACGTGACGACAGGAACAAGCTCTCCATTCTGACACTGGAACTTCTCGTCGTCATCGGCGTGTGCTCCGCGGTGTCGTTATCCGAGTTCGCCGCGGCGAACTGCTTCATTCCGGCGTTCCGCTCGAACGGCGTGCTCATGTGGATCTTCCTCGCCAACGCGTTTCTGACGGCGTTCGGGGTCGAATGGTTCTATCAGGCGACGGAGGACTACGACTACATCGTCATCAGATCGATCGTCATCAAAGTCGTTGCGGTCGCCCTGATCGTATTGTTCGTCAAGACGCCGGAAGACTATATTCTGTATGGTCTCCTTCTCGCCTTGGGAACATCGGCGAACAACATCTTCAATATCGTTCGACTCGTTCGGCTCATTCAGTTACCTCAGGGGTTCGGTATACGCGACCTGCACCCGATTCGTCATCTCAAGGCGCTCTCCTATTTCACCATCATGAACATTTCGACGAGCATGTATCTGTCTTTCGACACCATCCTGCTGAGCATGCTCGCCCCGGGAAACTACCAGACCGGCCTATACCAGTTGGCGGCCAAGCTCAAGACGCTCATCCTCACGGCGATCACGGCGATCGTCAACGTGATTACCCCGAGGCTCTCATATCTCACCAAAGACGGAATCAGCGGCAAATACACTTCGCTGCTCAGATTGAGTTTCTCGTTCCTGCTCACGTTCAGTCTCGCGATCGGCGCGTACATGATCGTCTACGCCGAACCGATGGTCGTGTTCATCTCGTCGAAGCGATTCCTCGATGCCGTGCCCTCCGTGCGCATCGCCGGAGCGATCATATTCATCGTCTCCGTGGCCAACATCCTCGGCCCGCTCATCCTCATCCCCAACAACCGGGAGAAGATCTTCTCCATCGCCTGTCTGACCGCCATGCCCGCCAGCCTGATCCTCAATGTCCTTCTCGACGGACGATACGGCGCCATCGGAGCATCTATCGCGTTGGCGTGCACCGAGTTGGTTTCGCTGTTGGTCCAGATATGGGCATGCCGTAAGGAACTGCGCAGCATCGTCACCGTCAAACTGCTTGCGAAGAGCATTATTCCCTCCGCGGCCGCCAGTGCGGCTTCTCTGGCCTATCTGGAGTTCGGGCCGACGCCCTCGGCATTCATGACGTTGCTGGTCGGCACGGCGATATTCGGACTGGTCTGGGTGATCGGACTGCTCACCGTGCAAGAGCCGACCGCCATGCTCGTCCTGCGTAAATTCCTTCCTGAGCGGGGCAAACACGTTAATCACCGAAATAACAGCGGAGAAGAAAGGGCATGAGGGACAGGAAAATGCATTCTAGTCATGTGTCGCATAGAAGAAGTTCGGGGATTGAGTTACTGCGGATAATCGCGATGTATGCGATTCTTTCCCACCATTTCGTGATGCATAACGGATTCTCCATAGAGCAACTGCCACCTAGTTTTACTAGATATTTCCTGATTGCATTCATGGCAGGATGGGGTAAAGTTGGGGTTGTTGTATTTTTTACAATTTCGGTTTGGTTTTTAGTCGGTAAACAACAGTCAATACGTTCCAGTTTTTACCGAGTCTGGATTCTGGAGAGAGAGCTGTTATTTTATATAATTTTGCTTACGGCATTTTACTCTATCTTCGATAGGGAAGATATAAGTGCGAAGTCGATTCTCACAGGGTTTTTGCCGATTTTGACCAATAAGTGGTGGTATGTGACGGCGTATGCAATTTTCCTTGTATTGATGCCTGCTATGCAAAGCGGTTTGGCTATTTTAAATAGCAAGCAGCACCGGAATCTTGCCGTATTTAGTTTTTTGTTGGTTGGAGTTGTTCCATTTATCCCTGGAGGAATCCAAACAGGGGATACCTCGCTGACCTTTATTTTCTTGTTTGTGATTATTACATATTTCAAATGGCATGTTTATCCTATGAAGACAGGTCATATCATTGTGTTGTTCTTTGTGGGTCTCCTTTCTCTTTTGGGACAATACCTAGTTTCCGAAGCGGTCTATACAATTTTCGGAAGGGATAGACTGGTTGATTTACCGATGCTTTACGGTTTCCCTGTTCTTCTTACCGCTTTTGGTTTGTTCTTGCTGTTCGAACGTTTTGATTTCTATAGCTCAGTTATAAATCGCATAGCTATGTCGTCCTTTGCGGTTTATCTAATTACAGATTATTCTTCTTCTCGAATACTTCTCTGGGATAAAATGTTCAATCTTGGCAATCTGCTCGATTTACCATTATTTTGTTTTTCTATCCTGCTTATTTTGTTTGCCATTTATGCCGTCTGTACGGTATTTGATTTCCTGCGTCAGGTATTGTTTGCTTTCACTGTCGATAGGAATAAAGGGAAGTGGTTCAATGTTCTGGAGAAGAAATTATCTGATGCTCACTGATGAAGCTCCATGTGCAACTTGTGACTGTTGCCGTGTGTGAGCCCCCAGATGAACAACGGCAGGGCGGCGAAGGCGTAGCCTTCGAACTGGATGTAGAGATAGATGACCAGGACCAGCCAGCACAGGGCGCGTTTGTCCCACTAATAATGCCGCGAGACGAACCGCAGCACGACGATCAGGAGCAGAGCGAACCCGGCCAGACCGTATTCGGGGACGACGCTGGTATAGGCGCTCATAGTCCATATCGTGTCCGGGGTCATGGTCCGGTACCAACCGCTTGTGAGCCCCCCCTTGCCTACGCCCATGAACTTCAACACATGCCGGGCGAGATCGGCGCCGGCCTTCGTGGCCGCGTCGATATTGCCCGCGCCGAACCCGGTCGGCAGCATCCACGGCTTCTCAACGAACCCGCACAACGCGCCCAACGACTGGTAGATACGCCCCATGAACGAGTCATCACTCTCGGCGCCGTTGCTGATGATGGCGCTTAGACGCGAGTTCACGACGAAACAGACCACAGTCGTCGCCACTATGCCGATCAGCCACTGGCACCCCGTACGCGTTGCGCGGCGTCACGCCAGTGAATATCACGGACGATCACCACGATAAGCACGACGAGACAGTCGAGCACGATTCTGGTCCCCGCACCCATCAGCAGACTACCCGCCGCAAAGGCCACGACTGCATCACCGTGGTCGCCGACTTGGTGGAGCACGATGTGACCAACGTAACCCCGGGCAGGGATTCGGCCGCGGTCGAACGGTTCGCGCGGGATTTCATGGACCACGACGGGGTCCCGGAGTATGTGCGTCTAGCCGCCTGCGACATGAGCCTGGGTTTCCGAAGGGCATCCGCGACGATCTGCCCCACCTCACCGAGATCGTCGCCTACTTCGGGCACCCGTACGCCAACGCCGTGCCCGGGGGCGCTGACAGCGTCATCCAGAACGTGAAGCGCCGGGTACGAGGCTTCCGCAACATGGATTACTTTGCCACCATGATCTACCTGACTTGCGGCAAACCCGACCTCAAAGCCATCACCGCCGCCTGACCATTACCCACCACAAACAGCGAATAGCCCTCTTACTCTTAGCCTGGAAAGACAAATCATCCATGCAGTGAAGGCACCTTCTTCTTAAGAATGATCTTGTTGTCCGCCACGTCCTTGAGGTGCTTGCCGTACGGGCTCTTGCCGTACTTCTCGGCGGCCTCAAGCAGCTGCCCGCGGGTGATCCACCCGTTCTCGTACGCGATCTCCTCGGCCACCGCGATGGGCAGGCCCTGCGCGCGCTGCACGGTACGCACGAACTCGCCCGCCTCATACAGGGAATCCATCGTGCCCGTATCCAGCCACGCATAGCCACGACCCAGCGTACGCACGTTCAGGGAACCGTCCTCCAGGTACATCCTGTTCAGATCGGTGATCTCCAACTCGCCGCGCGCGGACGGCTTCACCCGCTTGGCGAACTCGACCACACGCTCGTCGTAGAAGTACAGGCCCGTCACCGCGTAATTCGACTTCGGATGCTTCGGCTTCTCCTCGATGCTCACGGCCTTCTTGTCCGCGTCGAACTCGACCACGCCGTAACGCTCCGGATCGTCCACGTAATAGCCGAACACGGAAGCGCCCCCGCCGTTCTCCGCCTTCGCCTTCGCCTTGCGCAGCGTGGCACCCAGTCCGTTGCCATAGAAGATGTTGTCGCCGAGCACGAGCGCGCACGGCTCGCCCGCGATGAACTCCTCGCCCAACAGGAACGCCTGGGCAAGACCGTCCGGGGACGGCTGCACCTTGTAGGAGAAGTTCACGCCGTACCGGCCGCCGTCGCCGAGCAGGCGTTCGAAGTTCGGCAGGTCCTTCGGCGTGGAGATGATGAGGATGTCCCGGATGCCGGCCATCATGAGCACGCTCAGCGGATAGTAGATCATCGGCTTGTCGTACACCGGCAGCAGCTGCTTCGATGTCACCGTCGTCAACGGATACAGCCGCGTACCCGAACCACCGGCCAGAATAATACCCTTCATGGGGACCCGCTTTCCTCACAGTCGTAATCAGCACACACCAGCTTAGCCAACATACCGTGGAAACAGAAAACCGCGCAGGTCGTTCCGCGCGGTTTTCACACTGGAATTGGCGTGTCGACGGCATGTCGCCGCACACGCCAATCGGGCTACCTATCGAGTTCCCCGCCCACGTATTCCCTGAGCGTCTCCTCCCAGTCGGCGGGCGTGTACCCGGCGGCCTCGATCTTGCCGAGCGCCAGCGCACTGTGCACCGGGCGCGGGCTGACCGAGTTCCCCGCGTTCGCGAAATACTCGGCCGTCGAGATCGGCTTGACCTTGTCGCCGTTGCCGTTCGTCAGGTCGAACACCTCCGCGGCGATGTCCGCCCAGCTCCTGACCGCGCCCGAACCGGTCAGGTTATACGTGCCATAGGGAGCATGGCTGTCGAGCAGGTGGAAGATCGCCTCGGCCATGTCCCTGGTGAACGTGAGGCGCCCGTACTGGTCGTCCACCACCGTCACCTGCCCCAGACCGTCGTTCTCATCAGCGACGCGGTCCGACAGGCCCATCATCGTCCTCACGAAGTTGCGGCCCTCGCCGATCACCCAGCTGGAACGCAGGATGTAATGCTCGGGAGCGTTCGCCACGGCGATGTCGCCGGCGGCCTTCGTCTGCCCGTACACGCCCAACGGGGCGAACGCCTCATCCTCCGCATGCTCCTCGGCGGTCCCGTCGAACACGTAGTCGGAGCTCACGTGCACGAGCGTGATGTGATGGTCCTTCGCCACCCGGGCGAGCAGGGCCGGGCCCTGCGCGTTCGCCTTCCACGCCACCGGACGTCCCTCCGCGGTCTCCGCCCTGTCGACCGCCGTGTACGCGCCCGCGTTGATGATCGTGCCGTACAGGCTCCAGTCGTACTTGCCGTACGCGGCCGGATCGGAGAAATCGAACTCGTCGATGTCCGTGTACTCGAAACCCTGCAGACCATGCGCCTCCGCGTACGCGCGGACCGCATGGCCCAGCTGGCCGTTGCAGCCCGTAACCAGCGTGCGCTTCGGCTCCATCGGCTTGGCGTCCCTAAGCATCGGATGATGCAGGTCCGCCTCGGAGCGTTCGGACTCCTCCAACGGAATCGGCCACTCGATGTTCAGCTCCGGGTCCGCGAGGTTCACGAACGTGTACGTCTTCTTCTGTTCCAGCGACCAATGCGCGTTCACCAGATACGTGTACACGGTCCCGTCCCGCAAGGCCTGGAAGCTGTTGCCCACGCCGCGCGGCACATAGATTGCGCGGCTCGGGTCCAGACGCGTCGTGTACACCTGGCCGAACGACTCGCCCGGGCGCAGGTCCACCCACGCGCCGAAGATCTCGCCCGCCGCGATCGAGATGTACTTGTCCCACGGCTCCGCATGGATGCCGCGCGTCACGCCCTTCGTCGCGTTGAAGCTGATGTTGTTCTGCACCGGACCGAAATCCGGCAGGCCCAACGCGGTCATCTTCGCACGCTGCCAGTTCTCCTTGAACCAACCACGGTTATCGCCATGCACCGGCAGGTCGAACACCAACAACCCCGGAATATTCGTCTCCTCGACCCGAAGATCCTTCTCGAAATCAAACGCCATACCCGATCACTGTCCCTGCTGCTTGTACTTGGCCTCGGTGGCGGCCTTCGCGGGCTCCCACCACGCGCGGTTCTCCGTATACCACTCGATCGTGCGCTCCAGGCCCTTCTGGAAGTCCGTATGCGTCGGCTCCCAACCCAGTTCGGTCCTGAGCTTCGTCGAATCGATCGCGTAACGGCGGTCATGGCCCGGACGGTCCTTCACCCAGTCGAATGCGTCAGGATCCTGGCCCATCACGGTCAGGATGTCACGCAGCACCGTGATGTTGTTGCGCTCCCCGTTCGCGCCGATCAGATACGTCTCACCCAAGCGGCCCTTGGTCAGGATGGTCCACACGCCCGTGGAGTGGTCGTCCGTGTGGATCCAGTCGCGCACGTTCTCCCCGTTGCCGTACAGCTTCGGGCGCAATCCCTCGAGGATGTTCGTGATCTGGCGCGGGATGAACTTCTCCACGTGCTGGTACGGGCCGTAGTTGTTCGAGCAGTTGGAGATGGTGGCACGGATGCCGAACGTGCGGTGCCAGGCGCGCACCAGCAGGTCGGAGCTCGCCTTCGTCGAGCTGTACGGGCTGGACGGATGGTACGGGGTCTGTTCCGTGAACTTCGCCGGATCGTCCAACGCGAGATCGCCGTACACCTCGTCGGTGGAGACGTGATGGTAGCGCACATCATACTTGCGGGCCGCCTCCAGCAGGCGGAACGTGCCCTCCACGTTGGTCTTCAGGAACGGCTCCGGGTTCGCGATCGAGTTGTCGTTGTGGGATTCCGCCGCGTAGTGCACGATCGCGTCATGCCCCGGAACGATTTTGTCGAGCAGCTCGGCGTCGCAGATGTTGCCGTGCACGAACTCCACGCGGTCGCCCAGAATGCCCCTGATGTTCTCCAGGTTGCCCGCATACGTCAACGCATCCAACACCGTCACATGAACGTCGGGATGATTGTTGTACACGTAATGCACGAAATTCGACCCGATGAAACCACAGCCACCGGTCACAATGATGTTACGAGGAGTAAACACTTCATCAGTCATACGGGCAATCATAGCGTTGCGGCCGTACGGGACCTGATGGCCCGAATTCAATTTGTAAGTGCAACACTCCGATCATCGGATTGAAGAAATTCGTATCCGATGGCCGGAGTGTGGTTTCATGTCTGCATTACTTGCGTTTTGCGTCTACACAGCTCAAGAAAAGGGCGGAAAAATACTAGTTGTGCAGACGCGACGACCGCAGACGGGCCGTTGCGTGTACGCAAATTGCGGAAGCGACCACCAGTAGCAGCGAGATGATGGAGAGCGCCTGCACTGCGGATCCGGAGCGAGGCATTTCCGACTTCGCCGGCTTTTCTGGATCGCCGGGTTTGCCAGGTTCTTCTGGCTCTTCTGGCTCTTCTGGCTCGGCGACGGCTTTGATAGTTGCCGTCACTTGGGCGCTTACGCCATCATGGTCGGAGGTACGCAACTGTGTGCCCGCTCCCCCACTCGGGTCGGCAATGCCACGCGAAGAAGCTCCGTTCGACATTCCGGAAGACCGGACCGCATTCGCATCCATAAAGTCTTCATCCGACGTGTTGCGCACGGCGGTGATGGTGATGTTCTGGCTCACGGCTTCGAAGGCTTTCTTCTTTCCAACCGCCTGCATTGCGCGATCGATCTGATCGTTCAACGCCTGCAACTGGTCACT
>OHAP01000346.1_pt1 | contig 35225 bp, 25 predicted proteins | sample 1577171 | NCBI WGS metagenome assembly OHAP01 (sample SAMEA3541489, study PRJEB24748) | human gut metagenome | biome: human gut; feature: human-associated habitat; material: faeces | place: China | collected 2012 | reverse complement strand
AGCGAAAGAAAAGTTTATGCTACTAAAAAAGAAAGAAAATCAAGAAACAGGAGGGGATACAGATGAAACAGGTGCAAAAACCGAAAAAACCCATAATTTTTTATTATGTGATTGCGCTGATCGTCATTCTGCTGTTAAATCTTCTGCTTTTCCCGAGACTTCTCGAGCCAAAAGTAACAGAAGTTGATTACGGAAAATTTTTGCAGATGGTAGATAACAACGAAATCAGCGAAGTCCAGATCCAGTCAAATGAGATTATTTTCAGCGACAAATCAAGCCCGGCGAATTATTATAAGACGGGTGTGATGAATGATTACAAGCTGGTAGATCGTTTATATGAGGCAGGTATTACCGAATTCGGAACGCCGATCATAGAGCAGATGTCGCCACTCATGGAATTTCTTTTAACATGGGTAATACCGATCGTTGTGATGGTTGCGCTCGGACAGTGGCTGATGAAACGCATGACGAGCAAGATGATGGGCGGCATGGGAAATGCGATGAGCTTTGGAAAGAGCAACGCCAAGGTTTATGTACAGTCCGAAACCGGCATTAAATTTGCAGATGTTGCCGGAGAGGATGAGGCAAAAGAAATTTTACAGGAGATTGTTGACTTCCTGCATAATCCAAAAAAATATGAAGAAATTGGTGCAAAAATGCCGAAAGGAGCACTGCTTGTCGGCCCTCCAGGAACCGGTAAAACGCTGCTTGCAAAGGCAGTAGCCGGAGAGGCAAATGTTCCGTTCTTCTCCATTTCCGGTTCTGAGTTTGTCGAGATGTTCGTCGGCATGGGAGCTGCGAAGGTGCGTGACCTGTTCCAGCAGGCAAATGAGAAAGCACCGTGTATCGTCTTTATCGATGAGATCGATACCGTCGGCAAAAAACGTGACGGCGGCGGATTCTCCGGAAACGACGAGCGTGAGCAGACCCTGAACCAGCTGCTTGCCGAGATGGATGGATTCGATGGAAAGAAAGGCGTTGTCATTCTGGCAGCGACGAACCGTCCGGATTCCCTGGACCCGGCACTTCTTCGTCCGGGCCGTTTCGACCGCCGTGTGCCGGTTGAACTGCCTGACTTAAAAGGCCGTGAGGAAATCCTGAAAGTCCATGCGAAAAACATCCGCGTGGGCGACAATGTCGATTACAATGCGATCGCACGTATGGCATCCGGTGCTTCTGGTGCAGAACTTGCCAATATGATCAACGAGGCAGCACTCCGTGCCGTCCGTGATGGAAGAAAATTCGTCACCCAGGCGGATCTGGAGGAGAGCGTTGAGGTTGTCATCGCCGGATACCAGAAGAAGAATAAGATCATGACCGACAAAGAGAAACTGATCGTTTCCTACCACGAGGTCGGCCATGCACTCGTCGCAGCACTGCAGAGCCATTCCGCTCCAGTTACGAAGATCACCATTATCCCGCGTACGTCCGGCGCCCTCGGCTATACGATGCAGGTGGATGAAGATGAGCATAATCTGATGAGCCGTGAAGAGCTGGAAAATAAAATTGCAACCCTGACCGGCGGCCGTGTGGCAGAGGATCTGGTGTTCCATTCCATCACGACAGGTGCTTCGAACGATATCGAGCAGGCAACGAAGGTGGCAAGATCCATGATCACCCGCTTCGGTATGAACGAGGAATTTGGTATGGTTGCATTTGAGACGGTAACGAACCAGTACCTCGGCGGTGACACTTCCCTGGCATGCTCCGAATCGACAGCAGCACAGATTGATGAGAAGGTTGTTGCAGCAGTCAGAAAACAGTACGACAAAGCAGAGCAGCTCTTAAAAGATAACATGCCGAAACTCCACGAGCTGGCAAAATATCTGTATGAGAAAGAGACAATCACAGGTGATGAGTTTATGGAAATCCTGAATTTATCCCCGGATCAGCTCACGACAACGAGAATGGAAACAAACTAAAAAGCGATAAAAGCAGATGAGAATCCCGCGTTTCAAGGCGACTTCAGCCTTGCGCGGGATTCTTTCTTGTGCTATAATGCTGTAATGCGAAATTATGACACAAAAAGACAGATTTTTTTAGGATAGACCAAGAGAACATAAGGAGAAACGCAATGAAGAAAAAACAGGCATGGAAAGTGATGGGTGCTGTCCTTGCGGGCACACTGGTATTTTCCGATGCAGTTCCGCTCCGTGCCAGCGCATCGGCAGGAACGGAAAAAAGCGCAGTACAGAACGAAACTGTCTCCGGAACGGAGAACGGTACAGAGACAAAACGGGCAGCCGTTTATGTGAATCTGAAAACCGGCGATGATACGGCAGACGGTACAACGGCAGAGACAGCAGTAAAAACCGTGGAAAAAGCACAGGAGCTTCTTGCGGTTGCAGCGGCAGAACTGCAGGCGGACGGGAAAACAACCGAAAAAAACACTGCTGCAGATACCAGCAAAACGGCAGCGGAGGAAGCAGCAGAAAAATATCTGGTATTCGTCGGAATGGATGAAAAAGAGCTGGAAACGTATCGAAAGAAACAGCAGAAAACAGACTTCAGGGGAAGAGTAACAGATACCGTTTTTGCGGCAGATGAAATCGTGGTGACAGAAGCCGGATATGAGGCTGTTCTGGCAGCAGAAAAAGCAAAAGAAACGGTTTCGGAAACACCAACGCTTGCGCCAGGCGAGTCTCCGGCACCGGATGCGGCAGAAGATACCGTAACACCAACTCCGGGTCCGACGGAAACGCCGGATGCAGAGCCAACCGCAGAACCAACGGTGACCCCGGACGCAGAACCGACGGAAACGCCGGACGCAGAGCCGACCGTAACGCCGGCGGAGGAACCAACGGCAACTCCGACACCGGATGCGGACAACGGAGAAGATACAGGGGATACACCAACGGCAGCGCCGACACCGGATGCGGAACCGACCGTAACGCCGGAAGTAACTCCGACGACAGCACCGGGCGAGAATACCGATGACAGTGAAAATCCGGAGAATCCGGAAACTCCGGCAGAAGATCCAACCGTGACACCTGCCCCGGATGATACAGCAAAAGACGATCTTGCAGCAGATGATACAAACCAGGACGATACAAACCAGGATAACCAGAACGGAACGGGAAATGATGCATCATCGGACCAGTGGAAACAGGATGAAAATCTGGATGACCTTGTAAAAGATGAAATTCAGAAAGAAAACGAAACCGTAAAAAATTTCGATGAAATTTCCAATCCATCCGGTACGGACAGCACAGAAGACGGCTATCTGATCTCCAATGTCTCTCTTTTGATCCAGCCGGTGGCAGTAAGTCTGTCCAGAAGCCTTGTATCAGAGGAGCAGACGGAAACAGCAGAAGCTGAGACGGCGGACGAAGGCGAGCATGAACTGCTTGCAGCTGCAGAGCAGAAATCCAACCTGAGTGCAGGTGAAATGACAGCAAGTGCAGCCGATGACGTAAGTACGCTGCGTGCCGCAGGAACGATCCTTGTAGGACCGGACAACTACGGAACGAATAAGACATCCACTCCGACTCCGACAGCCACACCGTCGAAGAGCAGCAGTAACAACAGCTCTTCCAATTCCAATACCGGAAGCACAAAGATTCCGCAGAAGAAGACACAGACCACTGTAAGCATCCGCAGCATCCCGGTCAACACCGGCGATGAGACGATGGTGCTTCCGCTGGCGATCAGCTCCGCACTTTCTGCAGCCGTTATGTTCTGCATGGCATTCCTTCAGATGCAGGCGAAACGCGCAAAGAGCATGGCCGCATGGCTGGAATTCAAAAAGAATCATCCGTTTGACGAAAAATAAAGAAACAGGCATATCCGGAAAAGCCATTCCATACATTTACAGTATGGGAGGGCTTTTTCTTATGGAAGAAAAGAAAACATGGGCGGTGGGTGCGGGCAGCGGGATCAGCTGGCTGAAGGCTCTTCTCGTTTCCTATCTGATCTCGGTGCTTCTTCTTTTGCTGCTGTCTTTCCTGCTCTGGAAATTTTCCTGGAAGGAAAGCTGGGTGCAGGCGGGCATTGTGGTGATCTATCTGGCATCAAGCTTTTCCGGCGGAAGAATGGCAGGAAACATGGCGGGAAAACGGCGGTTTCTCTGGGGCATCTGCTTTGGAATCGTGTATTTTGCCATTCTGATCATCGTCTCCGCAGTCTTCCTGCCGGGCGGATTTGCCGGAGCCGGAAGACTTCTGTGGGCGGCAGCAGTCTGTGCCGTCGGCGGAATGGCAGGCGGAATGACGGCACACGGCAGATAAAAGCGGACAAAACAGAACATTTTTTCAAAAAACAGACTTTTAAATTTGAAAAACCTATGCTATAATGGGAAGAGCTAATGGCCGAAGACTATAAAAAAGTCGCGCGTCAACTACAATGAAGGAGGAATGTGCCATGAAACACATCAAAACTTTAAATACAAAAAGCTTACAGAACACTGTAAAAAAAGGTGGATGCGGTGAGTGCCAGACATCCTGCCAGTCCGCATGTAAGACTTCTTGCACCGTAGGCAACCAGAGCTGCGAGCATAAGTAAAAGTAATCCATAAGGACGAGTAAAAGGTGTTCCCAGAACCGGTTTCGCCGGATTTGGGAACATTCTTTTTGCCAGGCACATCAAAAAAAGAGAGAGTTATAGAAAGGAATACCACAGTGATACATTTATATAAAAGCAATGGCTTCAACATGGTGCTGGACGTCAACAGCGGCTCCGTCCATGTTGTGGATGACTGCGTATACGATGTCCTTTCCTGCATGAACGAAGGAAAAAATGCAGAAGAGGCAGCAGAGGCGCTTAGCAGTAAATATGCCGAGCAGGACATCACCGAAGCCAGAGAAGAAATTCAGGAACTTACAGACAACGGCATGCTCTTTACAAAAGACATTTACGAAAACGCAATTGATCAGTTTTCCAACCGTCCGACCGTCGTAAAAGCACTCTGCCTCCACATTGCACACGACTGCAACCTTGCCTGTCGTTACTGCTTCGCAGAAGAGGGCGAGTATCACGGAAGACGTGCACTGATGTCCCTGGAAGTCGGCAAAAAAGCGCTTGATTTCCTGATCGCAAACTCCGGCAGCAGAAGAAACCTCGAGGTAGATTTCTTCGGCGGTGAACCGCTGATGAACTGGGATGTTGTAAAACAGCTCGTAGCCTACGGAAGGGAACAGGAGAAGTTACATAACAAGAACTTCCGTTTCACCCTGACCACCAATGGTGTTCTCTTAAACGACGAGGTCATGGAGTTCTGCAATAAAGAGATGGGCAACGTCGTATTAAGTATCGACGGAAGAAAAGAAGTTCACGATCACATGCGTCCGTTCCGCAAAGGTGCCGGAAGCTACGATCTGATCGTGCCGAAATTCCAGAAATTCGCTGAGCTTCGTCATCAGGATAAATACTATGTGCGCGGAACCTTCACGCATTACAACACAGACTTTGCAGCTGATGTTCTCCATCTGGCAGACCTCGGCTTCAAGCAGATCTCGGTTGAGCCTGTTGTAGCGCCTCCGACCGAGGACTATGCGATCCGTGAGGAAGACCTTCCGGTGATCTTCGAACAGTACGACATTCTGGCAAGAGAGATGATCAAGAGAGAAAAAGAAGGAAGAGGCTTCAATTTCTTCCACTTTATGATCGATCTGACCGGCGGACCATGTGTTTATAAACGTCTTTCCGGCTGCGGTTCCGGAACCGAGTACCTTGCGGTAACACCGTGGGGCGATTTCTATCCGTGCCACCAGTTCGTAGGACAGGAAGATTTCTGCCTCGGAAATGTTTACGAAGGCGTGAAAAAGACAGAAACTGTCAACGAATTCAAAAAATGCAACGTTTATTCCAAGAAGGAGTGCAGCCAGTGCTTTGCACGGTTCTACTGCAGCGGCGGATGCGCGGCAAACTCCTACAATTTCACAGGTAAGATCAACGATGTTTACGAGATCGGATGCAAGATGCAGCAGAAACGGATCGAGTGTGCATTGATGATAAAGGCAGCTCTGGCCGAAGATTAAAGAAAAGAGGAAAATCGCGACATGATGAAGAAGAAACAGAGTATCATCGCACTCGTCCTGGCAGCCATTGTAACAGTGCTTCTTGGATGGACGATGATCAAAGGATGGGGTCCTACCGGAACCGGTTCGATGAAGAACATCAACCTGGGTCTGGATCTGTCCGGCGGTGTCAGCATTACCTATCAGGCCGTAAAGGACAACCCGACAGACGAAGAAATGTCAGATACCCGCTACAAGCTGGAACAGCGTGCGCAGCAGTACAGCGAAGAGGCACAGGTATATCTGCAGGGCGACAACCGTATCACCATTGAAATCCCGGGTGCAACCGATGCAACCACCATTCTGGAAGAGATGGGTAAACCGGGAAGCCTGTATTTCATCAAACAGACCAACGATGACGGAACAGAAAACTACACCTACGACAGCACGACCGGCGAGTACGTTCTGAACGGAAAAACTATCGAAGAGCTCGAGGAGGACGGCTCCGTCGTTCTGACCGGTAAAGATGTGGAGAGCGCAGAAGCCATGCATCAGCAGAACTCCACCACAAAAGCAACCGAGAGCGTCGTTCAGCTGAAAATGACCGACGAAGGAAAACAGAAATTTGCAGACGCAACCCAGGAAGCCTACAGCGCAGGAAAGAGCATCGGTATCTACTATGATGAAAAATTCGTCAGTGTACCGAGTGTAAACGCTGTGATTTCCGATGGTACTGCAGTCATCTCCGGCGGAAACATGGACTGGGATGAAGCAACCAGCCTGGCATCCACCCTCCGTATCGGTTCCCTTTCCCTGAAACTTGAGGAGATCAACTCCAGCGTCGTTGGAGCACAGCTTGGATCTGCAGCTGTTTCCACCAGCGTAAAAGCGGGAGCGATCGGCATTGTACTGATTATCCTTTTCCTTGCAATCGTATATCGCCTGCCTGGTATTGCTGCCGGATGGGCACTGCTCATCTATGTTGAGCTGAATCTGATTGCTTTAAATGCATTTGACCTGACATTGACCCTGCCTGGTATCGCAGGTGTTATCCTGTCGATCGGTATGGCGGTCGATGCGAACGTTATCATTTATGCCCGTATCGAGGAGGAGATCGGTGCCGGAAAGACGGTTCATGCGGCAATCCGCGACGGATTCAAGAAGGCAGCTTCTGCCATCCTGGACGGAAACGTGACGACCCTGATTGCAGCAGCTGTTCTGTATGCGCTTGCGAGCGGAAGTGTCCGCGGATTCGCCATGACACTTGCTCTTGGTATTGTTCTTTCCATGTTCAGCGCCATGGTTGTTTCCAGACTGCTGGTCAACAGCCTGTACGGTATGGGACTGAAGGATGCGAAATACTACGGAACCAAGAAAGAGCGCAAGGGATTTCCATTTGTGGAAAAGAGAAAGATCTTCTTCACGATCTCCTGCATTCTGCTGCTTGCCGTTCCGGCCAGCATGATTTTCATGCATCAGACAAAGGGAAGCGCACTGAACTTCGGCCTTGACTTCAAGGGCGGTACTTCCATCAACGTTCCGTTCAACGAGGATTACTCCATCGAAGAGCTGGACAAAGAGGTAGAGCCGGTTGTGGAAGGCGTGACAAAAGATTCCAATATTCAGATGACAAAGGTTGTCGGAGGCAACAATGTCATCATCAAAACACGTTCTCTGACTCTGGAAGAGCGTGAGCAGGTTTACCAGGCAATGGCAGACAATTTCGGTGTCGATACTTCTGAAATCACTTTCGACAACATTTCTTCTACTGTAAGTAAAGAAATGAGCCAGAATGCGATGAAAGCAGTTATCATCGCTGTAGTCTGCATGCTGCTGTACATCTGGATCCGTTTCCGCGACATCCGTTTCGCATCGAGTGCCATCCTTGCACTGATGCACGATATCGCCATTGTATTCGGATTCTATGTGGTATCCCGTATTTCGGTCGGCAGCACCTTTATCGCGTGTATGCTGACGATCCTCGGCTATTCCATCAACAGTACGATCGTCATCTTCGACCGTATCCGTGAGAATCTGCCGGAGTTAAAGAGAGAGCCGATCGAGTCCCTGGTTGACCGCTGCATCACGGACACCCTGACCCGAAGCATTTACAGTTCCCTCACCACCTTTATCACCATCTTTGTTCTGTTCGTGATGGGAGTTTCTTCCATCCGCGACTTTGCAGCACCTCTGATGGTTGGTATCGTATGCGGAGCTTACACTTCTGTCTGCATCACAGGTGCCCTGTGGTATGTGATGAAGCACGTTGGAAAAAACAAATATGTGCCGTCCAAAGCAGTACAGAATAAGACAAAAAATAAATAAAAGCAGCAAAAACCATAAAAAGAGAAACGCCGGACCGGAAAAGTCCGGCGTTTCCTGCTAACAGGAAAGAGGAGAACATATGAAGAAAGAACGCTGGGTAGTTTCGGCAAAACGCGCTGATTTCCAGGCAATTGCGGACCGGTTCGGCATCGATCCCGTCATCGCCCGCCTGATCCGGAACCGGGATGTGACCGGGGAGAAAGAGATCGAAGAGTATCTCTTCGGTGATCTGGAGCAGCTCCACGATCCGCTGCTGATGAAGGATATGGAGCGCGCGGCAGATCTGATCGCAGAAAAAATCCGGGAGAAAAAGCCGATCCGCATCATCGGGGACTACGACATCGACGGTGTTACGGCAACGTATATTCTGCTGACCGGATTAAAAGATCTCGGTGCCGATGCGGATGTGCGTATCCCGGACCGGATTGCAGACGGATACGGCTTAAATGAGCGTCTTGTGCAGTTTGCCGCGGATGAGGGGCGGGACACGATCGTCACCTGTGACAACGGCATCGCGGCGGGCAGTCAGATCCGTCTGGCAAAAGAGCTTGGCATGACGGTTGTTGTGACGGACCACCACGAGGTTCCGTTTGAGGAGGATGAAAACGGAGAACGCCGCTACATCCTGCCGCCGGCGGACGCGGTTGTCAATCCGAAACAGAAAGACTGTTCCTATCCGTTTCCGGGCCTCTGCGGTGCGGCCGTCGCATGGAAACTGATCCAGACGATGGAGGCAAAAGCAGGTATTCCAAAGGAGCACAGCTTCCGCTTTCTGGAATTTGTCGCCATTGCGACGATCGGTGATGTGATGGATCTGCAGGGAGAAAACCGGATTTTTGTAAAAGCCGGCCTTCGGGCGCTCCATAAAACGCAGAACCTCGGCCTGCAGGAGCTGATCCGTGTGCAGGGCATCGAGGCGGAAAACGTGACACCGTATCACATCGGCTTCGTTCTCGGCCCGTGCATCAACGCATCGGGACGGCTTGACACGGCGGAGCATTCGTTAAAACTGCTCTGCGCAAAGACACGTGAGGAGGCCGCAAAGCTTGCCGGGGACTTGAAAGACCTGAATGAAAGCCGCAAAGAGCTGACGCGCCAGGGTGAGGCGAAAGCAATCGAGCTCGTGGAAACCTCCCCGCTGCAGAACGACAAAGTCCTCGTCGTCTATCTGCCGGACTGCCACGAGAGCCTTGCCGGAATCATCGCAGGTCGCCTGCGGGAGCACTTCCACAAACCATCCTTCGTACTCACCAGAAGTGAGGAGGGCGTCAAGGGCTCCGGCCGCTCGATCGAAGCGTATTCGATGTATGAGGAGCTCTGCAAATGCAAAGAACTGATGACGAAATTCGGCGGCCACCCGATGGCTGCGGGCCTTTCCCTCGCAGGAGAGGAGATGATCGAACCGTTCCGCCGGGCACTGAACGATAATTCCACGCTGACGGAAGAGGATTTCGTCGAAAAAGTTGTGATCGATGTGCCGATGCCGATCACCTACATCACCAAAAATCTGATCCGCCAGTTAAGTCTCTTGGAGCCGTTCGGAAAAGGCAACACGAAACCGCTGTTCGCACAGAAAGGACTGACTGTATTAAATTACCGCATTTTTGGAAAGAATAGAAACGTGGTGAAAGTACAGCTTGCCGATGCGGGCGGATACCAGATGGATGGTGTCTATTTCGGCGAGGGAGAAGCGTTCGCCGCATACGTGGATGCACATCCGACCCTCTCGGTAGCGTACTATCCGTCGATCGATACGTGGAACGGACGCGACAAATTACAGATCAATATCCAGAGTTATTTTTAAAGATGCAGAAAAGCCGCAAATACCTGATTTTTCTGCCCTGTTTTCTATCGGAAACAAAATTGACGCAGAAGAATATTGATGCTATACTGTAAGGTGAATTGTCAAACCTTGACGAAACGGAGGAATATTTTATGAAAAAAGTAGAGGATTACGTAAGAAGTATTCCGGATTTCCCGGAACCGGGTATTATTTTCAGAGATGTAACGAGTATCCTGCAGGACGCAGACGGACTGCAGCTTGCCATAGATGAGATGCAGCATTTTGTAGAAGAAGTAGACTGTGACGTAATCTGCGGAACCGAGTCCCGCGGCTTCATTTTCGGTATGCCGATTGCTTACAATCTGCACAAACCGTTCGTGCCGATCCGTAAAAAAGGAAAACTTCCTCTGGAGACCATCGAGGAGAGCTATGACCTAGAGTACGGCAGCGCAACGATCGAGATGCACAAAGACTCCATCAAACCGGGCCAGAAGGTAGTCATCATCGACGACCTGATTGCAACCGGCGGTACCGTGGAGGCTTGTGCAAAAATGATCGAGCGCCTCGGCGGCGAAGTAACCAGAATCGTGTTCCTGATGGAGCTTGCCGGCTTAAAAGGACGCGAAAAACTGGCAAAATATGATGTAAAATCTGTCATCCGTTACGATGGCAAATAACGTATCCAACGAAACGCAGGGGTTAATCATGAGAGCGGAGGATACATATGGAAGAAGAGAAAAGAATCAGTGAAGAAGAATTAAAGAAGGATGTGGCGGCGGCAGAAGCCAGAATCCGCAAGACGGACGATTTTACAAGTCCGGAGGAATTATACGGGGAATTGATCGCTTCTGTGAAAAAATATCATCCATCGGACGATATTTCCCTGATCGAAAAAGCATACCGCGTGGCAGCGGATGCACATAAGGACCAGAAAAGAAAGAGCGGGGAACCGTACATCATCCATCCGCTCTGTGTGGCAATTATCCTGGCAGATCTGGAGCTCGACAAGGAGTCGATCGCGGCAGGCCTTCTGCACGACGTTGTCGAAGATACCGTCATGACCGAAGAAGAGCTGACCGAGGAGTTCGGCCCGGAGGTGTCCCTGATTGTAAGCGGTGTCACGAAGCTGGCACAGCTGAAATATTCTGCGGATAAGGTCGAGGAGCAGGCAGAAAACCTGAGAAAGATGTTCCTTGCGATGGCAAAGGATATCCGTGTTATTCTGGTAAAACTGGCGGACCGTCTGCACAACATGCGGACCGCACAGTACTGGTCGCCGGAGACGCAGAAGAAAAAAGCGCGTGAGACGATGGATATTTATGCCCCGATCGCACAGCGCCTCGGTATTTCCAAGATCAAGGTCGAACTCGATGACCTTTCTCTGAAATATCTGGAGCCGGATGCGTACTATGAACTGGTGCAGAAGGTCAGCATGAAGCGGGAGCAGCGGCAGGAGTTTGTCGATGCGATCGTAAAAGAGGTGACCCGTCATATCCACCAGGCCGGCATTGAGGCAGATGTCAACGGACGAATCAAGCACTTTTTCAGCATCTACAAAAAGATGGTCAACCAGCATAAGACGCTGGATCAGATCTATGACCTCTTTGCGGTCCGCATCATCGTGGAATCCGTCAAAGACTGCTATGCAGCGCTCGGTGTCATCCATGAAATGTACACGCCGATCCCGGGCCGTTTCAAAGATTACATTGCGATGCCGAAGCCAAACCGTTACCAGTCCCTGCATACAACCCTGATCGGACCGAACGGACAGCCGTTTGAGATTCAGATCCGTACTTATGAGATGCACCGGATTGCAGAATACGGTATCGCTGCACACTGGAAATACAAAGAGGCCTCCGACGGCAAGAAACCGGGACCGGAGCAGGAAGAGGAAAAACTGACCTGGCTGCGCCAGATTCTGGAGTGGCAGCAGGACATGGCGGACAACCATGAGTTCATGAACCTCTTAAAGAGCGATCTCGACCTGTTTGCCGACAATGTTTACTGTTTCAGCCCGGCGGGCGATGTCAAAACGCTTCCGGTCGGCTCCTGTGCCATCGACTTTGCTTATTCCGTCCACAGTGCGGTCGGCAACAAGATGGTCGGAGCGAGGGTCAACGGAAAACTCGTGCCGATCGAGACGGAACTTCACAACGGAGACCGCGTCGAGATCATCACCTCGCAGAACTCCAAGGGACCGAGCCGCGACTGGCTGAAAATTGCGAAGAGTTCCCAGGCAAAGAGCCGCATCAACCAGTGGTTCCGCCAGCAGAACAAGACGGACAACATCGTCAAAGGCAAGGAAATGCTCACCAGCTATGCAAAGCTGAAGGGCAAAAATCTTGGAATCTATACAAAACCGATGTACGAAGAGGCTGTCATGAGAAAGTACGGCTTCCGCGACTGGGATTCCGTTCTTGCGGCCATCGGCCACGGCGGCTTAAAAGAGGGCCAGGTCCTCAACAAGCTGATTGAGACGTATGAAAAGCAGCATAAAAAAGAGATCACCGACGAGCAGGTGCTCGAGGCGGCATCTGGAGAGAAAGTTCTGCCGGTTGGAAAGAGCAAGGGCGGCATCGTCGTGCGCGGTATCCACGATGTGGCAGTTCGCTTCTCCAAATGCTGCAATCCGATCCCGGGCGATGAGATCGTGGGCTTTGTCACAAGAGGACGCGGCGTGACCATTCACCGCACCGACTGTGTCAATGTCCTGAATCTGCCGGAATCTGAGCGGGCGCGCCTCATTGATGCTGAATGGCAGGCAGAGGACAACGGCGGCTCTCTCTATACCGTGGAGATCAGCGTTTACGCAAACAACCGTACCGGTCTTCTGGTGGATATCTCCAAGATCTTTACCGAGCGGAAGATCGACCTTGCGGCGATGAACGTGAGAACGAGCAAGCAGGGAACGGCTTCCATCGATGTGACGTTCGACGTGCACAACAACGAAGAGCTGAACAGCATCATCGAGAAGGTGCGCCAGGTGGAGAGCGTGATCGATATTCAGAGATCGAGAGGATAAAAAGGAGAAAAGCGTATGATAAAGGTAAATTACCGGGCACTTGGAATGCTCTCGACAAACTGCTACGTTGTGGAAAATCCGGACAGCCAGAAGGTGCTGATCGTGGACCCGGGCGATTCGCCGCTGGAGATTGAACGCCAGATCGACGAGATCGACGGCGACCCGGAGGCCATTCTGCTGACCCATGGCCATTTCGACCATATGCTGGCAGCGGATGCGTTGCGGAAAAAATACCATATTCCGGTCTATGTCCATGAAAAGGAGCAGCACCTTCTGGGGGATGCAAGGGAAAATCTTTCCGGCCTCTGGAGCGCGCCGTACACGATGCAGGCAGACAAAACGGTAAAAGAGGGCGATATTCTGCATCTGGCGGATTTTAAAATCCATGTGCTTGCAACACCAGGCCATACGGCAGGAGGCGTCTGCTATTATATTCCGGCAGAAAAAGCACTTTTTTCCGGCGATACGCTGTTTTGCGAATCATATGGAAGATACGATTTCCCGACATCCTCCGGAAGAGATCTGATTGCATCGGTCAAACGCCTGTTAAAAGAGCTTCCCGGGGATGTGACTGTGTATCCGGGCCACAACGATGAAACTACGATTGAACATGAAAAGAGGTACAATCCCCTTGCTTAATATCAGCCTTTGTTTTAACAGAAAAGATTTTGAATACGATGTGTATTCCCTGATCAAGGCATTCTATCCCGGCTGCGAGATCACCTCGTGGTACGAAGAGGATGGGGCGCCGGACGGGGAATTTGCATATTATGATAAGATCCTGTACGCGGCAGACCAGATCTGCTTTTCCATAGAAAATGAGAAGCACGAAGAGCTTTCTGCCGCGTGTGAGGCGGTGGAATATGAAAAAGACCGCCACGAAACGAAAAATGTCCTGAAACGGATGGTCTATCGCACGCTCTCGAAAGTGAGCGGAAAAGAACTTCCGTGGGGCGATCTCACCGGCATCCGTCCGACGAAAATTCCGATGAAGATGCTTGAAGAGGGTAAAAAAAATGTAGAGATTGCGAAATACATGCGCGAAACTTACTACACCAGCCCGGAAAAGACGGCACTTGCGATCACGATTGCCAACCGGGAAAAGGACATTTTAAAGACGATCGACTACGAACACGGTTACAGCCTGTACATCGGCATCCCGTTCTGTCCGAGCATCTGCCTGTACTGTTCCTTCGGCTCCCATGTGTTAAGCCGCTGGGAGCATATGGTAGATCCGTATCTCGATGCACTGATCAAAGAACTGATCTTTATCAGTGAGAACATGAAGGATTACACCCTTGATACGATCTACATCGGAGGCGGTACGCCGACCACGCTGAATGCGGCACAGATGGAGCGCCTGCTCACGAAAGTGACAGAGCTTTTCCCGATGGAGCAGGTGCAGGAGTTCACCGTGGAGGCAGGACGGCCGGATACGATCCATGAGGAGGTCTTAAAAGCCATCCGCAAATTCCCGGTCACCCGTATTTCGATCAATCCACAGACCATGAACCAGGAAACGCTGGATCTGATCGGACGCCACCATACCGTGGAGGAGATCGAGGAGAAGTTCCGTATGGCGCGTTCCCTTGGATTTGACAACATCAACATGGATCTGATCGTCGGTCTGCCGGGCGAGGACAAGGAAAAAGTGGCGCATACGTTGGAAAAAGTGGAAGCGCTGAATCCGGATTCCCTGACCGTCCATTCCCTTGCGTTAAAGCGTGCAACGAGACTCAACCTGTTCAAAGACAAATATCAGGAAATCTCGTTTGAAAACTCTGCCGAGATCATGAAAATGACGATGGACAGCGCACACCGCATGGAGATGGGACCGTATTACATGTACCGCCAGAAAAATATGGCGGGTAACTTTGAGAATGTCGGCTACTCCCGCGAAGGAAAAGCAGGCATCTACAACATCCTCATTATGGAGGAAAAACAGTCCATTCTGGCCGCGGGAGCCGGAGCGTCCACGAAATTCGTGTTTGAACATGGAGAGCGCATTGAGCGGGTGGAGAACGTGAAGGATCTGAAAAACTACGTGGAGCGTATCGATGAAATGATCGAGAGAAAACGTATCGGAATGGAGAAGTATCTGCCAAAATGAAAGAAAATTCCAGTCAGCAGCTTCACATGCTGCGCTATACCCTGACCGAGCAGCTCATCCATGGCATGGAAGTGAGCAATTTAGCTTACGATCTTGCGCGGGAACTGGGGTATGAGAAAGAAATCTGCTATGAGCTTGCAAAAGCGGGCGTTCTCCACGATATCGGAAAGATTGTACTGGAGAATTACGTAGAAGAACAGGATACACTCGTCGTCGAGGAGATGCGCTTTGTGCGGACCCATTCCACACTGGGCTATGAACTCCTGCAGGGACGCGGATACTCCGATTTTGTGCTGGAGAGTATTCTGTATCACCATGAAAATTATGACGGAACCGGGTATCCGGCCAATCTGGCGGGAGAAAAGATTCCGTTTGGGGCGCGTATCTTACGCATCTGTGATGTGTACTGCGCGCTGACCTCCGACCGCCCGTACCGGAGTGCGTTTACGCGGAAACAGGCGATGGAGCTTATGACAGAAGAAGTCAAAAATTTCGATCTGAAAATGTTCCTGGCATTTCAGAGAGTGATCCACAGCGGCAGCCGGAAAGCGATCGAGCTTTCTGATGTCGATGAATTGATCCGGGAAATCATAAAGGAGAAAACAGAAAATGGCATTAAAAAAGAAACCGGTTACCGGAATGAAAGATATTTTACCGAAAGAAATGGCAATCCGTGACTACGTGATCCGTCTGATCAAGGAAACTTACGGAACCTTCGGCTTTACCTCCATGGAGACCCCATGCGTGGAGCACATCGAAAACCTGAACAGCAAACAGGGCGGCGAGAATGAGAAACTGATTTTCAAGATCTTAAAAAGAGGAGAGAAGCTGAAACTCGAGACCGCTGAGAAAGAAAACGATCTCGTAGACAGCGGCCTGCGTTATGACCTGACCGTTCCGCTCTGCCGTTACTATTCCAACAACGCAAACGAGCTTCCGTCCCCGTTCAAAGCACTTCAGATGGGAAATGTATGGCGTGCAGACCGTCCGCAGAGAGGAAGATACCGCCAGTTCATGCAGTGCGATATCGATATCCTCGGCGAGCCGACCAACCTCGCAGAGATTGAGCTGATCCTTGCTACCACCACACTGCTTGGAAAACTGGACTTCAAGAACTTTACGATCCGTATCAATGACCGCCGCATCTTAAAAGCAATGGCAGCCTACAGCGGATTCCCGGAGGAGTCCTATGACACCGTATTTATTATCCTCGATAAGATGGATAAAATCGGTTTTGAGGGCGTTGCCAAAGAGCTCGAGGAAGCCGGCTTTGCAAAAGAGTCCGTAGAGAAATACCTGAAAATGTTCGAGGAGATCACCCCGGATACCGCAGGCGTAGAGTACTGCCGTGAGAAACTCGAGGGATTCCTTGACAAAGAGTACGCAGACGGCCTGAAGACCATCATCGACAGTGTTAATGCCGTGAAGACCGCAGAATTCAAGATCGCTTTCGATCCGACTCTGGTGCGCGGAATGTCCTACTACACCGGACCGATCTTCGAGATCGCTATGGATGAGTACGGCGGATCTGTCGGAGGCGGCGGACGCTACGATGAAATGATCGGAAAATTCACCGGAAACCAGACCTGCGCATGCGGATTCTCCATCGGATTTGAGCGTATCGTTATGCTTCTGCTTGAGAGAGATTACCAGATCCCGGGCGCACAGAAGAAAAAAGCGTACCTGATCGAGAAAAACATGCCGGCAGAGGGAATGCAGAAGATCATTCAGCAGGCGACAAAAGAGAGAAGTGAAGGCACGGCCATCAACATCGCCGTGATGAAGAAGAACAAGAAATTCCAGAAAGAGCAGCTTGCCAGCGAGGGCTACACTGAGATCGAAGAATTTTTTGTTGACAAAATGTAAGGAATATCCAATAATAGTAATCGCATGAAAAAACGATGTGCTGCGGATGCAGATTCTTTGTGTCCGCAGTTCCAAATAGGAGGAACAAGAAAATGGCTGAATCCATGAAAGGCCTGAAGAGAACCTGCCGCTGTACGGAAGTCACAAAAGCAGATATCGGAAAAAAAGTAACCCTGATGGGCTGGGTACAGAAGAGCCGTAATAAAGGCGGAATTATTTTCGTCGATCTGCGTGACAGAAGCGGTATTATGCAGATTATCTTTGAGAACGGCCCGATCAGTGAGGAAGGTTTTGAAAAAGCAGCAAAACTGCGCAGCGAGTTTGTGATCGCCGTAGAAGGCGAAGTCATGGCCCGCTCCGGTGCGGTAAACGAGAATCTGGCAACAGGAGAACTTGAAGTAAAGGCTGAGTCCTTACGCATCCTTTCCGAGGCAGAAACCCCGCCGTTCCCGATCGAGGAGGATTCTAAGACGAGAGAAGAGCTCCGTCTGAAATACCGTTACCTGGATCTGCGCCGACCGGATATCCAGAGAAACCTGATTATGAGAAGCAAGGTGGCAATGCTCACCCGTGAGTTCATGTCAAAAGAAGGTTTTCTTGAGATCGAAACCCCGATGCTGACGAAATCCACACCGGAAGGCGCCAGAGACTATCTGGTACCGAGCCGTGTTCATCCGGGCAGCTTCTATGCACTGCCGCAGTCTCCGCAGCTGTTCAAACAGCTTCTGATGTGCTCCGGCTATGACCGCTATATCCAGATTGTAAAATGTTTCCGTGACGAGGACCTGCGTGCCGACCGTCAGCCGGAGTTCACCCAGATCGATATGGAGCTTGCTTTCGTTGATGTAGATGATGTTATCGATGTCAATGAGAGACTGCTGGCACACCTGTTCAAAGAGGTGCTCGGCGTTGAGGTACAGCTCCCGATCCAGAGAATGACCTGGAAAGAGGCTATGAACCGTTTCGGTTCCGACAAACCGGACCTGCGTTTCGGTATGGAGCTGGTTGATGTTTCCGAGACCGTAAAAGATACCGAGTTCGTTGTATTTAAGGGCGCACTTGAAAACGGCGGTTCTGTCCGCGGTATTAACGCAAAGGGACAGGGCGCAATGCCGAGAAAGAAAATCGACAAGCTCGTTGAGTTTGCGAAAGGTTACGGTGCAAAAGGTCTTGCATACATTGCAATCCATGAGGATGGAAGCTGGAAATCTTCCTTCTCCAAATTTATGACAGAGGAGCAGATGGAAGCCCTCATCAAAGCCATGGACGGACAGGCTGGAGACCTTCTTCTCTTCGCAGCAGACCGCAACAAGATTGTTTGGAACGTTCTTGGCGCACTTCGTCTGGAACTGGCAGAGCAGATGGGACTTCTCGACAAGAACGAATACCGTTTCGTATGGATTACCGAGTTCCCGCTTCTGGAGTGGTCCGATGAGGAGAACCGTTTCACCGCAATGCATCACCCGTTCACCATGCCGATGGACGAGGATCTGCCGCTTCTGGATACCGATCCGGGCGCAGTTCGTGCAAAAGCTTACGATATCGTCCTGAACGGCACTGAGATCGGAGGAGGAAGCGTTCGTATTCACCAAAACGATGTGCAGGAGAAGATGTTTGAGATGCTTGGTTTCACAAAGGAACAGGCACATGAGCGATTTGGTTTCCTTCTGGATGCTTTCAAATACGGAGTTCCGCCTCACGCCGGACTGGCTTACGGACTGGACCGTCTTGTGATGCTGATGGCAAAAGAGGACAGCATCCGCGACGTCATCGCATTCCCGAAGGTAAAAGATGCTTCCTGTCTGATGACCGAGGCTCCGTCACCGGTTGACGCAGTACAGCTGGAAGAGCTTGGTCTTGAGGTTGAGCCGCAGGCTGAGGAAGAGACAACAGAAGAGTAAAGAAAATTTTGTAATTTACAGGACAGACAATTTTGCAGAAGTGCAGCGTTGTCTGTCCTTTTTTAGGTTTCACTCGATCGGTGTAAAGAAAAACTTAAGAAATTCTTCCACGTCTTCCCCGTTGTTTTGCTGGAAAAAAGTGCTACAATATGGTTTGTAAGAAAGATACGGAAACATCCACAGCAAGTGGAACACATAGAGAAAAAGACAAGGAGGGATCACGATGTTAGTTACATTAGTCATGCTGGCAACCTGTTTTGGTCTGCTCTGCGGAATTGGAATTTTATTTGGGATCGTCGGACTGCTGCTGAAATTTGGAGGAAAAGTCCTTGGCGCATGCGCCACTATTCTTCTCCCGATCGGCGTGATCTGGCTTGGATTTAAAATCGTGTTCGCCGTCGTTCCGCTTCTGTTCAAACTGGTCTGTGCAGCGCTGATCTGTTATCTCGTATACCGCATTCTGCGGGAGATGAAACTTGTAGCATAAAAAATAAAATCTAACAGATTCGAAAGAAAACCTGCTTTCCGTCATAAACACGGAGGCAGGTTTTTAATGACAAAAACAAAAATCTATTTTCAGAAAAAGCCAGTATTTGCTAAAAAAAGAGTAAGGAAAAAGTAAGAAAACAAAAAACAAAATGTGATACGATAGAACTAACTTGGGAAAGCAGAAAATTAATTTGTAAAATAGAAAAGTGGGAGGAAGCGTATGAAGAAAAAAGTAATCGCGATTGTGTGTGCAGTCGCAGTGCTGGCGGCAGCCGGAGGGGGAGTGACATGGCATTTCCTTGGAAACAGTACAAAAGAGGACGATAACGTCGTCTATGTCAATACTGTAAAAGCCCTGACCAATCTGGGAACTGGAAATGGAATGGAAAACCGCTATGCCGGTGTTGTGGAGTCGGAAAATACCTGGAAAGTAGAGAAAAACAGCGAGAAAAAGGTAAAGGAAGTTTATGTGGAAGTCGGTCAGGAGGTTCAGGTCGGAACACCGCTGTTCTCCTACGATACCGAGAAATTCCAGAGTGACCTCGAGCAGGCGCAGCTGGATCTGGAACGCATAAACAATGAACTTTCAAGTATGAATACCAATATCAACCAGCTTTACAAAGACAAAAAGCAGGCATCAAAAGACCAGCAGGCAAGCATCACACTGGAAATTCAGGAAGCGGAGCTGGATTTAAAGAAAAAAGAATATGAAGGAAAATCAAAACAGGCGGAGATTGATAAATTAAACGATAACATCACCAATGCGACCGTGATCAGCGAAATCGCCGGTGTTGTAAAATCAATCAACAACGATGACAGCAGCGCCGGCGCTTACTCCGGTGACAACTCCGACAATTCCTTCCTGACCGTTCTTGCAACGGGAGATTTCCGTGTAAAAGGCCAGATCAATGAACAGAATATGAGCGACGGTTCGATTACCGAAGGAAGCCAGGTGATCGTGCATTCTCGTGTAGATGAGAATCAGACCTGGACCGGAACCGTGACAAAGATTGATCGGGAAAATGCACGGACAGGAAGCAATAACGTTTACAGCAGTTCGGGAGACGGTATGACGCAGTCAAGCAACTATCCGTTTTATGTACAGCTCGATGGAACAAATGGCCTGATGCTCGGTCAGCACGTTTACGTAGAGCCGGATGTCGGCCAGCAGGAAGTCAAAACAGGAATCTGGCTGTCTGACTCCTTTATCAACGATGTCGACAGCAATCCTTACGTCTGGGCCGATAATGGAAAAGGCAAACTGGAAAAACGAAGCGTAACCCTTGGAACACACGATGAAAATATGATGGAATATCAGATCACCGACGGCCTTGCAGAAGATGATGCAATCACCTTCCCGGAGGACGGTCTGGAAGAAGGGATGAAGACCGTAGTCAGCACCGACGGATCACTGGGACAGAGCAATCCGGCCGGCGGCGAGGATGACGGAATGGTGGATGACGGTATGCTTGACAACGACGATGGAATGGTCGACGACGGTATGACGCAGGATGAAAACGGCATGGTTGACAATACCATGGACGGCGCAGAGTACAGCGGTGAGGAAGATACAACGAACGTGATCGGCGGCGCCGACAATGGTGAGGCAGAACCGGCAGACACACAGGAAGCCGGATCAGCAGATGACGGGGAGGTGCAGCCGTGATTCTGGAATTAGAGAATATCTGTAAAGAATATATGCAGGGCAAAATCCCGGTTCCGGTTCTGAAAAACATCAACTTCTCCATGGAAGAAGGCGAGTACGTTGCGATCATGGGTCCTTCCGGTTCCGGAAAAACAACACTGATGAATATTGTCGGCTGCCTCGACCAGGCGACGAGCGGACGGTTGATCCTCGACGGACAGGACATCAGCAAATGCAGTGACAATCAGATGTCGGACATCCGCCTGCAGAAAATCGGCTTTGTATTCCAGAACTTCCAACTCCTTGCAAGACAGAGCGCAATGGAAAATGTATGCCTTCCGTTGACGTACGCGGGCGTGCCGAAAAAAGAGAGAAGAGAGCGGGCAGCGATTGCCCTCGAGCGGGTGGGGCTCGGCGACCGTATGAGTTTCAAACCGACCCAGCTCTCCGGCGGACAGAAACAGCGTGTGGCGATTGCAAGAGCGATCGTCAACCATCCGAAAATTCTGCTGGCTGATGAGCCGACCGGAGCGCTCGACTCCCATTCCGGCGAGCAGGTCATGGAGCTGTTCCAGAGCCTGAACGACGAGGGCGTCAGCATCTTGATGATTACGCATGACGCGGAGATCGCATCGATGGCACAGCGCACCGTGGAGATCCGCGACGGAATGATGAAATCGAAGGAGGTGGCCGAAGCATGAAAAAAGGAAAAGCCGCAAAGAAAGCAGCGATTGCAGTCGTGACAGCGGTTGCCGTGGGTGGCGTAAGTGTCGGCGGCTATTATGGGATTCGCCAGGCGCAGAAGACAACCGTAAAAGTGTATCCGGTCAGTGACTTTACGAGTGGATACTGGGGAGACAGCATGAACATGGAAGGCCAGATCACCTCGACGGCTTCCCAGAACATCTATCTTTCCGACAGCCAGACCATTTCCCAGGTTCTCGTCAAAGAGGGCGATGTGGTAAATGCCGGAGACACGCTGATGACATACGATACCAGCATGATCGAGCTGGATCTGGAAACGCAGCAGTTACAGCTTGCACAGACAAAGCTGAAAATCCAGCAGAGTGAAAAAGAACTGGAAAAGCTGAAAAAGACAAAACCGGTGGCGGATACGCCGCTGGATCCGGTGGAGCCGGATTTCCCGGATTTTCCAGATGAACCCATCGATCCGGATTTCCCGGACGAACCGATTCCGACCCCAGAACCGGAGCCGACGTACGAGGATGCTGTTCTGTACAGCAGTACGAATAAGCTTGTATTTGGTTCCAAACCATACAAAGGAGAAGGAACGCAGGAAGACCCATACACCTATCTCTGCGCACCGGGGACAGTCCTGACAGGCGGATTCCTGAATCAGATGGCAGGATACGCGGATGAAAAGGGAACGAAAAAAGAAGAGGACAGCGAAGGATACTGGTTTCGCCTGGAGATTCATGAGGAAAACAAAGCCGCAGAGGCGCTGGAAACCGTGTGGGAGCAGGATGGAACGAAGATTGCGAAAGCATACGAGACTTCGTATGAAGCAGTCCTGAGTCTGAAAGAATCCGAATCGGCGGATGCACCGGAAATAAAAATCACCACGCCGCTTGCCAACACAGAGGTGGCAGAGGGCGGCGAGCTGTAGCTGAAAATCGGAATCAATGAGAAGAAAGATACCGAAGAGAAGCCGGATGAGAAAGCCGACGATAAAACGGATGATAGAACCGAGAGTCCGTCCGAGGACGATGTGACACAGCCGGGTGAAGCCGGAAATGGAAGCGGTGAGGCAGACGATTCCACGGAAAACACAGAAACGGATGTCACTTACACATACGTTTGGAAACACAACGGAAAGACAATCGACGGAGATTTTAAGGATACTTACACAAAAGAAAACATCACAAAAGAGGATGCCGGAATCTATACAGTAGAAGTGACAGCGAAAAATGACAAGGGTACTTCCATGGCAGTCAGCACTGCAAATGTGGCGGTAAAAGAAGGAACGATTACCCCGACACCAAGTGTAACTCCGACTCCGAGCGTTACGCCGGGACCGAGTGTAACTCCAGAGCCGACCGTCAGCCCGGAACCAAGTACAACACCGATTCCGACCACAGAGCCGGTTCCAACAGAAACTCCGGTGCCGAGCGAGACCCCAGTTCCGACGGAAACGCCGACGCCGACCGAAGCCCCGGCAGAACCGGAAGCGGAACCGCAGAGCGAAGATGAACCGGAAGCAGTGCAGACGACAGCAAAAACCGTATTCTACGGTGAAAAAGCATCGGTACAGTCCCTCTTTACATCATCCACAGGAAGCAGCGCAAATAACAATACTTCTTCCGGTGATGATACCCAGATGACCTACACAAAAGATGAGTTGAAAAAAGCCATCAGCAAAAAAGAAAGCCAGATCCGTGATCTGAAGCTGGATCAGAAGGAAGAGGAACTCAAAGTCAAAAATACGCAGAAATCCCTGGATTCCCAGACCGTAAAAGCGACGATCAGCGGTATCGTAAAAAAAGTCGGAAATGCAGAAAATCCATCCAATGACGGAAGCGCGTTTATCCAGGTCAGCGGAAATGAAGGCCTGTATGTGCGCGGTTATCTGAGCGAGATGTATCTCGATCAGATCAAAGCGGGCGATAAGCTTAACGTAACTTCATGGTCTTCCGGTGCATTTGCGGTCGCAACCGTAACCGAAATTTCACCGTATCCGACAACAAGTTACATGTCTTACAGCGAGACACCGGCATCCTTCTATCCCTTCACAGCGGTCATACAGGAAGGTGGGGAAGGCTTTGAAAACGGTGACTGGATTGAAATTGCAATGACCGTTGGCGCCGATGTGGAAAACGGCAATGGACTGTACGTCAGCAAAGAATTCATTCGCGAGGAGAACGGGCAGAAATTTGTTTATATCCGGGATGAGAAGGATAAATTAAAGAAACAGGATGTTGTAACCGGAAAACTTCTGTGGGGCAGCTATTACGAAGTAAAGAGCGGCCTTTCCGAAGAAGATTACATTGCATTCCCATACGGTAAAACGGTAGTGGAAGGCGCAGATACGAAGGAATCCAGCTCATCGGATTATTATAACAGTTAAGGAGGCGCATCATGTTAGAAAATGTAAGACTATCCTTTCAGGGAATCTGGTCACACAAAATGCGTTCCTTTCTGACTATGCTGGGTATTATCATCGGAATTGCATCAATCATCTCCATTGTTTCCACAATCAAGGGAACGAATGAGCAGATCAAACAGAACCTGATCGGAGCCGGAAATAACAATGTGACTGTACGGTTAAAACAGGGGGATGGTGATTACTGGATGGATGGTGGGCTGCCAAGTGGCGTATCAAAGCTGTCCGCCGACCAGAAAAAGCGGATCCGCGAACAGGAACAGGTGGAGAATGCCTCATTTTATACCGAAAGAACGTATGTGAGCGGTATTGCGAAAGGAAATACAACACTGGACAGTGCAAAGGCACTTGGTGTGGATGAAAATTATTTATCCACATGTGGATACCAGATTTACCAGGGACGTGGCTTTGTGGAGAGTGACTTTTCGAAGATTCACAAAGTTGTCCTGCTTGACGATACTGCGGTGCTGACGCTGTTTCCAAATGAATCACCGGTCGGAAAAACGATTGAAATCATGGGTGAGCCGTTTACTGTTGTCGGTGTGATCAAAAAATCCGATTCCTTTCAGCCGGTCATCAATTCCAGGGAGGATTACAATACGTATAATCAGGAATCCTACCCGCTGGTGCTGATGCCGGGTGTATGCTGGCCGATCGTATTTCAGTATGATGAGCCGGAAAATGCCGTTGTAATGGCGCAAACGACCGAGGATATGAGTACAGTTGGAAAAACAACCGCAGAGATCATGAACGAGGCTGTTACCAATACATCGGACTCTCTGGCGTATAAAGCGGAGGATCTGCTGGAAAAAGCGAAGAGTCTGCAGGAATTAGGTCAGAGCACGAACCAGCAGCTGATCTGGATCGCAAGCATTTCACTTCTTGTCGGCGGTATCGGTGTTATGAACATTATGCTGGTATCTGTAACGGAGCGTACGAGTGAAATCGGTCTGAAAAAAGCAATTGGAGCGAGAAAACGCAGAATTCTGTTCCAGTTCCTGACGGAGGCGGCAGTGCTTACCAGCATCGGCGGACTGCTCGGTGTACTGGGCGGCATCATCATGGCGCAGGTGATCTCGAGAGTATCACAGACGCCTGTGGCAATCAGCATTCCGGCGATCATCTTCTCCGTGGTATTCTCCATGGTGATCGGTATCGTATTCGGACTGCTGCCGTCGGTAAAAGCAGCAAATCTGAATCCGATCGATGCGTTGCGAAGAGAATAGAACAAAAAAGAGTTGAAAAATCCGTGCGGGCACAGCGTAGGTGCTGGATCCGTGCGGATTTTTTGTGCGGCGTGTGCGGATGAAACTTAAGATCTTTACTTTTTGCGGAAAGTCGGTTATACTGGAAAATAAGCGCAATTTGCGGCACAGCAAAGAGGCATTCGAGTTTCGGATTCGGTATGTTTATGAAAATATAAGAAAGATTCAAAGACATTTCACATTCGTTTATGGTATAATCAAACAAGAGTATGACCAACGAAAAGGAGTATACGCGAATGAATATTTTGTTTTTTATCACACCGAAAAGTGAAACGGCTTATCTGTATGACGACTGCTCACTTCGGCAGGCCATCGAGAAGATCGAATATCATAAATACACGGCGGTTCCGGTACTGAACAAAAAGGGCTGCTATGTGGGAACACTGACGGAAGGAGATCTGCTCCGCATCATAAAAGAACGGTATCTGCTGAATTACCATGAAGCAGAGGATATCCCGCTCTGGCAGGTTCCGAAACGGTGGAATTATGAGTCCGTCAACATCAACAGCAACATCGAGGACCTGATCGAGATGTCCATGCGGCAGAATTTCGTTCCAGTTGTGGATGACGAGGGAATCTTCATCGGCATCATCCGAAGAAGAGATATCATCCAGTACTGTTATCAGAAAAGCGGCATCAAAGAAGAGGAAGAAGCCCGGCGCAGCGCGCGGAAACAAAACGCAGAACAGATGATTCTGCAGTAAAGAAGAAAATGAGGGAAACATTATGAAAAAACTGATCGATCTTATCCAGGAAGAGCTGGTAAAAGCCTTTACCGCTGCGGAGATGGACCCGTCCTATGCAAGGGTTTCCGTTTCCAACCGCCCGGATCTGTGCGAATACCAGTGCAACGGCGCAATGGCAGCTGCAAAAGCATACCACAAAGCACCGATCCAGCTGGCTGAAGCAGTTGTAGAAAAAGTGACCGATCACAGCGTGATCGGTGAAATTGAAGCCGTAAAACCGGGATTCATCAACCTGAAAATCAACCCGGAATTTCTGGCAGATTATCTTTCCAAAATGCAGAACGATGAAGAGCTTTCTGTAGAGAAAGCAAAAAATCCGAAAACCATCATCGTAGATTACGGCGGAGCAAACGTGGCAAAACCGCTTCACGTCGGCCATCTCCGTTCCGCGATCATCGGCGAGAGCATCAAGCGTATGGGACGCTTCATGGGCCACAACATGATCGGTGACGTTCATCTTGGAGACTGGGGTCTGCAGATGGGACTGATCATCACCGAGCTGCAGGAGCGCCATCCGGAGCTTGTTTATTTTGATGAGTCCTTTACGGGAGAGTACCCGGAGGAAGCACCGTTTACGATCAGCGAGCTCGAGGAGATTTATCCTTGCGCAAGCGGCAAATCGAAAGAGGACGAGGACTATAAGAAACGTGCACTCGAGGCAACGAGAGAGCTGCAGCAGGGCAGAAGAGGATATCGTGCGATCTGGAAACACATTATGAACGTTTCTGTTGCCGATCTGAAAAAGAACTATGGAAACCTCGACGTTCATTTCGATCTGTGGATGGGTGAGTCCGATGCACAGGAGTACATTCCGGACATGGTAGATTACCTGAAAGACAATGGTTATGCACATTATGACCAGGGCGCACTCGTTGTTGATGTCAAAGAAGAGACAGACACAAAAGAGATCCCGCCGTGCATGATCTTAAAATCCGATGGAGCAGCTCTGTATGATACGACAGACCTGGCAACCATCATCCAGCGTATGAAACTGTACAAGCCGGACGAGATCTGCTATCTGGCAGACAAACGTCAGGAGCTTCACTTCGTACAGTGTTTCCGCTGTGCAAGAAAAGCAAAACTGGTGAATGATGATACCGTTCTTTCCTTTATCGGCTTTGGTACCATGAACGGAAAAGACGGAAAACCGTTCAAGACCCGTGAGGGCGGCGTTATGCGTCTGGAGCGTCTGATCGGCGAGATCAACGATGAGATGTATCAGAAGATCGTGGAGAACCGCAGCGTAAAAGATACGGATGCAAGAGGAACGGCACAGATTGTCGGACTGTCTGCTATTAAATACGGTGACCTGTCCAACCAGGCATCGAAAGATTATGTATTCGATGTTGAGAGATTTACTTCCTTCGAGGGAAACACCGGTCCGTACATCCTGTACACGATCGTTCGTACAAAATCCATCCTCGGAAAATATAAAGAAGAGGGAAATGAACTGAAGAAAGGCGCACTTCTGGCACCGAAGAGCGACAGCGAGAAAGCTCTGATGCTTTCCGTATCCCGTTTCAACGGCGTTGTGGAGAACGCATTCGAGGAGAAAGCACCGCATAAGATCTGTGCTTATATCTACGAGCTTGCAAACGAGTTCAACCATTTCTACCACGAGACCAAGATCTTAAGTGAGCAGGATGAGGCAAGAAAAGCATCTTACCTGGCACTGCTGGATCTTGTCCGCGAGGTACTTGAGACCTGCATCGACCTGCTGGGATTCTCGGCACCGGAACGGATGTAAGATTCGTCAAGAGGGAAAAAATAGATAAAAAACAGGTGATTTTTTTGGCAGCCGTCGGCTTCTGTAGTTCTTGCAGAAACGGCGGCTGTTGTGTTATACTTACATCACGATTTTTCATCCGCTTGGACATTTGTCCTGAAAAATCGATTCTATATTACTCTATCGAAGAGCCATTCGGCTCAATTTATATCCATGTACAAAAACAGAATATCGGACTGACAAACACTTTGACGTAAAAAGAGGAGGCGGGATCATTGGAAAAGTAGAACTTCCGGGAGAGAAGTATCGCCTGCTGTCAGTGCTCGGAAGAGGGGCAACGTCTGTCGTTTATCTTGCAGAGAAAACTGGATCCGGAAAGCGGTATGCAGTCAAGCTAAGTATATGTGACAGGGAAAAACTGCGCCGGGAAGCGTTTCTTTTACAGAAGTTTTCATATCCCGGGATTCCCTGTGCGGTGGAGCTTCTGGAAAGTGGGACAAAAAGCTTTCTGGTGATGGAAGCTGTAAACGGAAAATCTATCGGACAGCGTATGCGTAAGGGAGAACGGTTTTCCAGCCGGGAAATTCTGAAAACGGGAATTGCCCTGAGCGGGATTCTCTGTTATCTCCATGCACAGAACCCGCCGGTTTTCTACCGGGATCTGAAGCCGGACAACGTGATGATAACAGAGCGTGGTGAAATATACCTTGTGGATTTCGGTGCAGCCGGAACAGAAGAAACGGGTGTGGAAGTCCGTTATGGAACCCGCGGTTATGCAGCGCCGGAGCAGTATGACGGGAAGTGTGACGCCCGTTCCGATCTTTATGCACTCGGCGCACTGCTTGCGGCAATGGCGAAGCATGCGAAAAAGCGGCAGAAAAGAGGACTCTGGCGGGTGATGGAAAAGTGTATGCAGAAAAAGCCGGAGGAGCGGTATGCGTCTGCCGGAGAAGTCAAAAAGGCACTGCGGCGGCTGGAAAGAAAGCAAAAAGGCAGGAAGACTCTGCGGATCTTTGCAGTTTTTGCTTTTCTGACAGGAGGAGCGGCTGCAGTTGCCAGCAGGATGCCATGGGGGCAGTTTCCGGCGGCAGACGAATGGGAGGAGCAGGGAGATCTCTGGTTCTGCGGAAATCCGGTGGAAGAAGGCAGTCTGCCGAACTACCAGAAAGCGCGGGAAGCGTTCTTAAAGGCAGACCATCTCAGTCAGGCGGGGCGTGTGGAGCAGGAACTTGTGGAATACTGTCTGGCGGATGATGCGGCAAGGGAAAAAATGCAGATGGAGCCATTGCTGGCTGAATTTTATGATGACACGCAGCAGGAGCCGGAAAAAGAAAAACGCTGCCGCAGATATCTTGCTGTTGCAGGAATGTATTTCAGTTTTTCCGAAGAACTGGCGCGTGAAAATGACACAGACGCCATGCGGAAAGGAATCGAAGTGCTGGAAAAGGCCGCAGGCGAGAATATGGAGGGGCAGTGGGAGGCGGTTATCTGGCAGAGACTGGCGGATGCGTGCTATCTTGGCGGAAAATCCGGGGATGGGGAAAGAGAACAGGACTGGTGCCAGGAGAGTTTTCTCTATTACGAACGGCTTCTGTGCAGCAGACAGGATGGAAACCGGCGGAAAAATCTGCTCAGGGCCGCAGAGCTGGCACTTCAGTTCGACATGCAGGAAAAAACAGAACAGTACCTCAACGAGGCAGCAGAAATTCCGGGAATGGAGGAGGACATTTTTTATCAGCAGATCAGAAAAAGATGGGAGGAAGCAGGATGAGAAAAAAGACCATATGCGCAATGATGACAGGATTCCTGGCCGTCCAGGGAATCGAAGTCCATGCGGAGACACAGCAGACGACAGGCGAGGCCGCAAGTGCGGTGGAAAGCGTGGAATTAGAAGCTGAAATCATCGAGAACAGTGATGTGACAGATGCAGACGGGAAAGCCGGACCGGAGGAACTGCTGCCGGACGAAAAGTCAGAAGAAGAACCGCCTATAGAAGAGAAACCAGAGCAGGAACCAGAGCCGCCGGAAGAGAAAACAGATCCGGCAGAGACCGGAAAGAAAGAGACAGAAGAAGAAAAAATGCTTCCCCCGACGGTAGTTCCGGATCCGGAGAAAGAACCTGCGGAAAGGTGGGAAGAAGAGGAGAAAGAAATTTCGGAAGATTCAGAATCGGGGAAGCCAGAAGAATTGCCGGAGGCAGGAGATATGGGTTCCGGGGAATCGGAATCAGAGGAAGGATGTGAAGAAACAGATACAAAAGAATCAGAGACAGAAGAGTCAGATTCGGAGAGAACGGATTTTGGAGAAATGGACACAGAAAAACCAGATTATGAAGATGCAGGTTCAGAAAAATCCGGAACGGAAAATTTGATGCCAGAAGATTCGGAACCGGAAAAGCCTGATATGGAAGAAACGAAGCAGGAATCTCCGTCAACCGAAAAAGAGTCAGAAAATCAAACCTCGGAAACAAAAGCACCAGAAAAAGAGGAGCCTACCGTAATGCCAGATGCCGGAAAGTCAAACACAGAAAAGCAGGAACAAACGGAGCCCGGGCAATCGTCTCCGGAGAAAGAAGAACTCAAAACAGACGAACAGCTGCCCGTTGCTGCAGCCACGCCCGAGGAGGTGACCCAAGATCCAGATGATACTCCGCTACAAACAGAAGAAAGCAGTCCTCCGCCTGCCGAAACTCCATCTGAGAGTGCCGGGGAGGAGCCATCTCAAATACGGCCGCAGATCATCGCCGATTTCGTATTATCACAGATAGCAGACGAAGATTTCGAAGCGCCGAACCCCCTGATTATCCGCCCGGCCGACACCAGCGTCGAAATAGATCCCGGTTATACCCCGGAAATTCTGCTCGAGGGAGCCGCCGACACGGCTGAAATTCTTTCCTGCATGGTAAATGGCTCCGAAGCCGAATACGAATGGAAAGAAAACAAAATCTGTCTGAAAGCCGAGAGCCTTTCCGAAGGCTACAACCGCATCACTGTAAAAGTGCGTGGCGCAGACGGCATTGTACGAACCATGAAACCGTGGGAAGTCAACGTGAAACCAAAAACTTCCACACTTGTCAGCCAAAGAACCAGCCAGAAACCAAAAGGAACCCGCCTCTTGCAGTCCTTAAGGCGCCTCTGGAACCTGATTCGTGCCATTGCCGAAATTCAGAATCAGACCACCCGCTATCTGCGTGCACTCTGCAGAAAATAGCCTGATCCGGTTTTGTTTGTATTTCTAATTTCGATATGCTAGAATAAAAGACATGTCATACGATAAAAAAGTAAAAGAGGAAATAAGAGTATGTCAGATATGATATTATTTGATCTGGACGGAACCCTGACCGATTCCGGTCCTGGAATTACAAGATGCGTACAGTATGCGCTGGCATCCTTTGGCATCGAAGAGCCGGATCTGGAAAAACTGAACTGTTACGTGGGGCCGCCGCTTCTGGAATCTTTCATGAATTTTGCAGGCCTTGGCTGCGAAGAAGCACAGCAGGCCATCACAAAATACCGGGAGCGGTACGAGGCAGAGGGCATTTTTGAAAATGAAGTATACGAGGGAATCCCGGAGGTTCTGGCGTATCTGAAAGAGAAGGGAAAAATTCTGGCGGTAGCATCGTCCAAACCGGAAAAATACGTGGAGCAGATCCTGGAGCATTTCGAAATCAGAAAGTATTTTACCGTAGTAACCGGTTCAGAAATGAACGAAACCAGAACCGACAAAGGAGAAGTCATCGCAGAGACGCTGCGCCGACTCGGAGCAGAAGACAGCCGTTCCGACGTGGTGATGGTTGGTGACAGAAGCTATGACGTAATCGGGGCAAGAGAAAACGGACTGCTCTGTGTCGGCGTATCGTATGGGTACGGCGGAAGAGAAGAACTCGAGGCAGCAGGTGCCGCAAAGGTATGTGATACACCGGAAGAACTGAAACTGCTGGCGGAGGATCCGAAAGAAGAGAAGAAAAGACGCGACCGCATCAAAAAAATGAAGCCGGAGCGTATCCCGTGGCTGACAAGAGGAGAAAGTGGAACAGGAATCTTTGCGCCGAAAGAGAAAAAAGCAGAGAATATAAAAGAAAAAAGGACAGCGAAAACAGAGCCAAAAACGGAGGAAATCGTAATTCCTATCCAGCGGAAGCTATGGCGTCTTTTAAAACCGCTTCTGACGTACGAACTGTTTCTGATCGGAGCAACCGTACTTCTGGCGCTGATTCTGATGACGTTTACGACCGGCGGTTATCTGGAAGAGCGTATGCACGCGACATCCGTTCTTGCATCAGCAATCGGCAGTCTGGCGGCGATCCCGGTTCTCTGGAAACAGTACAAAAAAGATGAAGGCATGTTCCCGAAACCGGAAAAACGGTGGAGTGCGGCAGAGGCAGCCGCCTGTATTCTGCTGGTTATGACCTTCGGCCATCTCCTGAATACTGTAATGAACGTGACCGGCTTTACCAGAATCTTTTCCGGCTATCAGGACATGGCATCAAAGATTTATGAAGGACAGAACCCGCTGCTTCTGATCCTGTCCGTCGGTGTGCTGAGCGCGGCCGCAGAGGAAATTGTTTTCCGCGGCATGATTTACCGCAGGGCAAAAGATTTCTGGGGAACCGGCTGGGGCATCGCAGCATCATGTCTGCTGTTCGGTGCATATCACGGCAATGTGACGCAGTTTGTCTATGCAGCCGTGGTAAGTGTGCTTCTGATCCTTATTTATGAGCGGTGCGGAACACTCCTTGCCCCGGCTCTTGCGCACATGGCAGAAAATATCTGGGGACTTTACCGGAGCCAGTTCGTATCCTGGATGACCCAAAAAGCGCCGGCAGGTGCATGGATGTTCATCTTTTTGGAAGCGGTAATCTGCGCCGGAACGTTCTGGTATCTGTTTTTAAAGGATAAACAGGGAAAAACACAAAAATAACAGAAAAAAACCGCAGAATCCGCGAAAAAAATGCTTGTCATGAAAAAAACTCTGTGATACAATCTTACTGTTGCACAATAAGCACCCATGCGGTACCAAGGATGGTGCCTGTTTTTTGAAAAACAGGTTCCAAGGTGAAAAAACATGGGGAAGAATAAAACCATAAGGAGATAAAACAATGAGCGTAATTTCAATGAAACAGTTACTGGAAGCCGGTGTTCATTTCGGACATCAGACAAGAAGATGGAATCCTAAAATGGCTCCGTACATCTACACAGAGCGTAATGGTATCTACATCATCGACCTGCAGAAATCTGTAGGAATGGTAGATGACGCATACAAAGCTGTTGCAGACATCGCAGCAGACGGCGGCACAATCCTTTTCGTAGGAACCAAAAAACAGGCTCAGGACGCTATCGCTGTTGAGGCAGAGCGCTGCGGAATGTACTATGTAAACGAGAGATGGCTCGGCGGTATGCTGACCAACTTCAAAACCATCCAGAGCCGTATTGCAAGACTGAAAGCAATCGAGACCATGGAGCAGGATGGCACCTTCGAAGTTCTTCCGAAAAAAGAAGTCATTGAGTTAAAGAAAGAGCTTGCAAAACTGCAGAAAAACCTTGGCGGTATCAAAGAAATGAAGAGACTGCCGGACGCTATCTTCGTAGTAGATCCGAAAAAAGAGAGAATCTGCGTACAGGAAGCTCATACACTGGGAATTCCGCTGATCGGTATCTGCGATACCAACTGCGATCCGGAAGAGCTTGACTATGTAATTCCGGGTAATGACGACGCTATCCGTGCCGTAAAACTGATCGTTTCCAAAATGGCAGACGCAGTGATCGAGGCAAAACAGGGCGAGGCTGAGGAAGCTGCATACGAAGAAGCAGCAGAGACAGACGCTGAATAATTTACGCGAAGTAATGAACTGGGGGGAACTTGAAATTCAGGTTCCCTTCGGCGAATCTCACAATAGCAGACCGGCATGAAGATGCAGTCTGCTGAATCACGTATACGGAGGAATAAAACAATGGCTATTACAGCAGCAATGGTAAAAGAGTTAAGAGAAGTAAGCGGTGCTGGTATGATGGACTGCAAGAAAGCTCTTACAGCTACCGAAGGTGATATGGACAAAGCAATGGAGTTCCTGAGAGAAAAAGGACTTGCTACTGCTCAGAAAAAAGCTGGCAGAATCGCAGCTGAGGGTATCGTTATGCTGAACGTATCCGAGGATGGAAAGAAAGCTGTCGCTGTAGAAGTAAACGCTGAGACAGACTTCGTTGCAAAGAACGAGAAATTCCGTGGCTATGTAGCACAGGTTGCAGAGCAGGCTATGGATACAACTGCAGCAGACGTAGAAGGATTCCTGGCAGAGCCTTGGAAATTCGATACCAACGAGACCGTTGGCGAAGAGCTGGCTCATCAGATCGCTACCATCGGCGAGAACATGAACATCCGTCGTTTCCAGCAGGTAAAAGAGGAGAACGGTTTCGTTGCTTCTTATACTCATATGGGCGGTAAAATCGGTGTTCTGGTTGACGTTGAGACAGATGTTGTAAACGATGACCTCAAAGAGATGGCTAAAAACGTTGCAATGCAGATTGCAGCTCTTCGTCCGCAGTACACAAACCGCGACGAAGTAAGCGCTGATTACATCGCACATGAGAAAGAAATCCTCATGGCTCAGATTCAGAACGACCCGAAAGAGTCCCAGAAACCGGAAAAAGTTATCCAGGGAATGATCCAGGGCCGTATCAACAAAGAGCTCAAAGAGATCTGCCTGCTTGATCAGGTATACGTTCAGGACAGCGACCTTACAGTAGCTAAATACGTAGAGAAGGTAGCTAAAGAGAACGGAGCTAACATGACAGTTAAGAAGTTTGTTCGTTTTGAGACAGGAGAAGGTCTTGAGAAGAAGAATGAAGACTTTGCAGCTGAAGTTGCAGCTCAGATGGGAAACTAATTTATCAATCGCAAGACTGGTAAAAAGCAAATTAAATAGCGTATTTAAGCGGTTTCTGCCTATTTTGACAAGTGTTATGAACTACTGTAAAATCTCACAAAATATCGTGCTATTTTGGGTACAGATTGGGTAGGGTATTGGGTAAAGAAATTTACCCAACCTCTTAACGAGGAATTTACTTGTTGTTTAAAAATAGAAAGGGAACGCTGTGAGTGTTGAGGGTGTATTGCATTTTGCAATATGCCCTCAAATTTTTTAAAAAAATAATGTTAAAGATTGGGGAATATGCTAGAATAAGAGAAATAAACAAATTAGAATTTGAGGTGGAGATATGTATGAAATACGAAAAATACATAGCAATGAAGTAACGGAAGCCCTTGCTTTGGCAT
>OHAP01000344.1_pt1 | contig 35269 bp, 29 predicted proteins | sample 1577171 | NCBI WGS metagenome assembly OHAP01 (sample SAMEA3541489, study PRJEB24748) | human gut metagenome | biome: human gut; feature: human-associated habitat; material: faeces | place: China | collected 2012 | reverse complement strand
GCCCGCCCTATTGCCTGCGGCAACAGGGTCCCACCCCAGCGGACACTTGCTTTGGAAAACTCCCGTCGGCTGCGTAATCTTACGCTCTTCTGGACATACTATGGGGCAAAGGCCCAACGGGCCGTGTGGAAAGGGAGCGTATCTATGAATCAGAACCATCGGGCTTTTTGGAGCTGTGCCATGGCGGCGGCGCTGCTGCTGACCGCCTGCGGCAAAACGAACGCCGGGTCGGGCAGCTCCGGCAGCATGAGCGGAAGCAGCGGCACATCCTCCGCACAGACCCAGACAGCGGCATGGAAAACCGGTCTGGGTGTGGTGACAGAGGCCACCGATCAGGACAGGGCAGGGAAAATTGAACTGGCAGCGGCCGCTGTCCTGCTGGATGGCGAGGGCAAACTGGAGAGTGTTCTGCTGGATGAGCTGGAAGTGTCTGTTTCGGCGGACAGCACCGGCCATGTGACCCTGCCCACCGACTGGCGCACCAAGCGGCAGAAGGGGGACGATTACCCGCTGGCGGCAGTGTCCTCTCTGAAAAAGGGCTGGGCGGAACAGGTGGATGCCTTTGCCAGTTACCTGATCGGCATGACCCCGGAACAGGTGTCCATGCTCAAGATGGATGAGGATGGCAAGGCCACGGATGCCGACCTGCTGAGCGGGTGCACCATCGCTGTGGATCGCTACCGGGATGCCGTGACCCGGGCCTGCGCCAATGCCAGGGCATTGGGTGCCGCCAAGGGAGACAGGGCCGCACTGGGCATCGAAGCGGTGAACGGGACTTCGGACATCACCGCCACCGATGACAAGGATGTGAATGCGCAGGTGGATGTGAGCATCGTGGCACTGACCACCGATACAGACCGCCGCGTGACCAGCGCCATTGCGGATATGGCAGAGCCGGCCCTGACGGTGGTCTCGGACGGCGGTGTGACAGCCCCGGATCTCGTCAAAACCAAGCTGGAGCTGGGTGAGGACTACGGGATGCGCGGTGCGTCGGCGCTGGGCAAGGAGTGGTACGAGCACAGCGAAGGCTTCTGCGATGCCCTCAAGGGCAAGACCCGCACCGAGATCGCTGGGCTTTCCGGCGGCGATGCCGACCTGAAGGCTCTGTGTACCATTGACATCACCGATCTGCAAAAGGCGGCGCTGAATGCCCTGAACTGAGGAGGAAACCCTTTTCGGTCTCGCAATCGCGCACCGGCTCTCCCGGATAGGGGGGGCGGTGGCATTCCGCTGAATTTTCAGAGAGAAACATCTCGCCGCGTTTGGCAGCTGCCGACGCGGCGTTTTTGTTTTGTCAAATTGCCCGCTTTGCCGTGGTAAAGCGGTAAAGATTTGAGCAAACTGCGAAAAATCAGTTTTCCCCCTTGCCAAATGGCAGAAAACGCGCTATTCTATAACCACAGTTTAGCGATTTAGCATGGTAAAGCAATAAAACAAGGCTGCTTGCCACTGAGGGAGGAACCGTATATGAAACGTCTTGTATCTGCATTCCTGGCCGGTGCCATGGCACTGAGCCTTGCCGCCTGCGGCGGTGCCGCTTCCGCTTCCACTGCCGCATCTGCCTCTGCTTCTGCTTCCGGCAGTGCTGCCGCATCCCAGGCTGCAGGCAGCGACCTGGATTACATCAAGGGCAAGGGGAAGCTGGTCATCGGCTACACCGTTTACGAGCCCATGAACTACACCGATGCCGATGGCAACTTCACCGGTTTTGATACCGAGCTGGCCACCGCTGTCTGCGAAAAGCTGGGCGTGGAGCCGGAGTTTGTGGAGATCAACTGGGACACCAAGGTCGTGGAGCTGGATGCCAAGAGCATCGACTGCATCTGGAACGGTATGACCCTGACCGATGACATCATGCAGAACACCGCTACCACCAAGGCTTATGCAAAGAATGCACAGGTGGTCGTTGTGAAAGATGGCACCGATTATACTTCTACCGCTGATCTGGTGGGGAAGACCGTGGTCGCCGAGGCTGGTTCCGCCGGTGAGGCCGCCATTGAGGGGGACGAGAACCTGGCACAGGCTGATTACGTTTCCAAGAGCGTTCAGACCGACTGCCTGATGGAAGTTGCAGCAGGCACTGCCGATGCCGCTGTACTTGACCTGACCCTGGCCAACGCCATGATCGGTGAGGGCACTGACTATGCCGACCTGAAGATCGTGGACGAGCTGAACGCTGAGGAGTACGGCGTGGCATTCCGCAAGGGCAGTGATGCTGCCGCCGCTGTGGATGAGGCCTTTGATGCACTGAAGGCCGATGGTACTATGCAGGCACTGGCCGATAAGTACGATCTGGCACTGGCTGACTGAATTTGTTGAACAACTCCTTCCGTCATCGCTATGCGATGCAACCTCCCTCGGTGAGGGAGGCTTTTTGTTGCCGATGCGTGAAAGGCTCCCCAGCAGAGGGAACTTTCACCGGCTGTGATGGAAGGGAAATATGGATTCTGAATAAAAAAGGTGTGTTTTTGTGTCTGTGATTCTTATGCGCCTGTCCGGCGCGTTCCTGCTCAACTGTGAACTCTTTGCCCTGACACTGCTGTTTGCACTGCCGCTGGGGCTGGTGGTCTCGTTTGGCTCCATGAGCCGCTGCAAGCCGCTGGCCGGGCTGGTCAAGACCTTTGTCTGGATCATCCGCGGCACCCCGCTGATGCTGCAGATCATCGTGATCTATCTGGGCCCCGGCCTGCTGGGCATGAACAACCCCTGGCCCTCCGGCTCCGGCGGACGGATGGTGGCGGCGGTGGTGGCCTTTGCCATCAACTATGCCTGCTATTTTTCTGAGATCTACCGCGGCGGCATTGAAGCGGTGCCCAAGGGGCAGACTGAGGCCGGGCAGGTGCTTGGCATGACCAAAACGCAGATTTTTTTCAAAGTGACTCTGCTTCAGGTCGTCAAGCGCATCCTGCCCCCCATGGGCAATGAGATCATCACGCTGGTCAAGGACACCTCGCTGGCAAACACCATTGCCAATAAGGAGATCATTATGATGGCCAAGGAGTACAGCGCAAAGGGCCTGATCTGGCCACTGTTCTCTACCGCGCTCTTCTTCCTGGTGTTTGTGGGCGCACTGACCATCCTGTTCAACTGGGCTGAAAAAAAGCTCGATTATTTCCGCTGCTAAGGAGGCAGATAGATTATGGCGTTGCTCGAAGCTTCCGGTATCGGGAAAAATTTTGGCGAGACCCATGTGTTGAAGGACATCTCCCTGGATCTGGAGCAGGGTGAAGCGCTGGCGATCATCGGCTCGTCCGGTTCCGGCAAAACGACGCTGCTGCGCTGCCTGAACTTTCTGGAACGGCCTGACACGGGTGTGATTAAGGTGAACGGCGAGACGATGTGGGATGCCGCCGACCCTGCCACCCAGAAGGAAAGTGAGATCCGCAAAAAGCGGCTCCATTTCGGCCTGGTGTTCCAGAACTTCAACCTGTTCCCGCAGTACACGGCCTTACAGAACGTGATGCTGGCAGGAGAACTGCTGGCAAAGGAACGTCCGGAATATCAGGAAAACAAAAAGGCCATCCACGCGGAGCTGGAGCAGCAGGCGAGAGAACTGCTGGCGCAGATGAGCCTTTCGGAGCGGGCCGGCCACTACCCGCATCAGCTCTCCGGCGGCCAGCAGCAGCGTGTAGCCATTGCCCGCGCGCTGGCGCTTCACCCGGATATCCTCTGCTTTGATGAGCCCACCAGCGCCCTTGACCCGGAGCTGACCGGCGAGGTGCTGAAGGTCCTGCGCGACCTTGCTGACCGCAAGACCACGATGATCATTGTCACCCATGAGATGCACTTTGCCCGCGATGTGGCCGACCGCATCCTGTTCATGGATGGCGGCGTGGTCGTGGAAGAAGGCCCGGCCAAACAGCTCATCGATCATCCCCGGGAGGAGCGTACCAGACAGTTCCTCGCACACTATTCAGAATGACCCGCCGCTGAGCATTCCGGATGAGGAGACCCCGCCTTCGGGCAATGCCGGAACGGGTTTCTGGAGCGTTTTGTTCCAGCTGCTGAAGCATCTGGCCGGGAAGCACTGAGAAATTTGAAAAAACCTCTTGAAAATTCATCACAACCTGATATAATACCCACATGAACAAAAACGTCCTGCCCATTGCGCGGCAGGGCGTTTTTGTCGGAAAAAATTCGTGTGATAAGGTCTGTGATGCTTTCCCAAGGAGGAACGTGTGTATGACGAAAGATATGACGCAGGGCAGCCCGCTCAAGCTGATCCTTGCCTTTGCGGTGCCGCTGATGCTGGGCAGCCTGTTCCAGCAGTTCTATAATCTGGCAGATACCATCATCGTGGGCCGCTTTGTGGGCGTGGAGGCCCTGGCAGCGGTCGGCAGTGTGGGCGGTCTGAACTATCTGGTGCTGGGCTTTGTCAACGGCATTGCCTGCGGCTTCTCCATCCCCATCTCGTGGACATTCGGTGCGAAAGACTATGCGGAGATGCGCCGCTACACCGCCAATGCCGTCTGGCTGAGTGTCTTTTTTGCCGCAGTGCTTACCGTGGTCACGGTGGCCATGACCCGTTCCATTCTGGTCTGGACCAATACCCCGGACAACATCATTGATCTGGCAGATATCTACATCCGCACCATCTTTATCGGCATCCCGTTCACTCTGCTGTATAACATGACCAGCGCCCTGATGCGCGCTCTGGGCGACAGCAAGCGGCCCCTGTACTTCCTGTTGGTGGCAAGCTTTCTGAACATCGGGCTGGACCTGCTCTGCATCATCACCTTTAAGATGGGTGTGTTCGGTGCGGCGTTCGCCACCGTGTTCAGTCAGGCAGTGGCCGGTCTGGGCAGCCTGTGGTACATCCTCAAGCATTATAATGAACTGCGCTGGAACAAAGAAGAAAGCCGCCTGAGCAGACAGCACTGTGTCAAGCTGTGCGGCATGGGCATCCCCATGGGTTTGCAGTGCAGCATCACGGCCATCGGTTCCGTTGTGCTGCAGGGTGCGGTCAATGGCCTGGGCAGCGACATCGTGGCAGCGCAGACTGCAGGCGGCAAGGCGGCACAGTTCCTGTCCGTCCCGCTGGAGAGCATTGGCACGGCCATGACCACCTACGCCAGCCAGAACATGGGTGCCAACGACCTGAACCGTGTGAACAAGGGCGTGAACACCGCCCTGGGCATCGGCTGTGTGTACAGCGTGGCATCCTTCCTGATCCTGCGCGTGCTGGATAAGGCTTTGATCGGCCTGTTCCTTGAGAGCAGCCAGACCGAGATCATGGCCAACGCCCAGAGCTTCATCTTCTGGAACAGCGTGTTCTACATCCCGCTGGCGGTCCTTATCATTTACCGCTACACCATTCAGGGTCTGGGTTATTCCAGCCTGGCCATGTTTGCCGGTGTGGCAGAGATGATCGCCCGTGCTCTGGTGGGTTTCCTGTTCGTGCCGCTGTGGGGCTATTTTGCCGCCTGTATTGCAAACCCGGTGGCATGGTTCTTTGCCTGCTTCTTCCTGATCCCGGCGTATATCGTTGTGTTCCGGAAGCTGAAACAGGAAAAAGCAAGACCGCACGCAAACTTGTAAAAATTGAGCCGCTCTTTTGCGAAACCGCAGAAGGGCGGCTCTTTTGTTGCCTAGTAGGGGAGGCCTTGGCGAAGAGGGAAAGCCTCACGCAACGCCAAAGCTGAGAGGTTGTATAGAGCAGGGCCTGCCCAATTCCTTTACAAATAACACCAAAACGATTATACTATAAACAATTATGTCACAAGGGGGTGAGGAGCATGGAGCTGGAACAGATCGAGGGAACGGTGGAGGACATTATCTACGAGAACCCGGACAACGGCTACACGGTGTTTGAAATTTCCGGGGGCGGCACGGTCACCGTGGTGTGCGGGATCGTGGGCGAGCTCCATGCGGGCGAGAGTGTGGTCTGCCGCGGTAAATATGAGAACCACGCCACCTATGGCCGCCAGTTCCACGCCCAGGAATGCGAGACCGATATGCCGAAGGATCTGGAAGCGGTATACGCCTTCCTTGCCAGCGGTTCCCTGCCTTACATCGGGGCACGCACGGCCAATAAGATCATCGATAAATTCGGCGCGGCGGCGCTGGAAGTGATCGCCAACGATCCCGCCCAGCTCACCCTGATCCCCGGCATCTCGGCGGACAAAGCCGACCGCATCCAGCAGGAATTCAAGCGGATGTTCGGAATGCGGGAACTGATCGCCTATCTGGCGCAGTTCGAGATCAGCCCCCGCCGCGCCATGGAGGTGTTCCGCGTCTTTGGCCCCAGTGCCATGCAGGCCATCTCCCAGAACCCTTATCTGCTCTGTGGGGAACCCCTGCAGCTGGATTTCCGCCATGCCGACAGCATTGCACAGTATTATCATATGGAAGGGGACTGCACCCAGCGGCTGGAGGCGGCGCTTCTCCGTACCCTGCGCCATAACGCGGGCAACGGCCACACCTGCCTGCCCCGTGCGCAGCTGCTGGACACGGCATCCCACTTCATCCAGCAGCCGCCCGAAAAGCTGGCCCGTGCGCTGGACCACTGCATTGAGACCGGGCAGCTTGGCGTAAAGATGCTGGAGGCGGTGCCGTATATCTATCTGCCTGACCTGCTGGAAGCAGAACAGGCCATTGCCGACCGGCTGGCCCTGCTGGCGAAGCGGGAAAAGCAGACGGTGCGGGACCTTGATAAAAACATTCAGGTGCTGGAGCTGACCCAGGGCTTTGCCTATGCGCCCCTGCAGCGGGAAGCCATCCGCAAAGCCATGACCGAAAACTGCCTTGTGCTGACCGGCGGCCCCGGCACCGGTAAGACCACTACGGTCAACGCCATCCTGCAGCTGCTGGAGCATCAGGCAGACCGGGTGGCACTTTGTGCTCCCACGGGCCGTGCGGCCAAACGGCTGAGTGAACTGACCGGCCGCAAGGCCTCTACCATCCACCGCCTGCTGGAGGTGGACTACTCCGGCGGCGTGGTCAGCTTTATCCACAATGACAAGAACCTGCTCAAATGCGATGTGGTCATTCTGGATGAGATGAGTATGGTGGATGTGAAGCTGTTTCAGGCGCTCATTGCAGCCCTGCGGTACAGCTGCCGCATTATTATGGTGGGCGATGCCGACCAGCTGCCCAGCGTGGGGCCCGGCAACATTCTGGGCGAGGTCATCCGCTCCGGGCTGGTGCCCACCGTCTGCCTGAACGAGATCTTCCGGCAGGCTAAACGCAGCCTCATTGTGGAGAACGCCCACCATATCATCAGCAGTGAGCCGCTGCAGAAGGGCGGCAAGACAGACGATTTCTTCTTTCTGGAATCGGACGGCGATGCGGCACAGAAACTGGTGTGCGATCTTGTCACCACCCGTCTGCCCCGGAGCTATGGCTTTGACCCTGTCAGGGACATTCAGGTGCTCTGCCCCACCAAGCTGGGACCCACCGGCACCCAGGCGCTGAATGTGGAATTGCAGAACCTGCTCAACCCGGAGCAAAAGGGCAAACCCCAGCTCCAGAGCGCCTCCCGGGTGTTCCGGGTGGGCGATAAGGTGATGCAGGTGCGGAACAACTACGAGATCGTCTGGAACCGCATTGGCGGGGAGCAGGGCGTGGGAGCCTATAACGGCGATATCGGCATTGTGGAATCCATCAACATGCGTGACCGCTCCATGGTGGTGCGGATGGATGACCGCCGCCTGCTCTACCCGGCGGAAAACCTGAACGAGCTGGAGATCGCCTACGCCATCACGGTGCACAAGAGCCAGGGCAGCGAGTTCCCGGCGGTGGTGCTGCCGGTGGCGCAGGTGCCGCCAAGGCTCTGCTACCGCAACCTCTTCTACACCGGCGTGACCCGCGCCCGCAAATTGTGCATCGTGGCCGGGCGGCGGGATGTGGTGAACCGGATGATGTCCAATGTCCGGCAGAACCTGCGGTACAGCGGCCTGTGTGAATTGCTGAAAGAGAATCTGCCGCCGGAACAGATGGCGGCAGAATAACCTCTCAGGCACCTTGCGCCAGCTCTCCTACTAGGAGAGGTTTGGTCTATACTTTTTTACTGGCTTATGCTACAATATAAATTGATTTGATTTCCCGCCCGAACGGGCATTTACGATAGAAAACAGGGGAGCAGAGAAAGGAACATTTCATTATGGCACAGAATGACATCGGCATCGATCTGGGCACAACGACCATTATCATTGCACAGGCAGGGCAGGGGGTCGTGCTCAACCAGCCCAGCGTGGTGGCAATGGATACCCGCAAGAACTCCGTGCTGGAGGTGGGCGACAAGGCCCTGGCCATGGTAGGCCGCACCCCCAACTATATTTCTGCCATTTTCCCGCTGAAGGATGGCGTCATCAGCGACCACACCATGACCCGGGAGCTGATCTGCCGGTTTGTGAATCAGGTGTACAGCTCCCACATGGTCAAGCCCCGGGTGGCTGTCTGCGTGCCCGCTGCCATCACCGGCATTGAGAGTGATGCCGTGGTGGAGGCCGTGATGGCCGCCGGTGCCCGTCAGGTCTACCTGATCGATGAGCCCATTGCCGCTGCACTGGGTTCCGGCATCGACATCACCCAGCCCGATGGCCGGATGATCATTGATATCGGCGGCGGCACCACCGATATCGCTGTCCTGTCTCTGGGCGGCAAGGTCAAGGCCACCAGTGTCCGTGTGGCGGGCAACCACTATGATGACGAGATCCTGAAGCATGTCCGCAACAAGTTCAGCATTGCCATCGGCCAGCGTACCGCAGAGCAGCTGAAAAAGAACGTCGCCTGCTGCCCCCAGAAGGCTGATTTTGACGAGACGATGGAGGTGAAGGGCCGCAGCCTGCTGACCGGCCTGCCCATCAAGGTGAATGTTTCCACCAGCGACCTCTACGAGCCTGTGATGATGCTGAGTGAACAGATCGGCACTGCTGCCCATCAGGTGCTGGAAAAGACCCCGCCCGAACTGGCAGGCGATATCTTCCGCAATGGTGTGGTGCTGACCGGCGGCGGCGCACAGCTGCACGGCCTGCCCGAATACCTGAGCCAGGAGCTCAAGGTGGATGTGACCGTCTCGCCCGATCCCGTGAACTGCGTGGCATTGGGCACCGCCATGAGCCTGGGCCTGAACGATAAGCTGGAGACCGGCTTCCTGGATGCGACCCCCCGCATGGGCCGCCGTTAACCGGGGCCCTGACCCGGCTCGTTAAGAAATTGGAAAAGTTGCAACAAAATTTTGTTCATACTTGTTGAATCAGGTCGGGAAATATTGTATAATGTTTTCAAATCGCTTTTTGCGCGCCGGGGCCTGCTCCGGAGTGCGGAGTAAATTATTATTAGGAGGAAGACCATGAATCTGGGTTCTGATGTGGTTATCACCATTACCGGTATCGTGCTGGTGTTTGCCATCCTCGTCCTGCTGATGCTCATCATCATGCTGGAAGGCAAGATCTTCGACGGTATGGCCGCCAAGAAGAAGGCAGCCAAGGAGCCTGCAGCTCCCAAGGCTGCCGCAAAGCCCGCTGCCCCCGTACAGCAGGCTGCTCCTGCCCCTGTGGTGGAGGAAGGCATTCCCGGCGATGTGGTTGCCGCAATTATGGCTGCCATCCATGCCATGGGCAATGGCAAGTACACCCTGAAGGCCGTGCGCCGTGCTGCAAATGGCTGGAGCAAGGCTGGTGTCAACGACACCACCGCACCTTTTTAACACAGGAGGAAAAACATGACACAGTTTATCGATACTCTGGTCGGTATTTTCCAGAGTTCCGGCTTTGCACGGTTCGGTGAGCCGGGCGGCTACCTCTACGCGATCATGATCTGCGTGGGCTGCTTCCTGCTGTACCTGGCCATCGTGAAGGAATTTGAGCCCCTGATCCTGCTGCCCATGGCATTTGGCATGATCCTTGCCAACCTGCCCGGCAGCGGCATTATCCACATGCAGTACTTCGTTGGTGATGGTCTCGAGCACCCGATGTGGATCGAGATCCTGAACAACGGTGGTCTGGCCGATATGCTTTATATGGGTGTCAAGCTGGGCATTTACCCCCCGCTGATCTTCCTGGGCATTGGCACCATGACCGACTTTGCCCCCCTGATCTCCAACCCCAAGAGCCTGCTGCTGGGCGCTGCCGCTCAGTTCGGTATCTTTGGCACTTACATGGGCGCTCGTCTGCTGGCTGCTACCGGCATTGTGGATTTCACCCAGAAGCAGTCCGCTGCAATCTCCATCATCGGCGGTGCAGACGGCCCTACTGCCATCTTTGTTACCTCCCGTCTGGCACCTGAGCTGCTGGGCAGCATCGCTGTTGCGGCGTACAGCTACATGGCTCTGGTGCCCGTGATCCAGCCGCCCATTATGAAGGCGCTCACCACCAAGAAAGAGCGCACAGTCGTGATGAAGCAGCTGCGCACCGTGTCCAAGACCGAGAGGATCATCTTCCCCATCATGGTCACCATCGTTGTTTCTCTGATCGTTCCCGATGCAGCCGTTCTGGTCGGTATGCTGATGCTGGGCAACCTGATGAAGGAGTCCGGTGTTGTGGATCGTATCCAGAAGACTGCCGGCAATGAGCTGATGAACATCATCACCATTTTCCTGGCTCTGTCTGTTGGCTGCACCACCTCTGCAAACACCTTCCTGAACAGCCGCACCCTGTTCATCATTGTGCTGGGTCTGATTGCCTTCTCCTTTGGTACCGCTGCAGGCGTTCTGTGCGGCAAGGTGATGTACGCCCTGACCGGCGGTCAGGTCAACCCCCTGATCGGCTCCGCTGGTGTTTCCGCTGTTCCCATGGCTGCCCGTGTTTCTCAGAAGGTCGGCCAGAGCGAGAACCCCTCCAACTTCCTGCTGATGCACGCCATGGGCCCCAACGTTGCTGGCGTTATCGGCTCCGCTGTTGCTGCCGGTATCCTGATCAACATCTTCGGTTAAGCTTTATCTGAACACTGCCGCCCCTCCTGTGCTGTACAGGAAGGGCGGTTTTTTATGTACAACCCTCTTGAATTGTGATATACTTATAAAGTAAGTGATTTTATAGAAGAACAGGTGAAACAATGGCAGCAAGTCTCCAACAGGAATTCTGCGCTCTGCGCGATATCTATATTGAAAAGCAGTTTGGCCGCCTGAACGATATGCAGCGGCAGGCGGTGTTTACCACCGACGGCCCGCTGCTCATTCTGGCCGGTGCAGGCAGCGGCAAGACCACTGTTCTGGTCAACCGCATCGCAAACCTGATCCGGTTTGGCTCGGCCCACGGTTCCAGCTGGACCCCCCGTGAGGTGACGGAGGAGGATGTCAAGGCCCTGAAAACGGCAATTATGACTGGCACCGATGCGCCCGCCTGGCTGGACGGGATGCTGCGGCAGAACGCTGTTCGCAGCTGGAACGTGATGGCCATCACCTTTACCAACAAGGCGGCAGGGGAGCTCAAGGAGCGCCTGCGCAATATGCTGGGCGGCGAAGAGGGGGACGAGGTGTTTGCCTCCACCTTCCACTCGGCCTGTGTGCGCATCCTGCGCCGCTGGGCAGAATCCATCGGCTACCCCCGCAGCTTTACCATCTATGATACCGATGACTCCCAGCGGGTGATGAAGGCGGTCTATAAGGAACTGAGCATCGACGATAAGTTCTTCCCGATCAAGAGCGCCATCAACCAGATGAGCCGCTGGAAGGACCAGCTGGTCAGCCCGGAGGAGGCGCTGCGCACCCCGGCCCGGGACACCAAGGGAGCCATTGCCGCCAAAGTCTACGCCGCCTACGAGAAGAAGCTCAGGGAGGCGGGAGCTTTCGATTTTGATGACCTGATCTACCAGACCGTTCAGCTGCTGGCGGAGCACGAGGATGTGCGGGAGTTCTACCAGAACAAGTACCGCTACCTGCTGGTGGACGAGTATCAGGATACCAGCGTGGCCCAGTTCCGTCTGGTCAGCCTGCTCACTGGCCCGGAAAAGAATATCTGCGTTGTCGGTGACGATGACCAGAGTATCTACCGTTTCCGCGGTGCCACCATTGAGAACATTCTGAACTTTGAACGCATCTTCCCCGGCACCAAGACCATCCGTCTGGAGCAGAATTACCGCTCCACCTCCAACATCCTGAATGCTGCCAACTGCGTCATCCAGCACAACACCGAGCGCAAGGGCAAGACCCTGTGGACCCGGAACGACGAGGGCGACAAGGTGCAGGTCTACACTGCCGAGAATGAGCAGGACGAAGCCATGCACATTGCAGATGTCATCGGTGAGCACCTGAAAGAGGGCGGGCATCTGGCGGACCATGCGGTGCTCTACCGTATGAATGCCCAGTCGGCCCCCATCGAAAGCTACTTTACCCGCGCGGGCATTCCCCATAAGATCGTGGGCGGCCAGCGCTTCAATGACCGCAAAGAGGTCAAGGACATCCACTCCTATATGTCCATCGTGGCGAACGCCCGGGATGATGTGCGCCTGCGCCGCATCATCAACGAGCCTGCCCGGAAGATCGGCAATACCACTGTTGACGTGATCGCTGACCTTGCCGCCCAGCAGGGGATCAGTATGCTGGAAGTCATCTCCCACGCGGATGCATACGCCAAACTCAGCCGTGCCATTATGCCGCTGCTGAAATTCTGGCAGATCTACGAAAAACTGCAGGAATCGCTGGAAACCAGGACACTGGACGAATTTGCCCAGGATGTCATTGAGGTGACCGGCTACAAGGCCATGCTGGAAGCCGATGCGGCCAAGGGCCACGAGGATGCGGCAGACCGCCTGCAGAACCTGGGCCAGCTGGTCAACAACGTCAAAAACTACTGCGACCAGCACGGCGAGGATGCTTCACTGGAAGGCTACCTGGAGGATATCGCCCTCATCAGCGACATTGACAGCTACAACGAGAGTGCCGATCAGGTGGTTCTGATGACCATCCACTCCGCTAAGGGCCTGGAATTCCCCTATGTGTTCCTCATTGGCATGGAGGAGGGGGTGTTCCCCAGCGAGATGAGCAAATACTCCGAGGCAGATCTGGAGGAAGAGCGCCGTCTGGCCTATGTCGGCATCACCCGCGCCAAGAAGGAGCTGTATATCTCCAACAGTGTCTCCCGGATGCTCTACGGCCGCACCCAGCGCAACGAACCCAGCCGCTTTCTGCGCGAGATCGAGCCTGAGTATATAGAAGAGACCCGCAGCCCGGCGCTGGAACGCCGTTCTTCCATGGGCTGGGGTTCCAGTTACAGTGATACCGTTCCCGGCGGGGCCTCGGGTTACTCCGGCGCGTCCGGCTGGGGCCGCAATTCCAGCAGCTTCGGCGGCCGCACCGGCGGCAGCTACCTCAACCGTGAATACAATGCCTCTGAGCGCGGCGGTTTCGGCTCCGGTTATGCAGGCCGTGGCAGCAGTGCTTCCGGGTTTGGCAGCGGAAGCAGCGCCCCGCGCACGTCTGGCTCCTCCGGTTTTGGTGTGGGCTATGGCCGCCCCGCGGCCCCCAAGGCAGCGTCCAAACCCGTGAGCTTTCCGGGGAGCCCGGCAGCTTCCCGTCCGGCATCCACCGGCCCAAAGCATTACGAGGTGGGCGACATTGTGGAGCACAAGGTCTTTGGCCGGGGCAGGGTGCTGGCGGTCAAGGCCGCTGCCGGAGACCAGATCGTGGAGATCAACTTTGAAAAGGTCGGCGTGAAGAAAACCATGGCAAATTTTGCGCCGCTGACGAAAATTACGGAGGAATGAGAAAACTATGATGACCGTTCGATTGATCGCACATACCCCGGAACCGGAAAAGGTGGTGGCGGCAGCGGCCAAGCTCTGCTACTCCGATGCCCATATCACCGACCTGCTGGACGGCCTGACCGAGGAGAAAACGGCCAAGTTCCTGACCATGCTCAGCGACCTGGGCCATGCCAGCCCCATTGAACATGCCAGCTTCACCTTTGGCATTGAGGGTGTGAGCCGCACCCTGCTGGCCCAGATCACCCGGCACCGCATCGCATCCTTCAGTGTCCAGAGCCAGCGGTATGTCCGGCTGGACGACTTCCACTATGTCATCCCGCCGGAGATCGAGGCCATCCCTGAGGCAAAGGCAGCCTTTCTTGAGAGCATGGATGAGGATGCGAAGCGCTACCTGGACCTTGCAAAAAAGCTGGAGGACGGCCACACTGCCCGCCTGATGGCAGAGGGGATGCCCGAAAAGCGGGCCCGCGCCAAGGCCTCCAAACAGGCCAACGAGGATGCCCGCTTCGTGCTGCCCAACGCCTGCGAGACGAAGATGGTCGTGACCATGAACGCCCGCAGCCTGCAGAATTTCTTCCATCTGCGCTGCTGCTCCCGCGCTCAGTGGGAGATCCGTCAGCTGGCTGAGGAGATGTTCCGGCTGGTCTACCCGGTGGCACCCCATATCTTTGCCAAGGCCGGTCCGGCCTGTGTCAGCGGCCCCTGCCCCGAGGGCAAGATGTGCTGCGGCAGAACTGCCGAAGTCCGCGCAAAGTATGAGGCCATCAAGCAGGAGGCTGGTGTATGAGCAAAGGCAAGCTGATCGTTCTGGAAGGGCTGGACGGCAGCGGCAAGGGCACGCAGGCTAAGCTGCTGGCAAAGCATCTGACGGTGACGGATCATCTGGTAAGAGAAATCACCTTCCCGGATTATGACAGTGATTCCAGTGCGCTGGTCAAGATGTATCTGGCCGGGCAGTTCGGCGACAAGCCTGACGATGTCAACGCCTACGCGGCATCCAGCTTTTATGCGGTGGACCGCTATGCGGGGTATAAGTCGGATTGGGGCAAGTTCTACGAGGAAGGCGGCATCCTGATCGCTGACCGCTACACCACCTCCAATGCCGTGCATCAGTGCTCGAAGCTCCCGCCGGAGCAGTGGGACACATTCCTGCAGTGGCTTTTTGACTATGAATACCACCTGCTGGGCCTGCCTGCACCGGATAAAGTGATCTACCTGCAGGTTGACCCGGCGGTGAGCCAGCGGCTGATGACTGCCCGCTACCATGGCGACGAGACCAAGAAGGATGTCCATGAAAAGGACACCGAATATCTGGCCCGCAGCCGCCGGGCGGCAGAATACTGTGCCGCTCACCTCGGCTGGGATACCGTCCACTGCACGGCAGGGGGGAAGATGCGGAGCATTGAGGATATTCAGGAAGAGGTCAGAACTCTTGCTCTCGCTGTTATTTGAAACAAAAGGAGGCATCCTATATCATGTACCGTTTGATGCAGCCGTCCGATTGGGCGGAGGTGCTGGCCCTGTGGCAGGCCCAGCGCGGCGACACGGAGGAGTTTGTCCGTGGCGCTGTGGAGCGCTTTGCCGGGGTGCAGAATGTCTACGTCGCGGAGGAAAACGACCACATTGAGGCTGTGGCACTGGCTGTGCCGGTGACCCTGCAGGGCCGCCCGGGCAGCTATCTGTTCGGTCTGTGCGGGCAGGGCAGCCTGCTCCTTGCGGGCCTGGTGGATACCCTGTGCGCCCAGCAGAAACTGCGGGGCGCAGGCTTTGTGGTGGCAGTGCCTACCAGCCCGGAACAATCAACGCTGCTGCAGGATAAAGGCTTCCAGAAAGCCTTTGCCCTGCGCTGCCTGCCCCGGGAGGTGGAGCGCAACCTGTGGAGCCAGGCGGAATTCGATTCCGTGACGGCAAAAAAACTCTGCGAGCTGCGGGCAAAATACTGGCCCGACACCGTTCAGCTGCCGCCGGAGCAGATGGGGGAAGTTCTGCGGGATCTGTATTCCCGTGGCGCGACCATCGTATCCAGTGAGCAGGGCTACGGCATCTATTTCCGCAGGGAGGATACCCTTTACTTTGTGGAGATGATGGCGGAAAATGACCGTGCTGCCGAGGTGCTGATGGAAGCCGCCCGGGAGAAAGAGGTCATTGTGGAAAAGGCTGTCATCACGGTGGGGGCTGCCCAGAATCTGTTCCTGGGCGAGGGAACCCGGCAGGAGTATGGCCTCATCCGTTTTGAAGGAGAACCTTTTGATGTTTCGGAGAGCTACATGCGCCTGATGATGGATTGAAAGGAACGTGGATATGGCAGAGAAACACCAGAAAAAGAAAAAAGGCAGTGCGCTGAAGATCCTGTTGGTCGTGCTGTTGCTGCTGGTACTGACAGTCGGTGCAGCAGGTGTGTTTGCGTATAACGAGATCAACGGCAATGGAGGAAAGCCCGGTGCAGAGGTGACCGTCAGCATCCCCCAGGGCAGCGGCGTTGCTGCCATCGCAAAGGAGCTGAAGGAGGCTGGAGTGATCCGTTCGGCCTATCTGTTCCGCTGGTATGTGGGGCACAAGGGTGCCGCCGGAAAACTGCAGTATGGTGATTTTACGCTGCAAACCGGCGGATATTCCTACGATGGCCTGATCACAGAGTTGTCTGCGTATGCCAAGGCGGATTCGGTGCGTCTGACCTTCCCGGAGGGAACCACCGCCATTGCCATTGCCCGGAAAATGGAGGAAGCCGGTCTGTGTACTGCCGAGGAGTTTCTGGAAGAAGCCAACACCGGAGATTTTAGTGAGTACACCTTCTGGCAGTATGTCCCGGACGATGCCCCCGACCGCTTTATGAAGTGTGAGGGCTACCTCTTTCCGGACACCTATGAGTTTTTGACGGACGATACCGTGCATCATTACGTTGCAACGTTCTATGCACACTTCGATAAACAGTTCACAGCTGAGATGTACAGGGAACTGGAAAAGCAGGAGCTGACCCTGCCCGAGGTCATTACACTGGCCTCTTTTGTGCAGGAGGAAGCGGGCAACGATCAGGATTCCAATGTGGCGCAGGTGTTCCGCAACCGGCTGGATGAGGGATCGCCCTACCCCAAGCTCCAGAGCAACACCTCCAGCTATGTCCAGAGCGATGAGGACAACAACTACCTCTGGAACTGGGTGGCTCCGTATTATGGCGGCTGGGAGGAGATCCCCGAGAACATCCGGAATGCCTACGATACCTACACCTGTGAGGGCCTGCCCGCCGGGCCTATCTCGAACCCGGGCCTTGCCGCGATCCAGGCTGCTCTGGCACCTCAGTGTGATGAGGAAGTCAGGGACTGCTATTTCTTTGTTACGGATCTTTCCGGTCACTACTATTACGCCAAGACCTATGCTGAACATCAGGCTAACTGCCGGAAAGCGGCTGAAGTCAATCAGAGTTTGAAGAAGTAAGTCCCTCTCAGTCCGCTATGCTGAAAGCTCTCCCAAAGGGCGAGCCAACTGCGGCTCCGGAGTCAGGTTTGCAGAAACCGATCCGGTGAGGCGGTATCGCGTCAGCGATGACAGAGAGGGTGCTAAAAAGAGAGGACGATTTTATGTTACAGATCCCGGAACTGCTGGCCCCGGCAGGCGACTTGGAGCGCCTGCGTTATGCCATCAACTATGGAGCAGACGCTGTTTATTGCAGCCTGCCGGAGTTCGGTATGCGGTCGGCACCTGCCAATTTTACGCCGGAGCAGCTGACCGAGGGTGTGATCTACGCCCATGCCCGCGGCCGCAAGGTCTATCTGACCATGAACACGCTGCCCACCAATGAGGAAGCTGACCGCCTGCCCGAAGCCATCAAGGCTGCTGCTGCCGCCGGTGTGGATGCCTTTATCGTGGCCGATCTGGGTGTGCTGGAAGCCTGTAAGCAGTTCGCCCCGGAGATCGATGTCCACATGTCCACCCAGACCGGCATCACCAACTGGGCCGCTGCGCGTGCCGCTTACAACATGGGTGCAAAGCGTGTGGTGCTTGCCCGTGAGATGAGCCTGCAGGATATCGCCACCCTGCGCGATAAGACCCCGCCGGAGCTGGAGATCGAGGCGTTTGTCCACGGAGCCATGTGCATGAGCATTTCGGGCCGGTGCCTGCTCTCCAATTACATGGCAGGCCGGGATGCAAACCGGGGCCAGTGCGCCCAGCCCTGCCGCTGGAAGTATTACCTCAGCGAGGAGACCCGCCCGGGCCAGCTGTATGAGATCGGCGAAAATGAGAACGGCAGCTATATCCTCAATGCAAACGATCTGTGCACCGCTCCCTTCATCGACCTCATCTGCAAGGCAGGTGTGGACAGCCTGAAGATCGAGGGCCGCGCCAAGACGTTCTACTATGTCGCCAGCGTCACCGCCGCCTACCGCAAGGCTCTGGATCAGTATCTGGCCGACCCGCTCAACGATAACTTTGAGCTGAGCGATGACGTTCTGGCCGAGCTGACCCGTACCAGCCACCGGCACTACTCCCCGGGCTTCTACTTTGGCCGCGAGCAGGCCCGCCAGGCAACCGACAGCGCTACTTATATCCGTGAGTGGGAGTTTGTGGGCACTGTGGAAAGCTGGGAGAATGGTGTTGCCTCCTGCCAGCAGCGCGGCAAATGGAGCCTTGGGGACACGCTGGAGGTGCTCTGCCCGGATGGGCGCAGCATCCCGCTGCACCCGGAGTGGATCAAAAACGAGGCAGGGGAGAGCGTGGAATCCACCCCCCACGCCATGGAAAAGTACACCATCCCCACCCCGGAGCTGCCCCCCATGAGTCTGCTTCGCCGGAAGGTAGAAACTCTTGACAAATGATTCCAGAAGCAGTAAAATAATAAAGTCAAAATGAACGATGTCCTCTGGCCCTTGCAATCAGAGGACAGATGAGGGCTCGTAGCTCAGTTGGGATGAGCGTTCGGTTCGCATCCGAAAGGTCGAGGGTTCGACTCCCTTCGAGTCCATACAATAGAAAACCGCTCTGTCGTAGCGATACGGCAGGGCGGTTTTCTTGTTCGCAGTTCTATGAGACGGTGAAGATTATTCTGGCTGATCTGGAGCCGGTTCAAAGGTGGAAAATTACTGCTCCTCAAACCTTGAAAGTACTAGAAATCAAGGATTTATGCGGGTTAATGCCGTGATACATTCGCAATGTGTCGTCGCTAAAATCGGAACACATAGATTCAGCCTCGTTAGAAGCATGGGAACACAAAACAGCAGGGGAGTGGTTCTCCTTTCTATTCTTGCGAAGCGGCTTGAAATTCTTGCCGTCCACACTGTTTTTGAACCCGGTCTTGTAAACAAAGACAATCATGTAGGGGTCTTTGTTCCCATTACTATCATAACCGCCCACGATTACTTTTTCAACTATTTCGGAAAATCAGCTTACATGTGTTCACTCTGTTCACCTCCCAAGACGGAAACTACTTCCAGAATTTTTGTAAAAAATTCTTTGCGTGTATCCGTCCCACGATGCAGTTCGTTGAACACCTACCCATCTTTGATAAACAAAATGCGATTGCAATAGCTAGCAGAAAAAGCGTCATGCGTTACCATGAGAATCGTTGCTGAAAGCCGTTCATTCAATTCGGTCAACATTGTCAATAGCATTCGGGAAGAATTGGAATCCAGTGCGCCGGTCGGCTCATCTGCCAGTACGATGGCGGGATTTGTCACCATCGCTCTTGCAGCAGCTAAACACAGCAGGTGTTTCAATCAGCCAGAAGAGCGCAAGCAGCACGAGTGCAGCCACCAGCATACAAATCAGGGAAAAGATAGCATTTTTTTTATAGTGCTATTTTACAACGGTCTCGTTTCTATTTTGAGAAACCGCGATTTTTGCACTATTTTAGAACAGAAACTAATTTTGAGGCAAAAAATGAAGATTGCATTTCCTGGAAGGCAAAAATTGAGGATTGAGAGGAAAACAAAAATTTTGTATATTAAAGAAGTAAAGAGTAAGAAGACCTGTTCTTGGCAGGCAGAAGGAGAATGGGATGAGGATCGAAAAATGGGTGCAGGATTCAGCAGGCCGATTGGATGCAGTGGTTTTGCTGGACGCAAGGGAAGAACCCAGTACAGTGCAGGTGCTGGAGTTTGTGGACTGTCAGGCAGGAATAGAAAAAATTTGGCTGTTAGGGCGTGCAACTCTCAAAAGAGAAGAAAACAGAGTTTTGGTTCGAACCTGTGTGCTGCCCGCTATGGAACTGCCACAGCTGGAAGGTCGCACAGCCGAGTATCGTCTGAAACAGCCAACAGATGCGCAAATAGAACAGCAGCTACAAGCCTTGGCCCAGACGAGGATGGAGACATCGGAGGATGACAAACCGGCACGCGCAGGAGATCTTGTAACGCTTGATTTTGATGCGGAACTGGAGGATGGAACACGATTTTCCGGAAGCATGGGCCGGGATGGTAGATACCATCTTGCTGTAGGTGAGGAGTTGCCGGAAGGAGTCTGGCAGGCCGTTGTAGGCAAAAAAGCAGGAGACGGATTCCAATGCAGAGTGCAGTTGCCCTATACCTACGAGGATAAACGTGCGGCCGGAAAGAATGCGGTATACACCGGCTGGGTGAAAAAAATTGTGCACCAGAGAATGCCCGAGCTGAATGATACCTTTGCTCAAAGCTTTGGACAAGAAAATATGTCAGCTCTTCGTGCAATAATTCGAGATAGCTTTCTGGAGCAAGAGGCAGGGGAGGCCAGGCGGATCATTTCTCAGCGGATGCTCCATGCCTTGAGTGATGAGACTATTGTGGAGCTGCCGCAGCTTGCTGTAGAGCTGGAAGCTGAATATCAGTGGAGGCAGCTGGAAAATCGACTGGAAAAGAGCGGTATTTCACTGGAAAGCCATCTGCGCCGCCTGCACAAAACGCGGGAGAAACTGGATGCAAGCATCCGAGTACATGCAGCAGAGGATATGAAACTTCGGGCAGTTTTTTTGGCTGTTGCCCGTCAAGAGGGACTGACTGTGTCTGATGCGGAGACGGAAGCCGCGGCCCGTGCTGCAACCCGGGGACTTGCCGGAGCACAGATCGATCGGATGCAGCTGCGCCAACGTCTGTGTGTGGAGAAAGGAATGCGATACGTCACAGAACGCATGGCCCTGAAACCAGCGAAGATGTCTATAACATGAATGAATACGAAGAAATGAAAAGAGGATGAAACCGCATGAAAAAGCGAAGCGTTCTCTACACATGGGTCATTGAATTCTCAATTCTTCTGATCCTGATGGCAGCCATGTGTGTTACGCTGACTCTTTCCGCCAGAAGAAAATTGCTGGACGAATACACAGAAATTACGATTCAGCAGCAGGAAAAAATTGAAACTGCGCTGAATAACAGTATGTCTCAGATCAAAACAGATGCCATCAATCTGGCGTGCAACAATGTAATCCGTAGTTTTTCGTTGCTCTCCACGCCGATGCCGTCGGATAATTACACATTCTACACCATTCAAAGTCTGTTGGAAGCTCCGGGAAGTTCCCGCAGTGCGGTGAGTGAGACTTATATTTATTTCAGAAACCTGAAAAAGGCGCTGACCTCCGAGACAGTCTATGAGAAGGAAACACTGGCAGCAGTTTTGTTTGGTTCCGGCAGCGAGGCGGGAAAACGGTTTGATTCCCTGCGCACGACATCGTCTCTATTCCGTGTAGTCAGCGATTCCTCTAACGGTGTGACGCAGGTCATGGCAGTGACCAGTATTCCAACACAGGGACGATCCCCAACCGCACTTATCATTCAAGTATTAGATATGCAGGTGTTGGGCGAAATCGTTGCTGGGCAGGCGACGATGGAGGGGACAACGACCTTGCTGATGGACGGTGGTGGTCAGCTTCTGTGCGAAAGTGGGAATCCAGCGCTTGCAGGGCAACTGGTGCAGATGGCAGCAGAAAAAAGGCTGGAGAGCCATGTAGAGCTGGGGAATAAAAGCTATTACCTGCTGCAGAAGCAGCTGGAAGAAGAAAATTGGACCCTCATCACGTTGGTGCCGGTCTCTGCAATTACCCGGAAGAGCAACTGGGTCTGGCAGCAGTCGATGGTGTTTCTGATGGTGTTCCTAGCAGTGGGCGTAGTTGCAGTGGCTTCTATGGTGCAGTTGAATTATCAGCCCTTACGGGAACTGACCCGTAGCCTGCCGATAAAATCAGACTGTGCAGAAAACCAGAATGAATATCAACAAATTGACGGTGCATTCCAGGTATATCGCAAAGATCTGGAGCGGATGCAGATATTCCAGGAAAATCAGCGTGTTTCCCTTCAAAAAGAGCTGATGCAGAACCTGTTGGAGCACGACATCGATGTATCGGCACTTTCTGGAGACATTGTTTCCTGGATCAGGATCGACAGCTGGGGCGAGTGGTTCGTTTTGCTGCTACTCAAGGATGAGGGCTTGGATTTTTCTGAGCCGCTGACCGAAAAGGTGACATTGCTACCAGTGCAGCCGCACGGCGTGCCGACCCTTTGTATGTTTGCAAAGGAGGAAATTGATTTACGCCAATGCCTTGGTTTGATGGAAGCTTACCTCAAGGAAAACGGTGTGGACTACTACGCAGGAAATGTCCGCTGTGGATGGAAACAGATCCACCCGGCATTCCTTTCACTATGTGAACGAAGTGAATTTGCACAGGAGCAGCTGGAACGAAGCGGAGCTCCCACGCCGAGCTTTGCACAGCGTATCACAGTAGCACAGGGGGCAGAGATTGCCCGGCTGACCTTTTCTGGCAATGCGGAGGAGGCTATCCGAGCTCTGCACCACACGTTGCAGACCAATTTTAGCAGTTCGCCGGATATGTTTTTGCTGAGGATGCTCCTGACCGATGTGTTGGTGACTATGTTCAACGCGGTTCCGTCTGGAGAACAGGGAACAGAGGTGCAACAGGCCATCGTTGCCACCTCCCGTGCACTGCAAAAAGCTATGACTCATGCAGAGGCCGAGGAGCAGATGGATACTCTGATCGGTGCTGTGGCGGTAAAGTATACCAGCCCGGCAGAGATTGATCAGCCCGAGCTGCTGTCTCGTATTTTACAGTGTGTGCAGGATCACTTTTGTGAACACGATTTCAATGTTTCCCGTGCCGCCGATTTGCTGGGGCTGAGTGTGGCCTATCTCTCAAAGTACTTCAAGCAGCAAACTGGAGTCAACCTGCTGAACTACCTGAACAGTCTGCGTATTGATTACGCTAAGAAGCTGATGGATGAGGAACAAATCACAGTAGCCGAAGCGGCAGATCGTGCGGGTTACGAAAGTGCCAACACGTTTATACGCCTGTTCAAAAAGTATGCTGGTGATACCCCGGGCAACTATAATAAACACTGATCTCTACAGAAAAAACAGCAAAGTCCTGCTTTTCTAACAAAAGGCGGGACTTTGTGCATATTGTAATAAAACGATGCAATGTGCATGTCAAAAGTGCACAGACTGTTGTATTCTTGGCGAAAAATAGGGATAAAAAAGATGAAATGCAAAAATTTGAGGATGGATTTTGCGCCGAAAACACAGTATGATAGAGCCATCAAAGGCGCATGGAAGAGCGCTAAATCGAATCCTAAGAAGCACGAAGAACCTAAAAAGTACGAAGAAAAGGAGAAGACCAACATGAAAAAAATCTCTCGCCGCGATTTTCTGAAGGCAAGCGCCGCTACGTCCGGCGGCGCCCTGCTGACTGCTTGCGGCAGTTCTGGCAGTAGCACAGCTTCCACTGCAACATCAACTAGCTCTGCCGAGAGCGGCCCCCGTACTGTCAGTTACTGGATTGACTTGGCAAATACATCCGGTGCCGATGTCAAGAGCATGGGCGACCTGTACTGCTGGAAGGCAATTGAGGCCAACACTGGTATCAACGTAGAATTCCAGCATCCGGCCAGTGGTCAGGCTGCTGAGCAATTTAACTTGGTGGTTGCAGGAAACGAAATGCCAGACATCATGTATTACAGCTGGGCTACCAATTACTCCGGTGGTGCTGACGCAGCCATCGAAGATGGCAAGATCATTCCTCTGCAGGATTATATGGAAGAATATGCTCCCAATATGACCCATTACTTTGAGTTGCACCCGGATATGTTGGCCGATATTACCACCGACAGCGGCAATATCTACGGGTTCCCCGCTATCTACACCTCCACTGCAGAGGGTAGCAAGGAGTGGCAGGGGGTGTTTGATCGTGAACCTTTTGCTGAAAGCTTCATCGGTCTGGTCATTCGTACTGATTACCTCGAGCAGGTGGGAATGGATGTTCCGGTGACCTACGATGACTGGTATAATGTGCTGAAGGCATTTAAGGAAAAACTTGGCCTGAAGTATCCTATGTGTTTTGTGCAGATGTTTGAACAGATGTCCGTTGCTATCAGCGCAGGTTTTGGTGTTTGTGTTCCTGTTTCTGGTTTCTCTGCAGCCTACGGCTACGGCATCAATGAGGAAAATAAGGTCGAATTTGGCCCTGTTAAGGACGGCTACAAGGACTATCTGGCCTTCTTGAACAAGTTGTACAGCGAGGGTTTACTAGATAATGACTACATGGTTCTGGATCGTACCAGTGTTCAGGCAAAAATCTTGCAGGGCGATGTGGGTGCTTGGATCGAGATGATGCCCACTGGTCTGGGCAATCTGAAGAGTCAGATCCTTAAGGATGATCCCAATAATACGTTTTCTGCCGTGGGTGTCCATGAAATGGTCAAGACGGCTGGTACTGAGAATTGGTATCATCAGGCAAACCAGCCGTTCACCGGTTCTGTGGGTGCCATTACCGGCAGTTGCAAGGATGTAAAGACTGCGATGGAGCTGCTTGACTATGGCTGGGGCGAAGAAGGTAACATGCTTTTGAACTGGGGCATTGAAGGCGAGAGCTATGAGATGGTCGATGGCTGGCCTCAGTTCACCGATGCTATCATACACAACAAGGAAGGCAAGGCTCCTTCTACTGCTCACTCTATGTATCGCCAGCTGAACGGTCCCTTCCCCGAAGACCACTGGCAGCGTCTGGTCTCCAAGACCGATTATTCTCTTGCTGAAGGAGAAATCGACCAGAATATTGCGTCTTTGAATACCTGGAGCTACGAGAACGGCAAGCACTACAATGGTTTGCCTGCCACCACATTGTTGGATTCTGAGCAGGCTACTTACAGCGGCGCTTTCAACGAAATTGGCACATATGTGGGCGAGATGACCGCAAAGTTCATTACTGGTACCGAGAGCCTGGATAACTTTGATGATTATGTCAAAAATGTCTACAGCATGGGGATGCAGAACTGCCTGGATATCCAGCAGGAAGCTTTGGACCGCTACAATGCCCGCGTAAAGTAAATCTGGATCTTTGAGATCCGTGCCGCAGGGCGGGGGTGCCCTGCGGCATTTTTTGAAGTCGGAGGAAAACGCTTATGTCCAAACAGTCCCGTCAGGCAAAAGCTGTGGCAGAGAAATACGGAATCGATACCCGGCTGACCTGGGATAAGATCAAAAAGAACTTATATCAATATCGCGGCATTTACCTGATGCTGATTCCGGTGCTTGCATTCTATATTGTTTTTAACTATGCGCCGCTACAGGGCTTGCAGATCGCATTCCGCAACTATCGCCCCGGTCGAGGCATCTGGGGCAGCGCATGGGTCGGTTTGGCAAATTTCAAGCAGTTCTTCACCGGCCCATATTTTTGGCGTGTTTTGCGCAATACCCTGTACATCAGCTTTTATACTATCGTTATCTGCTTCCCAGCCCCTATTTTGTTTGCACTGATGCTGAATGAACTGCGGCTCAAAAAATTGAAAAGTGCGATTCAGACTGTGAGTTATTTGCCGCACTTCATTTCCCTGGTTGTGGTCTGCGGTATCATCAAGGAATTTGTCTCCTCTACCGGACTGATCAGCAATCTGCTCGCAGCAGGGGGCATGGCCTCCAATCTGCTAATGGATCCCTCCAAGTTCCGTGCAATCTATGTGGTCAGTGAACTGTGGCAGACCATAGGTTGGAACAGCATCATCTATCTGGCCGCCCTGGCTGGCATCAATCAGGAACTCTACGATGCCGCTGCTGTAGACGGAGCGGGTCGCTTCCGCCGCATCCTCAGTATTACCATCCCCTGTCTGATGCCCACCATTATTATCATGTTCATCATGCGCATCGGTCAGTTCATGAGTGTGGGCTACGACAAGATCATTCTGCTGTACAATGAGAATATTTATGAAACGGCGGATATCATCGGTTCCTTTGTCTACCGAAAGGGCCTGATTGAATCCAATTACAGTTACAGTATGGCGGTCAGCCTTGTGAACTCGTTGGTCAATTTCCTGCTGGTAGTGGTGGTGAACAAAATCAGCGCCAAGGTCAGCGAGACGAGCCTGTGGTAAGGAGGAAAACGCACTATGGTTGAAAAGAAAACTGGACTTGACTGGGTGCTGGATATTCTAAACACGGCACTGTTGATTCTGATTGGTTTGGCCTGTCTGTATCCGTTTTGGTATGTTGTCTGTGCTTCCTTCAGTGATGCCAATGAATTTCTGCGGCATGATTTTGTCCTGCTGCTTAAACCCTTGAAATTCAGCTTGGAGGCTTACCAGTACTGCATTACAGATCGCATTTTGGTGGGCTACCGCAACACTCTATTCTATGTAGTGGCCGGTACTGCCATCAGCATGTTCCTGACCTTCCTGGGGGCCTACGCCTTGAGCCGTAAGGGCTGGATGGGCAAGCGCTTGGTAACATTGATGATCATGTTTACTATGTATTTCAGCGGTGGTATCATTGCCATTTACCTGTGGGTACAGCAGCTCCACATGATTGATACGGTCTGGGCAATTCTGCTGCCCACTGCCCTGAGCACCTATAACCTCATTGTTATGCGTACAGCCTTTGCCAATGTACCGGAAAGTTTGATCGAAGCGGCACGGCTGGATGGTGCCAGTGAGTTTACCTGCTTATTCCGCATTGTTATCCCGCTGAGTCAGGCAACGATTGCCGTTGTACTGCTGTTCTACGCTGTGTCTCGCTGGAATGATTGGATGAGCGCAACCATCTTCCTGCGCACGGCTGACCTGTATCCTTTGCAGATCTTCCTGCGCGAGATCCTGCTGACCAGCAGTGCAGACAACATTATCAGCACTTCTGGCGGCAGTACCAACACCGTGGCTTTGGCCGAGACCATCAAGTATGCCACCATCGTCATCTCTACAGCTCCCATCCTCTGCATCTATCCCTTCATCCAGCGTTATTTTGTTACCGGAGTTATGATTGGAGGCGTGAAAGAATAATGAATAAATATGATTTTTCTTCCAAAAGTGAGCTGAAAGCCATCCATGAGCTACCGGATCCTTTCCTTAAACCTGAGGGTACCCGTGTTCAGACTAGGGAGGAATGGCCGGAGCAGCGGGAATACCTTAAGGCGATGCTGACCCATTACCTCTATGGCACTATGCCACCACCGCCGGGCAATACCCGCGGTAAAGTGACCTTCAGCCGTAAGGTCTACAATGGCCGTGCCATTGCCGAGACTGTACACATTACCTGCGGGCCGGAGGACGCCATCCAGTTTGACTGTGAGCTGATCCGCCCCGCCAAGGAGGGCAAGGTCCCGGTCATCACCTGGAACCAGTTCAAGGATCGCCATGGAAGCCCTGATGAAGAGGACGCTGTGCTGAACCACGGCTATGCCATCATCGAATTTGAGAAGGAGCAGTTGGCCCAGGACAACGCCAACGCCATTCACGGCCCCCTGGCCAAGGCCTATCCCGGGTACACTTGGGGTGCCATTGCCATGTGGGCATGGGCCCAGAGCCGTGTGGTGGATTACCTGGCCACCACGGAATACGCCGATATGGACCGCATCGTGGCCACCGGCCACAGCCGGGGCGGCAAAGTAGCCCTGTGCGCCGCCATCTACGATGAGCGATTTGCCCTGTGCGCTGCCAGCGGAAGCGGCTGCGGCGGTGCTGGCTGCCTGCGCTACCTAGGCGGCCGCATGGGCGAAGGGATCGGCATCTGCGAGACCGCCGGAAGCATCGAGGATGTGTTCCCCTTCTGGTGGAGCGACAACTTTGGCGAGTTCGGCAAGCGGGTGGCCACCTACACCCGGAGCAACGCCCCGCTGTTTGAGGATTTCCAGCAGGCAGCCGGGATGCTGCAGTCCCAGGTTCTTGGCAAGACCCAGGACGAAGACCGTCTGCCCTTTGACCTGCATTTCCTTCGGGCCTGCATCGCTCCCCGGCCGGTCATCACCACCGAGGGGCTCAGCGATACCTGGGCCAACCCTTACGGCAGCCAGCTCACCTGGCGTGCTGCCGACGAGGTGTACCAGTTCCTGGGTGCTGCCGGGAAAAACGCCCTTGCCATGCGTGACGGCCCCCACGAATATCAGAAGTTGGACTGGATACATGTGATCGCATTTTGTGATACAATGTTCTATGGAAAGGCACCCCACAAGAACATCCAGCGCCGGACCCCGGATGCCTGGACTCAGATGGACGGGATCCCCGGAGTGGACTGGAGAGAGTTCTGCCCCCATTTCTCGTGGCGGATGCCGAAAACGGAGACCTGACCCAAGACCTGGGCAGGACATGGTGCAGAGAGGGAGGCGACCCCCATGGGTGGTTTATTTGATTATGACAGCAAGCTGTTCCAGTTGCTGCTGCGCGTTTCTGATCTGGTGGCACTGAGCCTTTTGTGGCTACTGTGCAGTCTTCCGGTCATCACCATTGGCGCTTCGACCTCGGCACTGTATTACACAGCAATGAAGCTAGTGCGTCAGAGAGGGAACAGCACTATTTCGATGTTTTTCCATGCGTTCAAGGAAAATATCAGATCGTCGCTTCCTGTGACCCTGTTGCTACTTGTGATCGGTTATGCGTTGGTGGTGGATTTCAACCTGTTGGCAGGTAGACTGGGGAACAGTCCAGTGTTCCATGGATTGTGTATCATGGTGCTGGTGCTGTACGCAGCCATTGCAGGCCTGATTTTCCCGGTGCTGGCAAAGTTTCGCTGCACTCTGCGTCAACTGATACGCAATGTCCTGCTGCTATTGCTCCAGCACCCACTGACAGTGGTGGCTGTGACAGCCATGCATTTCATCCCATTTTGGCTGATTTACGCCCACCTAGAATGGGTGGAATCACTGGAAGGTATTTTTCTGCTGTTTGGCCCGGGTGGCATTGCTTATGTCAACGCACTGATGTTGGTTCCTGTGTTTCGCAGTTATATCCCGGAGGAACAGCAAGAGGCATAAAATTGAGAAAAGAGGTCCATGCAATGAAAAATATAGATATCGCGCGACTCACCCCAGAGACATGGCCTGCCCGGCGCGAAGCATTGGTCAAGCTGTTTGGACAGGAGGAATACGGCGTGGTCCCCGCGGGCTGGACGAGCAGCTTTGTCTGGGAAAAGGAACTGGAGAAGGATGGGCTGCACGGTAGATTAGGCTGTGTTACGGTGGAATACAAGGGTCGGAGCATGAGCTTTCCTTTTGCACTCTGGCTGCCTGAGAAGACCAGTGAACCCGTGCCCTGCGCGATTCAGATCAGCTGTCATGATCCCGTGGTCCACGACCAGATGAAGGGCATTGACCCGGCCATGCGGGAGAAGTTTATGGGTATGATGAGGGAGCTCATTGGAAACGAAGATCATTTCAACGTTATGATCGACGATATGATGGCTCCGAAGGAACCAAACACACTGGATATCACTTGCGATGTGGAAAAAGGCTACTGGCCGGTGCGCCAACTGCTGGCCGACGGCTATGCTGCTGCCGCTATCTATGCATCCAGTTTGGCTCCCGATGAGGGGGATAGCTGGAAGCAGGAGGGACTGTATCCGCTGTTTTATGGGGCGGGAGAACGCCCGGCAGATGGCTTTGGCTGTCTGACGGCCTGGGGTTTTGGTGCCCAGCGTGTGCTGGATGCATTACTGACCTGCCCGGAGATCGACCCCAGCCGGATATCAGTGGCAGGACATTCCCGTGCCGGAAAAGCCGCCCTGTGGGCAGCGGTGCAGGATCAGCGCTTTGAGACCGTTCTGGTGAACAATTCCGGCTGCTGCGGTGCCGCCCTGAACGAGGGCAAATTGGGTGAGCGGGTCAGCAGCATGTGCCAGATGATGCCTCGCTGGTTCTGCCCCAATTTCCTGAGCTACGGCCAGATGCCGGTGGAGCAGATGCCCTTTGACCAGGACGAACTCCTTGCCGCCATGGCTCCCCGGCCTGTGTTCGTAACCTCCGGCAGCCGGGACTATTGGAGTGATCCGGAGGCGGAGTTTCGTAGTGTTATTTCGGCTGGGCGTGTCTACGCTGCGCTGGGCAAAACACCCTGCACCCAGACTGAGTATCCAGCACCGCAGACTGCCTGCTGCACCGGTGATGTGGGCTATGCCCTGCGCGAGGGTCCCCATGATATGACTGCGTGGGACTGGAAACAGTTCTGTGGTTTTGAAGCGGCACAGGCCGCAAAGAACTGAGTTTTGTGTATAAAAACAACGTTTTTCTCTCTGAAAAATCTCCTATACAAAAAAGCCGTTGTCCAAAATGCTCCTGCCAGAAGTATCGGACGGCGGCTTTTTAGCGTCTCTTTTACATCATTTTTTGTGGTATAGGTCAGATCCAGCACCGGGCCAAAGGGGGCAAAGATGAGGTTCCGGATGTCGGGTGCAATCAGCAGGCGCTTCTGCTGGGCAAACAGAGGGACCGCCACGGCATCGCTGAGCAGCTGGCGCTCACAATCGCCCAGCAGGCGGCAGCGGGAGCTTCCGGTGGCCTGGGTGCTGGCCTGCAGCTGGGTGGCATAAGAATTGCACGAGATTTTGTTGAAGCCGTCCAGCCGCCATGGTATACTCTGATACAAAGGAGGCATCAGGATGTACGAAAAGCAGGGAACACCGCCGTGCGGCGCGGTTGGCGCGTTCGCCTCTCTGTGAAATGTATATTTTCCGTTATAGTAAAATCACCTCATGTGGTTTTATAGGTTGAGAATTCACGTTTTATATACTGATCCTCAAAGAAAGGGCGAAAAGTTCTTTGAGGATATTTTTATTGTCACTTTGCTGCAATTTTTCTCTGATTCTTCGCCAAAACGCAGAAAATGCGGAAACCGCTTGATTTAGCTCGGTTTCCGCACTAGAATGGAAACCAGAAAAGAAAGCACAGTTTCCACAAGGAGGACGCTCATGCAGGAAAAGCTCGATGCCCTTGTGCGCACGCAGGCCATGCAGTTATTCCGTCAACAGGGGCTGCATTTCACCATGCAGCAGGTGGCAGAGCCGCTGCATATCAGCAAAAAAACCATCTACACCGTTTACCCCTCCAAGGAGGCCCTTCTGCTGGACATGGTAGACCACGCCTTTGCGGAGATCCACCGCTGCAAGCAGGAAATTCTGGCAGGCAGCGGTACTTTGCAGGAAAAGCTGCGGGCGGTCATCATTGCCATGCCGACGGAATATGCTGCGCTGGACCTGCGGCAGATGAAGGAGCTGGACGAGAAATACCCGGTGGTGGCGGCGCTGGTGCGCAGTCAATTGGAAAACGGGTGGGAACCCACCATGGCGCTGCTGGAACAGGCTGTGGCAGAGGGGGTCATGCGCCCGGTATCCCTGCCGGTGCTGCGGCAGATGATCACCGCATCCATTGAGAGCTTTCTGGCAGACCGCAGTCTGGCAGAAAGCGGGGTGCAGTATGTGGCTGTACTGGAGGAAATGATCTCGATCTTACTGGAAGGAGTGCTGCCGCGATGAAACACAGCTTTTGCGAGGATTGGGAGTTTACCCACCACTGGACCGAAGCCTTTGGCAAGGGGCTGCCTGTACCAAAACAGCAAGCCGTCCGCTTGCCCCATACCTGCCGGGAGGTGCCGCTGCACTATGCCACCCCCGCTGATTACGAGATGGTCTGCGGCTACCGGAAGCGGTTCCGGGTGCCGCCGGTGCAGGCTGCGCCCCGGCTGTTCCTCCGCTTTGACGGAGCCGCCCATCAGGCGGTGGTGCGGGTCAACGGCAGGGTTGCCGGGCAGCACCGGGGCGGCTATACCGGCTTTGCGGTGGAGATCACCGGCCTTGTGGACCGGGAGGGTGAAAACATGCTGACCGTGCAATTGGATACCCGGGAAGACCCGGCCATTCCACCCTTTGGCTTTGTCATCGACTACCTGACCTACGGCGGGCTGTACCGGGAGGTCTGGCTGGAAGCCACGGCAGAGAGCCGTCTGACCGACCTGTTCGTCTACACGCCCGCCCTACATGATGCCGTGGTGCAGTGGACGGCAGAGCTCACACCCGCAGCCGTGGCGGTCCGCATCCGGCTGGAGACCGCAGACGGCACCCTGCTGGCAGAGCAGACCGCACAGGCGGCAGAAACCGGGAAGATGCAGTTTTCCGTCCCGGACGCACAGCCGTGGGATACCGAGCACCCGGTTTTGCATCATGCCGTGGCAGAGCTTTTGAACGCAGCCGGACAACCCATCGACCGCAGGCAGGTGACCTTTGGCTTCCGCACCGCAGAGTTCCGGGCGGATGGCTTTTACCTCAACGGCAAAAAGACCTTTCTGCGGGGTTTGAACCGACACCAGAGCTACCCTTACATCGGCTACGCCGCCCCGGAAAGCCTGCAGCGGGAGGATGCCCGCATTTTGCGGGAGGAACTGCACTGCACCGCCGTGCGCACCAGCCACTACCCCCAAAGCCAGTATTTTCTGGACGAGTGCGACCGGCGGGGTCTGCTGGTGTTCACCGAGCTGCCGGGCTGGCAGCACATCGGAGATGCTGCATGGAAAGATGCTGCCTGTGCAATGTTACAAGAGATGATCTTGCAGAACCGCAATCATCCCAGCATCATCCTGTGGGGCGTGCGCATCAACGAGAGCGTGGACGACGATGCCTTCTACACCCGCACCAATCAAATTGCCCATCAGCTGGACCCCAGCCGTGCTACCTCCGGCGTGCGGTATCTGGAAAAAAGCCATCTGCTGGAGGACGTCTACGCCTACAACGATTTTTCCCACAACGGCGTAACGCCCGGCGCAAAGCCCAAAAAGGACGTGACCCCGGATATGGGCAAGGCGCTGCTCATCTCGGAGTGCAACGGTCACATGTACCCCACCAAGCCCTTTGACGATGGCCCTCATCGACAGGAGCACGCCTTGCGGCACGTCCGGGTGCAGAACGCCGCCTATGCCAGCAAGGAGCACGCCGGGTGCTTTGGCTGGTGCATGTTCGACTACCAGACCCACAAGGACTTTGGCTCCGGGGACCGCATCTGCTACCACGGGGTGCTGGACAGCTTCCGCAACCCCAAATTGGCGGCAGCGGTCTATGCCAGTCAGGGTGACGCTGACCCGGTGCTGGCGGTCAGCTCCTCCATGGACATCGGCGATAACCCCGCCGGGCAGCTGGGCACGGCCTATGTTTTCAGCAATGCCCAACAGGTAAGGCTTTATAAAAACGATGTGTTCGTCACCGCCCTGCGCCAAAGCGAGTGGACGGCGCTGCCCCACCCTCCCTTTGTGATGGACGATTCCATTGGCGAGCTGCTGGAAACGCAGGAGCACTTTTCCCCCGCCAAGGCAGCCGCTGTGCGGGACTGCCTGCTGGCCGCCGGAAAATACGGCTTGGCGGGACTGCCGCTGGCCTACAAGGTCAAATTCGGCTGGTGTATGCTGCACTACAAAATGAGCTTTGAAGATGGCGTGGCGCTTTACGGCAAATATGTGGGCAACTGGGGCGGCGAAGCCACCCGATGGCGGTTCGATGCCGTGCAGGACGGCAACGTAGTGCGCAGCGTGACCCTCTGCCCCAGTGCAAAGCTGCACTTGGAAGTCAAGGTCAGCCGGACGGCTCTTCGGGAAAAAGATACTTACGATATGGCCGCTGTCCGGGTGCGCATTCTGGACGAGAACGGCACCCCTGCCCCCTACGCACAGTTCCCGGTGCAGTTTGCGGTGGAGGGCAGCGCCGCCCTTGTGGGTCCACAGACCGCCGTTGCCGAAGGCGGCATGACCGGAACCTATCTGCGCACCGTGGGCACTGCCGGAGAAGCCCTGCTGACCGTTTCTGCACCGCAGACCCAGCCCGTTGCGCTACGGTTCACCATTGAAAAGGAGGACGCTGTATGGAACTGACCCTGAAACAGAAAACCGCATTTGGTATTGGTGCCGTGGGCAAGGATATGGTATATGCCCTGTCGGCTTCTTACGTCATGTATTATTATCAGGATGTGCTGAGGCTTTCGGCCAGCTTTGTGGGCGTCGTGCTCATGGCTGCCCGGTTCTTTGATGCCTTCAACGACCCCTTTATGGGGGTTCTGGTGGCAAAGACCCGCACCCGCTGGGGACGTTTCCGTCCGTGGATCTTTTCCGGCACGCTGCTCAATGCGCTGGTGCTCTACGCCCTGTTTGCCGCCCCGGTGCTGGACGAAGCGGCGCTGATGGTCTATTTCAGCGTGATGTACATCCTGTGGGGCGTCACCTATACCATGATGGATATCCCCTACTGGTCCATGATTCCGGCCGTGACCCGCACCCCAAAGGACCGGGAGAACCTTTCCATGGTGGGGCGTACCTGTGCAGGCGTTGGCTCTGCCCTCATCGCTATGTTCACCATGCTGCTGGTGGGAGCCCTTGGCGGCGACAGCGAGCGCGCTGGCTTCCGCTGGGTGGCATTGATCGTAGCGGCAATTTTTGCAGTGACAGAGCTGGTGTGCTGCATTTCCATGAAAGAAACTACCCCCAGTGAGATGAAGACTGCCACCGTAAAGGAGATGTTCTCCGCCCTGTTCCGCAACGATCAGGCTATGGTAGTGGTAGGCAGCATCGTGCTGATCAACTCGGCACTGTACCTTACCTCCAACTTCATCATCTATTTCTTCAAATACGACCTTGGCGGTGCAGGCTGGAAAGCCACCTACACCCTGTTTTCCACCGTGGGCGGTGCGGCGCAGATCCTTGGCATGATGGTGCTTTACCCCTTGCTGCGCAAAAAGTTCAGCAGTACGCAGGTATTTTACCTGAGCCTTTTGCTGGCGCTGTGCGGCTGTCTGGCTTCACAGTGCTGCCGGTGATGTCTGCCATGACACGTATGGCTCCTATGGATTTCTGCCTATGGAAGTCGCTGATGCTGTTCCCCGGGTCATAGCCCGTCTGGAAGACAACCGGCCACTGCCTGTATTGCAGCAGCCGCTGGTGACGGAGGCATAGCCGCAGCGTGTATCCCTTTAAGGGAAAAGGACTGTTCCGTATCGTTTGGATACTGGTGACAGTCCTTGTTGTTTGTCTGGCAGGCTGTGCACCGCATACACGCGACGACAGCAATCTGCAAATTCACGTCCTGTCTGCCGGTCAGGCTGATGCCGTGCTCATACGGCACAAAACCGGCGATTTCCTCATTGACAGCGGGGACAGTGACGGGACAGACCGGCTTTTGTCCCAGCTGCAGAAGTTTCACGTGCGCCGTCTGGAGGCGCTGATCCTGACTCATCCCCATGAAGACCATATTGGCGGTACGCCGGTGTTGCTGGAGAATCTGCCTGTAGCCTGTATCTATGACAACGGGCAGGAATCAGAATCTCCCGTATATGCTCACTATCGTAAGATAGCGGCCCAAAAAAGTATTCCCTGTAAACCACTGCAGCGCGGATATCAGCTTACCTGGCCCGATGGGCTGGTTTTATCCGTCT
>OHAP01000337.1_pt1 | contig 35452 bp, 17 predicted proteins | sample 1577171 | NCBI WGS metagenome assembly OHAP01 (sample SAMEA3541489, study PRJEB24748) | human gut metagenome | biome: human gut; feature: human-associated habitat; material: faeces | place: China | collected 2012 | reverse complement strand
AGGCAGACCCCACACTGTGCACATTTTCACCTTGCCCGCCCTTTATATCCTGCAAGACAAATATCCGGAGATCACGGTCAATTTCTTCGAGGTTTTCATGAGTTCCTTGTTAGGAGGTATCATCGGGATCTTGCTATTAATCCCGTTCCGTAAATATTTCGTATCCGATATGCACGGTAAGTATCCTTTCCCGGAGGCTACGGCAACCACGCAAGTACTCGTCTCCGGCGAGAAAGGCGGAAGCCAAGCGAAGCCCTTGATCTTCGCCGGATTAATCGGTGGTTTGTACGACTTCATCATCGCCACCTTCGGTTGGTGGGGCGAGACGATCAGTACCCGTATCGTCGGAGCCGGTGAGATGCTGGCAGAGAAGGCCAAGATCGTATTGAAAGTCAATACGGGCGCTGCCGTACTAGGTCTGGGTTACATCATCGGATTAAAATACTCCTTGATCATCTGCGCCGGTTCATTCTTGGTATGGTTGGTGATCATCCCCGCCATGTCCGCCATTTTCAGCGCCGACGTACTTACGTTCGGAAATGACGCTATCACGGCGACCGTCGGGAGCATGAGCGCCGAGCAAATCTTCACCACCTACGCCCGCCACATCGGTATCGGAGGTATCGCTACCGCCGGGGTGATCGGCATCATCAACTCTTGGGGAATCATCAAGGGAGCCGTAGGCTTGGCGGCGAACGAGTTGAAAGGAAAAGGAGACGCTGTGGAGAGTAATACTATACGTACGCAAAAGGATTTGTCGATGAAGGTGATAACGATCGGTATCATCGTATCGCTGATCGTCACCTTCCTGTTCTTCCAGTTCGGCGTACTTCATAATTGGTTCCATGCCGCCATCGGCTTATTGTTGGTCGGGGTGATCGCCTTCCTTTTTACGACCGTAGCGGCAAACGCTATCGCTATCGTAGGGACGAACCCGGTATCGGGCATGACGCTCATGACGTTGATCCTCGCCTCCATCATCTTGGTCGCCGTAGGGTTGAAAGGGCCGGCCGGCATGGTATCCGCCCTGATTATCGGAGGCGTGGTTTGTACGGCGCTTTCCATGGCGGGAGGTTTCATTACCGACTTAAAGATCGGCTATTGGCTGGGGAGCACACCCGCCAAGCAAGAGACTTGGAAATTCCTAGGCACACTAGTTTCCGCCGCTACGGTAGGAGGTGTGATCTTGATATTGAACCAGACGTACGGTTTCACGACCGGACAATTGGCCGCTCCGCAAGCGAACGCCATGGCCGCCGTTATCGAGCCATTGATGAGTGGTTCGGGGGCACCTTGGGCTTTATACGCAATCGGAGCCGTCCTCGCCATCGTATTGAACTTCTGCAAGATACCGGCGTTGGCATTCGCCTTGGGTATGTTTATCCCTTTGGACCTGAATACGCCGCTTTTGATCGGTGGAGCGATCAGTTGGTACGTAGGAAGCCGTAGCAAAGACCAAAGCTTGAACTCAGCCCGTTTGGAGAAAGGTACGTTACTGGCTTCCGGCTTTATCGCCGGCGGCGCCTTGATGGGCGTGGTCAGCGCAGCCTTACGTTTCGGCGGAATCAACTTGATGAACGAGGAATGGGCATCTAGCAATGCCGCCGAGATACTGGCGGTTGTCATGTACCTTGTCATGATCGCTTACCTCACATTTAATTCCCTGAACGCGAAAAAAGAATAGAATAAAGGAATAAGGATATGGAAGCACCTGTAATCAACGTGGGAATCATGACCCACAAAGCAATCTCATTTGTTTTTAACGAGGAGTATGTACATACGGAAACCGGCACGTTCACCATAGGCGAGCAACGTGCCCTCTGGGTAAACGGCAAGATCGTGTACAATGGGAAGCTTTATCAGGAGCTATTCTTCGAGCCGACCAGCCCGCAATCCTCTTTCGACTTGAAGGCGGTCACGATCGGCGTGGATTTTCACTGGCAACGACAGGAGGATCAACGCTTCAAGGGAGCGTTGAACCTCGTGGCGACCGATAAAGGTATCGTCACGATCAACCAAGTGGACGTGGAGGAATACCTTACCAGCGTAATCTCCTCGGAGATGAGCGCCAACGCCTCCAAAGAGTTGCTGAAAGCCCATGCCGTGATCTCGCGAAGCTGGCTCTTGGCACAGGTCGAGAAGAATTTCAACTTGAACGGATCGGTTACGCCCTATAAAAGTTGTTACCGCGACAACGACACCTTGATCCGCTGGTACGACCGGGAGGACCATGATCTGTTCGATGTCTGTGCCGACGACCATTGCCAGCGTTACCAAGGTATTACCCGGGCATCGAACCCGATAGTCAGGGAGGTGATCAAAGAGACACGTGGAGAGGTATTGATGGATAACGATACGATCTGCGACGCCCGCTTCTCGAAATGCTGCGGAGGCGTGACCGAGAAATTCGAGAATTGCTGGGAACCGGTTCCCCACTCCTATCTTACCGCATTGAGGGACGGCGAGACTCCCGCCTATCCCGACTTGACGGACGAGCGGGAAGCGGAACAATGGATACGTACCTCACCCGAAGCCTTCTGTAATACGACGGACAAGGAGATCCTTAGCCAAGTGCTAAACAACTACGATCAAGAGACCACGGATTTCTACCGTTGGAAAGTAGAATACACGCAAGAGGAACTATCGGGGTTGATCCACCGGAAAACGGGTATGGATTTCGGGCCGATCATCGATCTCGTACCGTTGGAAAGAGGTTCGTCCGGACGTATCACGAAACTCAAGATCGTAGGGGTACGCCGTTCGTTCACCATCGGCAAAGAGCTTGAGATACGCCGGACATTGTCCGAGACGCATCTATACAGCTCGGCCTTTGTTGTCGATAAGAAGGATATCCGCCTCGATATCCCCTCCCGCTTCATCTTAACGGGAGCCGGATGGGGACATGGCGTGGGGCTTTGCCAGATCGGAGCCGCCGTGATGGGAGCCAAAGGGTATTCGTACCGGAAAATCCTCACGCATTATTTCCCCGGAGCCTCTATTGAGAAAAGGTATTAAACAAAGGTGTCCAAAATCTGGACACCCTTGTCCAATTATTGGACACTCATAAATAATCATACGCTACTCACCCCTCTGTTTTTCAACCACATAAACACAATGGCACGGTATTTGATTTTATCTTACCGGAAAATAATACAATAACAATATGAAAAACATCGGGATCGCAATTCGCTCCCTTTTTAAGAGAGGGCAACACAATGTAATGAAGATTATCTCCTTGGGTATAGGACTGACCATCGGCTTGGTGCTGATCGCTAAAGTCCACTTCGAGAACACCTACGATAACTTCTATCCGGACGGAGACCGGATCTATCGAGTATATGAGAAATTTTTCATGAACGGGGAAGTGGGCGACCACGGGCAAACGCCCGCCGGAGTAATCCCCCTCTTGAAACAAGAGACACCGGAGATCGAGGCCGCCACACGCTATACGTACTTCCGGGGAAACTCCCCTTTTACGATGTCCGACAACAAGCATCGGCTCAAAGCGACCTTCATCCTAGCGGACAGTTGTCTTTTCGACGTATTGCCCCGCCCCATGCTCATCGGAGACCCTAAGCAAGTTCTCTCCCAACCCATGTACGTGCTCGTATCCGACGAGATCGCCGAACGTATCGGCGGTAACGTGATGGGAAAACGCTTCGAGATTGACGACGCGCCGGGACAAGCCCTCACGATAGGCGGCGTATTCAAGAAACTACCGGACAACACCGAACAGAGTTATGACATTATCGTATCCCTTTCTTCCATCAGCAAGTTCATGTGGGACGGAACCCATATGTTAACCGGAAACGACCGCTACCAAAGTTATGTCAAGGTATCGCCGGGTACGACAGAGGCCCAGTTGGAAGCGGGAATGAGACAGATGATCGACAAGCATTTCCCCGTAAACGACCTTAAGAAAGCCGGCGTGGAACTGACCTTCACCTTCCACAAACTACTCAACGTACATATGGAGGACGATATGGCCAAACGTATGGCCTTGATCCTCTCGTTCATCGCCTTCGTATTGATCTTCACCGCCGTAATGAACTATATATTGATCGTGATCTCCTCCATCGTGAACCGCACGAAAGAGATGGCCGTACGCAAATGTTACGGGGCGAGCGGTAAGGATATCCAAGGTATGGCGTTGTCCGAGGTAGGGACCCACGTCACCGTCGCGCTAGCGCTGGTCGTACTTCTGATCCTAGGATTTCAAGGAACTATAAAGGAGCTGATCGGCACGGGAGTCCGATCGTTATTCCTATCCACAGGTATGTGGGCGATATGTCTCACGGTCATAGTCGTACTGATCTCTACGGGCATAGCTACCGGCTGGTTCTTAGGACGCATTCCTGTAGCGGCTGTTTTCCGGAGTATTCGTGAAGCACGCCGCCTTTGGAAGCTGGGACTCTTGTTCTTCCAGTTCACGGCAATCAGCTTCCTCGCCTCCTTATTGCTAGTGGTAGGCAAGCAATACGACCATATGGTGAATGATCATCCGGGATACAATCCCGAGAACCTCGCCTATGTGTATATCGGCGCCGTAGACTCCACGGGGCGTGCCAAACTGATCGAGGAAACCCAGAGATTGCCCGAGGTAGACGCCATCACGACTTGCTATAACCTTCCTTTCTGGGGAGCCTCGGGCAATAACGTCTATCTTCCGGGAGACGACCGGGAACTATTCAACATCGCCGACCTCTACGACGTAGGAAACGATTACCTGAACGTATTGGAAATCCCGATCGTAGAAGGACAATACTTCACAGAGAATACCACCTCCTCGCAAGAGATACTGGTGAGCCGCAATTTCATTGAATACATGAAACCTTTCGCCGACTGGAAGGATGGAGCCGTGGGCAAGACGGTACAAATAACCGGACACGATACCAAGTCCGAGTCGATGCCTCTCTTCACGATCCGGGGCGTGTTCGAGGATTTCCGCCTAGGCTCCATAGCGGGAGAAGATCCGCGAGCCAAGATCATGTTCTATACGAAAGGGGCGGCCCAACATATGGTCATTCGGTACCATAGCCTTTCTTCCGAGGCCCTACGCAAGACGCAGGATCTAATTGGGCAACTCATCCCGGATAAAGAACTCAACGTGATCTCCTTCAAGAGCGAGATGCTGGAAGGATACACCTCCTCCCGGAAATTCCGTGACTCCGTCATGATCGGTGGCATCGTCACCTTGCTGATCGTCTTTATCGGATTGATCGGATACACGAACGACGAGGTGAACCGTCGCCGGAAAGAAATGGCGATCCGCAAGATTAACGGAGCCACGGTAAAAGACATACTCCATATTTTCTTGAAAGATATCATCACCATGGCATTGCCGGCCATCTTACTTGGTTGCGGTATCGCTTTCTATATCTCCCAAAAATGGCAAGAGCAATTCTCGGAAAAGATCCAGCTATCCTGGTATCTATTCGTGGGAGGAGGCGTATTGGTACTCACCGTCATACTGGCGGTTTCCGGATATAACGTATTCCGTACCACCCACGACAATCCCGTAAACAACCTCAAGTCCGAATAAATCAAAAGGGCCGCATCTTATCCGGACGGCGGCCCTTTGACTTAATGTTTACCTATTTCCCGGTTATGATGAACAACCGGTTCGCTTTCACTCTCACGAGCTATTACTATGACACAAAGGTAGGCCGAAGGTTTAAAACGATCAAAAAGAATTCGACGAATCGGGCGTTTTCCTCGGTGAATCTCGTTATTTTTCCTACTTTTGTCCCTATTAATACATACAACCATGGGACTGAAAAAACAATTCGTATCAGCGATTTTGCTAGGCAGCGCACTAACCGCTCCCCTATTCGCGCAAGATATCGCCACCCCGTCCAGCTCGATAGACACTTTAGCCATTTTCTCATTCAACGATTTCCATGGGGCTTTCGCCTCCGACGGGATCACGCCGGGAGCCGCCCGGTTGGTACAAATGACACAAAACGAGAAACAACGCTATCCGCATTCCATCGTTGTCTCAGGCGGAGATAATTTCAGCGGAAGCTATTTCTCCAAGATCACGAAAGGCGAGCCTATCAAAGAGATGTACGAGGCGATGGACGTGGAAATGTCCGCCATCGGTAACCACGAGTTCGACTGGGGGCTTCCTTACCTAGTGGACACCGCCGCTTTGAATATCCCCCATGTGGCCGCCAATATCACCGAAGAGAAGAGATATACTCACCCCGACTGGTTGAGTCCCTACCGTATCGTAGAGCGTAAGTTGAAAGATGGCTCCTCCCTGCGCATAGCCTTCATCGGACTGACCACGACGGACACCTACGTCAAGACCAAGCCGGAGAACCTGAAAGGGCTTCAGTTCACGCATCCGCTGGGAGCGGCCTGCATACAAACCGTCTACCAGTTAAAGAAAGAGGGCCAGATCGATATGATTATCCTCTTGATGCACATCGGCACGGATATGAAAATGCCTTACCGCATCACCGAGGAGAACGCCCAAGGACTGCCGTTCATCGATAAGGTAGACGCCATCATATCCGCCCACTCACATGAGCTGGTGCTCGATAAGATCAATAACATCCCCATCATCCAAGCCGGCGTAAACGGTACCCATATCGGGAAACTGCTGTTCCAGATACAGGATTTCAACGGACACCGGGATATCTCTTTCATCCAAGGGGATACCGTGCGTGTAGCCTGCGAGGAGAACCCGGAGATGCGAGAGGCCGTGGAGAAGATCATGGATAAATACCGGCTGAACGAGAAACTTGCCACGGCAAAAGAGGCCTTGATCCACGACCGTACCATCAATAAGTTCGACTATACGCCTATCGGGGCGTTGGTCACGGCCGCTTACGCCAAGCGTTTCCAAAAAGAGATGCCCGCTTACAAGGATCAGCCGGTGATCGGCGTAAACCATTACGGAGGTATCCGTGCGGCCCTCCCGAAAGGGGATATCACCCGACTGCGTGCCGGCAACATCCTGCCTTTCGGCTCCGCTATCGTTGCCTATCGTTTCGACGGCAAGCGGTTGAAGAAGCTATTGGAGGATGGACGGAAGAATCCGAACGGTTTCCTTCAATCCTCCGACCTCACGCTTACCCTAAGCGGAAATAAGATCGAGAAAATAGTCTATACAAGAGACGGGCAAAAGACCGAGATCGAGGACAATACCCCTTGCGTGGTGACCCTAGACGCTTTCATCACCGATGGCGGAGACGGGTACGACGCCTCTTTATTCAAGGGCTACGAGATCCCGGAATTCGATAATTTAGGTATCATATCGACCGACGCTTTCATGGACTACCTAAAGGGCTTCAAGAAACCCATCACGGTAGAATCCACGCATATGCCGGTTATTTCAAAGTAAAGCCGTATCTTTGCGCAGAAGAAGACAGAAGTTAGCAATACATGAACAGCTATATCATCCTTTTTATTATCGCTGCCTATTTCGCCGTCTTGCTGCTGATAGCATGGATCACGGGACGTAATAACAGCAACGAGGCATTCTTCCTCGGGAACAGGAAATCACCTTGGTATATCGTTTCTATCGGTATGGTAGGGACATCCTTATCGGGGGTGACGTTCGTATCGGTACCCGGCATGGTGCGGGCGATCGATATGACGTATATGCAGACTGTATTAGGCTTCTTCGTGGGATATATCATTATAGCCAAGGTATTGCTACCGCTATACTATAAGTTGCAACTTACCTCCATCTACTCGTATCTGGATGACCGGATCGGGAGAAGGGGGTACAAGACAGGGGCCTCATTCTTCCTGCTCTCGAAGATCGTAGGGGCGGCCGCACGCTTATATCTAGTGGTCTTGATCTTGCAAACCTACGTGTTCAACGCTTGGAACATCCCATTCGCCGTGACCGCTATCCTCAGTATCCTGCTGGTATGGCTATATACGTTCCGGAGCGGTATCAAGACGATCATCTGGACAGATACGTTGCAGGCCCTTTGTCTCGTGGCAATGTTGATCGTGATCATCTGGCAGGTGAAAGACAAGATGGGACTGGATTTCGGGGGTATGGCGCAGACCTTGGTGGAAAGCCCTCATTTCCGGATCTTCGAGTTCGGCGATTGGCATAGTACGCAGAACTTCTTCAAGCAGTTCTTCAGTGGTATCTTTATCACGATCGTCATGACCGGGCTAGATCAGGACATGATGCAAAAGAACCTCTCCTGCAAGAGCTTGAAGGATGCCCAGAAGAATATGTACACATATGGATTCGCCTTCACGCCGGTCAACTTCTTGTTTCTTGCGCTGGGGGTACTGCTACTGACATTGGCGGCACAGCGGAACATCCAGTTGCCAACCCTCAACGACGATATCCTCCCGATGTTTTGTACCTCGGGGATCTTGGGCGGGAGTATCTTGATCTTCTTTACGATCGGTATCATAGCGGCGGCTTTCAGTAGCGCCGACTCGGCGTTGACAGCGCTCACCACCTCTTTTTGCGTGGATATCCTCGGCGTGCAGAGAGAGGAAGCGAAAAGGGCGAAACGTACCCGCCTAAAGGTACACGTGATGATATCCGTCTTGTTCGTCTTGATCATCTTGGCGTTCAAGGCCGTAAATAACCGGAGCGTTATCGACGCGATCTACATGATAGCGTCGTACACGTATGGTCCTCTATTGGGGCTGTTTGTTTTCGGGCTTTTCACGAAGCGGAAACCCCGTGACAAATACGTGCCCTATATCTGTATAGCCTCCCCGTTGGTTTGCCTCGCCACGGATTTCTTGGTGAAACAATACGCAGGCTATACGTTCGGCTACGAGATGCTTATGGTAAACGGAGGCATCACGTTCGCCGGGCTGTGGCTTTCGGCAATTGAAAATGGAAAATTGAAAATTGAGAATTAGGCCTCGCCATTATTCATTTACTCATTATTCATTAATTTATATTTTATGGAAATTAAAAGCGCAGAATTTGTTATCAGCAACACAGACGTAAGGAAATGCCCCGAGGGTAATAAGCCGGAGTATGCCTTCATCGGACGAAGCAATGTAGGCAAATCCTCTTTGATCAATATGCTTACCAACAAGAAGGGCTTGGCGATGACTTCGCAAACACCGGGTAAGACTTTACTTATCAATCATTTTCTTATCAATAACGAGTGGTATCTGGTAGATCTTCCGGGGTATGGCTTCGCCCAACGAGGCAAGGAGAACCGGGAACAATTGAAACGTATCATCGAGAACTATATCCTCGATCGAGAGCAACTGACCAACCTATTTGTCCTTTTGGACTGCCGTCACGAGGCGCAAAAGATCGATCTGGAGTTTATGGAATGGCTGGGTGAGAGCGGGGTTCCTTTCTCTATCATCTTCACGAAGATCGACAAGATCAGCAAGGGACGCTTGAAAGAGAACCTAAAAGCCTACACGGATAAATTACTGGAGACTTGGGAAGAGCTTCCTCCGATCTTCGTCTCTTCCTCGGAGAAGAAAGAGGGACGGGATGAGATCCTTGACTATATCGAGTCTATCAACAATAGCTTGAATAATTGAAAATTAGTTGAGTTGATATGGGATTAGCTTCGGTTCTTCTGGTTTTATCTCCGTTTACGCAGATCAATACGCCTTATCCTTCCACGGCTTACCTAAAAGGTTATTTGGAGGCAAAGGGTGTACGTGCCGGGCAGACCGATCTGGGTATCGAGACAATCTTGGCTTTGTTTTCCACGCAGGGTCTCGGGGAGTTATTCGCCGAGATCGAGCGACGGAAAGGTAAATATCCGGCTAAAGTCCGGGGGATGCTGGCTAATAAGCAACGGTATATCGACACGATAACCGCCGTTGTCGCTTTCCTTCAAGGAAAGAACGATCCTCTCGCTTATCGCATCTGTAATCAAGATTACCTTCCAGAAAGCGATCGCGGGAGCCAAAACGAGGAGGAGCTGGAATGGGCGTTCGGTACTTCGGGATTACGGGATAAAGCCCGTTATCTGGCAACCTTGTATCTGGAGGATCTCTGCGACTTGATCCGGGAAACGATCGACCCGGATTTCGGTTTCAGCCGATATGCCGAGCATCTAGGCCGCTGCGCCTCCTCCTTCGACGAGATCGAGGAAGCCCTCCAAAAGCCTTTCAGCTTTATCGATCGCATGACGCAGCCGCTATTAGAAAAGCACATAGCCGAGAGCAAGCCCAAGGTGATCGCATTCAGCGTACCTTTCCCGGGGAATTTATTCAGTTCCCTCCGGCTCGCCCAGTGGCTGCGGCAGGCACATCCCGATATCCCGATCCTTATGGGAGGTGGTTTCGTGAATACGGAACTTCGCTCCATCACGGATACACGCTTCTTCAAATACATCGATTACCTCTTGCTAGATGATGGAGAGGACCCACTCTTCCAAGTGTTACGCTATCTAGACGGGGCGATCCCAAAAGAGGAACTGGTACGCACCTTCTCCTTGGACGAGAACGGTAGCCGGGTCGTTTATCAAGATAATCCCACTTACCCCGCTTGCCGGCAAAGCGAGACCGGATTCCCGGATTACGAGGGCTTGCCGCTGAACAAATACATCTCCGTCATGGAAATGGCCAACCCGATGCACAAGCTTTGGAGCGATGGTCGCTGGAATAAACTGACCTTGGCGCACGGTTGCTACTGGGGGAAATGCGCCTTCTGCGACGGCTCATTGGATTACATCAAACGATATGAGCCGAATACAGCCAAGACTTTGGTAGACCGTATGGAGCGCCTGATCGAGCAAACCGGCGAGATCGGCTTCCATTTCGTGGACGAGGCCGCTCCACCCGCCTTGCTACGGGAAATGGCGCAGGAGATTATCCGCCGTGGGATAACCGTCGTGTGGTGGGGAAATATTCGTTTTGAGAAAAGCTATACTGAGGAACTATGCGACCTTCTTCAACGAAGTGGCTGCATCGCCGTATCGGGAGGCCTGGAAGTAGCCTCTCCCCGGCTCCTCAAACTGATAAATAAAGGGGTGACAGTGGCTCAGGTGGCACGGGTCGCCAACAACTTTACCGGGGCTGGTATCATGGTCCATGCCTATTTGATGTATGGTTTCCCGACCCAAACCGCTCAAGAAACCATAGATTCCTTGGAAACAGTCCGGCAAATGTTTGAGCTAGGGCTGATCCAATCCGGATTTTGGCATCGTTTTGCCATGACAGCACATAGTCCTGTGGGGTTGCACCCCGCCGAGTACAGTTGCCGTGTCACGGAGCCTCCCTTTGGGGGATTCGCCCGTAATGACGTACAGTTCGAGGCGCTTTCCGGCTGCGATCCGGAGCTTTTCAGCGAGGGGCTTCGCATTTCCCTCTACAATTACATGAATGGAACTGGTTTCGATTTGCCTTTGCATAAATGGTTTGGCGGCATGAAAGTGCCACGCACCACCCTGCCGCCAAATTATATAGAGAGAATAGTGGAGGAATAGCCCCGCAGAGGCTCGCCGAGTATTTAATAACTGATCTTACACCCCACGAAATAACTTCTGGGAATCCCCGGGCCATAGATATACCCGGCATCCCGGTGCGCTCCCTTGTCGAAATCATCTTGATAGGCATCGAAGATATTCTGGATTCCAGCATTTACCTGTAAAGTCACGGACTTGAAGATCGGGAAGTCATAAGCCAGCTTAAGATTCAAGTCGAAGAAATCACGAGTCTTCTCCTCACGATCTTCCGGGATATAACCCGCCAAGTGCTGCACCAACATACTTCCCGTATATGTACCTGTCAAGGAAGCGGAGAAACGCTTGACCGGCGTGAAGGTAGAAGTGAAATAACCATATACGTCCGGAGAGCGGAACATCTTCTTCTGCGGGGTGATATTCGGGTTCTCGCTCCATTGCTCTGCCTCCTTGTAGCCGCTCCGTTGCAAAGTAGCGCCCGCCTGTATCTGCATCCAAGAATAGGCCATCTTACCCTCCAGATTGATACCCATCACACGGGCACCCTTTCCATTACGGCGTTCCATCAGCAGGTTATTGTCCTCGTCACGGCCGATCTCCTCCAAGATAAACACGTTCCGTAAATCCGTATAGAAACCTTCCACCAAGAAATTCACTTGAACCGGGCCGAAGCGATGATAAAAATCTACGGAAGCACTCACGCTCTGCGAATTCTCCTCCTTCAAGTCCGGGGAGATCTGGATGATCGCCACGTCGCCACCCACGGCGGTGATATGCAAATCCTCGTCGAACGCTTGAGGAGCCCGGAAACCGCTGGAGTACGACATACGCAGGTTGATATCCTTCGTCGGATTGAAACGCACGTTCGCACGAGGGCTAAAGATCACGTGATCCATCATATTATGCTTATCCAAACGGCCACCGATCAAGAAACTCCAACGATCATTCTTCCACTCGTTCTGGGCAAAAGCACTACCGATATGCACGGTCTGGGCGATCGTACGGTTATAACCAAGCATCTCGTCCCGCAAATCATCGTAGCTATATTCAGCACCTCCCGTAAAGGTAGCGGGCATAAAAAGGCATTTGTCCCATTCGTAGGAGTATTGGGCGCCACCGATAAAGGTCATGTCCGTCGTGTTACCATAGGCGTTCGGATCTTTTCCGGCACCGTAATAACTCTGGCGTTTCGTATGCTGGGCGGAGGTATACACATTCAGCCGATGATGGTAGTCGCGAGAGAAAAGATCGAATTTCAGGCCTCCCCCGTTGATCTGGTGGTCGGTCTGCTCGGTGATATCCGTCTCATGAGGCGGAAGATCCAATAAATTACCGCCCCGGCGGAACTCGCTGATGTTATGGTACTCGAAAGTCAGCTTGGAGTAATTGCTGGTCTTCAAGTAAGAACGAAATCCTAGGGTCTTCCCCTCCAGCTTACCAAGCTCTGAGTAGCCGTCGCCATCATGGTCGTAAGAGGCACGGTGGCGGCCCTGCCCGAAGAGGTAGATACCCGCCTTATGATCGTCCGTCACCAACGAGGCGTTCACGGTGGTATTGTTATCCGGGCGGCTTCCCCCGATCATCGTCAACGAATGGGCGATCTGGGCGGAGTTGCGCATCGGCTCCTTCGTGATGATATTGATCGTACCGGCGATAGCGGACGAACCGAACAAGGCCGAGCCTCCTCCGCGCATCACCTCCACCCGCTCGATCATATTCGCCGGGATCTGCTCTAAGCCATATACGCCGGTCAGGGCGCTGAAGATCGGCCGGCTATCCACCAAGATCTGGGTATAAGGGCCCTCCAGACCATTGATACGTACTTGTTGGAAACCGCAATTCTAGCAGTTGTTCTCCACACGCACGCCGGGCTGGAAATTCAAGCCGTCGGCCAAGGAAGTCGCGTGTGTGGTCTCGAACACCTTGGAGTCGAGCACGTTTACCAAGGAAGGAGCCAGACGGCGGGTCGTCTCGTTACGGTTTGCCGATACGACAACACCGTCCAAGGAGACAGCGTCTTCCTCGGCATTGAAATTAATCTCCAATGTCTTCCCTTTCTTAAGGTTCACCGTCTTCTCCTCGGTTTTATATCCAATAGACTTCATGACCAAGGTATATTTCCCCTCAGGAAGATTTTTCATATAATAATGACCGGTCGCGTCGGTAGTCGTACCGATTGTCGTACCGTGGAGATAGACATTGATAAAAGAGAGATGCTCTCCTGTTTTCTTATCGAGGATATGACCTACGATATTAGCGTCGGAAGGATTCAGGGAAACATGATCGTCTCCCTCTGCCCACGCTGACGTAAAGATACAGCACAGGCATAGTATAAGTGTAATAAACTTATTCATTGCTTGATTAATAGTTGTTTGAATATTAATGATTACGAATTGCCGAGGAGACGGGGCATGCCCCGTCTCTACAAACGGATATTGATTTCTGGATATGTAATCAAACAACTGGGGGAGCCCGCAGGTATCGCAGTCCCTCAACGGAAGTGACATGATCCGGATAGACCGGAGACTCGGAAAGATTAGATACTTCTAAAGAATAGAATTGTAAACGTAACGGGTGAATCGCCCCGTCCATCACGTGAATAGACGAGAGCATATGAAACAACTGTATCTCCGCCAGAGAGGCATGATGATGGCAAGTACCGTCCGCCGTCTTCTTGAAAGGGTGCGCATGCACGATGGTCGTACCATGCTCCACATGGACGTGCGTAAAAAGCGAGACGCTGCTATAATACGCGATAAAAAGTACCGGCAGCAACCACTTTATATATTTAACCATCGTTTCCCTCACCCTGTATCATCGTTATTTCGTGGGCAAAGATACTACAATTTTTTTAATTGCTTTGTTTTATGTATTTTCGCGCTTCTAAAGCAAAAAAGAAACTCTTATGAATTGGTTACTTGAGACGCTTGCAGAACCCTCGATGATACAGGCCGTGGCTGTCATTTCTATCGTGGCGGCGGTTGGTGTGTATTTAGGGCGGCTAAAGATATTCGGCATTTCATTAGGCATTACTTTTGTATTCTTCGCCGGTATTATGGCAGGGCATCTGGGCATTACCGTAAATAAGGACATGCTGAACTTCGCCCAAAATTTCGGGCTTATCGTTTTCGTATATACCTTGGGATTGCAGGTAGGTCCCGGTTTCTTCTCTTCCCTAAAAAAAGGCGGGGTGGAAATGAATACGATGGGATTAGGGGTGATCGCTTTAGGACTGATTTTGACGTTGGTGTTTCATTGGATAACAGGAATCTCCGTCCCCGTTATGGTAGGGTTGCTATCCGGTGCCGTAACGAATACCCCGGCCCTAGGTGCCGCCCAGCAAGCGCTCTTACAGATGGATCCGGAAAATACGAGGAACGTAACGGATATGGCTCTGGCCTGTGCCGTAGCTTATCCATTAGGTGTCGTAGGCGTAATTCTCGCTATTATCATCTTGAGGTCCTTATTCGCTAAAAAGACACAGGACACGCATAAGGAGCAAGACACGACAACAAACGTAGCGGAATTTCAGGTATTAAACCCCTCTATTTACAATAAGAGCATCCAGCAAGTCATGAAATTGACAGAGAAACATTTCGTGATCTCCCGCCTCTGGAGGAACGGAAAGGTGACGATCCCTACCTCTGAAACCATCTTAAAGGAAAAAGACCATTTGCTTATCATATCCGTAAAGGCGGATGTCGAATCCATCAAGGTACTTTTCGGAGAACAAGAGACTACGGACTGGAATAAGGAAGATATTGACTGGAACGCTATCGACAGCCAATTGATCTCCCGCCGTATCGTCGTAACCCGCAACCGGGTAAACGGGGTAAAGCTAGGCTCGCTCCGGCTCCGCAACCTATACGGGATCAACATCACCCGGGTAAACCGTGCGGGTATCGATCTGGTGGCCTCCCGTGACCTCCGTCTACAGATCGGGGATAAACTAACGATCGTAGGCGAGGCCAATTCCGTGAATAACGTGGGTAAGATATTGGGAGACGAGCTGAAACGGCTGGATAACCCCAACCTGCTTGCCATATTCGTAGGACTTACGCTGGGCGTATTAATCGGGGCGATCCCAATTGCCATACCGGGAATGAGTACCCCCATCAAGCTGGGTATCGCCGGAGGACCGATCATCGTTGGAATCTTGATGGGTGCGTTCGGCCCCCGTTTCCACCTAACGACTTATACCACCCAGAGCGCAAACCTGATGATGCGGCAGTTCGGTATAGTGATCTATCTGGCGGGACTGGGAATCGACTCCGGAGCTCATTTCTTCGAGACCGTCTTCCGTGCCGAAGGATTGTTATGGATCGGTCTCGGTTTCCTATTGACGATCGTACCGGTCTTGATCGTCGGGTTCATCGCCTCGCAATTCTTCAAGCTAGATTACGCCCACAACATAGGTATGCTATGCGGAAGCATGGCCAATCCGATGGCCTTGAGTTATGCCAATACGACCGTCGAGGGTGACGAGCCTTCCGTATCTTACGCTACGGTTTACCCGTTATCCATGTTCATCCGGGTGATTTCTGCCCAATTATTGATCATGTTATTCACTTGACTGCTTAAAAAGTCTAACATTCGACCTGTTTTTTGTTTCACTTACCTTATCTTTGCAAGACATTTGAAACAATACTTTGATGAATGAATGAAACTATACTCAATGGGCTACTGAACTTGTTCGCTATATTTGCTTCGTTGGCAAAAATAGAAAGTGACCAAGCGCGTCAGGCCGTCAATTCTTACTTAACCAGTCACTTTGGTATCCGCTCCCATAAAGAATATATGGAGCTATTTGATGAGATACAAAGTGTTTACGATGATCCGGACTTCGATATCGATAGAGAGAGTGTTATTATCAACGTATGCAACCAGCTCAAGCCCAAATTGATTGCGGAAGACCAGCTATTGCTTCTTCTCCGTTTCATGGAGTTCGCCCATGGCAACAATGAAGGATTGAACGAGAACTTAGCCATTTTCCATAAGATCGCTACGATATTTAATATCGACACGGATACCTTTGACAATCTATACGCCTTTGTTGTCGGTAAAAAATCCCCCTCCATACTTACGATCAACGCTGATGATAGCGATAAAGACGTCAACCATATCTACAGAAGGGGGTTGGAGGGCGAGATACGGGTGTTAAGACTGACCCGGTTCGACCGAATGGTCTTTATCTACCAAGGCTGCGGACGGGTATTCATGAACGATATCCCGCTTACTTCCGGTATCTTCTATGGCTGGCAACGCAGCGGCGTAATCAAAAGCCCGCTATTCTTGCCGGTTTATTATAGTGATGTCCTCGATGTATTCAATCAGAATGAGCATAAGGAACGTATTTTATTAACCGGGAGGGATATCGAGTTCAGCTTCAAGAATAGCGAGAACGGTATGCACAATTTCTCTTTCAACCTTGAATCCGGCCAGTTGGTAGCCATCATGGGAGGAAGCGGCGTTGGTAAGTCTACCTTGTTAAGCATCTTAAATGGGAATATTATCCCCGGTGAGGGAAGTGTATGCTTGAACGGACATCCGCTGAGTGATCCGGAATGCAAGCAATTGATCGGTTTCGTGCCTCAGGATGACTTGCTGATCGAGGAACTGACCGTATTCCAAAATCTATGGTATACCGCCCGCCTTTGTTTCGCGAACCTGACCGAAAAGGAGATCGAGGATCGTGTCAATACGATACTGGAGGATTTGGATCTGAGCAAGATCCGGGATTTGGCCGTCGGGTCTCCAATCCGGAAAACGATCAGCGGAGGGCAGCGTAAACGTTTAAATATAGCACTGGAACTTATCCGTGAGCCGGCGATCCTTTATTTGGACGAGCCAACCTCCGGCCTCTCGTCCACCGACTCCGAGAAGGTCATCATGCTGTTAAAGGAACAAACGCACCGGGGACGGCTCGTGGTTGTCAATATCCATCAACCTTCGTCCGAGATCTATAAGTTGTTCGACCGCCTGTGGTTATTAGATACCGGCGGTTACCCGATTTACGACGGTAACCCGATCGAGGCGATCACCTATTTCAAACGGATCGCCAATTATACAGATCAAGACATCAGTGTTTGCGGCACCTGTGGAAATATCAATCCGGAACTAATCCTAACTATTATCGACGCAAAAAAGATAGACGATAGCGGAAACCAGACAAACATCCGGAAGATAACTTCAAAAGAATGGCATGAGTTATATGTAGCTTCCCGCCCGAAGTTCCAAGAGGTTAAGCCTACCCCCCTGCCCCCGAATCATCAGCAGAAGCCCTCGATCTGGAAGCAATTCTGTATCTTCTTGGAAAGAAACATAAAAACCAAGCTGACCAATAAGCAGTATTTGTGTATCGCCTTACTGGAGGCACCTTTATTGGCGGTGATCGTGGCCCTGCTCACCCGCTTCGTACCCGATGACGGGTATTCTTTGCTGGCGAACAAAAATCTGGTATCCTACATTTTCATGGCGGTGATTGTCGCTACTTTCACAGGATTAAGCATCAGTGCCGAAGAGATCATCAAGGACCGGACGCTCCTAAAGCGAGAACGATTCTTGCGATTGAGCCGAGGCAGTTATCTCTCGTCAAAGATGTTCTACCTGCTTTGTATCTCTGCGATCCAAAGTTTGCTATTCATAGTGGTAGGAAATTTATTGATAGGCATCGGAAGCGAGATGTTCCTTACTTGGTGGATCACGCTATGGGCAACCTCATTCCTCGCCAACCTGACAGGTTTGGTACTATCGCAATCCTTAAACTCGATCGTAGCGATCTATATAACGATACCGCTGCTTTTAATCCCGCAGATCTTACTTTGCGGCTTAGTTGTCAAGTTCGACGATCTGAGCAGGAGCGCATCCAGCCGGAACATAGTGCCCCTTATCGGTGAGGTTATCCCCTCACGTTGGGCATTCGAGGCGTTGGTTACGGAACAATTCCGAAACAACAGCTACAACCGCCTATTTTTCACGGTCGAGAAAGAAAAGTTCCTAGCGCAATATTACCGGAATGTCCATGCCGACGAGGTGCGCAGCCTCATAAACAGCCTCAACCTGATCCCGGAGAAACGGGAAGAGAACACCCGGACGATCCACAACGAACTGGCCGTACTATCCCGTGCCGCCCGTATCGCCCCCTATACGTCCAAAGAGAGTTACGAGAGCTATATGGATAAAGTGGAAAAAGCCCTGCATACCCGTAGCGATAATTTCACGGCGTTATTAGAGAAAAAACGGAAAGAGGTCATTCAAGAACATGGCTCCGAATGGTTGAACACCTTGAAAAAAGAGCACCATAACTCGGCCATTGAGGAACTGGTACTTAACTCAACCAGTACCCAATTCTATAAGGAGGCTCACAACCGGATCTATCCTAAAATCGGGCAGATTTATCTGGAACCGGACAATAATTGGGGACGTGCGCCTTTCTATAGTCATGAGAAAAAATTCGCCGGTTATACATTTTCTACTTTTACATTTAATTTATTAATGTTAGGAATCTTTGCTTTATTGGTAATTATATCTATCTTCGCAGAGTTTCCCGGCAAGTATTTAAACAAAGGGAGCGATTAATGACAAAATATATAATCTAAAAATAAAGAATAACATGAAAAAGAGTTTTGTTAGCCTGCTAACCATAGCAGCGATTACATTTGGAATGGTATCTTGCAACAGCAGTAAAAAACAAGACGCCGCTGAGCAAAAAGTAGAGGAAGAAGCAGCTATCGCAGGAGAAGTATCTAAAGGTCTGCTTACTGCCGAGTTGAAAGACGAGGTTACTCGTTTCTTGAAAGATATGCCGGATTCGGAGTTGCCTTACAAAGTATCTACCGGCGAGGTTACGATCTCTGTCGCTAATACTGATTTTATGTTGCCGGTCAGCAAGGTTTCCGAATTGAACACACAAGCCCAGAAAGCACGTGCTTGCGGTATCTACTTCGCAGACTTGAACGTATTGAAGGCTATGAAAAAGCCGACTACAGATATCGAGAACGTATTGGTTAAATTGACTACGGATCTGGATATTCCATTCGCTATCGACATCATGAAACAATCTGCTCCCGCTAACGCCAGCAAAGAGGAGTTAAGCAAATTCATGAAAGATCAAGAAAATAAGTTGATCGACGCCATGATGGAAAATGATAAGGCAGACGTTGAGCTTGAGTTGTTGGGTGGTATGGCCGTAGAATACGCGATCGTATACGCAAACCCGGGCTTGGTTGTTAAAGGCGACGCTATTTCCGCCGGTTTGAGCGAGAATATGGAAAAACGTATCGGTATCATCCAGCAGATCACAGCCGACTTAGCTAAATATTATCCTGACTTGGAGCAATTAGGAACTACAATCGCTCCGTTAAGCGGAATGGTAGCAACCATAAATATGGCTCGTGAGTCAAAAGCTAAGATTGAGGAAATGCGTGCGAATCTATTGAAGTAATATAAACCTCATATCATAAAAAGTGTATGGTGATAACATCATACACTTTTTTTATATCCCTTCGGATATCACTGCAACAGGCTTTGCAGTAGTACTGCAACAAGCCTTACAGTAGTACTGCAACAGGCCTAGCAGTAGTACTGCAACCCTTATGCAGTAATGCTGCAGCACCTATGCGGTAACACTGCAACGCCCATGCAGTATCCTATATCTTATGAGTTTTGATAAGTACCTTATCCCCATTTTCCAGAGTAGTAGCGAAAAGATAGATAGTTCCTCCATCCGCAATTTTAGTTCGCTTACGTAACTCATCCACCGAGAGGGGGAAATTGCGGACTGTGATATTCGCTTGGGGAATCTGCCTCGACAGGGTCTTACATTGTTTATTCGTAAAGGGGATCACTTCGTCTACCACAAAAGAACGTCCCGGAAAACTAGGGACAACCTCATCCGACGTATATAAATGACTGCTGACATGCAATTTATTCAATCCAAAACGAGTGGCGACCGCTTTAAACGCACCCGCCTTCAAGATGGAAGCGTTCGGTTCGTATAAATAACGCTTGACTTCTCCACGGATGGAAGCGACAGCTTCCCGTTCTTCCACCAATGAGAACACAAACAATTCCGGCTCTTCCTCCGAAGTGAAATTCACGCAACAGATCTGAGGACTCCCGCCTTTCGAGCCTCGCTCCAACACAAACAAAAGCTCCTTACATTCATTTTTCACCGAAAGCACCTGTATAGCTGTCACATCCGGAAGCAAATCCAACGTCATATGAATATCCGCCATCGGAGACAATTTAGCGATCACCTTAGGGGCATGGCCAAACAAGACAGGAACCAACTTTGTCAAATCCGGCTCGCAATCTTGCAGCGCAAAAACCCGCTTATTCCCCTCTCCCCTACGAGCCGGATCAATATAAAACACATCTATTCCATCGATCTTATCTATCAACTCCGTGGAATCACCATTCAATACCGTTATATTACCAGCATCTAAGACCTTGAAATTATGAATAGCTGCCTCGCAATAAGCAGGAAAGCGTTCGATATAGGTAACCTGTCGTACTTTCCGGGAGAAAAAATAGCTATCAATCCCTAACCCTCCGGTCAAATCACAAACATGTACCTGTGGCTCTACCAACCTCTGTTTGTACAAGGCAGTCTGTTCCGAGGAACATTGCTCCGCCGCTATCTTCGCCGGAAAAACCAGTCGATCGTTTTGATACCATGAAGGTAGTTTATCCTTGATCTGCCGCCGAGATTTTAATTGATCCACCACGAAAGGGATATCGATCCCCGGATAACGAGAGGCGGAAAGCAACAGACGATTCAAATCATCCGACGCATGTTCCTTGATAAATCGTGAAAGTTCCTCTATTTGTTCCATGCTTTGTCAACCTATACGTTCTTTAGGCAAAGTTAGCGTAAAACGGCTACCTTTACCATATTCTGACTTCAATTGTATCTCACCGCCGAAACGCTGCGCTATCACTTGGCAAATCGCCAGTCCGAGTCCAGTGCCTTGCGCAAACTCATCCAATTTGCAAAAACGATCAAAGACTTGCTTCTGTTTCTCCTCAGGGATGCCGATACCAGTGTCTTCTACATAGATATGAAGGCAGTCGCCTTTCGTACAGAAATAGTATCCAACTTCTATATAGCCCGAAGTCGTGAACTTGATGGCATTATTGATAAAATTAGACAATACTTGTTTCAGCCGATAAGGATCTACCGCCACAACCACCGGGATCTCGGGGACACGCATGCGTAGCTCTACCCCCTCGGGCATCATCAACTGGAAAGTACAATAGATTTCATTGATCAAGACATTCAAATCATGGCGATCGAAAACAAAACTCATCTTTCCGGATTCCATACGGGAAAGATCTAAAATATCATTGATCAGTTTCAATAGTAAGTCGGAGTTCGTATTAATCAACTTCACGAACTGCTCACGCTCTTCCGGCTCCAAGACCTCTTCCGAGTTCATTAAATTCGAGAAACCGACAATCGCATTCAGCGGCGTACGGATCTCATGGCTCATATTCGCCAAGAAAGCCGACTTCATCCGATCCGACTCCTCGGCTTTTTCCCTCGCAGAGATCAATACCTCCTCCGTATCCTTGATATTTTGGATATTCAAACATAAGCCATTGATTACATACCCATCATTCGCATCCTCTAAGCTTCCGTAACGAAATTCCCACCATTGGTAACCTTTCCCGTTAAAATCGCAACGATATTGAAGGATATGATGAGAGATTGTACCCGTACAAATGAAATCAATTAAGGATCGCAAACTCTGCCTGTCGTCCGGATGAGTCATCTCGTACAGCTCATCCAAAGGAATTTCCCGGGGAGAAATATTCACATAACTAAAGAACTCATTGTCAAATCGGAAAGTTCCAGACTGTAATTTCCAAGCGAATATATTACCCCCTTCCAACGCTAAAGAAAGATGCTCTTTCTCCTGCTTTAAATTAGCGAGCACCTCTTTCCTTCGTCTTGCTTCCCGCCAATAGAGATAAAACAAATAACCGATCAATGCCAACAATAAGATCACACCCAAGGAAGAGGCGATAAAAACCTCTATCTTATACCGTTCGGAAATAGGCATATTTATGACATGAACATTAGTAGGGACCTCTTCCTTTGAAATACCTAAACGTTGCATCTCTACCCAATCATACAGATACTCTTTGGGACTCTCTACGATCGGAACGGAAGAGACAGGCGTACCGGAAAGAATTTTAGCCGCCAACCTAGCCTGTTCCGCCGCTTGTATGCGGTTCGAGCAAAAATAGCCTCCCAGAACTTCCACGTTTATATTAAAGATTTCCCGCACTGCCGTAAATGAAGGAGTCACGAACATCTTAGACAAGCCTGCGGATGTATAGTCATAACGGATATTGAAAAATACGCAATAAGGATAGGTACCATTAATATTACTCAATAAAAACTCCCCATTGGCTTTACGAAAAGGCATGAAATGGATTATATTTTTCGAAGGACGTATCGCCTTCATTCTCATCTCGGTTCTAAACATCATGGAATCCACCTTAAAGTCCGGATCATTTAATTGGAAAGCCAATTGATTATAATCCAACACATACCGGCTCGTATCGACCGCTTTTATCAACTCCCGGAAAGCCAACTGCCCTAAGGAGGTCTTATCATAATTGATATAAATGCGAGACTTTCCCATTTGCCGATCGATCAAACGAAGGTTCTCCTCATAATCAATCTTATCCCAGCTACCTGTTACATTCGGATATTCTTCCAGCAAATCCCAATTAGGGAAATTGACGCCAGAGAAAACAACCGGAACTTTCTTTACAAAAGGATGGCCGCATTTCATCAACGTATAGGTAGCCTGATCATCATTCACCAATATGATGTCGGGCTTCCAAAGACGGATCGTATCGATAAAGTTATACATCCGTTCCTCTTCCTCCTCAGCCATATAACACTCGCAGTCGAGATAAAACGTACGGATGTCCGCATTCACCCGATTTTTTCCCAGCTCTTTCCGGATATCTGAGTTTAATTCCAGATAGTTCTTATCATCCCACCGAAAAGATTGGATCACAAGCACACGGCTCCGCTTCGCCTCAGGTTTACACCCCAACGCTAATAAAAGCAGAAAAAAAACACCCCCGACATTATTTAAGAATCTCATGTCCAAACTTTAAACAGTAAATGTGACAAAAGTACGACTATTTTCATTATTCACATTCATTAGCTGTATCTTTCTTTTCCCTCTTCCGTTCTAAAATGAATAAATATATAGGGATTGTCAAGGAAAAGCCGTATATTTGTCCATTGGTTGAAAACCTTGTAAACTGTATATTAACAAGATTAATTCTATTAGTAAATGGGAAGAGTATTAGTTATTGGTGCAGGGGGCGTAAGTACCGTTGCTGTTAAGAAAATAGCGATGAATGCGGATGTCTTCACGGATATCATGGTAGCTAGCCGTACGAAAAGTAAATGCGACAAGATCGCCGCCGATATCAAGAACGTGAAAGTGCAAACCGCACAGGTAGACGCAGACAACGTGCAAGAGCTTGTTGCCTTGTTTAACGCCTTCAAACCGGATTTGGTGGTAAATCTGGCCTTACCTTATCAAGATTTGCATATCATGGATGCTTGTCTGGAATACGGTGTTAGCTATTTAGATACGGCCAACTACGAACCGCTTGATGAAGCCAAATATCAATACAGCTGGCAATGGGCCTATAAAGATCGTTTCGAGAAAGCCGGTCTTACCGCTATCTTGGGATGTGGTTTCGATCCGGGGGTTACCGGCGTATATACAGCCTATGCGGCAAAGCATCATTTCGACGAGATACACTATCTGGATATCGTAGACTGCAACGCAGGAGATCACCATAAGGCATTCGCTACCAATTTCAATCCGGAAATCAATATCCGTGAGATTACTCAACGTGGCAAATATTTCGAGGATGGGGAATGGAAGGAGACCGATCCGTTAAGCGTACATAAAGCCTTGAATTATCCGAATGTAGGACCGAAAGAATCGTATTTGATGTATCACGAGGAATTGGAAAGTTTGACCAAAAACTTCCCGACCCTCAAACGGGCTCGTTTCTGGATGACTTTCGGACAGGAATACTTGACTCATCTACGTGTCATCCAAAATATCGGTATGGCTCGTATCGACCCGATCCTTTACAACGGGCAGGAAATCGTTCCGATCCAATTCTTAAAAGCCGTACTGCCGAACCCGGGTGATCTGGGAGAGAATTATACTGGCGAGACTTCCATCGGTTGCCGCATCCGTGGTATCAAGGACGGTAAGGAATTAACTTATTACGTATACAACAACTGTAGCCACCATGCCGCTTATCTAGAGACAGGAGCGCAAGGTGTTAGTTATACCACCGGTGTTCCCGCCATGATCGGCGCCAAATTATTTATGCAAGGCATTTGGAAGAAACCGGGTGTATGGAATGTGGAGGAATTCAATCCGGACCCATTCATGAAAGAGCTAAATGAGCAAGGTTTGCCTTGGCATGAATTGTTTAACATTGACTTAGAATTGTAATATGGCAATACAAATAGGCGATAAGGTTCCCGAGTTTTTGGGAACCGATCAAGACGGTAAAGAGGTAAAGATGAGTGACTATAAAGGGAAAAAAGTAGCGCTCTATTTTTATCCGAAAGATAATACGAGCGGTTGCACGGCGGAAGCATGCAGCTTACGTGACGGCTATCAAGCCTTACAAGCGAAAGGCTTCGAGATCATCGGAGTAAGTAAAGATAGCGCCAAATCGCATCAAGGCTTTATACAAAAGCAAAACTTACCTTTCCGTTTAATAGCGGACACAGACACGGCCTTACAAGAACAGTTTGGTGTGTGGACTGAGAAAAAAATGTACGGACGTTCATACATGGGGACTCTCCGGACCACCTTTATCATTAACGAGGAAGGTATTGTTACCAATATCATCGGGCCGAAAGAGGTGAAGACAAAAGACCATGCAAATCAAATCCTTAATTTATAAGGGACACATATGGCAAAAGAAGAAAATTTGTTCGAAGAAAAAGCGAAAGAAGAAGGTGGTAAACCAGCCGCTAACACGGATAAGCTAAAAGCTTTACGTGCGGCAATGGATAAAATCGAGAAGAACTACGGAAAAGGTTCGATCATGAAACTGGGCGATGAAAGCATCGAGGATATCGAGGTGATACCGACAGGCTCTATCGCTTTAAACGCAGCGCTGGGCGTAGGTGGATATCCGAAAGGACGTATCGTCGAGATCTATGGTCCGGAATCTTCCGGTAAGACAACGATAGCGATCCATGCGATCGCCGAGGCGCAGAAAAAAGGAGGTATCGCCGCATTTATCGATGCGGAGCATGCTTTTGACCGTTTCTATGCCGAGAAGCTAGGCGTTGATGTAGAGAACCTATGGATCTCCCAGCCGGATAACGGTGAGCAGGCCTTGGAAATAGCCGAGCAATTGATCCGTTCATCCGCCGTAGATATCATTGTTATCGACTCCGTAGCCGCATTGACCCCTAAAGCTGAAATCGAAGGCGATATGGGTGACAACAAAGTAGGTCTTCAGGCACGTTTGATGTCGCAGGCATTACGTAAACTGACAGCAGCCGTTAGTAAGACACGTACTACTTGCATCTTTATCAATCAGCTCCGCGAGAAAATCGGTGTTATGTTCGGTAACCCAGAAACAACAACCGGTGGTAACGCACTGAAGTTCTATGCTTCCGTTCGTTTGGATATTCGCGGTAGCCAAGCGATTAAAGACGGCGAAGAGGTACTCGGAAAGCTGACTAAAGTGAAAGTGGTGAAGAACAAGGTGGCACCTCCTTTCCGCAGAGCAGAATTCGACATAATGTTCGGTGAAGGTATCTCCCACTCCGGAGAAATCATCGACTTGGGCGCCGATCTGGGAATTATCAAGAAAAGCGGTTCATGGTATAGCTACAATGATACAAAGCTAGGTCAGGGACGTGATGCTGCAAAACAATGTATCGCTGACAATCCGGAGCTTGCAGAAGAACTGGAGGGCTTGATTTTTGAAGCACTAAAGAAAGTATAATTAGTTTTCACTTTTAGATGAAAAATGAATTAAAGTAACTGGGGGAATATTCGTATAAAAAACGATATTCCCCCAGTTTATAATATACTATTATAATTTCTATTCTTACAAAACAAAATGATTATGCCAAATTCAACATTTTTATATCTTTCATATTTAATCGATTTTCTTGAACAACAACTAAATTGAAAATAGATACTGTTGAATCACATGATGGTTTAGTTCTAAAATATTTTGGGTATATCTGCTCCCACTTCATCCGTTCACTTTGCATATCGGTATGAATAAATAGATGTTGAGTAATAGAAGTATTCCCTGTTACGTCCTTTCTTTCATTTTGCAAAAAGACTTCAGAATTAGTATCCATAAGTAATAACAATTGTGAAGGATCAGCATATTTAGGATCCAAATATGGATATACTTTTTCTCCCATTATATAGTTGTAGACTGTGAAACCATCTAAAGAAGCGAGAAGTTTGTCTATCAGTTGCTGTCTTATACCATTTTTATATTTTCTGATCGTATCTTCACTCAAATCATATCCTTCAAAATAGCAATATAATTTAATATCATCCACTATTGTTTTTTTTTCTCTTTCAAAATATGCATCAAGCACTTCATTTGATAACAAAGAGAGGAATGGAACTTCTGTAGCGACATTCATCTCCTTTATTTTCTTACTCTCCTCGTCATACCAAACAGAAAGATTACCTACATAGGATTTTAGCGATTGATAACGTTGCATAAATGTACTCTGAAGAGTAGCCAATCTATCTATTACCATTCCTGCAAGATACAACTCCAAGTGAAGAGTATCTTGCTGATTCTGTAATTTATGATGCTGATTAGCAATATTGATAACCTGTTCAGCCAATTCCTGTTCCAGTTTTCTGCGATAGTGCTTCCGGTAAGGAAAATAAAGAGAAAGAAGCCCTGACAGAAGCAGGCAGCTTACCAAAATCCCCCAATTAACCCCATCAGAAAACCATTCATCAAACTTGCTGAAATAAAAAGTACTTGCACAGAAGAGTAGCATTATTACTATTAATACTACAATCCATATTCCAAAAGTACGAGTCGTTTCGTCGTATGCGGTAAGAGCTTTTGTTCGATCTGTCTGTATGAACTGATTTTTCCGCGAATTCAACTGATTAACCTCATCATTCAGACGCTCAAGAGTCATATCATAAATACGTTCCCGGTTACTATTATTCCCCAAAGTCTGCATTAATGTATCATAAGCGATTCGACATTCAGCGTATGCACGTTGATAAGTATTCAATAAACGTTTCTCTTCATCAATAAGAATACGTATAATAGAACACCTGATATTATTGTCTGTTTTATTAAAAGAGGCAGTTGTTTTTTGAGCTATTCCCCCAACCTTGACTTCACTGCTTATCTGCGTTATAATACAAGCCATATTTGTCAATTCGGTATCTTCTATGTAAGAATATGGAATATAGCAGTATCCCTTATCACCAAAATCTTTTCCCCACGAATTACGTACAATGAAAATACGTTCATCATCACTATATCCGCAAACAATCATTGCATGATTTCCATATTCCTTACTCTTTATTTCTGCCTCTGTCGGGCGAAATATAAATCCTGAATTACTATTTCCAAAAGAATCATATATCCTCATTGATACAGCAATGGGATATCCGTCAGATAGAGCTGACTTAAAATCGTCTATTGTAAGATTTACATTTTTAGCTTCTTTTATAAGTCTTTGAAGCGCATCTTCATAGGCCTCAATTCCAGGCTTAGTTGTATAATTTTTCGGTTTATAGGGAAATAGCTTTTCCAAACAGATTCCCTGCTTAATGATACTGCTTATAACCTCATATAAAGAGCTCCCGGTATCTTCCATTACTTTATTGTTCTTTTCTCTTACATTATAGTATACGAAAGCTTCACTCAAATCATATTCAGTAAATGAATTTTTCTTCAGAATATATTCATAAATGGAAGATATGGAAAAAACGGAACAACTACCTTGACTGCCTTGATTCTTAACACTAGTAAATCCTAATCGAAGATCTACATTCTTTTCTGAAACGGCATGACTTTGATAAGTTTCTGTTAATGGTTTTTCTTCTATATCAAGCAGTTTGTAAACTGTACCTTCGTATATAAACCCGTTTTCAGTTAAACGCTTCTTACTCGTTTCTTCATTCTCCAATTGCTGAGAGAGAGAAGATAATTCTTTGCTTTTTTGTCGGATATAATTCGTTGATTCGCGCATCTTCACGCGCAATTCTTTAATTTCGCCCAGTGGAAGATAAATATCCTTATTGCCATCCTCTGGAGTAGTTAGTACAGCGGGAATAATCTGTTCCTTACCTTCTTCGTCCGTAAAACGTTTAATGAGTTTATTGTTTTCTCTAATAAAGATATTGGCAGCTTCACTGTCACAATCATCTATGGTCAATTGTTGCTTATTAAACAAATTTCCTTTGAGCAGATTATCATCCACCCCTAACAATTGAGCCATTGCTGCTTGTTTTTCGGGAAGCGTCAAGTCTTTATCGTAAATAAAGGACTGAAATTCTTTAGATAATTCCTCTATTTTTTCATCCAATTTGGGCGTAATAATTGTTATAATATCATCATGCTTCTTCCCTTCTTTCAATAAAGGTGCTACTTCCTGTTGGTAAAAATCGGAGACCAAATGCGTTTGGTTCTCCAAATGTTTTTGCACTATCTGTGACACCTTGTTAACGTCTACTTCTTTTTGCATAACCTTCTCTCGCTCCAAGACATATAGATAAGCTCTTCGTATTAGATAATGAACGAAGTAATATTTATCAAAATTTAGAACAGACAGCCCAAAAGTAATAATATTACGATCACTAAAATCCTCAGTGACAGGGAATAGAGTGGTATAATGCTCAATAGATAAGAGTGCCAATTCTCCTATAATCCGAATAAAAGCGTCATGATTAAGATTGAGTGCAATACCTTGAGAATTACAATTTTGCATGAGAATGAAATGAGCAAAGTTCCTTTCTTGCTCTTTCATTGCAACGATTTCTTCTACCACCTTCTTCGCTATTTGAAGATTAGTTTGTAGATTGTCCGCCTTTTCTGAAGGAAGAAACAAAAAAGCCATATCCGCTGCTATTCCTAATATATCTATTGTATATTGTTGCTGTATACCCCCATTCAATAATCTAACTATTCGTTGTACAATACTCCACAGTTGCTTATCATATAAAGGTAAGTAGATACAAAGATGTAGACTGTTACTATCACCCGGATTACTGATTGTTACGGTTTTATTATACAATTCAGAGAAAAAAAGTTTTATTTCTTCATCATTTATTACACATCTTTCTGCTTTTAATCTAATCTGGTAAAGATTCTCCAATCCTGAATAGAATATTTCGGTTTCATTGGATTCCTGAAGTTCTGCACTATCAATCTGTATAGAGTTGTCATTCTGCAAAGACCATATCAACGTAGTAAAATACGAAGAAGCGTTACCTTCTCCGTATTTTATAATATACTTCCTCAGATCAATTCCCGATTGTTCAAACTCAGATCCAAGCAACAGGTGAACAGTGTGTATCATAATTCTTTCTTTACGTATTCCAGTTCTTCAGTAATCAATTTACGGATACTCTCAAAACCTTTAGCTTTAATTTGCTCTTTTGTCAAACTGATTTGTGAGTACTTATCAAAATAATAAAGTTTAGCGTCATCAATTAAAGCTTGCATAGCCTCTGCTCCTTTAGTTTTCTGAAACTGTTCGAAGTATTGATTAAATTCCTTACGAACACTATTTTTACTTCTCTTAAAAGCATCAAAAGCTTCATCACGATATTTCAACAACTCCACCCAATTATCATCTAAAGGATCTCCATACTCTTCACTTTGATAATAGTATTTGTCATTTTCATTTTTAATAAGCCCAAAGATGAACCCTTTCACCCATAATTCAAGCGTATCGTCAATCGCTGCTTTCGGATAAAGATTGTATTCTTCGCGTAACATTTTGTTTCGAATAATGGCATCAAAATGACAGCAAGCATTACAGTTATTATATTTTTCTTCATACGAAGGTAATGGGGTTATGCAATATGCCGGTACTACACCGACTTGGCGATAGATGATAACTCTATCTTTAACCCCGATACTCGCGAAATCTAAATTGACACTTCCAGGAGGTAACAAATTTTTCAGTTTGTTATCTTCAACCAAACGAGAGTTTTTCTTATCCGGCACACCTATATAATAACTATCACATGGTTTTTCTTGTGGAGTATATCCACGATAATTATATCTGAACAACGGTGCCGACTTATTAATTGCCATCTTCAAAATATGCGTAAAGGATTCTTCATCCATTTTATTCATTATATCATCGACAGTAGTCTTAGCCCAGACACGTGCAGTAGACAGAGTGTGAGCATAATCAAGAAATATTTTTTCTATTTCAGTAGTACGCTTATCGCTGAACTCATATATTTTTTCCGGATAAATCAATGATTTCAGGAATTCTTCTACTTGAATCTCCTCTTCTTCAAGTACTACCTTATTTACAAATGATTGAGCAAGATCTATCTGGAAAGTTTGTGATGCTTTACCCACTCTATTTTGTATCTCAGCCAAACGATTAGTATAATTAGAGAATATTGCAACAAGCATATCTTTTATATTGGATATTCTTGTATAATATTCCAGCAATTCGGCTTGTAGTCCTGTATAAAAAGTAATTGCAGCTTTTCGCCGAATAATTTCACGCTCATTGATGACTAATTGAGTTGCAGCGTTTATCACATCTTCGCAATACTCCTCGGCTCTTGCTTTGTTTTTGAAAAGTTTAGAATCATAATCACTCAAATCTTTTACCGCCATTTTTACTGCTGCTTCCAAACCCGGCTTTCTGTTACTCAAATCATCCAATTCACTATTCATTTCTTTCATGAACACATTGATTTGTGCTTGTATTCCCAAAATAATACTTTCAGCAGCGCCAATACCACATTCTTGATTAATTTCTTTAACTATCAACTTGCGTAATTCATCAGATACACGTTCACTCAAGCTTTGTATTTTTCCATTAACTTCTCCTTCTTTAGGCATTGCACTATTGATAAACAAGTCGACTTCCGTTTGTGCATTCGCACGATTGTCAATCGCAGAAAATGGACTACGAGGAGATTTATTGAGTATGTAGTCTATCACATTGTCAAAACCATTATTCTCACGTATATTAACATCTTTCGAATCTATCCACTGGTTGACAATCGTATCTGCATCGACGCATGAATTAAGCAACAGTTCAATCAATCTTTTGGCCGACTTAATGGAATATATTTCGCTTAAATCACGTCCTCTGAATAGAATCTCACAAACTCCAAGGCCTGCTGCCCACGCTTTCTTATTTTCTATATCCATTGACCCCTCACGTATATTCTTTTCCAGGTTGTCACTGACACTGGCAGATGTAGTAGAGAGTTCTCCGGCGGAAGTAATCAAAGCCAAACTGATCATTTCAGCAATCTGATCAATATGAGTATATGTATCATTATTCGGATTTTTGTTATCTATAAAAATAAATGCATTGAAAGGTCTATCATTCGTTTCCTGAATATAGTTAATATAATCAAAAGCTATTTTATCACTTTTCATGTGAAGATGCATCAACCAATCAAGGTCTTGAATGGCTCCATAAGCATTCGGTTTGACTTTTGCCATACCAGCATTAGACATAGCCTCAAATACATCCGGAAGAACACCATACCCTGTCAATTTACAATTTGGAGCAAATTTTCTAAGGAGATAAGCCATATTAATAAATGTGCCACAGCCTGTTCCCCCACAAAGCGAAAATACAATATGCACCTCAATCTCATTGGCCAACAACTCATACTTTTCATTATTAGAAATATTAGCACGTGTAATGTCCGTCAATACTGAAACAATCTTATTTTCAACCTCAGTATGATTCACTGTAATTGCAAAACGGCCGTTACTACGAATTTGTCCGGCTCCCAAAGTCATCGATGTCAACGCATAAATATTCTCTTCCGGCAGCCATGCAAAATGTTCTTTATTAACTTCGTAAATAGGACGTGCCTCATCTACTCTAATGGGCAATTGCTCATTCGGTGTAAGTACGACATTTCCATACTTTGAATCAAGCTCTTTTTTATACTCACCCCCATCAGTATCTATGCCTAAGAAACCGATCATTGGAGGAACCTCTCCATATGTTTCAATAAACATTTTCTTTGTATGGAGCAGCGATTTCATACCTGTTCCGCCAAGGCCTATATATAGGCAACGTTTGATTTTAGTAGCCATAGTTGTGATTTTAATTTATTGTTATTTTTATCTGTTGATTAGTATCTATATTCTGAATTTCATATTCAGAATTTTTCTCCATTCTAGTAGTGAAAGGAGTTATCAGATATTTACCTTTCGTTGTTGGTCTCAATGCTTTCCTGCATGGCTCCAACTCCATTGTACTAGTCCATATTTCATTTACCTCACATACGACACGTCCAGTTAACATACGATTTAAAAAGCTTTGTTTTTGAAATTTATTAGTAAATATAACCTTTCGCGCCCCATGTATTTTCAGTGACTTGTAATATGGCTCAGTTATAGTAATACGCCCGAGTTTTATCCGTGGATATACCATAATCTTTATTGCGAAAAGCCATAAAATTAATAGAGTAATGAAAAGTATCACCAACCAAGATAACATTATTGCTAAAGGATTATGATCGATACTATATCCCGCACGAACAGATAACTGATATTGTTCTGTTGGAATCCTATTGATACGATCTGTCTCTTTTGCTTGTATTGGGTTAATTAGAAAATAACGTTTGCCTTGCCGGGCATTTTTATTGAATATAATGGATAAGATGCTATTATTTGTTTTTCCATCAAAAACAAACTCATTCTCCGGACAAGGTATTTCATTAATTAATATCTGATAGTCGTTTGCCCCGTCTGAGCTCGTAACTTTAAAACGTACACTTGAGGCATACTCAATAGCAGGTTGATTAAAACTTTCACTGAGATTACGACGGAGAGTATCCTGTTTTTTTTCTTTCCAAAAGAGAAATGTCGGATAATAAGAAGCTTTTCCCATATTAGTTTCTTCCTCATCTATCATTGTCAGTACTCGTTCAGGCTTATTCACGACATTAACTGTCAGATTAGAATTCAGAATATCTACTCCCTTAGCTTTCACTTCTATCTCAAAATCATATCTGTCTTTTCCATTAAGTATAGCTGCTATTTCTTGCTTAGGTTTTCTTGCATCTATCTTGAATACAGCCTTACCATCTGAAATCATATTGCTAACTAAAGAAACATCGAAAAGAGAATCTTTACAATTGACAGACGCGTCATACTTTCCTACTGTAGAGAACGGTAGTTTTATCTGTTTTTCCAGTTCCAATGTATTAGTAGTTAGTATTTCCTCTTCAAAAATTCCAAAGGGACTGATGTGCCCTTTCGGGTCAATAAGTCGGATAGTACTACAAATTCCAATAGCATCTGAAAGTTCTTTTTCATTTTTCTTGGCACTTTCTGTTAACATAACATAAAACGCATAACTATTCTTATATTTACCACACCATTCACGGATACGTTGACAAAGGGCTCCAATCCCTTTTACCGTATCCTCTCCATCCGTCAGTATATAGAAATAATTGTCTTTATTTACATCAATATATTGTACGCCTTTGTCCCAGGCAGAACAAATATTTGTATTCGTTTTATCTTTTATATATTTATTGAATTGTTCTTCAATCTTATTCCAATCAAAATTCCTGCATTCAAACTGAATAGTAGGGTGAGTAATCCCCTGGAATGGAACAATAGTTACTGTTGAAGAAGGAGATAATCTTTCAATATCTTCCCGCAAATATTTTTTAGTCGGTTCCCATATGTCTACTGTTTTCATTGATTGTGTACAATCAAATAAATAAATATAGTTTCGTTCGCGTTGGGCGTGCAATGGTACGCAAAATAGCATACAGAGAATAAAAAAGAAATTGTTCTTCATATATTATAGGTTTTACAATTCAATATGTGCAAAAATATCAAAAATAAATGAATAAAAGAATTCTTTCAGGTTATAAAATATATTTTTTCAATCATGCATCCATACTACTCTTAGTAAAATGCTCTTGCCCATTATCTTTCTTATAAATAACTGGAGAATCGTTTTGTTTATTATCGCTCAAATAATCAAACATTCTCCTCTCCCGACTTCATTAGTACATCACTTTAAAATTTCAAATAAGTACAAAGTTTTGTTTTTACTTCAAATAGAAGTTTTAAAAAGCAATTGGGGGAATATTCATATAAAGTAATACTCCCCCAATTACTTACATTATACATCGTATGTTTATACAAAATAGATATATGCCAACGTGCTCAAGCTAATCACTACCCAAAGCAAAACTCCCTGTAACAATGGCTTAATTCCGACTGCTTTTAGCACATCAAGAGAAAGAGAAGCGCCGATAAAGAACATGGTAATTGTCAATGTTTTACGGGCAATTCCGTTGATTGCAGCTCCCAACTGCGGCACTCCGTCAAGTAAATAAGTATTTACCACCATTGCCAACACAAAGAAGAAGATAAACCAGGGAATACTGATCTTCTGTCCTTTACTTTTAAAGATAAATGAAGTGGCAAAGGCCATAGGAATTATCCAGAGAGCGCGAGTCAGTTTGATAGTAGTGGCCACTTTCAAGGCTTCCTCTCCATAAGCAGCGCCTGCACCAACAACCGAACTTGTATCGTGAATAGCAATTGCCGCCCAAGTTCCGAACTGTTGCTGATCCATACTCAAAGCATGACCAATCATCGGGAAGATAAAAAGTGCAATCGCATTCAAAATAAAAATAGTACCCAGTGCAACAGACATTTCACTATCTTTCGCCCTCAACACCGGTCCTACGGCTGCAATGGCACTCCCACCGCAAATAGCAGTTCCTGAACTAATAAGATAGGCAGTGTTCCGGTCTATCTTAAACAACTTACGTCCGATGAACCAA
>OHAP01000319.1_pt1 | contig 36245 bp, 30 predicted proteins | sample 1577171 | NCBI WGS metagenome assembly OHAP01 (sample SAMEA3541489, study PRJEB24748) | human gut metagenome | biome: human gut; feature: human-associated habitat; material: faeces | place: China | collected 2012 | reverse complement strand
TTCATCAGTTAACATTTTACGCATATCTGTACGACCAGAAGGGTCACCTACAGTACCAGTACCGCCACCAACTAAGCAGATAGGGCGATGACCTGCTTTTTGCATATGAGACATAGCCATTAAAGCTAAGAAATGACCAACATGAAGGCTGTCTGCTGTTGGGTCAAATCCCATATAAAATGTAACTTGCTCAGTTTCTAAAGCTTTTTTTAGTTCTTCTTCGTGTGTTACTTGAGCTAAGTAACCACGTTCTTTAAGTGTATCAAATACGCTCACAAAAAGTCCTCCTAAATTTTGTATGATTATCTATTAATTTAACCCTTTGCCTTGTTGAATACTTGGTTCAGGTAAATTTTGCCTTGGAGCTGGAAGAGATGGTTGCTCGATATTTTCTTCAATTGGTTCATTTTCATCAATTGGCTGTTGAGCATCATTTGGGTTTGATTGTTCATTATGAACAGGTTTTTGTTTATCAGGTGCTTCTTTTGATGGTTTTTCTTTTTCATGAGAAACATCTTTGGCTGTAGTTTTAGTATTGCTTTCTACATTTTGAACTGGATTATCAATGGAAGTATCTGAACCATCAAAGTTTTTAGCTGGTATAGATGCAAGTGCTGTTTTCATGAAGTTTTGCCAAATTTTCGCAGGTGTAGTACCACCAGTAATACCAGGCATAACATCATTATCATCACAGCCCATCCATACTACTGTTACTAAATCAGGTGTATAACCTGCAAACCAAGCATCTTGATAATTATCGGTAGTTCCTGTTTTACCAGCAGCAGGTCTGTTGATATTAGCAGCTTTACCTGTGCCTTTAGTGATAACATCTTCAAGCATATCTGTTAATAAAGTAGCTGTGCGTTCAGATAAAACTTGTTTAGTTTCTGGTGTATGTTCATAAATAGTTTTGCCTTTGCGGTCAACGACTTTAACTATAGCAGTTGGTTTTGTATAAACGCCATGATTTGCAAAAGCACTATAAGCACCAGCCATATCAAGAACAGTTACCCCATTTGTGAGACCACCGATGGAAGCAGCTAAGTTTTTATCATTTGCTTCTTTAGAATTTAATTCTAATGTGGATATACCTAAATTTTGAGCTGTTAATAAAACTTTATCGATAGATAATTTTTCTGCTAAACGAATAGTAGGTATATTTAAAGAATTAATAGCTGTTTGACGCATGGAGACTGTACCTCTAAATGTACGGTCATAGTTTTGAGGTTGCCAATCACCTAATTTGAAAGGTTTATCCTCAATAGTAGTATCTGGTGTCATTTTATTTTCTAAAGCAGTAGCAAAAGTAAATGGTTTAAATGCTGAACCAGGTTGACGTACAGCAAGTACAGCACGATTGAATTGGTCAGTACCACGACCGCCAACCATAGCTTTGATATATCCTGTTTTAGGGTCGATAGCTACGAGTGCGCCTTGTGGTTGAGTAAGACCATTAGCATCATTGTAATAAGTTGGTAATAAACTATTTACAGATTGTTCAGCAGCTTTTTGCATGTTCATGTCAATGGAAACATAAATTTTTAAGCCTTCTTTATATACTGCATCAGCACCGAATTTATCAATCATTTCTTGAGTTACATAATCAATAAAATATGAAGCAGTATTATCATTTTCTTGTTCTTTAGGATTTACAAGTCGTAAACTTTCAGCTTTTGTTTTAGCTGCTGTAGTAGAATCTATATAGCCATATTTTACCATTTGGTCTAAAACTTCTGCTTTACGTTCATTAGCAGCACCTAAATTATTAAGTGGTGAATAATAATTTGGACTACGAGGTATACCAGCAAGCATTGCACATTCTGATAAATCTAATTGACTTACATCTTTGCCAAAATATGTCTGTGCAGCAGCTTGAACACCATAAGCACCTCTACCAAAATAAATTTGGTTGAGATACATTTCTAAAATTTCTTCTTTAGTATATTGTCTTTCTAAGCGAAGAGCAATGAAAAATTCTTGAATTTTTCGTTTGAATGTACGGTCCTGTGATAAAAAGGCATTTTTGGCTAATTGTTGAGTGATAGTACTACCACCTTCAGCCACTTCACCGCTTGTTAAATTAGAATAAATCGCACGGAAAATACCTCTAGGGTCAATACCGTTATGTTCATAAAAGCGATTATCTTCAACAGCGATAAAGGCATTTTGTAGATTAGCAGGGATTTTATCTAAAGTCACTAATGTACGATTTTCCGTAGCGTGAATATTAGTGATTAGATTGCCATTCATATCGAGAATTTGAGAAGAAGCAGGTGGGTGAATATCAGATACATCTTTATCACCATCAAGGCCAATAGCAACTAATCCACAACCAACACCTAAAAATACAACTATAAATAGCGTTAAAAGCGCTAAGAAAAATTTTTTGAAGCCAAAAGATTTTTTCTTATTTTTTTTATCAGTTGCATGATTAGAGGTTGATTTTTTTTCGTTAAAAGGCTGTTTATCCATAGAATACACCTCAAATATTTATAATACTATGTTTAGTTTTGGTAAAAATATAGTAATTATTTGCGTTATTTTAATTTTACAGCGGTTACCCCACTACCGCCTTCGTCCATATCACCAAGAGTATAGCTTAAAACATTGCGATGATTTTTGAGATATTCTTGAATACCTTTGCGCAGAGCTCCTGTACCTTTACCATGAATGATTAATACTCTTGATAAACCAGAAATTACAGCATCATCAAGATATTTGCTAACAACTTCAATAGCTTCATCAACCATTAAGCCTCTGATATCTACTTCTGTACTAATTTGGCTGACTTTAGCTAGCATATTGAAGCCACCAGCTTTTTTAGATGGTGCAGTTTCTTTTACTTTAACAGCATGAGAAACGAAAGAGCAATCTTTAGCTTTAACATTCATTTTTAAACTGCCCAATTGAACAGTTAATTCTTTACCACTGATATCAGTGATAGTTCCTTTTTGGCGAAGTTTATTTACATATACGATATCACCAACAGCAATGGTTTTAATATCGACAGCTTCACCAGGTTTATTTGGGTCATCATTTTGTTGACTTACTTTATCCAAACGACCACGTAATTTATGACGAGCAGCATCTATTGTTTCCTGACGTTTTTTCATTCCTTGGTCGTTGAATTGAGCTTTCAATTCCTTGATGATTTCTTCAGATTCACGACGAGTACGGCGAAGTAAACTAGCACATTGTTCTTTAGTTTTACGAAGTGTTTGCTCTTTTTTCTTAGCCATTTCTTGCTTCATATCGGCAAGCTGTTTTTCTAATTTTTCAATGCGTTGTTGACGTTCAGCAATATCAGCATTTTTTTGTTCATACATCAATTTTTCATTTTCTAGTGTATTTAATACATTTTCAAATTGAGCATGGTCTGCTTTGATGAGTTGTTGTGCACGTAAAATCAAAGTATCTGATAAACCTAATCTTTTACTTATAGCAAAAGCATTACTAGCCCCTGGCGTACCTATCAATAATCGGTAAGTAGGGCGAAGGGATTTGATGTCAAATTCCACACAAGCATTTTCAATGCCTTCTTTAGAATAAGCAAAAGTTTTTAACTCGTTATAGTGAGTAGTAGCTACGGTACAAGCACCGATTTCCATTAATCTTTCTAAAATTGACATGGCAAGGGCAGCACCTTCTTCTGGGTCAGTACCAGAACCTACTTCATCTAATAAGAGCAAGTCATCATGTTCAATATTGTTTAAAATATTTACGATATTGCGCATATGAGCGGAAAATGTACTGAGGCTCTGTTCAATGCTTTGCTCATCACCGATATCAGCATAGACATTTTGGAAAATGGAAATTTTGGAACCAGATTGAACAGGGATAAAAAGACCAGATTGAGTCATTAAAACTAATAAGCCTAAAGTTTTCATGCTCACTGTTTTACCGCCTGTGTTTGGCCCTGTAATCAATAAAGTGCGATATCCTTCGCCAAGTCTGATATCAATAGGAACGACGTTATCTTTATTGAGTAATGGGTGGCGAGCTTTAGCTAAATTGACAATACCTTCATCATTGATTTCTGGCATAGTAGCACGCATTTTACGAGCTAATTTTGCCTTAGCAAAAGCAAAATCCAATTGAGCCATGATTTCGCAGTTATGAAGTAAGCTATCAGCATTTCTAGCGATTTTTTCAGAAATTACTTTTAAGATACGTTCAATTTCACGTTTTTCATCAATAACTAATTGTTTAATATCATTGTTTAAGTCAACAATGGACATAGGTTCAATAAATAAAGTAGAACCACTAGAGGATTGGTCATGTACGACACCTGGGAATTGTTGACGATATTCTTGTTTGATAGGAATAACATAGCGTTCATCACGGATAGTAACGATATTATCCTGAAAATATTTTTGATAATCAGGATTTTTTAAGATACCGTCAAGATTTGTTTTGATGCGACGCTGAGAAGATTTAATTTCACGGCGAATACGCATAAGTTCAACGCTAGCACTATCACGCATAGAACCATGTTCATCAACAATATTATCTATTTCGCGTTCGAGTTGCCCCAAAATTTCAATAGATTTAGCCCATTCTTTGAATTGAGGGCTATCTATTTCTAATTCTTTGAAGAATTTTTTGAGATTACGCATTGCGTACATGGTATTTAAAATATCAAGTAATGAATTTATTTCAATTACTAGACCTAAAGATGTTTTCTTTAATAATGAACGAATATCATGAATACCGCCAAAAGGTGGTTCAGAGCTAATTAAAATGTTACTAGCTTCTTGTGTATGTGAAAGATTTTCAATTACTTCGTCAATATCGCTACTTGGTAATAGTTTTTCAGCAAGTTCTTTTCCCATACTAGAAGTAGCCATATTTTGTAGCATAGTGATAATTTTGGCATATTCTAAAGTTTTAAATACGGATTGATTCATTTGTTAAAAAGATACCTTCCTTAAATTATTCTACTCCACGGAAGTAATGACCACGAGTAATATTTTGTTCATATTTAGTGATATTTTCAGGCATTAAAGCAAGATGATTTTTGCCTTCAAGGATAATTTCTTTATAGAGTTTAGTGAATTTAGCTAATTTTTCTTTGGACATATATCTGCCATCTAAGCGAATGCGGTCAATATGAAGATTAGTAAATTCTGGAACATGAGCTAGCATATTTAACTCTTTAGCATTTAATAAATGCATATGACAATATTGGTCTGTTACGATAGGGAATTTTTCATTTTTGCGGTCGCAAAGCCAATAATTATTTTTTTCGCAAGGTTTTGTACAAGTACCTTTATCTAAATTGCCTAAGAAACTGCCAAGCACACAATATTCAGATACCATAAGTTCCATATTGCCATGAACGATACATTCAAGAGGTAATGTAGAAGCTTCATTTAATGTTTTTATCTGTTTAAAGTTTAATTCAGGGGAAACAGTAGCTCCCTTAATGTCATAATTATTTAGGAAAGTTAAAGTTACATCATTATAGACATTGAAGGAGAAATCTGCCCAGATAGTGATATCTGTAAATTGTTTGATTAAGTACATTTGCGCTAAAGTATGTGCATAAATCATATCTGGAGCGATATCTTTTATTTTTGTAAGCCAATTTGTAAAAGCTGTTTGTTCATTATCGCGCATGATACGAGGTGTAGCAAAAGCAATTTTAATGTTAGCTTCACGGCAAAGTCTTGTAGCTTCAGCATACATTTCAGCAGTGATGAATTGATGATTATAAGATTCGCCACCGAATAAAACAATATCTGCTTGATTATCAATAGCTGTCTGTACTTTAGCAATAGTATCAACAGCGACTACGAGTTGAGGTTTATTTGTTTGATTGAATGATTTGGAAGCTAAATCCTGTTGCCAAATAGTATTATCAATTTTAGCAATCTGTGGACGATGATAAGCTTCAAGGCGCATGGACATTAATTTTTCAATTAATAAGCGACGAGTATCATTCATGACGCTCATAGGCACAATGACATTTTCATCAATAGTGCAAGATAAATTTTCTAATTGATAAATAGTATTGCCTAAACGTTCCATCTGTTTTTGTACTGTTGATTTATCCATAGCGCGTTTTAAAGCTGTTTCCACAATGAAATCGCTAGTTATTTGAGCGCTATAACCATCTTCATCAGTAGCTTTTAACATAAAAGGCTCATTGAGTTTAGCGATAGCTTCGATATTTAAATTTATTTTGCGTATTGGTGAAGCACTAGTATAATAACTGCGAGCTTTTTGCATGAGATTAGCATCAAAAACTTTAAATATACGGTCATGTGGGTGTACGCGATTTGGTACAGGAATGATGACTTCCATGCCAGCATTAGCAGAAGTTATTTCTTTATTTTTATAGATGATTTTAGATACATTAGTACTTACACGACCGCCGACTTTTACCCAGAAATCAATAGTATCACCGATATTTACATCATCAGTGAGTTTCATGATAGCTTGACGTTTATTATCATCATAGCGAATTACTCTACCTACGAGGCGACCACGATTGTTTGGTCGTTTATCGCTCATCATGAATTTACCTTGTTTTTTCTCTAAATAAGCAGTAGTGAAATCACGATTGAATATTTGAGAAAGATTTTTTTGAATATCTTCTTGAACTTCTGTATGGCTATAATAAGAGTTGATTTTTTGGCGGTAAGCGTCAACAACGACAGCTACGTATTCTGGTTTTTTCATGCGTCCTTCAAGTTTTAAAGAAACGACACCAGCTTCGATAAATTCAGGAATTAATTCAAGTGTATTCATGTCGCGAGGACTCAATAAATATTGTCCAGCATCTTTTAAAACATTGTTATTGTTTTTATCAACTAAAGTATAAGGTAGACGACATGGTTGAGCACAGCGACCACGGTTACCACTTCTGCCACCAATCATACTACTCATTAAGCATTGACCGGAATAGCATACACATAAGGCACCATGAGCGAAAACTTCAATTTCTACATCGCTATTACGGCAGATATGAATAATATCTTTTAATGTTACTTCACGAGATAAAACGACACGTGAAAAACCAAGTTCTTGAAGAGCAAGAACACCAGCTAAATTGTTCACTGTCATTTGTGTACTAGCGTGTAATGGTAAATCAGGAGCTACAAGTTGAGCCAAACGTGCAGCACCTAAATCTTGAACGAGTACAGCATCAGCACCTATTTCATAAAGAAAACGAAAATAATCTGCAAGTGCAGGTATTTCAGAATTGTCTACTAAAGTATTTACAGTTACATGGATTTTTACATTGCGTAAATGAGCAAATTCAATGGCTTCTTTTAAGCCTTGTTCATCAAAATTATTGGCATAAGCTCTTGCACCGAACATTTTGCCTGAAAGATAAATAGCATCAGCACCACTTTCTACAGCGGCTTTTAATGCTTCCATACTTCCAGCAGGGGCTAATAATTCTATCAAAATATTTTCCTCCAGTTATTTTCTTAGCTTATTATAATACACAGAGTATAAAAAATAAATGGTAGTGCCATTAAAATGCCTACCATTAGTGTATGTCTTCATGTTATTTTTTAGCTTATTTATGTTTATTAGAGCGATTTTCATCAAGAATATCCCAAAATTCATTATAATCTTTTTTCAAGCGAATTAATTGTTCAGCTATTTGAAGTGCCGTCAATACTGCTACTCTATCTGGTGGCAAATATTGGTTTTGTTTAGTCATAAGACGAATATTTTCATCTACTATTTTAGCAGCTTCTTGAATGTCATTGATATCACTATCTTTAGAATAGCGGAGAGGATATTTTACTCCCAAAATTTCTACAGTTACTTTGTTATTCATAAAATCACCTTAATATTTTAAAATAAGCCATGATATATTTAGTATATCAATATTATATACTAATACTATTTTTATAGCAAAGTATTTTACAAGATATTCATTTGACACTAATTTATATATTTTTTAAAATGTAATAAATATCTATGGAGAAGTAAAAAATGAAATTTAAATCATATATAAAACAAAAATGGTTATTATCAATTATAGCAGTAACTTTAATGATTGTTTATTACTTGAATTTTATTCAACTACCTCCTGCTGTGTCTGTGGAATTGCAACAAAACTATAAATATAAATTGATTTTGATACCATTAGATACAAGACCACCATGTCAAAAAATGGTGATAGATGCAGGAAAAATGGCAGGTGTACAGATTATAACACCGCCGTCAGAGATAATGGATTATTATACTAAAGAAGGCGATACAAAAAAAATACAAAAATGGCTGATGGATAATATTGATAAATCAGATGGGGTAATTGTGTCTATTGACCAATTATTGCATGGAGGTTTATTAGCTTCACGTGAGTCAGGAACAAAACAAGATGAGTCGCAAATTTTATTAAAATTTATGCGTGATTTGAAAACAAAAGCGAAAGATAAACCAATTTATGCTTTTAATGTTTTGCCAAGGATAACACCACCGCCAACTTTAGAAAGTGATAGTAAAAAAATGATAAAGATATCTCGTCTTATTGATGAGATAAGTATTTTTGAAAATGAAGATGATATAAAATTATTGGCAGATTTAAAAGAAGATATAAAACAAGAAGACTTAGATATTTATTTAGATTTATTTAGACGCAATACAGCTTTAAATAAAGAATTAATAAATTTAGCTAAAGAAGGCATCATAACAAAATTAGTGATTGGTCAAGATGATGGTGAAGATTTTGGCATACCAAATATGGAGAAAAAAAGTCTTATAAATTATGTGCATTCTTTAGGTATTAGTAATGATGTTGTGATGATAACTAAAGGTGCAGATGAGGTGGCTTTATCACTATTAGCTAATTTTGTGCAGACGAAGGAAAATTATCAACCTAAAGTATATGTAGAGTATAATGATGAGAAAGCTATGCGCACAGTTATGCCATTTATGGCAGGCTCAGTAGGTTCTACAGTAGAAGAAAAATTAGTGATGGCAAATGCTAAAAAAGTAAATTCACCACAAGAAGCTGGCTTGATTTTATATGTTTTTATTGGCAATGATGAAAATATGTCTATACAGAGACAATCTGCATTAAAGATAAAAAAATATTTAGAGCAAGGTAAAAAAGTCGCTTTAGTTGATTTAAGTAAGCATTTTTCAGCAAATGAAGTATTATTTCCTACATTATTAAAAGAAGATGTGCCGATTAATGAATTAACTTCTTATGCTGGTTGGAATACAGCTAGTAATTCTATTGGTACAGCACTGGCGAATGCTGTTATTTATAAGGCTATAAGACCAACATTTAATACAACAAATGATATGCTGGCTGTAGAGTATAATCGTTTAAATATAAATTATGAGAGATTTCTAGAAGATTATTATTATCTAAAAGAAGTGATTGATGTAATGAATATTACCTTGAAAAATCATGGTTATGAAAATGTAAATGATTTGGATATGGAACATAATTATATTTGGATGAATAAATTACTACAATCTGATATGCAAAAGAGAGCAAATCAATTAAATAATAGTGAAGTTTTTAAAATGCCTTTTAAAGTGCAAACACCAGAGGGAGTATTTGACTTGACTATTCGCAATTTGCAGGTTGATGTATTTTTCCCATGGCCAAGAACTTTTGAAGTATATTTAGATGTAAGATTAAATTTATATAGATTAAATAATTAAATATACGAATTTAAGGAGTGAATTTTTTGGTAGAAACATTGATTATGGTATTAGGTGTAATAGCAGGATTTAGCCTGTTAAAAGTGAAAGAACATAGGCGAATAGCTGTGGTAAATTTAAATAATAAGGTACAGTTAATAGCAGTAGCTTTGATTATTTTTATCATGGGAATAAATTTAGGTAGTATGGAAGATTTTGCACATAAGATGCTGACCATGGGATTACAAAGTTTGGTATTTGCTATAATTCCTACAGTATTTTCAGTAATTATAGTATACATTTTTAGCAAATTATTTATTGTAAAAAATTAAATAGTAAAAGAAGGTTTGTAGATGGTTTATATTGCATTATGTGCATTAATTTTAGGAATTATTTTTGGTCAATTTGTACTTGATAGTACGTGGCATGATTTATGTAGTGAATTAGCAGATTATGTCTTATATTTATTGATGTTTTCTGTGGGTATAAGCGTGGGTATGAATGAATCAATAATTGAGAAGATAAAAAATTATAATTTGACAATATTATTGATTCCTATAGGTGTAATTATTGGGTCTGTTTTTGGCGGATTTATTTGCAGTTATATTTTTGATATGAATTTGGTATATAGTTTATCTATTGGTGCATCTATGGGCTGGTATAGTTTATCAGGGGTAATGCTTGAATCACTAGCAAATGCACAGATAGGCACAATAGCCTTTTTGAGTAGTTTGATGAGAGAATTTATCGCTTTTATGATGATTCCAGTTTTAGTAAAATATTTAAATACATTTGCAGCTATAGGAGCAGCAGGTGCAACAAGCGAAGATTCCACTTTGCCTATGCTTATAAAATATAGTAGTGAAGAATTTATTATTATATCTGTAATTAATGGTGTATTATGTTCAGTAGCCGTACCAATTTTAATAAACTTTTTTTTTTCCACATTATAAAATTAATAAAAAAAGCTGTAACATTGAGAAATTCTCTTTGTTACAGCTTTTATTTTTTTGTACAACACTTGTTAAAGTTAAATATAACACGAGATATCGCGATTTTATTTTATATCGCCAAATTCAAATACAACGATTGTTAAAGTTAAATGTATAGAAGAAGTAGTTGATGTAAAAGGCATGAAAAATTCAAATACAACACTTGTTAAAGTTAAATAAAGAAAATTAGCTAAGAAAATGTTCTATCATATCCAATTCAAATACAACACTTGTTAAAGTTAAATCAAACTTTGAAATATTAAAAGGTAGATTAAACCTTTATTCAAATACAACACTTGTTAAAGTTAAATAAATTAAAAGATTAGTAGATACAATTACATTAGAAATTCAAATACAACACTTGTTAAAGTTAAATAAAAAATATAATAAAATCACAGCTTAATATCGAGGATTCAAATACAACACTTGTTAAAGTTAAATTAGAAAAAGAATTATATAGCAAAGAAGAAGCATATAAATTCAAATACAACACTTGTTAAAGTTAAATGTTAGAACGTTTGCAAATACAAAAGATGTAGAAAAATTCAAATACAACACTTGTTAAAGTTAAATCGATATCTACAGATTAGTTGTTGGTAGTGAATTGCCATTCAAATACAACACTTGTTAAAGTTAAATTTGCACACAAAAAAAGCACTTTATACTGTGGTTAATTCAAATACAACACTTGTTAAAGTTAAATCTAAAACTTATACATGTTATTATTTGCCTAGTATATATTCAAATACAACACTTGTTAAAGTTAAATCTACAGATGAGAATAAGATAAATATGTTAATCGACAATTCAAATACAACACTTGTTAAAGTTAAATTAGTATAGTAAATGGCTATACTTCACATCAATTTATTCAAATACAACACTTGTTAAAGTTAAATTTTCAGCTATTTATAGGCTTTTTATTATAATTTTTATATTCAAATACAACACTTGTTAAAGTTAAATTCAGCAGGTAGTTTTAAAAGTCGGCCCGTTGCATTATTCAAATACAACACTTGTTAAAGTTAAATGTATTAATTTGATTGGATACATCTTCCCCAATCTCTATTCAAATACAACACTTGTTAAAGTTAAATATCCCAAGTCAAGAGCTTGAGAAAGAAGTTAATGTAATTCAAATACAACACTTGTTAAAGTTAAATACAGCTCCAGCTCCGGCGCCTTTTAAACCCTCTCCATTCAAATACAACACTTGTTAAAGTTAAATGTATCCTGAGCTTAGTATCGACCCGAAAGGGTATGAATTCAAATACAACACTTGTTAAAGTTAAATAAACCTGCAATCGAGGTTATGCCCGAACCGCACACATTCAAATACAACACTTGTTAAAGTTAAATAAAAGGTGCTGACAAGGATATTCAAGAACGAGTACAATTCAAATACAACACTTGTTAAAGTTAAATTTTAATCACTTTTAGCATTTTTGGAGGTATAACAAAAATTCAAATACAACACTTGTTAAAGTTAAATTACCGGACGGCCTCGGTTACTCAAACGACAGTTTTTATTCAAATACAACACTTGTTAAAGTTAAATCCAAGACACGCCTAGAGAATACCAAGAAGCCTTCGAATTCAAATACAACACTTGTTAAAGTTAAATATACTCAACTTTAGGTGCCTCTAACCATTCAAGCGAATTCAAATACAACACTTGTTAAAGTTAAATGTAGAAGCAGCGGACTCTGTAATCTTTTGTTTTTCACATTCAAATACAACACTTGTTAAAGTTAAATTTGTTAATAGTGCATATGCTCAAATAAGCTCGTATTCAAATACAACACTTGTTAAAGTTAAATGTACAACAATGCTAGGAGCTTCTTGTTTTTTACCTAATTCAAATACAACACTTGTTAAAGTTAAATTAGCTGAGAGATTACTAAAAGGTCTTAAGGTAACAGAATTCAAATACAACACTTGTTAAAGTTAAATAACTTAAAAGAGATGTTATCGCACATGGGAGAGGAATTCAAATACAACACTTGTTAAAGTTAAATATCCTCCTACTTCTAATTCTAGTTTTACTGGTATCATATTCAAATACAACACTTGTTAAAGTTAAATTATGTGTGATGTAACTAAAACAAAATGTATCTGCAAATTCAAATACAACACTTGTTAAAGTTAAATGCCAGTAAAATTAATACTTTTATAAATAATTATAGTTTATAAAGGTTGAAATATCAATATTTATATAAGTTTTTACCAGCGATTAAGGATTTTTGGTGATTTTCTATAAATCCTTTATTTATAAGGCTTTTAGGTTTTAAACTAGAAAATGGCTGGGAAAATAAAAAAAGGCACTTGTTTACACAAATGCCTTTAAATAATTATTTTACATTAGCGAAAGCTTGTTTTAAGTCATCTAAAATATCATTGATATCTTCAAGACCTACAGAGAAACGAACCATACCGCTATTGATACCAGCTGCTTCAAGTTGTTCATCTGTCAATTGACGATGTGTTTCACTTGCTGGATGAAGAACACAAGTACGAATATCGGCAACATGAACTTCATTAGAAGCTAATTTTAAGGAGTCCATGAATTTAACAGCGTTTTCTTTACCACCTTTGATTACGAAAGTGATAACACCACTGCAACCTTTTAAATATTTTTTAGCAAGAGCATAAGATTCATTGCTTTCAAGAGCAGGATACATAACGCTTTCTACTTTATCATTGCTTTCTAAATATTTAGCAACAGTAAGAGCATTTTCGCAGTATTGTTTCATACGTACAGGTAAAGTTTCTAAACCTAAGTTTAATAAGAATGCAGAATGTGCAGCTGGATAGCAACCGAAATCACGCATTAACTGCATTCTAGCTTTTAAAATATAAGCTTGTTTACCATAAGTTTTTGTATAGGAAAGACCGTGATAAGATGGATCTGGTTCTACTAATTCAGGGAAATTACCATTGTCCCAATTGAAATTACCACTATCAACGATTACGCCACCGATTTGAAGTGCATGACCGTCCATATATTTACTAGTGGAATGAGTAACAATATCAGCACCAAATTCAAATGGTTTGCATAAGATAGGAGTTGCAAAAGTGTTATCCACAATCAAAGGAACACCATGAGCATGAGCGATATTTGCATAACGTTCGATATCAAAAACAGTCAATGCGGGATTAGCTAAAGTTTCACCAAAAACAGCTTTAGTATTAGGTTTAAAAGCAGCATGAATTTCTTCATCAGTAGCATCATGACCAACAAAGATACATTCAATACCTAATTTTTTCAAAGTGAAAGCGAAAAGATTTACAGTACCACCATAGATTTGAGTAGTGGAGATAAAACTATCGCCAGCATTACAGATATTTAAAATAGCAAGTAAGTTAGCAGCTTGACCAGAAGTAGTGCACATAGCACCAACGCCACCTTCAAGGTCAGCAATTTTATTTTCAACAGCCATGACTGTAGGATTAGCAAAACGAGAATAAATTAAAGATTTAGTAGGTTCATCAAAAACAGCAGCAACATCATCAGTAGAGTCATAAACATATGTAGTGCTTTGCACAATTGGCATGACACGAGGTTCAGTATTTTTAGGGCTGTATCCAGAATGTAAACATTTAGTAGCATCTTTCATAAAAAAATAGCCTCCTTAGTAAAATATAAATTATATTATAAAACATTATAGACAAAATAGAAAGTATTTATATACATGAAGAAAATTATTTATTGTAAATATGTTTAAAAGCTGAATATATTTTTAAAAGAAAAAACTAGCAAGTAAAATAAATACCTGCTAGTTTTTTGTTTAAACATCTTTAGAGGAAATATATTTAATAATACCAAATCCTAAAATCAAAGTTAAAGCACAGATAAAAATTTCTTCATTTTGCGGAATACCTGGATAAAGTTCCAAGATAGAACCTAAAATGAACCCAAGGATAATTAAAAAAGTAGGTTGAGGATAATTTTGCATAAGATTTTCTAATAATTTAGTAGTTAGTAAAATACCCACAACTAGACCAAATCCTAATGGAATTAAAAATGGTAAATAAAATTCAGAAGCCGCACGCATAGTTTCATCATATAATCCCATCAATAAAAGCATATAAGAAACGCTTATCCCTGGTAAAACAAGTGCAATAGCAGCTATAAAACCAGCAACAACTAATAATAAATAAGTGTACCAATTAGTAGCATCATTTGTAGTTACATTACTGATAGGAGACATTTCAAAAAACAGAACAATTAAAAAGCCAATAGCGACATATATAGGGACTGTCCAGGAAAATTTAGTTAATTTAGCCTCGCGAAACATCAAAGGCACACTGCCTGCTACAGCACCCATAAAGAAATAAAGCATAGGCATAGGATAAGTTTCAATTAAATGCAAAATAGGTTTAGAAAAAGAAACAATACCTATTAAAGAACCTGCTAAAAATATAGTTAAAAAAAGAGAATTTCTAAATTTATTTTTCATGAATGAACTTACAGAAGAAATTAATTTAGTATAAATTCCAAGTATCATAGCCATAGAACCGCCACTAACACCAGGAACTAACATGGTAGAACCAACAACTAACGACTTAGCAAAAGTTACAACATAATTTCTCATAAAAGTAAACAAAACCCCTTTTAAAATAAAAAATGAATTGACAATAAAAAAGACATAGCCTATAAAAGGTTATGCCTAATATGAGATTTTCAAAACATACTATAATTGTATAGTTTGTAAAAAATAAAGTCAATTAACAAAGAAAGATTTTACAAAGATTTTACAAAATCAAATCATCAATTAGAAAAGAAAATAAAAGATAGAAGACAGTGTAGAATAGGGGTGATTTAAGAGTAGCAAGCTTAGCAAAAGTCTAGACGAAAAAATAAATAAAAAGCGATGTAAAAACATCGCTCTAATTTAACCAAATAAAATCATATAATCACATATCATTTAAAATTTTAACGAAATCTTCCCTACAAACAGCCGAATTAAACTTCTGTCTCAAACTAGCACTGCCATACAAGCCATGAGTATACCACGTAGCATGTTTTCTCATCTCACGAGGACCAATATAATCGCCCTTCCATTTCAAAAGCATATCCAAATGTTCTAAAATAACCTGTTTTCTTTCATCAATGCTAGGTTCACCAGGATCAACACCAGTAAATAAAAATTCTTTAAAACGGCGGAAAATCCAAGGATTACCCTGAGCCCCACGACCAATCATGACAGCATCACAACCAGTACGTTCAAAAATATTTTTTAAATCCTGGCAAGTTCTAACATCACCATTACCAATTACAGGAATATCAACAGCCTGCTTAACCTCGCGAATAATATCCCAATCGGCATGACCACGATAAAATTCTTCCCTAGTTCTGCCATGAACAGCAATAGCATCAAGCCCAGCTTTTTGAGCAAGACCAGCCATTTCAACGACATTACAGTGTTCACTATCCCAGCCCTTACGCATTTTCACAGTAACAGGCATATCTTTTACAGCTTCACGAGTAGCACACATTATTTCATATGCTAAAACCGGATCTTTCATTAAAGCTGAACCCTCATTATTGCGTACAATCTTCGGTGCAGGGCACCCCATATTTATGTCAATCATATCACAACAATTCAAAGAAGCTACAAAACTAGCTGCTTTATACATACGTTCAGGATTGCCACTGAATAATTGAATAGCTAAAGGTCTTTGTTCAGGAACAGTCTTTAACATTTCTAAAGTTCGTTCATTGCGAAAATTAATACCTTGGTCGCTGACCATTTCAGAATAAACGAGACCACAGCCCATACGTTGAGCTAAAATACAATAAGCAGTATCAGTTACACCAGCCATAGGTGCTAAAAATACGGGAGTAGTTATTTCTAAGTTTCCTATTTTCATAAATTATTTGAAGGCTTATTTTTTAACCTTTCTAAGTACCCCTTTCTTGAAGCAGCATTACGTTCATAGAGAACGCGAAGACCAGTCAAAGTTAAGAAATGATCTGTTTTATCAATAGTGCTAGACTCTTCCGCAATCATGCGAGCAAGTCCACCAGTTGCGATTACAGTCATATCTTTACCATATTCTTTTTTTATACGATTTACAATACCATCTATTTGCCCTACAGCACCATAGATAATACCAGATTGCATATTTGTAATAGTATTATGGCAAATTACATTTTTAGGAGTAACAAGTTCTATACGAGGCAAATTAGCAGCCTTTTGGAATAAAGCATCTGCTGACATGCCGATACCAGGAGCTATTACACCACCTAAAAAATCACCTTTATCATTTACTACATCAAAAGTAGTAGCAGTACCGATATCGATTACAATTAAAGGACCACCATATTGTTCAAAAGCACCAACAACATTTACAATACGGTCAGCACCTAAAAGGCGTGGATTTTCATAAACTAAGCGAATGCCAGTTTTTATACCAGGACCTACAAGTAATGGTTTTATTTTAAAATAACGTTCACACATTTTACTAATAGGAATAACAAGAGGTGGAACAACAGATGAGATAATAATATCATCAATATCGTTCATATCCATACCTTGGAAACGGAACAGTTCGTTTATGAGCATACCATACTCATCGCCAGTTTTTTGTCGGTCGGTGGAAATTCGCCAATGACGATAAAGTTTTTTACCATCATAAGCCCCCATAACGATATTACTGTTACCAATGTCAAAAACTAAAAGCATTTTATCCTCCATCTGTGAGTTTAGCGGTTTTGTACTGGTCGAATAGAAACATCGCCTGCTAACACACGTTTTATTTGTCCATCAATATTTACAAGAAGAGCACCATCATCATCAATATCCACGGCAATTCCTTCTAAGACTTCATTTGTGCCGATTACACGGATATGTTGATTTAAAGTAATGGAATATTTACGCCATTCATCAAGAATAGGTGCAAAACCTTCCTCTTGACAGATTATATACAAATGTTCTAAGTAATACAAGATTTTATTTAAAAGTTTTAAACGAGAAATTTTTTTACCTGTAATTTGACTCAAAGAAGTAGCGATATTTTGAATTTCTTCAGGCATTTCTTCTTTATCAATATTAACATTAATTCCCATACCAATAATGATGTAATTTATGCAATCCATTTCAGCATTCATTTCTGTCAAAATACCTACTAATTTTTTTCCTTCATATAAAACATCATTAGGCCATTTAATACCAACTTTTACACCCGTAACATCTTCAATAGCTTTGGTGATAGCAGTAGCAGCCATCAATGTGCATTTTGGTGCTTCTTGAGGTAAAAATTTTGGTTTTAAAATGACAGAAAACCAAATTCCTTTATATTTAGGAGAAAAGAAAGAACGAGATAATCTGCCTCTACCACCACCTTGTTCTTCACTGATGATGATAGTACCATCTTTAACACCTTGAAGTGCTACTTTTTTAGCTTGAGTATTTGTGGAGTCTACAGTTTCAAAATATAAAATTTCAGAACCTAATATTTTAGTAGTGAGAGAAGATTTTATTTCTTCACTTGATAATAAGTCTGGAGAGTCAATCAAACGATAACCACTTCTAGGAACACTTTCAATATTATAGCCATTATCACGTAATGCTTTTATATGTTTCCAGATAGCAGTTCGAGATACTTTTAGCGTATCAGCTAAGTATTCACCAGATAAAAATTTGTTGCCATTTTGTTTTAATAAATTTAAGATTTGAGAACGCATAATAAAAATTGTTATAAAATAACAATAGCTACCCTCTTTTCTTTAAGATTTTGATTGGTGATATAAATATAATAAATAGATTAATAAAAATCTTGATTGTTAAAATATATAATAGCCTAACAAAGTCATATTCGCAATAAAGTTAGATAATAAATTTTAGAAGAAAAAAGGATTTTTACAAATTTTAGTAAAATATAATATATATATCTTTAAATATCTTTAAGAATTAGATTATATTTTATAAATTGGAGGTAGATTATGATGATGGCATTAAACTTTCAGGCAAAAAAACATGAAGAATTGATTATGTCACGCAAAAAAAATTGTACTGTTCGCTTAGGAGATGTTCGCAATCAATATCCAGAAAGTTCTATAGTGTGGATTACTACTGGTAAAAAATATGAAGTGAAAAAAAGATTATATACAGCAATCATTGATAAAGTTCGCGTAAAAAAATTCGCTGAATTAACTTCAAAAGATTTAGGTCACCAAAATCCAGAAATTGATTCATTAGAAGAATTACGTTTAGATTTTGAAAATATTTATCAGCGTCGAATTACTTTAGATGATACTGTAACAGTAATATATTTTTCTGAAGTTCTTTAAGAAATTTTGAATAATAAGCTATTTTTTCATTTCTATATAATGGGAAAATAGCTTATTTATTGGGCTTTTGGAGGCATTGAAAAATTTTTTAAATTTTTTTCAAAAAAGTTGTTGACAAAATACTCTGTTATGCATATAATAATACATGTCGCTGATACAGCGGCAGACAAAAAACGTCAAATGCGGAAGTAGCTCAGTGGTAGAGCATCACCTTGCCAAGGTGAGGGTCGCGAGTTCGAGCCTCGTTTTCCGCTCCAGACGGCGGCATAGCCAAGTGGTAAGGCAGAGGTCTGCAAAACCTTTATTCCCCAGTTCAAATCTGGGTGCCGCCTCCAAATGAATTTATTATGCACTGTGTGATTGCACAGTGCATTTTTTGTTATATAATAAAATATTGAGCTGTGAAAAATATTAAATATAATTTTAAGGAGTTGTTTTTTTGCGTAATCGTGGTTTTGAAATAGTGAGTGATTTTAAAGATAAATATATAAATTTACCAACTCGAAAAACAAGTAAATCAGCAGGTTATGATATCGAAGCTGCTGAAGATAAAATCATAAAAGCTGGGCAGATGGCAGTAATTGCAACAGGATTAAAAGCTTATATGCAAGATGATGAATATTTAGGTATACATATTCGTTCTAGTTTAGCTTTTAAAAAGAATTTGAATTTAGTAAATTCTCAAGGTGTTATTGATGCAGATTATTATAATAATGAAGATAATGAAGGTCATATAATGATTGGTCTGATAAACTTTGGTGATGAAGATGTAAAAATTACTAAAGGTATGAGAATAGCTCAAGCCATTTTTTATAAATTTTTAACTATAGATGATGAAAAAAATGTTGATACTATAAGAAGTGGCGGTTTTGGTTCAACAGGAGAATAATATGCAAGATTTAGATTTATTTTCAGCAATGGCTAGTGAAAATAATGAAAGTATAAGTGAAAATACCATAGAGATAGATGAAGACTATCGTCCATTAGCTGAAAGAATGAGACCACGTAATTTTGATGAATATATAGGACAGGAAAAAATACTGGGTAAAAAATCATTTTTACGGAGAATGGTACAAGAAGATAAAATACCTTCGATAATTTTATATGGGCCTCCAGGTACAGGAAAGACAACGCTTGCGAAAATGATTGCAGGTATGACAAAAAGTGATTTTTCTCGATTAAACGCGGTGTCTGCTGGTATCTCTGATGTGCGTAAAATCATTGAAAAAGCTGATGAAAATAGAAGATATTATCGTAAACGTACAATTATATTCTTAGATGAAATACATCGTTTTAATAAGGCTCAACAAGATGTATTATTGCCTTATGTTGAAGATGGTAGAATTATCTTGATTGGTGCTACTACAGAAAATCCGTATTTTGAAGTAAATCATGCGTTATTATCTAGAGTTCGTGTAGTAAAATTAGAATTATTAGATGAACAAAATTTAATGGATATCTTAAAAGTAGCTTTAGAAGATAAAGTTCGCGGTTTGGGTAAATATGAATTTAAATATGATGATGAAATATTATCGATAATAGCTCAATATGCTGGTGGCGATGCTAGAGTGGCTTTAAATATATTAGAGCAAGCTGGTGATGTGGCATTAGAGCAAAATCATAATATAAATAAAGAAATTATAGAAAGTATTATCAGTGAAAAAATTCAAACATATGATAAAAACGGTGATAATCACTATGATATAGTATCGGCATTTATCAAGAGTATGAGGGGAAGCGACCCTGATGCAGCGTTGCACTATTTAGCAAGAATGTTAGTAGCAGGTGAAGATATTAATTTTATTGCTCGAAGAATTGCTATCTGTGCTTCTGAAGATGTGGGAAATGCAGACCCACAAGCTTTAGTTTTGGCTATGGCTACAGTGCAAGCTGTCCAATTTTTGGGTATGCCTGAAGCTCGTATACCACTTGCACAAGCGGTAACATATATAGCATCTGCGCCTAAAAGTAATGCCAGTTATTTGGCAATTGATAAAGCTATAGAACAAGTAAAAAGCCAAGATTGTGGACAAGTGCCAATACATTTAAGAGATTGTCATTATAAAGGTGCTAAAAAGCTTGGTCATGGTGTAGATTATAAATATGCTCATGATTATCCATATCATATAGTGAAACAACAGTATTTGCCTGATAAAATAAAAAATGTTAAATATTATATGCCAACATCAAATGGATATGAAGAAAAAATCGGTAAATATATGCAGTTTTGTGAAAAAATAAATTCTTAATTTTGACAAAGAAGCATTAGTTTGTTAGTATATGAATATATCTTAGTTGTTTACTAGGAAATATATATTTATTATTTGTAGATAGATTTTTAGAGGGGAAAAGAAGATGAAAAAAAAGGTAGCAGTAGCTATGAGCGGTGGCGTAGATAGTTCGCTTACAGCTGCTTTATTGATAGAACAGGGTTATGATGTTATTGGTGTAACAATGACCTTAAGTGATGAAAGTAGAGAAGAAGGCGGTTCAACAGCTATCAGTGATGCTAAAAAAGTAGCAGATGCTTTGCATATTCCACATTATGTAGTTAATTATCATAAGAAATTTAAAGATGATGTAATAAAATATTTTATCAGTGAATATGCAAAGGGTAGAACACCTAATCCTTGTGTGAGATGTAATAATACTGTAAAATTTGGTAGTTTATTGAAAGATTGCTTAGAATTAGGTGCAGATTGTGTAGCTACTGGTCATTATGCACGCATTGAACAAGATGAAAAAACAGGCAGATATTTATTAAAAAAAGGTTTAGATGTAAGAAAGGACCAATCATATGTTTTATATACTTTGACACAAGATGTATTAAAGCATTTTATGTTGCCACTTGGAAATTATAGTAAGGAAAAAACTCGTGAATTAGCTGGAAAAATGAATTTACCAGTAGCTAATAAGCCTGAAAGTCAGGAGATTTGTTTTATTCCAAATGATGACTATAAAGCTTATTTAAAAGCAAAAGCACCACATATTTTAAAACCTGGTGATATTGTTGATGTCAATGGTAATAAGTTAGGTCGACATGAAGGTGTACCATTATATACTGTGGGACAAAGAAAAGGATTAGGTATAGCTGCTGCTCATCCATTATATGTAGTCGGTTTAGATGTGAAACGTAATCGTGTAATTGTTGGTGAAAATAAAGATGTTTTTGCTAAAGGATTAGTAGCTAAAGATTTAAACTTTATCACAAGAAATGATTTCACTGAAAAATTCGTTATTACTGCTAAAATTCGTTATGGCGCTAAAGAATGTGAATGTACTGTGGAACCATTAGATAATGGCAATTTGGCTAAAATTTTATTTAGTGAACCACAAAGAGCAATTACACCAGGGCAATCTGTAGTATTTTACGAAGATGAAATTGTTGGCGGTGGCGGTGTAATTAAAAATATAATAAGATAATATATTAACTATAAAAGCAAGGGTAGATGGTACTCTTGCTTTTTATTTTATTGAGAATAAATATAATTATACAGATAATGTTTATCATTTTTATTGACATAGATTATCATTTGCTATATAATGCAGTTGTTAACAGAGATAATAATTATTATCAAAATCAAAAACAAATATAAAGAAAGATTTTAAAATAGAAGGAGGAATATTATGACTTTAAAGGAAGCAAAACCAGGAATGGTAGTAAAAGTTGAATCTATAGAGGCTTCAGAATTGAAAGAGCGTCTTATGAGTATGGGAATGGTAAAAGGTACAAAAGTAAAGGTATTGCGTTCAGCGCCACTTGGAGACCCGATTGCGATATCTATTCGTTCTTTTAATATGTCTATTCGTTTATCTGATGCGGCAAAGATTGCAGTTACTCAAATTGCTTAATAATTAATGGGAGGGAGATAATAGTGGCAACATTATCCGTAGCGTTGATAGGAAATCCCAATACTGGGAAATCAACAATATTCAATGAATTAACTGGTATTAGACAAAAAATTGGTAACTGGCCAGGAGTTACAGTAGATAAAAAAGTGGGTTATACAAAACATAAAGATAGAGCTATATCTGTAATGGATTTACCTGGTACATATAGCATAAATGGACGTTCTCCAGAAGAAATTATCGTAGAAAACTATTTAAGTGGAGAAAAACCTGATATCATTGTAGATGTCATTGATTCTTCTAATATTGAACGTAATTTATTTTTATGTTTACAATTGTTAGAGTGTCGTATTCCTGTATTAGTTGACCTTAATATGATGGACGAAGCGAATAGAAAAGGAATTAAAATTTCTACAGCTAAGTTAGAAAAATTATTAGGAATGCCTGTAGTAGAAACTGTAGGTCGCAGTAAAAAATCCACTAATAAATTATTAGATATTTTCACTTCTACAGTGATGGACAGTTATAAAAATTCTCAACAGGTGGAAGAACATATTGCTAATATTGAAAAGTTAAAAGCTACTATTAGCGATAAAGAAAAATTAGAAGAAGCAATTATTGAAGCTCGTTATGCTTTTATTGATAAAATTGTAGAGCAAGTTGTCGTTAAGGAAAATGTAGGTAATAATCTCACTGAAAAGATTGATAAAATATTAGCTAATGGCTTTATGGCATTACCTATTTTAGTATTAATGTTATATCTTGTATTCCAGATTACTTTTACATGGATTGGTCAACCGATTGCTGATGAATTAGATGTACTTATAAATGAAGATTTTTATGGTTGGGCAGATGAAGCGTTGATTGGATTAGGTGTAGCTGATTGGTTACATTCTTTAGTATGTGATGGTATTATAGCTGGTGTAGGTGGAGTGCTTACCTTTGTGCCACTTATTTTCACGTTATTTTTCTGTTTGAGTTTCTTAGATGGTACAGGATATATGGCTCGTGTGGCTTTCGTCATGGACCCAATTATGCGCCGCGCTGGTCTTAGTGGTAAAGCATTGATGCCTATTATTTGTGGTTTCGGTTGTGCTGTTCCAGGTATTATGGGAGCTAGAGCGTTAGATTCAGAAAAAGACCGTATGATAACTATTTTAGTAACACCATTTTTAACTTGTGGTGCTAAGCTTCCGGTTATGGCATTGTTTGGAGCAATATTCTTTGGTGAAAATGCTGCTGATGTGGTATTTGCAATGTATCTTGTGGGTATTGTAGGAGCTATTTTAGCATCTAGTGTTTTAAGTAGAACTGTATTTGAAAAGGATAATACAAGCTTTGTATTGGAATTACCACCGTACCGTATACCAGATATGAAAACAGTATTGTTAGAAACATGGGATAAAGGTAAAGGTTATCTCATAAAAGCAGGTACAATAATCTTTGCTATGTCTGTAATTTTATGGTTCTTAAGTAGTTATAATTTTGGTGGACAAGTAGAAGATATGTCAGAATCGTTCTTAGCAACTCTCGGTGGCATGATGTCTACATTGTTTGTTTTCCATGGTTTTGATACTTGGGAAGCTGGTTCTGCTGTTATTACGGGTATTATGGCTAAAGAAGCTGTTATTTCTACAATGGGTATTTTATATGGTTTACCTGATTTAAGTCCAGATACAGAAACTGTTGAAGCTGTAGGTATGGTAGCTAATACTGGATTACAAGTAGCATTTACTACTATGTCTGCGTTAGCCTTTATGGTATTTAGTCAGTTATATACGCCTTGTATGACAGCACTTGGTACTATTAAAAAAGAAGCTGGTGGTTGGAAATGGATGTTATTTTCAGCTGTAGGCACTTTTGTATTAGCTTGGATAGTATCTTTATTAGTATATCAGATTGGTACATTACTTGGTTTTTAATTAATATTTATTGTTAATTAATTTTATTTATGATATAATATAAAAACTAAAAGTATTTGATAATATATCATAGATTAGAAGGAGGCTTTTAAATGACAACAGGTGATATTGCCACTTGGGTAATTTTTGCTGTAATAGTGATCGGTTTCCTTTTTGGGTTGAAACGCATTTATCATAATTTTTCTTCAGGAAAATGTGATTCTTGTGGTACAAATAATGGTTGTTCTGGCGGTTGCCATTGTGATTGCTGTGGAACAGATAATAAGCTAACTTCTAAGGTCAAAGATAAACAGCATTGATAATGATTATAGGCATTTTGCTTTATAATAAAAGGTCTATTATATATTATATTAAAAGGAGTCTTGATTATGTTTACAAGAACAGATTTTTGGATTGGTTTAGCTGTAGGTGTGGTAGCAGGTGCATTTGGTTATAAATATATGCAAAATCGTGTTCAGCAACAACCTGTTATTGCGGAAGGACAAGAACAAGTGTCTATGGAAGAACTTGTTCGTCAAAAAGAAGCTTTAGAAGATATGATTGCTGCACAGCAAGCTGCTGAAGTTAAATAATTTCAATAAAGAAAGGAGTGTTTATTAAAACACTCCTTTTTTAAAATCTATGTGTATTTTTATAAAAAATAATATATGGAGAATGTATTATGAAAAAGATGAGTTTAGGAATTCCTTTAGCTGTTGGAATGACAGGTACTGTTTTATCTTTGGTAACAGGAAGTAAAAAAATACATACTGTATTTGGAATAGCTTGGACAGCTTTATCTTTAGCACATGCGTATCAATATAAAAAAGTGATGAAAAATAATGTGAAGAAGGGTTTTAGTCAAATGAATATTCTAAATGCAGTGGGTATACCAACATCTAAGATGGATTGGTTTTTAAAATCAGTAACAGTAGGTTCTTATATACCAGGACGTATTCGTGTTTATAGTAAAGCTTTAATAAATAATGCACAATTAAAGTTAAAAGTTGAAGAAACTATGGCTAAATATAATGAACTAGACAAAGTTACTATAAATACAATAACAGGTTCTGTTCTTATTGAATATCAACCAGCAAAAATAAAAACTAATAAAGAACTTTGTGAGATTGAAGCATATATAAAAAAACGTGCAAATAGATAAGTGAGGTGGATTTTATGTCATATGCATCTGGTATGGCTATTGGATTAACTATTGGACAACAATTATTAAAATTTTTTTCTAAAGATGGAGGAAATAATAAAACTTTTAGTTTTTCAGAACTACATCAAGGATTGAATACTATAAATGAAGAAATAAAAGCACAAAGTTTTCGTTTGGGACATGCTATAAAAGGGCGTCGCCGTTATTATATTGATGCTTTAAAACAAAATGAAAAATTAGCTAAAGTATTAAGTTTAAAATTGAAAGAGTTACCATATATAAAAGAAGTTACTACTAATATTAATACGGGAAGTTTACTTATTATATATAGTTGTGTAGAAAATATTATAGATGATATATTTGCACAGTTGAAAAACAAGGTATTTGCTGTTAAACATAAAGTAACTCAAATGAGTAATCAAGCAACTACTATGGCTAGTGATACTATTTTAATGGTAGTGAAAGAGATAAATGAATGGGTTAAGAAAAAAACAAATAATGTCATAGATTTACGTGTACTAGTATCAAGTTTTTTTGCTTTAAGAGGTATACGTAAGATTTTAACTATGGGGCAACGTCCTAATGGACCACAAATGCTATGGTGGGCATTTTCTATTTTGAGAGGAATTGGTAAATAATGACGAATCAAACTATGAGATATTGTCAAATTCCATTACAATCTTATTTAACTGTAAATCAAAGAAATAAATTGACTTTACGTTTACATGCAATTAAAAATGTTGTTCTAGTAAGATATTATTCAAAGGCAGTACGTATATTTTATAAAGATAGTATAAATAAATTAGCAATTATACAGGTTTTAGGTTATAAAGTAAATATACTGGTAGTTAATAAACCAAAAGAAACTTTGCCAGTGAAGAAAGATATCAATAATGAATTACAAGCTTATAAACGAGATGCAATTATTTCTTTAGTAGGCTTTGTGGGTTTACAAGTATTGAAAAAATTTGCTCCGCAAGTATATACAAGTTTAAATATTGTGCGTAGTTTATTTGTATTGGGAATTGCACGTAATGTAATTAAAAATGGTGTAAAAGGTTTAATAACAGATGGTCAGCCAAATGCTGATACACTTACTTCGACAGCTGTTATTGCTTCAGTATTAGCAGGTAAACCAGAATCTAGTTTAAGTTTAATGACACTTTCTAATGTAGCCGAAATGCTTACTATTTATGCAGCAGAACGAGCTAGAAAACATATATCTAGTTTGTTGAAATTAGATCAACAATATGTATGGCGTGTAGAAGATGATGGACATGAAGTAAAAGTACCCATAGAAACTATTAAGGTAAATGATGTTATTGCAGTGCATACTGGAGAAAAGATTTGCGTTGATGGCAAGGTTTTAAGTGGTAATGCGGCAATTGACCAAGCTTCAATAACAGGTGAATCCAATCCTGCTTTAAAAGGACAAGATGATCTAGTATATGCAGGTTCAGTAGTACAGGGTGGACAACTTACTATTTTAGTACAAAAGGTGGGAGATGATACATCACTTGCTAGAATTGTACATTTAGTAGAAGATGCTCAAGCTCGTCGTGCTCCTGTACAAAATTTCGCTGATCGAATGGCTAATATGTTAGTACCTATTTCTTTTATTGGGGCTGCTATTGTCTATGGAGCAACTCGTGATTGGCAACGTGTTTTAAACTTATTATTTATTGATTTTTCTTGTGGATTAAAATTGTCTACAGCAACGGCTATATCAGCAGCGGTGGCTATGGCAGCTAAACAAGGAATTTTGATAAAAGGTGGAAATTATATCGAAGCTTTAGCTGATATTGATACTGTAGTAATGGATAAGACTGGCACAATTACAGTGGGTGAGCCTAAGATAATAGAAACACATACAGCTGAGGGTGTTTGTGAAAAGGAAATGATATTATTAGCAGCTTCAGCGGAAATTCATTCTGTACATCCATTGGCAGTGGCTATTCAAAATTATGTAGAAGAACAAGGCTGGATAGTACCTGATCATATAGATTCAGATACAGTAGTAGCTCATGGTATGGAAGCTAATGTGGCTGATTTTGATGGTTTTAAAGGTGGACATATTATTGTAGGTAGTCATCATTTTATGATGGATAGAGAAGTAACAGGTTTGGATAAATTTAATGATATTGAAACTATGCCAGGTTATAATATTTTATATGTAGCACGTGATGCTAAACTTATGGGCTTAATTATCATTAATGATCCAATTCGTCCACAAATGAAAAAGACTTTTAATCAAATGCGTCGTCATGGTATTGATGAGATTGTAATGCTTACTGGAGATAGTGAAGAAGTAGCTAATACAGTAGCACATAAAATGGGAATTGATAGTTATTATGCAGAAATTTTACCAGAAGATAAGGCTGAAATTGTAAATAAATTACAAAAAAATAGTCATGTCTTGATGGTAGGAGACGGTATAAATGATGCGCCAGCATTAGCCTTTGCTGATGTAGGTGTAGCACTTGGTGGTCGTCGAACTGATATAGCTGTAGAGTCTTCAGATATTACTATCAACTCAGATAATCCAATAAAATTGATGGATGCTTTAGAGCTTGGTCAAAATACAATGAAATTAATTCGTCAAAACTTTACAGCTACAATTACTATTAATTCAGCGGCAATGCTTCTTGGTGCTTTGGGTAGAATTAATCCACTTGTAGCAGCAATCATTCATAATACAGCTACTTTAGCAGTAGTATTAAATAGTAGTAGAATTTTGATGGGAAAAGATAATTTTTTTAATAAATAAAAATAGGTATGATTTTTCATACCTATTTTTTATATTTAAGTAAAATCTTATATAGTCTTAATACTATGTTGATAAGTATTAAGGCTATTTTTATGTTATTTAAGGTATGATATACGTAATCTCAATTATCAATTAGGAGGACTATTGTGATTACATTTGAAGAAGTAGACAAGGCTTATAAAGAAAAGCTTGTACTACATAAGATTAATTTTACAATCAACGATGGAGAATTTGTGGTGTTAATAGGTTCATCTGGTTGTGGAAAGACTACTTTATTGAAAACTATAAATAAATTGGAGACTGTGGATAGAGGTTTAATAAAGATAGACAATGTTTCAATACGTCAGCAAAATACTTTAAAGCTTCGTAGACGTATTGGGTATGTTGTTCAAGATGCAGGATTATTTCCACATATGACGATTTATGATAATATTGCAACCGTGTTAAAAATAAATAATTATGATAGCAATAATATAGAAAATCGCATTGATGAATTATTAGAAATGGTAGATTTAGAACCAGATAATTATAAATATTTATATCCATATCAATTGTCTGGAGGTCAAAAGCAGCGTGTAGGCGTAGCTAGAGCTTTTGCTACTAATCCAGATATTATTTTAATGGACGAGCCATTTAGTGCTTTAGACCCTGTAACACGTAGCGATTTACAAGATGCTGTAGTAAATTTGCAAAAGCAGTTTAAGAAGACTATTGTCTTTGTAACTCATGATATGGACGAAGCTATAAAATTAGCTGATAAAATATGTATTATTCAAAAAGGTTGGATTGTACAATATGATACTCCAGAAAATATTTTGAAAAATCCTGCCAATGAATATGTACAAAATTTTGTGGGCAAAAATAGATTGTGGTCTAATTCAGAATTTATCAAAGCTAGTGATATTATGTTGAAAAATCCATGCAAAATTTCTGTAGATAGAACAATTATTCAAGCATTGCAAGTAATGAATCATGCTCATGTTGATAGTGTGCTAGTTACAGAAGATAATAAATTTTTGGGAATTGTATGGCTAGCTGATTTACAGAATTTTGATTCATATAGTGGTTCTTTAAAAAATTTTATATCAGATGATTATCATGTAGTATATGAAAATACTTCATTAAAAGAAATTACTAATGCAGTAGATTATATTCATTTTGGAATTGTTCCAGTATTGGATTTAAAAAATGAATTAGTAGGCTATTTAACAAAAAGTAGGCTATTATCAGTGCTTAGTCGCCAATATCAAGATAGTGTAAGACAAAAGGACGGAATTTTAGCATGAATAGTTCATTACTAGCTTTATTTTTAGATAAATATCCAGATGTATGGCTTCGTTTTATGGAGCATATGAACATGACTACAATGGCAGTATTATTATCTATAGCCATTGGGGTACCATTAGGTATTTTGATAACTAGAAATAAAACTGCGTCAAATATAGTTATTGGAATAGCAAATTTAATGCAAAGTATACCATGTATTGCGCTGTTAGCATTTTCTGTACCATTTGTAGGTATTGGAGAAAAGCCTGCTATTATCATGGTAATAATTTATGCTTTATTGCCAATTATAAAAAATACTTATATAGGTATTAGCAGTATTGATCCTAAACTTAGAGAAACTGCAGAAGGGATAGGTTTATCTAGTTGGCAAAAATTAATTAAAGTAGAAATGCCACTTGCTATGCCTTTTATTATGGCAGGAATACGAATTAGTACGGTAGCAGCTGTGGGAACAATGACTATTGCTGCTTTTGCTGGAGCTGGCGGCTTAGGTTGGTTTATTAATATGGGGCTTATTGGTCTTAATATTGATATGGTTTTATTAGGAGCTATTCTAGCGTTAGTTTTAGCTTTATTAATTGATTATATGTTAGCTGAAGCTGAAAATCTATTAGTGCCAGAAGGGTTAAAACCTGTAGGACAAATAAAAAATGATAAATTAGAAAAACATACATTCCAAAAAGTAGTAGTAGCAGGACTATGTGCTTTATTGATGATAATGCCACTTGGTGTCAAGGGTTATGCTTATATAAAAGATGCTACTCAGAAAACAATTGTAGTAGGTACATCTAATTTTACAGAAGTATTTATTTTGGGATATATGTATGAAGATTTAATTGAACATTATACTGATTTTAAAGTAGAACGTCGTTTTAACTTAAATGGCGCAGATTTTTGCTTTAGCGCTTTGACAAATGGTGATATTGATACTTTTGTAGAGTATTCAGGTACAGCTTTGATGAATTTTTGTAAATTGCCAATGAATTCAAATTCAGAAGTAGTATATAATCAAGTATCAGAGACATTATTAAATAAACATAATGTAGTAACATCTAAACCATTAGGTTTTAATAATACTTATGTGTTAAGTGTTCGTCCGGATTTTGCTAAAGAACACAATCTAGAGAAAATGAGTGATTTATTAGCCATTTCTAATGATGTAATACTTGGTTGTACAGCTGAATTTTTACATCGTGAAGATTGTTTACCAGGATTAGAAGCAAAATTTGGTACAAAATTTAAAGATGTAAGAGCTTTAGATGCTACTATTCGTTATCAAGCAGTGACAAATGGAGAAGTCGATGTAATAGATGCATTTTCTACAGATGCTTTGCTGAAAAAAATGAATTTACGAGGATTACCTGATGATATGGGATTTTTTCCACCATTTTATGCAGTGTCATTTACTAGAGGAGAACTATTAGAACAACATCCAGAATTAAAAGATGTATTTTCTAAATTAGATGGTCAAATATCTGATAAAGAAATGCGAAATATGAATTATGCTGTAGATGTAGAAGGTAGAGATGCTCATGAAGTAGCACATGAATTTTTAGTACAAAAAGGGTTACTCCCTAAATAAGATAATAATAGATAAAACCTAGGGCAAAATGCTCTGGGTTTTATTTGTCTATAAGAATAGATGTTTTAGAAAAAGATAAAAATATGCAATTAAAATTATGTTTAAAGTCATTTGATATGAAAATATTGGGATATATTATATTCATTGCTATATTCTATAGGATTTAATATATTTATATTGCCTTGTGATTTATATAATGGTGGTTTTGGGGAATTTCTCAGATAATGATTGATAGAAAATATAATAGAAATTGATTGGGGTAAAGGTAATCATACAGGGATTATTTATTTTTTGCTCAATTTACCATTAGTATATATTTCTTTAAAATGTTTTGGTAGAGATTTTATTATTAAAACTATTCTTGTGTAGTATGTTATAGTTTATTGTTGAGTAGTGTACCAGTACCAGAAAAATTTTTTTGCCTGAAAATATCACTGCGAGTATTGCTGGCGGAGTTCTTTGTGGTATAGGTATTGGTATGAACTATTATTGGTGCAAAAATATAAAAGTATGAGTGTAGGCAAAATATTTAATATTATAAATGTATTTACTACTTGCATGTATATCAATTGATGTATATTCAATTTTTTGTAGTAGTAACGGCTTTTGTTATTAATAGAGTGCTTTTACAGAATATTATTATGACGATGCTAATTATTTCAAAAGAATAGTTTGAAAATTTAATTTTTAAGGTGTTTATCAAGGAGTAACTAAAATTAAGAGGATTAGGTGCATAGGGAAGTTAAAAAAAGGTTATAAAATTTTTAGTTAAAATAGGGATTTCTAATTGTTATAAAGAATATATATTAAATTATGTTTTTAAGGAGATATTCAAATGAAATTAGAAGAGTTAGTTAATAATAAATTGGATAAATTAAATCCGACAGATTTAATCGTATGGCGTTATATTTATGCACATAAAAAAGAATGTTGTTACATTTCTATTTATGATATAGCTGATAATTGTAATGTTTCACGAACAACAGTGCTTCGTTTTGCTAAGAAATTAGGTCTTGATGGTTTTAGTGATTTGAAAATGATGTTAAAAATGGAAATAAGTCAAGCAAGAGAAAAGCCATCAATGGATATTGCTCAAGCAACAGTAAATTTATGTAAACATGTAGGGGAAGAGATAGCAAAACAAGATTTCACAAGATTAAATAAATTATTACATAATGCTAAAAGAATATTTGTCTATGCTTCAGGTCATGTACAGAAAAATGTTGCTAGTGAAATTTTGCGTTTATTTGTAAATTGTAATGTTTTAGTTTATGAGATAAAAGGTCCAGATGAGTTTAAAACTGTTATAAGAAATGTAAGAAAAGATGATTTATTTATTATTATTTCTTTAAGTGGAGAGTCTAAAAATGTTGTAGAACTTGCTAAAAAACTTCATTTACAAAGAATACCGATTATTTCTTTGACACAATTAAAAAGCAATACATTAGCAACACTTAGTACAGAAAATATATATGTTACGCCTATAGATTTGCCAGCTACTGTAGATTTTGAATATAAGTCTATGTTAGGTTTTTTCTTGGCAGTAGAAATGTGGTTTGTTAGTTATAGCCAATATTGTGCAGAACAAATAGAGTAATGAACTTTAAACAGTATTTTATAATTTTAAAATACTGTTTTTATTGTATTTAGAAGATTTGGAAATATTTTATAAAATAAACATTTTCAAGATATATTGACATGTTAAATCATAAAGTTTATATTAAATATTGTCTTATAATTAACTAGTTAATTATAAATATAGCTTATTAGTTAACTAGTTAATTCATGAGAATTATTGAAAGAAAGGGTAAAATGTCAAATATAAAATTATGGACAAGAAATTTTATAACTTTAGTTGGTGCTAATGGATTATTATTTGCAGGTTTTCATTTTTTATTACCTACTTTACCATTATATGTTGCGTCAATTGGAGCTAGTGGTGCAGAAATTGGAATTATAACAGGAATTTTTGGTTTTTCTGCAATATTTATTCGTTTATTCACAGATGCAGGTGTACGTAAATTTGGTAAAAAGAAATGTTTATATTTAGGTTTGCTTTGTTCTTTTTTAGCTACTTTGAGCTATGATATGTTTACATCAGTTTATTCTTTGATAGCAGCACGTATTTTACATGGTATAGGTTTTGGTCTTAGTACGACTTTTGCAGCTGCTCTGGTTGCTGATGTAATTCCAGCTCAAAGACGTGGAGAAGGCATTGGTTATTTTGGTCTTGGCAGTACAGTGGCTATGGCTGTAGCTCCTGCTTTGGGTGTTATGTTATTGACTGATTTTAGTGCAAATATATTATTTTTTACTTCAATGATAGTTACCTTTTTGGCTGCTGTTAGTGCAAAATTATGTAATGCGAAAGAAGCTCCTTTACCAACTGAGAAAAAGCATATGTCTATCCGTCATAAGTTGTGTGAATATGGTACAGGAATACCTTCAATATTGACAATTTTATTTGGTGCAGCATATGGCAGTGTAAATACTTTTATTGCAATGATGGCTAGTGAAGTAGGTATTGAAAATGCAGGTTTATTCTTTATAGTTGGTACTATATTTGTATTTATCTCTAGACCTTTTGGCGGGCGTATTTTTGATAGTAAAGGTGGCTTCTGGGTAATTTTACCAGGCGGTATTTTATATTTGATTGGATTAGGAATATTAGTTTCAGCACAATCTTTAACTGTATTATTAGTAGCTTCTGTATTCTATGGTTTTGGAGGCGGTTTATTATTGCCTTCTCTTATGACATGGATGCTTAATGTTGTTACTCCAGACCGTCGTAGTGGTGCTAGTGCTACTTTTTATAATATGTTAGATATTGGTACAAGCAGTGGTATTATTTTATTAGGCAGTGTAGCTGGTTCAATTGGTTATGTTAATATGTATTATTATGTAATCGGTGTTATGGTAATATTTATAGCATTCTTCATGTTTAATCATTTCGTTTTACAAAAGAAAGTAAAAAAGCAAAATCAACAGGAAGAACTCGCTTAAATAAAAATATGAGTTGTCATATAAGAGATTTTCTGCTATAACGAAGAATATAGTTAGCAGAAAGGAATTAGTATGATATGGATAGGATAAAAGAAGTGGATAGTGAAAAATATCCTCAAATAGATGATAGATTAGATGATTTATTAATTCATCAACTTTATCAAACGATGAGAGCTTTTTCAAAAACGCTTAATAGTGAGATTTATACAGCAGATGTATATAGTTCTGAGTGGTCTATTTTGAAAATGGTTAAAAAACATGATAATATATCACAGTTAGAATTGGCCAATTGTTTGAATGTAGAACCAGCAGCTATATCTAAAACAATAAAAAAGATGGAAGAAAAAAATCTTGTTAAGCGTCAACGCATTCAAGGAAAAAGAGAAAAATATATATTTCTTACTGAACATGCGATAGAGCTTTATGATTTTTTAGAAAAACGAGTAACAAAACATCGTGTGAAAGCATTGAAGGGCTTAACGGCAGAAGAAAGATATGCATTATTTAAATTATTACATCGCATTTGTCAAAATACGTTGACAGTAGATGAATAGAAAAATATAATATATTATCAGCTGAGAATATTGTTAAAGATATTTGAGGCTGATTTTTTTATGTGATAAAGTAATTTGGTAAATATTTATATCAATTTGAGGAAATAATAAAAGCATTAGTATTTATAATATATATAGTATTTTAATAGTGATGTGATATATCACATGGGCTGTGATAAAGTGCAAGTAAAGGTAACAAAACCCTAAAACCATTGAAACTATTGAATTTGTGAGCATATTAGATTATTATATAGCCATGAGGTTGATAAAAAACAAAAACTAATACATAAATGAAATTTATGATTAAAGAAAAGGGGTTTTAATTATGAAAAAATCTTCAATTGTAATTGCAGGTGGCGGAAGTACTTTTACACCAGGTATTGTAATGATGCTTTTAGATCATGCAGACCGTTTCCCACTTCGTCAGATTAAATTTTATGATAATGATGCAGAACGTCAGGAAAAAATTGCTAAAGCATGTGAAATCTTATTAAAAGAACGTGCTCCTGAAATTGCATTTTCTTATACAACAGATCCAAAAGAAGCATTCACTGATATAGATTTTGTAATGGCTCATATTCGCGTTGGTAAATATGCAATGCGTGAAAAAGATGAAAAAATTCCAATGAAACATGGCGTATTTGGTCAAGAAACTTGTGGCCCTGGTGGAATTGCTTATGGTATGCGTTCTATCGGTGGAGTTATTGAAATCTTAGATTATATGGAAAAATATTCCCCAAATGCTTGGATGCTCAACTACTCTAACCCAGCAGCTATCGTAGCTGAAGCAACTAGAAGACTTCGTCCAAATTCTAAAATCATCAACATCTGCGATATGCCAGTAGGTATTGAAGATAGAATGGCTGAAATTTTAGGTCTTCCAGGTGGCAGAAAAGATATGACTGTTCGCTATTATGGACTTAATCATTTTGGTTGGTGGTGTGATATCCGCGATAAAGATGGTAATGATTTAATGCCACGTATCAAAGAACATGTTGCTAAATATGGTTATATTGTAAATCCAGAAGCTCATAATGATGAAGCTAGTTGGAATGATACTTTTGGCAAAGCTAAAGATGTTTATGCTGTTGACCCAGATACATTACCAAACACATATTTAAAATATTACTTATTCTCTGATTATGTATTTAATCATGACAATCAACATCCAGACCATACTCGTGCAAATGAAGTTATGGAACATCGTGAAAAAAATGTATTTGCAGCAGCT
>OHAP01000307.1_pt1 | contig 36956 bp, 28 predicted proteins | sample 1577171 | NCBI WGS metagenome assembly OHAP01 (sample SAMEA3541489, study PRJEB24748) | human gut metagenome | biome: human gut; feature: human-associated habitat; material: faeces | place: China | collected 2012 | reverse complement strand
CCAGCATGGGATCTCTTTCCTTAAAGAAGCCCTTCAAAAACCAGCGCTGGCGCGCATCGGGCTTGGTGTTGGGCTCAAACAGACCGTAGATGGTCTCGTAACGGCGTGTGTACAGGCCGGTGTTAAACAGGCAGCGGTCGTCGTCGAACACCAGCGGCAGGTTGGACGGAGCGGTCTCGTCTACGTCGCGCTCGGTCAAAAACACTGCGCGGCTAAATGAGAACGACAGGTAGTTTTTGAGAATGCGGTTGCTGGGACCCCAGTCCTCGGGATCGGCGAGGTCGGCCAGGCGGTCGTAACAGGGCTCGGGGCAAAACGCAAAGTCGTAGACATTGCTGCACAGGGTGCTAGGGATTTCCATGTGGTGTCCAATTCATTCAATAACTGGCATGCTTATGCTTAGATTCTATACGCGCGAGGCGCCTTCTTTAAGTCTCATAGTTGCCATGACGCAAACACAATCTTGCTTAGAACGCACGGAAGCAGCTGCAGCATCATTAGGCATTTCGGCTTCCATCATGACATCGTCGGCAGTTCCAAAGGCCTCGAGTCGCACTCCAGAGCAATCGGCTGCCAGACGAGGTCTTCAATGGTGCAGTTTAGGGTGTCTGCAAGCGCCAATGCCGAGGAGACCGAGGCGCGGCGTAAGCCGAGTTGGTTATGCTCGTAGAGTTGTATGGCGCGAAGCTTAACCCCCGATTGGGCGGCGAGCTGTTTTTGCGTTAGTCCGGCAGCCTTTCGTGCCGCCTTGAGGCCCTTTTTGTCTGCCTGGGCGTTGTTCCATTTTTCGATGACAATCTGGGCGAATTTATCTTCGGAGGCCTCGTGGAGCGGATGATACGAGCCGATGATCCAATCGAGCGGAGCGACTTCGAGTAGCTCATTAAAGCCCAAGCTGCTCATCCATTGCGTATAGGCCATAACCCACCCCGCCCAATACTGAGGCGAACGGTCGAACGGATAGGTCTCCCTGCATTCGACGGGGGTCAGTCCCGCATGGGCGATAATATCGCGCGCGAGCTCGTCGCCCGCCATGCCGCAGACGACGTGAGGCGTACCGCGCTCAAACTGTTTCATCTCAAAAGCGTTCGACAGGATGGCCGTCAACTCGGCCGGAGTCAGCCCTTGGTCACAGAGGGCAAAATCGACCGCCTCGCCCAGCGTTCTCATGGCATCCTCGAGATACATCTCACTGTAGGCGTGGATCATCGTCCGTCATCCCCTCTCGAATGATATCGACGATACTGATTCCCTCAAATGGATTTTCGGCAAGTGGCTGCCGATATTCAATACTGGCTTCTAAGACTCTCCGAGTTCGGAAGTGCGGAGAAAGACCGAGTTCCGCCAACCAGACCCCGGTTATACCCATTCGCGACCTGCGGTTTTGACGCCAAAATTTGGTTTGTGCTCGGCTGGTTCCTATTTTTCCCCGCACTTCCGGTAATGGGCGTTATGGCTGTGGTGTGCATGGCAAGAAGAAAACCGAGAAAAGGGCAATCAAGCGGCAGCCGGTAGTCTTGGGAAGCGTTATGGGTATTGCGGTGGCTGCAAGCCTTTACCGGATGAGGTCTGCCAGGCACAACTCGCCCTTGGGGATCTTCGAAAGTCGCTTGTATTCCCTGGCGGCTGCCGTAAGCGAATCGGCATCCCAATAACTTTTGAGGAAGCCTTCCCTCTTTACCTCGTGCATGCCGAGCTCCTGTTTGCAGAAGTCGCTCGGTTTCATGCGTCCGCCGTGCCAGCGTCTCCACGAGCCCTCTCGAATAATGGCCAGCACCTCTATCTCGGGATGGGTCACGTAGCTAACCACCGGGAAGCGGCCGGCGTACAGGTTGCCGAGTTTGAAGCGTTCTTTCCTCGAGTCCAGCACCCTGACGATGCAGACTGGCCAGTCATAGTCTAAGTTGAGGTAGTTATCTTGGATATCGGGGGCTTTGCACAGGCGGGTGACGTCCACGACGTCGGCCTCTGAAAAGACGAGCGCGTCCGCCTCGAGGAGAATGTCCACGGCCACCTGTTCCGCTGTTCCCTCGCAGGAGATGATCGGATGATATCCCGCAAAGCGAAAACCGTTATCACCGCTCATCGGACACCTCCTCTGCGACGAGCTCTTTAAGCGCGCGCACGTCGGCGTAGCGCGGAGCGGTCCCCTTCACAAAGTTCGAGGCGAATACCTCCGATTTCTTGTTCTCGATGCGTTTCACGCGGTCGGCGTACTTCACCACGCGCGCACCGCTGTTGCGTCGGGCGAGAAAGAACACGTTGTCCTTGCGGTGCACGTGATCGAGGAGCTGCGGGTAGTGAGTCGTGAAAATCAGCGTCGCGCCGTTGGGGTTGGTCCCGCGGGCGGCAAACAGATCAAGCACGACGTTAACCAGTTGGCGGTTAAGGTGGTTCTCCACCTCGTCGACTAAAAGGTAGCCGCCGGAGCGCAGGACCCTCATTGCGCGCTGCACCAGCCCTAGGCCACGTACAGTGCCGGAGGAGAGCACCTCGGTGAGCCCCCGCTCGGAGATCGTGATGGGCTCGCGACCTGTAAACGTCAGTACGAAGGCGCGACCGGAGTCCCGGACCTCGAGGTGCTCGATGCCAGAGTCGAAAACACGAAGCACGTCGTCGAGACCGTTGAATTGCTCAGTGAGGCGGAAGCCACCGTCGCGCAATGCTATCGCACGGATGCGATGGCCGAAGTCCTTGGCGAGCACAGCGGCTGCGACGGAAACGTCAGGCGGCGTAAGCGCCGCCCAAGAGTCCGGCATCTGAGCACGGTCGCACAGCGGGGACGCGAGTTTCTCGATTTCGGCCCAGGATGCCAGGGTCGAGCGCTTGAGGGCCTTGGCTGGCAGCGAAGAAATCACCTCATCGGAGAACGTCAGCTCGGGACCGTCGTCGCCTCCTTCGACAGTCTGCAGCACCGACTCGAGCAAGTAAAGACGATCTGCGTGCCATATGACGCACTTGAGCTTGGACGGGCCGTCGAACGCGGCGGGGAACGTTGATGGGAGCCCGCCGCCGCGCGCCGGAGAGCCGTCAACAATGCGGCAGGCGAGCTCCAGCAGGTTCAGTGCTGTTGTCTTGCCCGTAGCGTTAATGCCCGCCAGCGCAACGACGCTATTCACGTAGAGATGGTCCGCCAGTTCGAAAGCCGACTCATCGGAGGCCGTCACGCGGTCGGAGGCGAACAGGTCGATTTCGAATAACCCGTCTTCGAACATCGAGAGATGGTCGAAGCAAACCTTTAACAACTTCATCTCAAGCCTTTCGAATACTTGAAACAGAATTTATGGCTCAAGTATAACACATGAAGGATATCGCGAATTAAGCCTGCCACTAGGCAGAAAAGGCTTATCCGCATTGCCGACCTCGTCGATATGCAGGTTCAAATGCTTAGACATTTGATCAAATCGCACAAAAATGGCGAGGTACGTACCTCGCCGATCTGGCACCTCCAAGACGACAGTCTCTTCGGTGGTTAAATTCTCTCACGCTTCAGGAGCTTTTAGAGCTGCATCGATTAGATCGGCGCCGTTGTCGAAGCGACCGGACTCCCCCGTCACTAAGAACGCATCACCTTCGCGAATGGCCTGGAGGGTCACCGGGCAGGGTTCTCTGGAAGGGAAAGGCCGCGGGCTGGCATTCGCAAGCTCCTCGTCCTGCTTGCAGTGCTTCATAGACACGCACCTCATCCCGCTCGATGTTTTTGCGGAAGGCCGGGCGCATGTGCTCTGGTGGGTTGGTGACGACTTCGACATTTCGCCCACGTTCCATCTCGAGCTCATGGGAGAGTTCGTAAAGCGTGTCGAACGTCATGGTGATGCCGCAGACTAAGCGCAAGTCGATATCGCTATCGGGCGTTTGCTCGCCTCGGGCGAACGAGCAAAAAAATGCTTCGCTGACGTCGTATTGAGCCAGCTCACGGGAGACAGCGGTGGATATGTCGGTAGGCGAAATCATAGGTTATTAATCGTTCAACAGTAGAACGTCAGTGGGCAGCGACGAAACATAGTCCTTGTTGCGGAAACGCATATGGCCGCACGTTAGACATTGCATGCATGAAAAAGCAACGCTCCCTTGCCGAAAGCGTTGCCCTTAAAGCTTCTACAGAGCTCCTGTATCGCAGCCGAGTGCGTCGCGCCGCCTCAGCAGCGATACGCGACGGCAAGAAGCGCTGTTCCCAGAAGCAAAAGCGTTAAGGAAGCAGCGATCCAGTTGTTGTCGCCGGTTTTGGAGAGTGTCGCTGTGGTTCCAGTGACAGTCTTGGGTTTGGACGACGTGGTCACCGTAGTTTTATTCACCGTCGTCTTGGTTGTCGCGGATGTCTTGGGCGACGTAGTTGCAGGCTTCACCGCAGAATCCTTTGTCGTGTTATCACTGGGCTTTCCCGCTCCAGGATCAACACTGCCAGCAGGCTCACCCGCTCCGCCACCCGGCACATCGCGCGCATCGGTCTCCCCTGCCGGAGGCGTAGCCCCCTCGGGCTCGATCACCACATGCGTGGCCACGGCCCCGCCGGCATCGACCACGCCTCTAGCCCCAAAGGCCCCACCGGCGGGCGCCACAAAGCGCGCGGAAGTTAGCGATCCGGCCAGCCAGCCAACGCCGCCGTCGGCGCCGGTCGCATCTAGTCACGAGACATCGACGGCAAGCGTTCCGAAGGGCACGCCGTCGCCGGGGTCCTCGTCTAGCAGGTACGCGCCGTAAGCGCGCACGCCCGCTCCGGAGCCCGCGCCCGCGGCAACAACGCGCCCGCCACCGCGAACGACAAGACGACCCGCGACCAGGCCGGCCACGACCTCGTCCTCAATGCCGGCCCCGTCGGCCTGGGCATTGACGGTGCAGCCGTCCACCACCAATGCCTGAAACGCGTGAATCCCGCACTGCGATCCCGTGGCTGTTAGCGACCCGGTGCCGCGGAGCGTCAGGTTGCCCCACACCTCCAGACCGCACTGCGAAATGTCCACAATGGACGTCTGCATCTCCTTTACGGAGTTTTGCCCGGTCAGGGTCACCCCCAAGTCGCCATCGGCGCCGATGGCCTCGCCAGAAAATCCGCTGAGCTCCAGATGGTCGGCATCGGTCTAAGCCCAACCGGGGCCCGAGACGCCCGGCTCGTAGTACGTCGCGCCCGCAATGATGAGGCTCTCCGCACCCGCGGCATAAGAAGGCCAGCCCAGCAAAACGCATAGGCAGGCCATGGCGGTAAAAAGGATGTAGTGACGGCTAGTGTGGAACGCGGCAGTAAACATAACCGCTCCGATCTTCGCAGGAGCCAATATATGCCGTATCAGAAAACTACCTGGTAACAGCAGTTATTAGTGTAACGAGATCGGGCGGGTGGCGAACAAATTACCTGTAAACAAACCCAGAAATTAGGTGTAAATCGTTTTGCCATTCGGTAAAAGGAGGCAAAGTTCGACGAAGCTCCGTAGGCTGTCGACGGCAACGCGCCAACCAACGACGCATTAGCTCTGACGCTCCTTAAAGATTCGCAAAGCCTTCTCTAACTCAGGAATATCATCGACGATTACTTTCCAAGCAAGGGATCGATCAACCTCTCGATAACCGTGCGCTACGAAGTTGCGAAAACCCCTAATATCATTCCAAGGATAATCCGGAAAAGCTGATTGGACTTCTTCAGAAAGATGGAGCGCATCCTCAGCGATTCTGTAAACAGGGCTCATGATTGCGTCGTAGGCAAGTTCGCCTTCCTCGCTTCTATCGCAAACGAAGGAACTCTCCGTAGAGCCAAAATGGTCGATACGTTTAGTCAGCGTCTCGCAATCAGACAGAATGACATCGATGAGCTCAGCGTCACGCTTACGCCGCTTCATAAAGACGCACCTCATCCTGTTCAATGTTTTTGCGGAAAGCCGGACGCATGTGCTCGGGCGGGTTAGTCACAATCTCAACCTCTCGTCCGAGCTCCTCTTCAAGTTCAAGAGAGATTTCGTATAGCGTGCCAAACGTCATGCTGTCTCCGCAAACGAGGCGCAAATCGATATCACTATCTGGCGTCTGCTCACCGCGGGCAAAAGAGCCGAAAAGATACGCCTCGCGGACATCGTAGCGAGACAGTACGCGAGAAACAGCAGCAGATATGTCGACAAAAGTAATCATGGCTAAATTTTACTTTTCGATTGTATGAAAGGCAATCGCAATGCGTATGCTCTGCGGCTCTTCAGTAAGTTGAGATTCAAAAAGACCAACGTGGATGTATCTGTCGAGTCAAGACCTAGTCTCCTCTGGCGGTTTGCCAGTTGGGTGTTCGCGGAACGGTAATACTCTTATAAGCGTACACATCCTTTGCCATGTCGATCAGGTCCTCTTCAAGACCGCCAGCCTCGACTTTTGAATTAATGTAACCCACGCAAGCTTGCTGATTCGACTGAGAAAGCCTACCCCATTTAAGCTGCATCAGAATGACTTTAAAAACATCCGATTCACTCGCATTGTTGCAAGTAATTATTGATTTCAGTTGTTTAATGGTCAGGGTAGCGCGATCCAGTTTCCATTTACATCTTTGCGCCAAGAACGCAACGCAATCTGAGGCGATATCCTCATTAAGAGTCATTATTCTTCTAAGTAAAGGCGCCCCTTGCTCAAAGTTTGGCTCGGTATCAATCAAGTTTAATAGATCATCTTTTGCCCATTCTTTCCAGGCTTCTACGGCATCTATTGGGTCGAGACTGTTTAGGAAATGCACAATTTCAGAAACCGCATCTAAGGCTAGGGCTGGAGTGCATCCAAAATATGAAAGCAGTTTCGAACGGCTTTCTTTCTCGTCAAAACGAATTGATGAGAATAGGCAGTACTTCCTAATACGTTCATAAGGCTTGTTGAGCTCTTTACAAGGTATAACCGCAAACTTAAGCCACACATCGCTGAGGGAATGCCATGTTTGGCGATTCTCGATATTCAGATTGCTAAGCCCCCAAATACTGCCGATATGCCCAAAAGTATCGTTGTTTAATACTACCGGCTCCATACATGACTTATAGAAAGTCATGTGATTCGAGGCCCAATAATTTAACTGCGAGAATAATGCTGCAAATATAATGTTTGACGAGGCCTCGTCGTTGCATGAAGCCTTAATGAGCTGCTCAATTGAGCCGAGCAGCGAGGAGCTTCCGTCATTGAGTTCCAATTCATCGCATCTGAACAGCAAACAAATTTGAGCGTTGACGGCTTGCCCCAACGAGCTATTGAGCGCCCTGGAAAACCAATCTACCTTTACGCTATTCGAAATACCTTGATCTGAAACGCTTGCCAGTATTCTTTCAGGTGTGACCGAGCTGAGAGTAAGTTGGACGCATTCCGCGACATGAGCATTGTCAATATTCTCGACCAAGTACCCAAGAGCACGAATCGTGGCCCCGTAGGACTCATGACATGCTGCTGTTTTATTGAAAACGGGAAGCATCTGTGCAAGTTTATCGGAATCTACTGATTCCCACGGAATGCTAAGCAGCATGTATTTGGCTGCGAACATTTCGGGCTCGGATTCAATTTTGTTGGCTATATCTGAAATAACATCAATCACTGAGTTAGGGTTGGCGTTGCAGCTAGCCCTAACTATCTCGACCGCTTCAAAGTGATCATATTCATTATCTACTGCCCTTTCAAACAGCTGGATTACATTATCTGCTGTAAATTTCGATGCAGCTAACGGAGTGATTTGCGGAAAACCGCAGGTAGTATAGGACGATAAGTCCGGTAAATCGGTTAGCTTAAAGTCGGGATAGTCGACCCTAATCTGATCGAGTTGTTGTTGTAATAGATCGTCAGTCACATTGTTGTCTACAAGCCACTGATATAAGTTGAACCGTGCATACGAGCAGTGATGAGCGTCTCCATAATTCGAGAATGTTAAATTCGTCCCCTCAATAAACTTCTCCCTAGTCAATCTACTTGCTTTTGGATACGCCTTGAGGACAAGATGGTATATCTCGTATTTAGCGGCTGGATCTTTAAGAGCTTCACACTCAGTGGCAATCGTTAATGCCTGGTCGGCATCTGCCAACTTCAGGCAGTATAAATAGAGGCCCAAGCGTTTTACGAGACTGCACTTTGAACCAATTAAGGTAAGCACCTGATTTAGTCCAATTGTATTTTCCAGGTAGAGTTTGCAACCAACTTCCCTTGCGCAATCAATCAATACGCAAAAAGTGCCCTTTTTAGGCATATCTTGCCCATGCTCTTCAATTGCGTGGCGGATATAACTCGATGAGTCTATCCATTCGCTTAGTTCGGTATAACCGGCTTCTAGATTTGCAATGGCGCTCAAGCGGTTACAGAGCAATGAAAATAGTCTTTCGCCAATACGGTCAGCCCAGCCAACAATTGCTTTTGAGACGGTCTCAGCGTTATCGGAATAATTGAATCTAAACCGAGGGTGAAAACTGCCTTTTGTGCCAGCGAATCCTTTAGTCCACTCTGCTTTGAAAGAAAGCATGATGTCAATTAACCTTAAAGCGAGCTCTGGACTTTCAATCTTGGACAATAGCTTTGGAAGCGTGAACTCCATCCATAGCTCGTCTGTCTTATCGAGGTTAATAAATGAGAGCCAGAAGGAAATGCAGGCATCCATTGAATCGGGTGAATTGGCAATGTGCTCAAGAGAATGGCAGGCATATGTCGATGACAGCATTCGACCTTTGCTCGTGGCAAACTGATAGACGTCTACGTATTGATCGACCGAAAAAGATTCAACTGACCAATCTAGAAAGGTCCATTCCCAACCATCCAACTCGTCATTTGTCAAGAATGAATCAAGGCCGCAATCAACGAGGTTCTTTAATGCTTCGATACTATTGGCATTTGTACAAAAAGCAGTAGCAAGAGCATATCTTTCTTCATCACCATCCTCGGGATTAGTAAAGAAAGAGGCTAGGTTTTCTTGTTCCATATAAGACAATTGGGATGTTATTTCTGCATACGATGCAACAGTGGAACGACGTACGCTTAGAGATTCATTACTTAGTTTTCCCCACCCCATAAACAGGGGCGCCAACTCGTTAAAGTCATTAAAGTGCACCGGGATGACGCCTAGCGAACCCCACTCATCATCTCTGCCTACACCGCGCTCAAGTGCGAAAATGCGCCCATTCATATCTGCCGAAATGGATCGAGTAAGATATTTAACCATCATATCGCTGCAGCTATATCCAACAAATAGCACGGTATATCGCGTGAACATATCAAGCAGAAAGCGCGATGCCCATGCGTTGGTAATATATGCTTTCCCAAAATCAACATCTGTCAGAACTGTCTGTTGTGGACACAATACATTTCCGTGTAAATAGACAATCCCTTCAAAATCGTCACCCAGAGGCAATGCGGGGCCGATGTACGTCTGAGGTGAAATGCCTAGTGATTCGGCGGCGCCTTCAAACCTGCGGTCGAAGTTGGTTGTAACTACACGCACTTTTCTTTTGTTGCCAAATAACTTTAATATGCCAACATGCAGTTCAGAATACCCATCAAGTCCTTTTCCAATGGCCCGAACACACGCCTGGTGTATATTCCCCATTTGATCCAAATGACCAAGCGCCGTTTCGCAGGACTTTTCCAATAGCTCATCTATGTTTATAGAACCCGGTCGAGTAACAAACTCGGCGATTTGTTTAACAAGTCCCCTAAAATCAGGAAGAGGGCAATCACCTTGCATTGAAACGCCGGAGCCAGCAAATATTACAAGCTCATGCTTCAAAAGCGCTTGGTTTAACGCACCAGGTATTTGAATGTTGTTGACGTACATGCAGCAACCTTAATCAACAAGTAAATGATAATCATTAAATAATTTCTCAACAATTAAGTTCTCGTGGGCCTCGTCCGATGGCTGGACAGGTTTGCTATAGGGCTCAAATATCGATTCTTGATCAGGAATATCTAGGATCCAGATGTAGTTATCGATAGCGTCATCCATTTCTTCGTGATAGTTCTCGTCAAGCAAAATTCCTGCTATATCAGTACCGAGATAATCAACGAAACACTCTTTTAGAGTCGTTTCAGAGAATTCGGATTTAAGCTGCTTTTCAGTCTCGTTGCGAACTAGGTTATCCCACTCTTCCTCATCATCGCATGGGCCATATCGCATACATACATCAAGGCTGTGTTCATATTCGAAGTTGTCGTCAAAAAAATCGATAGCATAATCGCAGAACCATTCTCTGCCACGCAAACAAATATCCTCCTTAATGTTTTCCCGGTATTCAATTTGCCCAATTTCGATATTATTTGCTATGGCTTCTAGCAAACGGGGAGCATTGGTATAATAGGTACCTGCAATCAGACTGCGTAGCAGCGGTCTTGTGCAGAGAAGCTCCATGATTTGTTGCGATTTGAGAATCTCCCACTTATGCGATTTACCAAATAAATAAAAAGCGGTAAGCGACCATGCTTCCTGTTCGGATGATTCAAGGGCATTCTTAATAAAATTAGCAACCCAGTCGAAATCAGATTCTGAAAGCGCTTCCTCGCAACTGGAAATGGCTTTAAACCCCGGCAGCTCATAAGGTCTAAGCTTATTTTCAGCAAAGGGTAAATTAAAAAACTGCCCTGTAATGAACGCGTTTCTTAGAGTGGAGACGACCTCGGGGCAATGATTGACGCTGGTAATTCTCTCGAGCTGGTCTACAAATACAACCGATTTTGCCATAGCGATAGCCTCCAAATTATTGTTGGCTAAAAACCAGGCGCAATAATCGTTAACAGAGGGGTTGGCCATTGAAATATATGGCTCATTCTCAATGTATACAGTTCTGACTACGGTTTCTTGTAAACGTTTTAATGCCTTGTCAAAAGTATTTACCGAGTAATCAGCTTGAGGTTCGAGAGAGAGTCTCTCCTCATATGCAATATGCAACGAGGACAGAGGAACGGAGTTGTCTCCTAATGAGAATAACTGGTAAGCAAGAATGCGTTCGGGCTTTCCTAATCGTTCTTCGAATTCGTTTTGCCACACATCGTTAGGGTGATCTAGTTTGTCCTTTATCGCGTCAGGATATTCAGAGGGAGCTATGTTCTTCCAGAACTCTTCCCTGCAGCAAAACTCAATAATGCGCGGGTTGAAGTTGTTATGTTTACAAATGTCAATGCATTTCATTTGAAACGAAAAGTACGATCGGGAACGTTTCCTTAAGGAATCGACATATTCAACTGGGACGTTTTCAAAAGAAAGATTTGCTAACATAATCCTTGCTTTATCGAGCAAAGACATCTCTGCGGTATCAATTACTACAACGCCAGCACGCATGCTATCGATGAATTTTTTAAAAGGGTCATCGATTCTTTTAGCCTCATTCAGGATCGAAATTCGAGAATTAAGTACTGTGTAGCAGTATTTTAATTTAGATGTATATCGAAGGAGGGTAACCAGCTCCCTCATCTTGGACGAGTCGATATCGAGGCATCGTTGGCCAAGAAAATCGTCAAGAATGAATAACGTATTTTCACAATTATTCTCAATTGCATTTTTGATCCTGTCAAGGTTGTTGCAGGAAGAGTAGATAATATTAATGCCCGCTTTAATGAGTTGAAGAGCGATCATTTGAGTGAGAACACTTTTCCCAGTACCAGGATCTCCCACAATAAGCAAAGTAGAGTTTTGTCTCAACGATCCAATCGCCTTATCAAACACGCTCGTTTGAGTGTAAAGGCCTTCATGTTCTTTTATTTGACTGAGAAAAACTTCCGTGTCGACGCCTAAAGAACGGTTCAACATCAAACTCAGTACATTAACTCCTGCTATCCAAAGTTTGAAGTGATGCTTTAAAATTGGCTTGCTTTTCTCGCGAGCGAGTATGTCGTCCAATTTAATTCTGTCAATTACGATACAAGAATTAACTCCCAGTGATTCAGCGGTATCGATCATCTTGTGCTGGACATTTTCAGTGATGCCCTTCGAGGTAACGATGACCAGTTTGTCAGAAGGTATTTTGCTAAGTTTTTTGAGTTGATTGACAAGGCCACTCACCAAGTCTTCCCACTGTTTAGGAGTGACGTGTCGTGACCAATGCTTTGCCTGCATTACAACTTTATTCTGCTGGCCTTTTCGATAATAAAAATCGGATGCATCGACTCCACCGTCAGCACCAGCGGTGTAACAAGATAGCTTTACACCGGTGATCATCTCAGTAACGTCACACGCGAGAGTTTCAAACTCAAAACTATCCAAGGCACTGTAATTAAAGCCCATAGTAATACCGTCCAACACAAAGAGTAATCAATCTTAATTATGCGGCAGACCATACAGTCAGTTGTTCAGCAAGATTAATAAGCTTGCTGAACAGTGCATATGCGATGCATATCAATACGGCATGCGAGGTTTGTTATATACGATATCTGAACCCATAACTTTACTGATATCAAAATCCTTATATGCCCGATCGATTCCGCGTCGACGTTGACGGGATAGCTGATAACAGGGTTTATCTCCACCAATTTTTATCAAATGGCCAAGACAGTCCCCGCCCCTAAGCATTAAGAGTGCATTATCTTTGCTACCCCATTTGGCATCACCGCCAGCATAGTAATAGCCCAGCTCAAACTCATCATAATTGAATGACCATGCATTCTTAATCATATCAATGACGTCACTTAATCCGAGGAGGCCCTCATCAGGAAACACTTTTTTCCGCCATCCATTAATTCAAAAACCTCTTTGGATAGGCGGGCACTGTGCTTAAATCGAAGCTTTTCGAAGTATTGATTATCTTGAAGAGGAATGTGATGGTCGAGCCGGAGACCATAGCCATGCTGCATATGGCATCGCTGGAATACTTGAAAACCAATATGATCGATTGTGAAAGTAGATCGATCAAAGCCTGGGTCCCGATGACGAGAAAAAGTTGAAATATACTCCGCATTCCATCTGGGGATATGAAATATTACGCCATACTCACTTTGCGGATCCCTAGAAAAGTCGTTCTCATTGAGCGGCCTCCACTGATGCCTGGATGCATCGTAGCAACACGTCGCAAAGAAAAGCGCTATGTCAAAATCATCCGTCAAATCGAGCATAGGCGTATCGAGACCATAGTGCTGGGCCAATGGCTCTGGCATTAAATCTAAGTCATATGCGGCAAGCCATCTCTGCATTGAATCGAATTCGAGTAAAAAATCGGCAAAAGCCGCAATCCTGATATGACAGCAAAGTTCGTATCGATCCCTTTCTTCCTTGTTTTCAATAGAGTCGATAGTTCGAAACATTGTGGGTAAGCTAGCGGGCCAAATTCGGGACTCACCTCTATAAAGATGTTGACGTTTTCTTTGAGAGATAACACGCCCGTAATGTGTCGTTTCTACGGCACCGTTAATGGAGGGAAATCTCGCCACCTCATCTAAAATCCAGTCTGAGAAGCGTTCGCCCTGTGCGGTTCTCGCTGCAATTTGCTTATTCCTTTTATCATCCAGAAACGATACTTCCCTGAATACGCAGAGCGTGTCTTCGTTTATTTCTAGCCAGTCATTGCTATGGTCGGTCCCGAGCCCTTTAATTGCGCGATAGTAATTTGCATGTTCAATTAGCTCATGAGTTTCATTCAGCATATCCATCGTCGGAACACGTTCAGATACCAAGCTCATTTTTCCTCCAGCAACAGATCAATTACGCATTAGCCGATACACCCCGTTCTCGACGCAGTTTAACTAATGAATGGCTGACCCGCCCAACTTAGGCCAGCCATCTCCCCTAGTCCCGGTTAAACAGATCCCTCGTGTACACCTTGTCCGCCACGTCCGCCAGCTCGTCGCTCCAGCGGTTGGCGACGATCACGTCGCAGCCGGCCTTGAAGGCCCCCAGGTCGTGGGTCACCTCGGAGCCGAAGAACTCCGGCGCGTCCAGCGTGGGCTCGTAGACCACCACGGACACGCCCTTGGCCTTCACGCGCTTCATGACGCCCTGGATGGAGCTCGCGCGGAAGTTGTCGGAGTTGGACTTCATCCTCAGGCGGTACACGCCCACGACCGGCTTCGGCTTGCCCTCGTACACGCGGTCTCACACCGTCTGCAGCACCTCGTCGGCCACGAAGTCCTTGCGGGTGCGGTTTGCATCCACGATGGCCTCGATCAGGTTCTGGGGCACTTTCCTGTAATTCTTCAACAGCTACCTGGTGTCCTTGGGCAGGCAGTAGCCACATGTTATTTAGCGCGTCATACCTCAGAAAGAATATGAAACATTAAGGCTAAATACCGTTTTCGCGCATCATCTTGACTGCACTTGTTAGGTCCTTTATTGCGTTCGTTTCCTTATTGAAAATCGAATCTATCTCCTTGTTAAGGTCTCCGATATAGTCCTCGGCGACTTTTTGATAGGTGATATTCCTAACCAAAGGATCTTTAACTAATACCAGGCTAGTTCTCTGTTTGAGTTCCTTATCGAGAAGCCAGCGAAACAGTTTGCGCAGAGTGGTCTGATCGCTATTCGTAAAGTCGATGTCCAGATCTTCCGAAGCCCCCTCGAAATGAAGAACTTCGTTGCCATTCGAATTAATTTGTAGTGTAACTGTAATTACAGGCTGTTTAGACTCAAGATTCTGAATGCTATCGCTAGTTAAGTTTTCCATAAACAATCTCCCTGTCAGTAAACGCGTCTTCTCCGCCCTCGAGCGTGTCCATGCTTACTTGCGTCCAAATCTTTGAAGTTTTGACTTCTGCAATATCCTTTAGCTCGTCACAAAAAGGGTTTCCCACGTAGGTGCAGTAATTACCGTCATTGTATTCGCGATATATCGATTGCCAAGGTAAAGTGCGAACTGCAATATTTGCATTGTGGGTTGACACAACGACAACTTTATTTTCTTTCGCTAACTTATTGATCCGGTCAACAATGACTTCGTTGATGAACTCATTGCCCATGCTTGCCTCAGGCTCATCAAGAACATAAATGGAGGCATCATCGTCAAATAATGCGTGGGCTAGGACAATCATAGCCTTCTCTCCATTAGAGGGCTCGTAGCTTGGATTGCCCCCACAAGACACCGAGGAAGTGACGCCAAGACAATCCTTAAGCGAAGTTACGCCCATCCGATCTGCCTCTTCATTAATCTGCATTATCTTAGAGGCTAGTTTCTCACAAGGGGTTTTAGCGGAATCCGAAGCATCGCATATGTCGGTAACCAACGATTTCAAGTTCGTAGCTTTTACATTTTCACGAAGATAAGAAACCTTTGTCGCTTGAAACGGATTGATCAAATATTTGCGATGTTGGACGACGTCGCCCTTCTCAGTCAACCGACCGAGCGTTATTTCTTCCTCGTAAGGTGCAGTTTTAAAAGAATCGGATATCCCAGTCAAAAGGGATCTCGCCTTCTTATAGCTTAAAGCGAAAGCCGAAAATCCGGTCTCGAAAGGCTTTGTAGGGCTGCCCGTTCGCGCGGTAATATAGCGTTTCATTTTCTTGACGGTAAAACCCTCAAGATAGAGTGCGTAAGCTTCAATAAAGTTGGCTCGCACATAATCCTGCGAAATGGAGCATACTTTCAAAACGTTAATTTGAAGTTCATTAAATTCCTCAGCGTTCAGGGAAGCCTCAAGAACCTTGTTGCCAAGAATTTTGTCTGCGTTCGATATTAAATCCTTATAGTTATCAATAAGGCCCCTCATTGCGTCTAAATCTGGTTTTACAGGTGCAGAAGCTGAGGCAAACCCAAATCGTTCCGTATCCCTTTTTTCGGCACTGTATTTTTCCCAGTTGATGTAGCTGGCAAAAGGAGTGACCGGAGGTTCATTCCAGTCTCTAAGGCTTGCGAATTCATCTTCCGCGTCGCCAACGCGAAGCTTTCTGAAATCCTCTTCCCTAGCTTTTACGGTCACCATTTGCTTATATTTGTCATTATTTTCGGATGCGTAATACGAAGAAACATTGGTCCATCCCTTCGCGCGAAAATGATCCTCAATCTTTTTGAGAAGGGCCGTCTTCCCCGTGCCTTTAGCTCCAAACACGATGTTGACGTCGTTGTAGATGGAGAAAGTAAGCTCTGCATCGCCATCGAACAATGTGATATTAACCTGTTCCGACGCTTTCTTATCCATAATGGACTTGAGAACCTCAGGCGTCTTTCTAAGAAGAAGCAGAAACTGATTAAAGCTCTTAACCTCAAGCTTGAGCTCTGGTAGGGAACACTCGCAATATTTAGTCCAGTCTTTAACGTCGGAGCCGATAAGGCAATCGACTCCTTCGGCATACATGATGCCCGCGCGTTTTAGATTTGAAGGCTCAAAATAAAAAGGAGTATCTGTCGGGAAGCTTGCTTTAAGCAGTTGGTTGTCGGCATAAGGCAGGGCCTTATCTTTAAAGGATTTACCTTTGAAGGGACGGTAATGCGACATCACGATGAAATCAAAGCCTTGTCCAACAAATGCGTCCGCAAGTTTGTTCCAATCAAGAACGAAATCATCAGGCCGAACGCTCTGAATCAGATCATTGCAAACATTGGAGAATTGCTCTGCATACGCTGGATCAGCTATAACGATAACATGGCCAATCGATCCTGACTCGCCACGGATGTCCAGTTCTACGCCCGGCCAAAAATCAATTCCCTTGGCGGAAGCTGCAACAACACATTGATTAAATCTTTTGAAGTCAAAGAGATTATGGTTCGTAATCGCAGCAATAGCGACCTGATTGTTTGCCAGCGTTTCGACTAAGCTAGTAGGGTCAATTTCGCGACCTTCATCACCAGATTTCGCTTTGATGGTGTGGCAATGTAAATCTATCTTCATACCGAACACCTTTCATAAGGCAGAGCGAGAAGAGCGGTGCAACGCTCAACGCAAGAAGGCTCCAACTGCCCGAAAACTCAAATATATATAAACATCCTATGGCGCGTCGCGTTTGCAGGCAAGCGCGACTCGACCTCTCTTTTCCTAAATCTTCCGGTCTAGATAGCAGGCGATGATCCGGCCCCGAACGCGATGCTATTCCCAGCCAAACAGAGAGTTTACCCGACCGCCCAGCCAGATCTTTGCTTAGCGACAATCCCTCCGGGTGGGTGTTCGGGGGAGAATGGAATATATCTATATGGGAAGAGCGAACCCCTTCAGAGCGCTCATGGCGGGCCTCACCGTCGACGAGTTCCTGCTGCTCAGAGAGGCCATCGACGAGAGATGCTGCCGCAATGAAGTCGGTGTCGACACGCTCGTCGAGTCCGCCGCGGCCTATCGGCTGGACTCAAAGCGCCTGGGGTGCAGTGCCTGAAGTGACAGCTCCACCGCGACCAGCGTCCCGAGATGGCGATAGAGACAATAACGATGCAACGTCTGTCCTTAACTCTTCAGTCATGAGTGACCCCCCAAGTGGTAGCTGTAAGATAGGGATTAAAAAAATTACGAATATCTATCAAAGCATGTTCATAAGCTAATGGGGTTGTTTAACCAAGGGGGTGTATCGGTGCAAGCCGATACACCCCCTCGACATTTCGATTTAACCGCAAGACCAAAGCTATTGTCGGCAGCAGCTCTCCCCTAGTCCCGCTTAAACAATTCGCGGGTGTACACCTTGTCCGCCACGTCCGCGAGCTCGTCTCTCCAGCGATTGGCGACGATCACGTCGCAGCCGGCTTTGAAGGCCTCCAGGTCGTGGGTCACCTCGGAGCCGAAGAACTCCGGCGCGTCCAGCGTGGACTCGTAGACCACCACAGCACGTTCTTGGCCTTCGCGCGCTTCATGACGCCCTGGATGGAGCTCGCGCGGAAGTTGTCGGAGTTGGACCTCATCGTCAGCGGTATAAGCCCACGACCGGCATACCCTATATTCCGCGTAGATGATCTTGCGAGCAGCGCAACATCCTAGGAAGTAAAACAGCCGATGATTAAATCTATTCCAAGACGCGGTCACAAAGAGAATTAATCATGCGGCAGCGACTCAGGACTTTTTTGATCAACCAATTCACTGGTAGGTCAATCAAAATGCATGCAGTCATCGAAAGCAATGTAACGAAGATAGAAATGAGTGGCCAAATAGGTAAAGAGTAATAGAGCTCAACGTTTACGAGCATTGGCACTAAACAAGTCCTGAAGGCACCTTCAAATAGATACACTGCAAACACATGCCCTGAAATTTTATTAATTAACCCAGAGGAAAAGTAGTGCTTTTTGAAAATAAGAAATATCGAGACCGCTTCAAGCAAAACAAATATGCTGCAGTCACGTGCAAAGGGAATGTGAATAGAACCCGTTAACTTGCTCAGAATTGTGTCTAAGAAAAATATCGCAATGAATGAACCGAGGAAAATAGCGCATAAATGAGTATCAGACACTCTGTCTTCTACGTTAAAGCGACGCAGAAAGCCCCCAAGCAAATACACAAACACAAGGTTCAAAACATTTTTGCCGCTACCCAAAGGGTGGAAATAAAGAACGCTTGGCAGCAGAACGAAAACCAAGCAGAGCGCTGTTAGAAGTTTTTTGAACTGATGTTGGGAGGAACTGTTTACAAACTCATTGAGATACGGCGAAAACAACAGGATTAACAGATAGCAGGTAAAGAACCAGAATTCATTCGTAGAGAACGGCAGCAACGCTTTAATGAGCTGCGAATACCCCCCCCCGGATACAAATAATGTGAGCAAAGAAGCGACTAGAGAATAAAACAGTGCCGATAGTTCCAGTAACAAAATCTTGAAACTCGTTCTTCTAATTCCAAAGTAGCCGGAAATTAGAATAAATACGGACACCCCGCAATTGAAAATACTATTTTCGATTTGAATCCAAATGGAGTTAATGCCGAATGCATCACTCAGCAAGGGACCATTCACATGCATGATAACTATGCCAAATATGGCAAAAAGCCTCAGCATTTCGATACTTGAGTTTCGCGTAGTAGCCATCAATTATCCCAAAAACTTTTTCATTAAAGACTTAATCTTACTGAGCAAGCCTGAAGCAAGCACCTTAAGATCTTTCACGTACAAAAGCACAATTAAGAGCAATAGCAGCGCCTCAATTGCATACATATACACTGGGTCCGTTATCAGGATTAGGAGGAACGACTGAAGCAATAGAATCGCGTAGGATGCCAGGTCACGGCTCAAGTGTATGTTTAGGCGAACAATGCTCGATGCCTTTTTCAGGCGAGCAAACCAGACGAGACCATATGAAACCATCGTAGAGAAAGCAGCTCCGAGCGGGCCGTAGTATCGAACCAGAACCAAGTTCATTGCTATATTGATCACTGCGCCCACGATGGTGGTCGAGGCAAGAATTTTCGTTTCCTTAGCAGCGGCAAAAATACCTTCAAAAACGCCGCAGAGACAGCAAAATACTACAGAAATGGTAAGTAGCGGCGCAAACTGCCAGGCCTGATAGAAGTCATTCGCATACAGAATGCGGGCAATAAATTTATCTCCTACAAGCAATAGAGAACATAGCATGCTGGCACACCGTCCGAGCCGCAACGCTGAGGGCGTGAAATGTAAAAAGGAATTTAGTCGGGTTAACAAACTATGTACAGAAGCGGGAAGTAAATTGCGCAACTTTTTAGGGTGTGGGTGTTGATGTGGCGTCACTATGGTTTGCGCGGTGGGTGCACATGAAAAAAGCCTCCGGTTTCCCGGAGGCTTTGCATTCACCGTGGTGGAGACGAGGGGAATCGAACCCCTGACCTCTTGACTGCCAGTCAAGCGCTCTCCCAGCTGAGCTACGCCCCCGTGACGAGGAGATACTATAGGGGAATGTCCGCGGGGATGCAAGGACTTTTTTTTGAGGCAGGTTCTAAATCCCTATTGGTATAGATAGGCGATGGCGGTGCCGGTGTGGACTTGAATGGTTGCTGTTCCCCGGACGACGTTGGAAATGCCGGTGTCGGCTAGTGGGGCTAGTGGGGCGTGATCCAGCTCCCACTCCAGGCCGTGTTCGCTGACCTCGGTGTTGGGGGCGATTGCGATGATGGAGAAGGTCTTGCCTTCGACGTTATCGATGGTCCAAGATTCACCTTCGTGCAGGATGCGGGCCGTGGTCTCGTCCTCGGCAATCCAGACGGGACCATCCGCATAGCCCGCCAACAGTCCCAGCACGGACAGCGCCATGTCGGGGCGGCCTCCGGTGGCGCAGGTTGCCACCACCTCGGCACCGGGCCAGCGGCGGCGAACGGAATCCAGTGCCAACGCCAGATCGGTATAGTCCTTGTACGGGTCGTGGCGCTCAACTTCAAAGTCGGTGGCGGCATCGACCAGCGCGCGACCTGCGTCGCTTACCGTGTCAGCATCTCCCACATATACGTCGCAGCCCAGTCCCGCTCCCAGCAGCGCATCCAGACCGCGGTCCACAGCGACAACGTGGTCACACTCCCCCGCCAGGCGACGCAGCAACCCTGCGCTCGAAACCACGGGCGAGCCGCAGACCACCAATACCTTGCAAGCCACAGCTCTCGCCTATCCCTCAAACGAAAGCACGCGGGCCAGATCCAGCTCCTCGTAGCTGTCGATAAAGATATCGCAGTTGACGCGTACGTCGTCGCGCTTCATGCGGCCATGCGGGTCATAAATACCCACACGCTTAAAGCCCGCGGAGCCAGAGCTCTTAAGGCCAAAGACCGCGTCCTCAAACACCCAAGCGCGCTCAAACTTGTGCCCATGGCGCTCCTCCAGGCGGCGCAGCGCCAGCTCGTACACATCGGGGAACTGCTTGGAGCGTCCCGCCTCACCCGTCGTGGTAACAAACTCCATGTAAGTGTCGAGCCCGGCACCGGCGAGCGCGGACTGCACCAGCTCGGCCGGCGTGGACGTAGCCACGCACATGGCAATGCCCGCCGCCTTCGCCTGCTCCAAAAATGCCAGGAGCCCCTCGCGCGGCGGCACCTTGGAATACCCATCAATCAAAATCTCGCCCAGCTCACGGTAGAGCTCCTCGCCATTCGCGCCAATGCCCCACGTGTCGTGGTAGGCCTGGCACTCGTCCTCCAGCGACAGGTGCTCAAATTGGGCAAAGTCATCCACGGTCACGTCAACTCCGTGGCGGTGCAATAACTCGGGCTGCGCATAGCCCCAAACGGGGGTGCTATTAACCAGCGTGCCATCGCAATCGAAAATAAAAGCAACCTGGGGAGCGGCGGTATGGGACATAAACGAACCTTTCGATGTCAAAGGGTAAACAACCTGCTAAAAACGTTTTACCAAACGTCAGCCAGACAATTTTGAAACCCAAATTGGTAAAACTGTCAAGAGTTTTACCACGGCAATTCTGCCAGTGGTCTAAACATGTCGCTTACCGATTAAACGCCCCCGCAAATCCGCTTTCGTTCATAAAACTAACGTACAGGTGTTATCGTAGTTTTTGCCGAAAGTTCCACCGAGCACGCGAGGTGGAACGAATCACAGAAACATCGCCGTCCCTTCGATTCGTGCAGCCTTGGACCTTTCGCATCTAGTCACCAAGGCAACACGCTGCCGCGTCATGATGGGATCAAACGTGAGCGATACAAAGCTAAAGCCAGCAACCAAAAAGCCTGCTACCCGTAAAGCCGCCCCGCACGCACCGGAGCTCACCAAGGACGATGTCTATCTGTTTGGCATCGGCACGTGGGAGCGCAGCTGGGAAAAGATGGGCGCGCATCCCGACACGCAGCAGCGCACGCGCGGCTGGCGTTTTTGCGTTTGGGCGCCCGACGTAAAGAGCGTCCACGTTATCGGTGAATTCAACAATTGGGACGAACAAGCCAACCCGCTGGTGCCCGTGCATACGAGCTCTATCTGGGAAGGCTTTATTCCTGGCGCCGAGCAGGGCCAGCTCTATAAATACCTCATCGAGACCAACGAGGGCGAAAAGCTCTACAAGGCCGATCCGTATGCCTTTAAGGCCGAGTGCCCTCCGGGAACGGCGAGCGTGCTATGGACCCTCGATGGCTACAAGTGGAACGACGCCGCATGGCTCAAGCGCCGCGCTGGCCACAATCACATGTCACAGCCGTTGAACATCTACGAGGTGCATATTGGCTCGTGGAAGCGCCACGGTGACGCGCCGCAGGGCGAACCGGACGAGTACGGCAACTACCCCGGCCCCATGGATCCCTTCCCCGCGCAGCGCGGCGAGTTCTACACCTACGACGACCTGTCGGTGGAGCTCGTGGACTACGTGCGCGACATGGGCTACACGCATATCGAGGTCATGCCGCTTATGGAGCATCCCTTCGATGGCTCCTGGGGCTACCAGACGACCGGCTACTTTGCCGCCACGTCGCGTTACGGCAACCCGCAGCAGCTCATGCACTTTATCGACGCGTGCCACGAAGCGGGCATCGGCGTGATTATGGACTGGGTGCCCGGCGGTTTTTGCGCCGACTCCCACGGCCTTGCCACCTTTAACGGCCACATGCTGTTTGAGCACGAGATTCACCCCAACTGGGGCACGCACAAGTTTGACTTCGCCCGCGGCGAGGTCCGCTCCTTCCTGGTCTCCAACGTGCTGTATTGGATCGAAAACTTCCACGTGGACGGCATTCGCATGGACGGCGTGTCTAGCATGCTGTACCTCAACTTTGGCATCGACGATCCCGGCCAAAAGAAGTTCAACAAGTACGGTACCGAGGAGGACCTGGACGCCAGCGCGTTTATCCGCCAGGTCAACTGCGCCGTGGAGGCCCACTTCCCCGACGTGATGATGATGGCCGAGGAGTCCACCGCGTGGCCGCTCGTGACCTATCCGCCGCAGGACGGCGGCTTGGGCTTCCATTACAAGTGGGACATGGGCTGGATGAACGACACCCTGCACTACATGCAGACCGATTTTCCGTGGCGCCCCGGCAACCACGGCCTGCTCACGTTCTCCATCATGTACGCCTTTACCGAGAACTTTATTTGCCCGTTGAGCCACGACGAAGTCGTGCACGGCAAGTGTTCGCTCATCGGCCGCATGCCGGGCGACTGGTGGCGCCAGTTTGCCGGCCTGCGCACGCTGGCCTTCTACCAGATGACGCACCCCGGTGCCAAGCTCAACTTTATGGGCAACGAGATCGGCCAGTTTATTGAGTGGCGCTACTACGAGTCCATCCAGTGGTTCCTGACCGAGGAGTACGAGACCCACCGTCATCATCAGGCGTTTATCAAGGCGCTCAACCACCTGTACACCGCCGAGCCCGCCCTGTACGAGCGCGGCTACACCGACGACGGCTTTACCTGGATCGACGCGGATAACTCCAAGCAGTCCATCGTGAGCTTTGTGCGTCAGGGCGAGGACGTCGATGACGACCTGGTGATCCTGATCAACTTTGACCCGGCAAGCTACGAGAGCTTCCGTGTGGGCGTGCCGCGCGAGGGTGACTGGGAGGTCATCTTTGATTCCGACCGTCCCGAGTTTGGCGGCAGCGGTTACGCCGGTGAGGAGCCCTACACCTGCTCGAGCGAGCCCTATCCCTGGAACGGGCAGATGGACTCCATCGAGATAAAGGTGCCCGGCCTGGCAGGTGTGGTGCTTAAGCGCCGCGGTCCCAGCAGCTACAAGCCGCCCGTGGTCGAGAAGCCCAAGAAGGCGACGCGCAAGCGCACGTCCTCGGTGAAGCCCAAGGCCGCGGCCGCCAAGAAGGCTCCGGCCAAGGCGAAGGCTGCCAAGCCCGCTGCCAAGGCTTCAGCCAAGTCCACCACGACCAAGAAGGCAGCCACCAAAAAGGTTGCTCCCAAGGCAAAGGCAGCTACTGTTAAGGCTCCTGCCAAGAAAGCGTAACAAAGGCGTTACCACTGTCATTACCCGCCCCGCGGGGGCGTAGGATACATGTCATAACCGTTCCGGGAGAAACATCCCCGGGGGAAAGGAACGTATGAATAAGATCTTCGACAACAAGCAGGAGTTTACCGAGCTCTATCGCGATGCCGTCATGAGCATCAGCGGCAAAAGCGTCGAGGCCGCCAGCGACCTCGATCGCTTTAACGCCCTAGCCAAGCTCGTGGCCGAGAAGGCCCGCACCGTTGCCACCAAGAGTGACGCCCGTGCGACAGCCGAGGGCAAGAAGCGCGTGTACTACTTCTCGATCGAGTTTTTGATCGGCCGCCTGCTCGACAACTACCTGCTCAACTTTGGCGTGCGCGACATGGTCGCCGAGGCGCTCGACGACATGGGCTTTGATCTGTCCGTCATCGAGAACCAGGAGCCCGATCCGGCACTGGGCAACGGTGGCCTGGGCCGTCTGGCAGCGTGCTTCCTGGATTCCATGGCAGCCGAGGGCATTGCCGGCTACGGCAACGGCATGCGCTACCGCTACGGCCTGTTTAAGCAGGAGATCGTCAACGGCAGCCAGGTCGAGGCCACCGACGAGTGGCTTACCCACGGCTATCCCTGGGAGGTCCGTCGTCAGGACAAGGCCGTGACCATCAAGTTTGGTGGCCGCGTTGAGGGCTTTGAGGAGGACGGCCGCACCTTCTACCGCACGGTAGACACGCAGGACATCCTGGCCGTCCCTTATGACATCCCCGTCGTGGGCTATGCCGGCGAGACCGTCAACAAGCTGCGCGTCTGGGCCGCCGAGCCGGTCGAGGAGCACTTTGACCTTGAGGCCTTCAACCGTGGCGACTACGCCCTGGCCGATGCTGAGCGCGCCGAGGCCGAGGCCATCAGCGCCATCCTCTACCCCAACGACGCCGGTGAGCACGGCCGTCTGCTGCGCCTGAAGCAGGAGTACCTGTTTGTCTCCGCCGGCATCTACAGCCTGCTCGACACCTTTGAGAAGGAGCACGGCGAGAACTGGGAGCTGCTGCCGCAGTTTGTGGCCATCCACACCAACGACACGCACCCGGCCATGTGCGGCCCCGAGCTCATGCGTATCCTCATCGACGAGAAGAAGCTCGAGTGGGACGACGCCTGGAACATCGTGACGCAGGTCGTGAGCTACACCAACCACACCATTTTGCCTGAGGCTCTGGAGAAGTGGCCCATCGGCACGTTCTCCAAGCTCCTCCCCCGCGTGTACCAGATCATCGACGAGATCAGCCGTCGTTGGCACGAGTCGTTCGACACCACGCAGGAGGGCTGGCAGGAGCGCCTGCGTCAGACCGCCATTCTGTGGGACGGCGAGATCCGCATGGCCAACCTGTCCGTGATCTGCAGCCACAGCGTCAACGGCGTGGCAAAGATTCACTCCGACATCATCAAGAACATCGTGCTCAAGGACTTCTACGCCCTGACGCCCGAGAAGTTCAACAACAAGACCAACGGCATCTCGCACCGTCGCTTCTTTGCCGAGGCCAACCCCACCTACGCCAAGCTCGTGACCGAGGCCATTGGCGATGGCTGGCTCAAAGACGCCTTTGAGCTTGAGAAACTCAAGGAGTTTAAGGACGACACCGAGTTCCTGAAGGCCGTGGGTGCCTCCAAGCGCGCCAACAAGGAGCGTCTGGCCGCCTACGTTAAGGCCGAGACCGGTCTGGTCATCGACCCCAACACCGTCTTCGATGTCCAGGTAAAGCGCTTCCACGCCTATAAGCGCCAGCTCATGAACATCATGAAGGTGATGGACATCTACAACCGTCGCATCGCCGATCCCAACTTCCACGTGACGCCGACGACCTTCATCTTTAGCGGCAAAGCTGCCTCGAGCTACACCTTTGCCAAGGAGACCATCCGCCTCATTAACTCCGTGGCCGACGTCATCAACAACGACGCCCGCGTGAACGAGGTCATGAAGGTCTGCTTTATCCCCAACTTCCGCGTGAGCAACGCCCAGCTCATCTACCCCGCCGCCGAGATCTCGGAGCAGATCTCCACGGCCGGCAAGGAGGCCTCGGGCACGTCCAACATGAAGCTCATGATGAACGGCGCCATTACGCTGGGCACCCTCGACGGCGCCAACATCGAGATCGCCGATCTGGCCGGCCGCGAGAACGAGGCCATCTTTGGCCTGACCGCCCCCGAGGTCGAGCAGCTCTGGGCATCCAACAGCTACTTTGCGTGGGATACCCTCAACGGCGACCGCGAGCGCCTGGGCCGCGTGATGGACGAGCTCAAGGACAACACCTTTGCGGGTCTTTCGGGCAACTTCGAGAGCATCTACAACGAGCTCATGAACAACAACGACCCCGACCTAGTCATGGCTGACTTCCGTAGCTACGTGGATGCATGGGAGAACCTCACGGGCAGCTACGGCGACCAGGAGACCTGGAACCGCAAGGCCCTGCTCAACACCGCCTCGAGCGGCTGGTTCTCGAGCGACCGCACCATTCGCGAGTACCGCGACGAGATCTGGCACGCATAAAGCGCGCGAGCTCCCCTATGCCAGCACGGCATTACTCGACGGGCGTGACAGTGCGCCGCGCCCGTCGCTAATGGGTTAGGAACATCGATGACAGAAGGAGAAATCGATGAGTAAGAAAGAATGCATCGCGATGCTCCTCGCAGGAGGACAGGGCAGCCGATTGGGGGCACTCACCCAAAAGATCGCTAAGCCGGCGGTTAGCTTTGGTGGCAAGTTCCGCATTATCGACTTTTCGCTGTCCAACTGCTCCAACTCGGGCATCGACACGGTGGGCGTTCTGACGCAGTACCGTCCCTACCTGCTGCATGCCTACGTGGGCTCCGGCGAGGCGTGGGATTTGGACAGCCGCGACGGCGGCGTGTCGATCCTGCCGCCGTACGAGACGCAGACCGGTGGCGCCTGGTATGCGGGCACGGCCGACGCCATTACGCAGAACCTCGACTACATCAAGGCCAATGACCCCAAGTACGTCCTGATTCTTTCGGGCGATCACCTGTATCGCATGGACTACCGCAAGATGCTCAAGACGCACATTGAGAACAACGCCGACCTCACGGTGAGCGTTATGCCCGTGCCGTGGGAGGAGGCCAGCCGCTTTGGCATCCTGACCACCGACCCCGAGGACGGCCGCATCACCAAGTTCACTGAGAAGCCCGATAAGCCCGATTCGAACCTCGCGTCCATGGGCATCTACATCTTCTCGGCCGACGTGCTGATCGAGGCACTCGAGGAGGACGCTCTGGACCAGCGCTCGAGCCACGACTTTGGCAAGGACATCATCCCCAAGCTGCTCGGCGAGGGCAAGCGCCTGTACAGCTACGAGTTCCACGGCTTCTGGAAGGACGTCGGCACCATCGCCAGCTTCCATGAGACCTCGATGGACCTGCTGGGCAACAACCCCGAGTTCGATCTGTTCGACAAGCACTTCCCCATCATGTCCAACATCACCACGCGTCCGCCGCACTACATTGGCGCTGACGGCCGCCTGGACGACTGCCTGGTCTCCAACGGCTGCAAGATCTACGGCACCGCTCGCCACTCGATCCTTTCGACCGATGTCATCATCGAGGAGCGCGCCGTGGTCGAGGACTCCGTGCTGCTGCCGGGTGCGCACGTTAAGAGCGGCGCGCACATCTGCCGCGCTATTTTGGGCGAGAACTCCACGGTCGAAGAGGGCGTGAAGCTCGGCTCTGTCGATACCACCAAGGATACGGCCGTCGTTGGAAATGACGTCGTTATCGGGAAGGGGGAATGATCCGATGATCAATCGCAAGGCCATCGGTTATATCACCGCTAACTACTCTTCGACCTACGGCAGCGTGCTGCTCAAGGACCGCCCCATTGCGTCCGTTCCGTTTTTGGGCCGCTACCGCCTGATCGACTTCCCGCTGTCCAACATGATGAATGCCGGCATTAAGACCGTCGGCGTCGTCATGCCGGGCAACTACCGCTCGCTGATCGACCACGTGGGCTCGGGCAAGGACTGGGGCCTGGACCGCAAGAAGGGTGGCCTGTTCATGGTGCCCGGCAACGCGTATGGCACCACCAAGGGCGGCATGCGCTTCCTGCTGCGCGACATCATCTCCAACAAGACGCTGTTCCAGCGCTCGGACAAGCCCTATGTCGTGATGATGGGCACCAACATCATCTTTAACATGGACCTCAACACCATCATCGAGGCGCACGAGAACTCCGGTGCCCAGATGACCGTCGTGTACTGCAAGGCCACGCACAACGTCGATGACGAGACCAAGCTCGAGATTAACGAGAACGGCCGCCTGACGGGCGTGAGCGCCGGCGTCGTGTACGGCGACAACGCCTCTATGGACTGCTGCATCGTCAACCGCGAAACGCTACTCGAGATTATCGACCACTACCAGGCCGCCGACTATCTGGACCTGCTCGAGGCACTCCAGGGCGACTTTGGCAACATCGACGTGTGCAGCTACGAGTACAAGGGCGAAGTCGTGGGCGTGTTTAGCGAGAAGTCGCTGTATCGCCGCAGCATGGACCTGCTCGACCAGACCGTGGCCGACCAACTCTTCGATCCCGAGCGCCCGATCCTGACCAAGGCTCACGACGTGCCGCCTTCGCGTTATGCGACCGGCAGCCACGCGTGCAACTCGATTATCTCGGCCGGCTGCATCATCAAGGGCACCGTGCGCAACTCGATCCTGTCGCGCGGCGTCGTGGTCGAGGAGGGCGCCTCGGTGACCAACTCGATCATCAACCAGAGCTGCATCATCAAGAGCGGTGCCCGCGTTGAGAACGCCATCCTGGACAAGAACAACGTGGTGCCCGTCAACACCGAGCTTCGCGGCACGCCCGAGAACATCCTGGTGCTGGGCAAGGCTCCGTTAACTTCCGATACCACCATCGTTCGTTAACATTGGCGTCGCAAAATAGCACGTAAACGGTAGAATAGCCGCCCGGTTAGCGCCAGGCGGCTATTCTCGAATTACAACATGGGAGACAATATGGCTGATTCCAGCAAAAAGATGCAGATCGTGTTTGCCTCGGCCGAGTGCGCACCGTTTGTTAAGACCGGTGGCCTGGGTGACGTGGCGGGCTCGCTGCCTGCGGCGCTCGTTCGCGCCGGTGCCGAAGTCATCGTGATGGTGCCCAAGTACGCCACCATCAAGGACGAGTACAAGGCGCAGATGGAGCACTTCTCCGACTTTTACGTGAGCCTGGGCTGGCGCAACGAGTACTGCGGGCTGGAGAAGCTCGAGCACGACGGCGTCACCTATATGTTCATCGACAACGAGCGCTACTTTGCGCGCGACTATCCGTACGGCTTCTTTGACGACGGCGAGCGCTTTGCGTTCTTCTCCAAGGCCATCACCGAGAGCCTGCAGCACCTGCCGGCGGGCTTTGAGTGCGACATCCTGCACTGCAACGACTGGCAGACGGCACTGGCGCCCGTGTTCCTGCGCGAGTTCTACCAGGGCCTGCCACTGTACGACCGCGTCAAGACCGTGTTCTCGATCCACAATGTGGCGTTCCAGGGCCAGTTTAGCGACACCGTGATGAAGGACATCCTGGGTGTGGCGCATATCCCCGCGGCCGCCTCGCAGCTGCGTTGCGACGCCTGCAGCGTCAACTACATGCTGGGCGCGCTGCGCTATGCCGACGCCATCACCACGGTAAGTCCCACCTATGCCAACGAAATCCAGACGCCCGAGTTTGGCGAGGGCCTGGACGGCGTGTTGCGTGAGCGTTCCTACGCTCTGCAGGGCATTTTGAATGGCATTGACGTGGCGGGCTTTGACCCGGCGACCGATAAGCGCATTGCCGCCAACTACACCGTCGAGGACCGCTCCGGCAAGGCTGTTTGCAAGGCCAAGCTGCAGGAGGAGCTGGGCCTCGAGGTACGCGACGACCGTCCGCTCATGGTGATGGTCACGCGCCTGACGCGCCAGAAGGGCATGGACTTGGTCATGTACGCGCTCGACCGCATTCTGGCCGGCGGCGTTCAGGTGGCCGTGCTGGGCACCGGCGACCGCGACTACGAGGACGGCCTGCGCTACTTCCAGGACAAGTACCCCGGCACCATGGCCGCGCGCATCGAGTTCGACCCGGCGCTGTCGCAGCGCATGTATGCCGCCGCCGACATGTTCCTGATGCCGTCAAAGTTTGAGCCCTGCGGTCTGTCGCAGATCATCGCCATGCGCTACGGCACCCTGCCTATCGTGCGCGAGACCGGCGGCCTCAAGGATACCGTGCAGCCGTACAACGAGTTTACCGGCGAGGGCACGGGCTTCTCGTTTAGCAACTTTAACGGCGACGAGATGGGCGACGCGGTGTTCCGCGCGGCGCGCCTGTTCTGGGATAACCGCGATGCTTGGAACCAACTGGTCACGCAGGCCATGAGCCAGGACTTTAGCTGGACGCGTTCGGCCGATAAGTATCTGGACCTGTACTTCTTTATGCATCCGGAGATTGAGAGACCGGTGGCTGTTGTCGACGAGCCCAAGGCTGTGGCCGAGCCGGTGGCCGCTGAGGAGCCCAAGGCTGAGGAGAAGCCGGTTGAAGCTGAGCCCGTTAAGGCCGATCCTAAGGTGAAGGTCGAGGCTGCTCCCGAGCCCGAGCCCGAGCCCGAGCCCGAGGTGAAGCCTGCTGCGAAGCCTGCGGCAAAGAAGACCGCGACTCGTAAGACGACGGCTAAGAAGGCCACAGCGGCCAAGGCGACGGCAACCAAGACCACCGCTGTCAAGACAACGACCTCGCGCAAGCGCACCACCGCAGCTGCCAAGAAGGCCGCCGAAGCCGAGGCTGCTCCCGAGGTAAAGGCCGACGCCGTCGAGGCTAAGGCTGCGGCAAAGGCACCGGCCAAGGCCGCTACCAAGAAGACGACCGCGACCGCCAAGAAGGCAACAGCTGCCAAGAAGACCACAACAACGAAATCGACGACCACGAAGGCCGCCACAACCAAGGCAGCCACAAAGCCGGCCGCCAAAGTCGAGGAGACGCCCGCCGAATCCAAGGCCAAGGTAACCGTCGAGGCCAAGCCGGCCGCCAAGACCACTACGCGCAAGCGCGCAACGACGACGGCCAAGAAGACCACGACCAAGGCTGCTTCCAAGGCGGAGGCTAAGGTCGAGGACAAGCCCGCAGCAAAGGCAAAGCCTGTGCCGAAGGCCGCCGAGGCCAAGCCTGTAGCCGCCAAAGAGGAGCCCAAGGCCGAGGTAAAGGCCAAGCCCGAGCCCGCCAAGAAGGCCCCGGTCTCCCCCGTCGCCGCGACCGAGGAAAAGGCTCCGACCAAGAAGACGTCCGTCCGCAAGGCATCGGCCACTCGCAAGCGCCGCTAGCCCACAGACGATCCAAAACCTCATCAAACCCTAAGTAAGGGGCGCTCCAACCGGGCGCCCCTTCTCTGTAGGTAGTGATAAAACGATTTTCTAGGACAACCGTTCGCCGATGGTAAACGGATGTTGTTTATACAGCCTGTGTACAACAGATATACTTACATCTTGTGCGTAAAGCCATGGCCCGCAGGCCGTGATTCTATTGAACTGGACCGTACTATGAGATTGATTCACAACAGCCGTCTGCCGCAGTTTCGCACTCCGTTTGGCGCTGTGACCACTGGAACTACCCTTTCACTCTCCGTGATTCTGGAGGATGCCGACCCCAACCAGGCAACGCTTACGCTGCGCACCTGGGTCGATGAGATCGGTGAGTCTCGGTATCCCATGACGCACGAGGGCGACGGCATATTTAGCGTAGAGCTCGAGTGCACCGAGCCCTGTCTTATCTGGTACAGCTTTATCTGCAATATCGAAGGCCAGCCCGAGGTCCGCCTAGGCGCGCCGCAGGGCCGCACCGGCGGCGAGGGCGTAACCTACGACTACGCCGAGGTGCCGTCTTTCCAGATTACCGTCTACAAGCACCGCGAGAACCGTCCCACCTGGTACGAGCGCGGCATGGTCTATCAGATCTTCCCCGACCGCTACGCCCGTGACGAGCATTGGCGCGAGCGCACGCTGGCCGAGGTCGAAAAACCGCGCAAGGGCATTCAGCGCCGCATGGTCGAAGACTGGAACGAGCCGCCCGTCTATCAGCGTGCCGAGGACGGTTCCATCAAGACGTGGGACTTCTACGGCGGCTCGCTCAAGGGCATCCAAGAAGACCTGCCCCGCATCGCCGAGCTGGGCTTTACGGCCATCTACCTCAACCCCATCTTCGAGGCCGCGAGCAATCACCGCTACGACACGGCCGACTACACCAAGATCGACCCGATCCTGGGCACCGAGCAGGACTTTACCGAGCTGTGCCAGGCGGCCGAGAAGCTGGGCATCTCCATCATTCTGGACGGCGTCTTCAACCACACGGGCGACGACTCGATCTACTTTAACCGCTATGGCAACTACCCCGGCGTGGGCGCCTGGCAGAGCGAGGATTCGCCGTGGCGCGACGCGTTTACCTTCCACGAGGACGGCTCGTACGACTGCTGGTGGGGCGTGGGCAACATGCCCGCCATCAACGAGAAGTCCGAGCTGGTGCGCGAGAAGCTCCTGGGCAAGGACGGCGTCATTCGCAAATGGCTGCGCGCCGGCGCCCATGGTTGGCGCCTGGACGTCGCAGACGAGCTTTCCGACGACTTCCTGGCCGAGATTAAGAAGGCCGTTCTTGCCGAAAAGCCCGACGCACTGTTGCTCGGCGAGGTCTGGGAAGACGCCTCCAACAAGATTAGCTACGGCCATCTGCGCCGCTACCTGCAGGGCTCCGAGCTGGACTCTGCTATGGATTACCCCTTCCGCGACATGGTCATCGGCTTTTTGATGGGCTACAAGAACGCCTACCAGGCAGCCGAGGACATCGAGACCCTGCGCGAGAACTATCCGAGCGAGGCCCTAGCCTGCGCGCTCAATTTGCTGTCCAGTCACGATCGCCCGCGTATCATCTCGGTGCTCGGCGGCGGCCCCGACGAGTCGCAGCTACCCGAGTGCGAGCGCAGCAAATGGCGCCTGGACGAAGGCGCGATGGGCCTGGCCAAGAGCCGTTTTTGGCTTGCAACGCTCATGCAGATGACGTTCCCCGGCGTGCCTTCAATTTACTATGGCGACGAGTACGGCCTTGAGGGCCTGACCGATCCGGGCAATCGCCGCACGCTGCCCATGAAGGAAGACCTGCACGACTTCGATACACTCGCCATCCTTAAAAACGCCTCGGCCGTACGCCGCGCCCTGCCGTTTATGGTTGACGGCGAGATCAAGGCCTTCGCGCTCAACGACGAGGTACTGGCCTATACGCGCACCGGTAAAGACGGTGAGGCCGCGACGGTTATCATCAACCGCAGCCTGCGCAATTCGCACTGCGTGACGATCCCGGCGCTTGGCGAATGCGCAAGCGACGTGATCAGCGGCCATGAGTGCGAAATCCACAATGGTACTGTCACGCTCGATCTATATCCGCTGGGGTCGTCGATCATCTATCACCACGCCGAGCAGCGTCTGCAAGAACCGCTCGATCACGGCGCTGGCGTCGTGTGCCACATCACCTCGGTACCGACCGACGATGGCAAGCCGGGTACGATCGGCGCACCCACGCGTCGCTTTATCGACCATCTGGCCGCCATGGGCATGCGCTACTGGCAGGTCCTGCCCGTCAACCCGACGGATTTCTTCCGCTCCCCCTATGCCGGACCTTCGGCTTTTGCAGGCAACATCGACCTACTGCCCGAGAGTCACGAGGAGCTGGCCGCCGACTTCGCCGTCTGGAAGACCCGCGGCGGCGAGGATGCCGATCCGCTGTACACCGCGTTTAAACATCGCAACGCCGATTGGCTCGAGAAATACTGCGTCTACATGGCCGTTAAGAAGTACTTTGAGGGCGAGTCGCGCCACGATTGGCCGGCGGATGTCGCGCGCTACAACGAGCATCTGATCGACGACAAGCGCTTCCACGACGAGGCCGAGCTTCAGGCGTACATGCAGTACCGCTTTGACCTGGCTTGGTGCGAGCTCATGAACTACGCGCACAAGAAGGGCATCGAGGTTATCGGCGATATTCCCATGTACGTGTCCGACGATTCGGCAGATGCGTGGAGCGAACCCGAAAACTTCTGGCTGTCCGATACCGGCAAGGCAATCGAGATCTCCGGTGCGCCGCCCGACAACTTTGCGCCCGAGGGCCAGGTGTGGGGCAACCCGACGTTCCGCTGGGACCACATGAAGCAGAACGGCTATGGCTGGTGGATGGATCGCCTGCGTCGTGCGTTTTCGCTCTACGACCGCGTGCGCCTGGATCACTTCCTGGGCTTCCACAGCTACTTTAGTATCCCCGCGGGCAAGGCTTGCGCCGACGGTCGTTGGCTGGCGGGCCCGGGAAAGGACCTGTTCCAGACCGCATACGATGAGCTGGGTCCGCTCAACTTTATCGCCGAGGACCTGGGCTATTTGACGCCCGGTGTTCGCGCCATGGCTTCGACCTGCGGCTTCCCCGGTATGGACGTACTGGAGTTTAGCGATTACGACGTTCGTTGCGGCGTGCACCCTACGCCCGGCAAGATCCTGTACACATCGACGCATGACACGTCGACGCTCGCGGGTTGGTGCACGCGCTCCTTTGCCGGCGGCGATGAGCCGAGCGGTGTTGAGGTGGCGGCTAAGCTGATGGGCGACGCGCTGGCAAGCGACGCCCCCCTGGTGATGATGCCGCTGCAGGATATCCTGGGGCTTGGCGACGACGCGCGCATGAACGTACCGGGCGTGGCCACGGGCAACTGGACCTGGCAGGCTGACGAGGCCGACGTTACGGCCGCAGAGGTCAAAACTGCGCAGCTCCTACGCAACACCCATAGATTCTGGGGCGAGGCGTGATAAAACGCCCGATATAGGGTACAGTTACAGACGTTTGAATTTTTGCGGGCAGAGCGATCTGCCCGCTTTGTGCTGAAAAGGAAGTATTATGGCACGCTACGATTACAAGTGCTCGAGCTGCGGCAACGTGTTTGAGGTCGAGCACCCCATGTCCGAGAGTCCCGAGGTCGTGTGCCCCAGTTGCGGTGCCCCAGCCGCCAAAACGTTTTCGGCCAGCGGTATTAAGTTCGAAGGCAGCGGTTTCTACAACACCGACCAGCGCAGCGGTGGTTCCAGCACCAACGCCACCAGCGGCTGCTGCGCCAACTGCCCGCATAGCCACTAGTGACAAGCGGCCCCGCGATCAAGCCCGATCGCGGGGCTATTTCTTTGCGCTATGAGTAGCTCTATGAGTTGCGGACCAGCCTGGCGCAGAAGTGGCCGTCGTAGGAGTCGGCGTTTACCGGGACGCTTTGGAAAAGTCCTCGATCGTTTTGGCGAACGGCTACCAGCTTCTTGGCCTGCACAAAATCGGGCAGTTGCAGAATCTGTGCCTCGGAAAGCGGCGCCACGCTAAAGCCGGCGCCCTCGGGAGAAGCAAGGAACGCGTCGACGACCTGCGTGTTCTCTTCATCAAACACCGAGCACGTCGCGTACATGAGCTCACCGCCCACAGCCACGCGAGCGGCGGCTTCCTTGAGCATCGTCAACTGCAACTTGGGCAGCTCAACCGTCACATCGTTTTCGGTCAGACGCCACGGAATCTCGGGATGACGGCGCATGGTCCCTGTACCCGAGCACGGGGCATCGATAAACACCGTATCGAACAGGGCAGGTTTGCCAAGCATGGCATCAAAAGACGTCAGCACCTCAACGAGCTCGCAGGCATCGCCCGAGACCGTGCGAACACCCTTAATACCAGCCTTGTGCAGGCGCGCGAGATTCTGATCACATTTACGATCATGCAGGTCGAGCGCGGTATGCTGGTGCTCGTACCCAGCACGTTTGGCCTGACACATCATCACATAGGTCTTGGTTCCGCGGCCGGCACCAATCTCCAGGCAGCGCCCGGGACGGGTCGCCGCGGTAGCGATGAGCTGGGCGTTAAGGTCCGAGGCAACGGCAGCAGCGCGCTCAAACACGCCGGACGCAACCGTGACCTGCGCATCGACCGGTGCATGGCAGCCCGGGAACACGGGCGCAACAAGCTGCGAGATATACGGGTCGGGTTTGGTGGCAAAAGCGTTCTCGTGCAAAGCAAGCGGCGCGGGAGCCAGATTGCCGGCAAAGTTGAGCGCGCCCTCGGGTGTGTCGAACGATGCCATAATGCGAGCACAAAGCCAGCGCGGCAGACCCATCAGGCGCGACAGGCGAACCAGACGACGTTCGGACTCATCGGCATCCGCTGCGGCGGCAAAATCCTCAACGTTGTCCGCGACCTTATGCAGCACGGCATTGGCCAAACCAGCGGCAGACTTAGCGCCGCTACGCACAAGCTCAACGCCCTGACTCACCGAAACGCGTCCCGGCGTATGCAGATAGAGCATCTCGAAGGCCGAGATACGAAGTGCCATGCGCACACGAGGCGCGACCTTTTTGGGCTTATCGAGAAACTGGTCGAGCAGCTCATCCAAAATGCCCTGCGTGGCGGCGACGCCAAGCGCCAAACGAGCAGCAAAAGCAGAATCGCGCTGGTCAATGGCCTTGGCAGAAGCACGGGAGGACAGCACATCGCGCGCGTACATGCCACGGCGATCGGCCTCCATCAACACATCGAGCGCGAGCTTGCGCGCGGGGGAAAGCTTGCTCATGACAAAACACCCCACGAAAGATCCGCACCCTGCAGGCCGGCAGCCCAGGCAGAAGCAGCCATAGCACGCTTGCCATCGGGCTTAACCTCGAGCAGTTCAACCGCGCCATCGGACAGGCCCAGGTAGACGCGCTTGGCCTGAACGGCGACGAGTCCCTCGCCAAGCGACACATCTGCCGGTGCTGCATCGAGCACGCGAACGGTCTTGCCGGCAATCACGCAACGAGCGGGAGCGGTATCGGACGAGGCAAGCACATGACGCACGCAATCAAGCGCCGCCATCTGAGGATCCAGACGCATCTCCTGCTTAGAAATCTTGGCGGCATGGGTAACAAGCGACTCATCCTGTTCAGTCCACACGGCAGTACCATCGGCAAGCGAAGGAAGCGTATCGGCAAGCAGTTTGCCGCCAAGCTCAGCAAGCTCTATAGTCAGCGCCTCAGCATGCTTACCGGCAACCGTCGTGGAAGCCTGAGCACAATAAGCACCAGTATCCACGCCATGTCCAATGCGCATGATAGAAACACCAGCAACCTCGTCGCCAGCAAGAATCGCACGCTGAATAGGAGCGGCGCCTCGCCAACGAGGCAGCAAGGACGCATGAACATTCACAATGCCAAGCGGCGCCATATGCAGCACGTCATCAGGCAAAATGCAGCCGTAAGCAGCCA
>OHAP01000286.1_pt1 | contig 38276 bp, 28 predicted proteins | sample 1577171 | NCBI WGS metagenome assembly OHAP01 (sample SAMEA3541489, study PRJEB24748) | human gut metagenome | biome: human gut; feature: human-associated habitat; material: faeces | place: China | collected 2012 | reverse complement strand
GCTACTACGAGAAGGACGGCAAAATCATCTGCAAGAAGTGCGATGTGGCCATCAACCTCGCCACCATCGGCTTCAAAGGCGGCTGCAACCCGATACCGTTCGACTACCAGGTCAAGCCGGGCAAAATCGTCATCCAAACGTCCACGCTCGACGCGCTGTCGAGCCATTTCCAGTGAGCGCCGAGAAAGGTAAGGGGGTACCATGTTCTTCCTGAAAATGATCTCTCGCTCGTTCAGCCGGCAGTTCAAACGCCGTCTGCTCATCGCCGTCACCGTGTGCCTGTCCGCCACCGTCAGCGTGGCCATGCTCGGCGTGGTGTTCGACGTGGGCGACAAGCTCAACGCGGAGCTGAGCACGTACGGTTCGAATATCGTCGTGCAGCCGAAGTCCGACGCTGTGGTGAGCGATTTGTACAATACCGGCGATTCTGCTGGCTCGGCTTCGGGTAGTTCGTCCGGTTCGGACGGGGGTTCCACTTCCGACGGCTCGGCTGCGGCGGACAGCGCCGACCCGACCGCGTTTCTGAAGGAGTCGGACGCGCAGAAGATCAAGACCATCTTCTGGGCGTTCAACATCACCAATTTCGCGCCGGAATTGAACATCCACGCGGATGCGGGGTGTGTCGGTTCGGGGGCTGGTTCGGCTGGCTCTGCTGGAACGGCTGGTGCGTCAGGTGCGGCTGCTTCCGCGGCGAAATGCAAGGCGACCAACGTGCCGATCGTGGGCACGTGGTTCGCGAAAACCCTGCACATGGACTCCGGCGAGTCCACCGTGGCCGGCATGAACGGCATGCGCTCATGGTGGAAAATCAACGGAACCTGGCCGAAAGACGACAGCGAGCAGGCGATGGTCGGCAGCGCGCTCGCCGCGAAACTGGGCGTGAACGTCGGTGACAGCGTTACGCTCGACAAGACGATCGCCGTCGGTGCGGACGACAATACGAACGGAGGTACCGGGAAAACCGGCAAATCCTCCACCGAACGCAATCGCGTGAAAGTGAAAATCGTCGGCATCTTCGATTCGGGCGATTCCGACAACAGCGCCATTTATATGCCGTCCATCGCCGCGCAAACGCTTGCGAATCTGCCGAATTCCATCGACAAGATTGAAGTCAAGGCGCTCACCACGCCCGACAACGACCTCGCGCGCAAGGCGTCGAAGAATCCGAACGCGCTCACGCAGGACGAGTGGGAGACGTGGTATTGCACCGCGTATCCGTCGTCGATCGCGTACCAGATCGAAGAGGTGCTGCCGGGCGCGGTGGCCAAGCAGGTGCGCCAGGTGGCCGCGCTGCAGGGCGATGTGCTGAACAAGACGCAGGCGGTGATGGTGCTGATGACCGTGCTGTCGCTGGTTGCCGCCGCGATCGCCGTGGCAAACCTGATGGCCGCGTCGATTGGCGAACGCGGTTCGGAATTGGCGCTGTTGAAGGCGATCGGCGCCACGGACGGTGCGGTTTCGCGCCTTATGCTCGCCGAAACGGCGGTGATTTCGCTGGTTGGTGCGATTGCCGGTGCGCTGCTTGGCTCGGGCGTTGCACAGATCGTGGGGCACGTGGTGTTCGGCTCGGGCATCACCATGCGTCCGATGGTGTTCGTGTTGGTTTTCGTGTTGCTGGCGGTCACTGTGCTCGTGGCCTCGCTTTCGTCGATTCGGGCGATTCTGGGCTTGCGTCCGGCGGAGGTGCTGCATGGTAGGTGAGTTGTGCTTGGCTTTCGTAGGGGGTGTGCGATGACGAATCGCAAGATGTTCTTCACCATGCTGTGGGGCGCGGTGTTCCGCCGTCGCTCCCGTGCGATGATGGCCGTGATCGCGTCGCTCGTCGGCGCGGCCACGCTGTTCTGCCTTGCATCCGTGTGCGTCGCGGTGCCGCAGCAGATGAACGAGGAAATGCGCGCGTACGGCGCGAACCTGATCGTCACGCCCGCGTCCGCAACGGGCAAATCGCAAGGCATCGATACTGCAACCGTACGCAACGTGACGGCGCTCGTCGGCGCCGGACACAGCGTGAAATCAGCCGCATACCGGTATGAGAGCGTGCGCATCAATTCCGCGCCGTACACCATCGCCGGCGTGGACGTGAAAGCCGTCCGCGCGCTCAATCGCCATTGGAACGTGACGGGCGATTGGCCCGGCTCGGGCAACGTGATGGTCGGCCGCGACGTCGCCGACGCGCTCGGCGTGAAAGTCGGCAGCCGTGTCACCATCGGTTACCGCGCCGCCGACGCGTCTGCTTCAGCGTCTTCTTCCGCGTCCGCAAAATCCGATTCGGACGAATCAACTGAAACGGCAGAATCGTCCGCGCAGGGCACGCAGAGTACGCAAACTACGCAAGGCGAACAGACCACGCAAGCCACGGAAAACGGCCGCGTCTCGTCCGACATCATGGATAACAACGGCACCGAATTCCGTATCGCCGGCATCGTCGACACCGGCGGCAACGAGGATTCCATCATCTACGCCACCACCGCGGACATGGCCAAACTCGCCGGTTCCAAGCGCGGCGCCGACGTGGTCGAATACTCCGTGAACGCCATGGGCGACGAGCTCAACGACATCGTCAACAACATCAATCGCAGTGCCGACAAAAACCCGAACAGCGCCGTCAAAGCGCAGACCGTCACCAGAATCACCTCGTCCGACACCCGCATCATCGCCATGCTGCAGACCCTGTTCTGGATTGTCTCGCTCGTCGTGCTCGTGCTGACGCTCGTCGGCGTGGGCACCACCATCAGCTCCATTGTGAGCCAGCGTCGCAACGAAATCGGCCTGCGCAAGGCCCTCGGCGCCGATTCACGCGCCATCGGCGTCGAATTCTACGTGGAATCCGGCATCTACGGCTTGATCGGCGGTCTGCTCGGCACTGCTATCGGCTATGTGCTGGCGCGTGTGCTGTGCTCCACCGTTTTCGGCCGTGCGCTCGGCTTCGACTGGCTGCTCGGCGCCGGCTCGCTGCTGCTGAGCGTGGCGATCGCCGTCATCGCCTCCATTCCGCCGGTCCGCCGCGCCACCCGTATCGACCCCGCCATCGTTTTGAGGGAGGAATAATCATGGACAACGAACATATGCTGCTGGAACTCGACCACATTTCCAAGATTTACGGCGATTTGCACGCCGTCGACGACCTGAGTCTGACTGTTCCGCAGGGGCAGTGGCTGGCGATTGTCGGCTCGTCCGGTTCCGGCAAAACCACGCTGATGAACATGATCGGCTGCATGGATACGCCGTCGAAGGGTTCCGTCATGCTTGAAGGCCGGCGATTGGAGGATTTGAACGCCCGCCAGCTCGCCGACGTGCGCAAGAACATGATAGGACTAGTGTTCCAAAGGTTTTACCTCGTGCCGCATCTGACGGCCGTGGAAAACGTGATGGTGGCGCAGTACTACCATTCCGTGGTCGATGAGAAGCAGGCCATGGAAGCGTTGGAACGAGTGGGATTGAAAGAGCGTGCGCATCACCTGCCCGGCCAGCTGTCCGGCGGCGAGCAGCAGCGTGTGTGCATCGCCCGCGCGCTCATCAACTGCCCGAAGCTGATCCTCGCCGACGAGCCGACCGGCAACCTCGACGAGAAGAACGAGAAGATCGTGCTCGACCTGTTCCGCCAGCTGCACGAGCAGGGCACCACGATCATCGTCGTGACGCATGACGCGCTCGTCGCCTCCTGCGCGCAGCGCGAGATCATGCTCAACCATGGTGTGCTCGTCGGCGAGCAGTGGAACGACGAGGATGCGAAACGCGCGTACGAAGCGGCCGGCGGCAAGCCCGCATTCACCGGTTCCGCCGCGGAAGGCGCGCAGAACGGCGGTATTGCGATTTCGTTCGCCGACCCCACGAAAGCCGCGAAAACCGGAGATACGGACGCGGCCAACGTTGCCGTTGCGGCTGGCGTTGCCGACGATACGGACGTAGAGCCCGACGTCACGAAAGGGGAGCAGGCATGAGCACCGCACAATCGAACGCAGTCAAAGTCATCGCGCTATCCGCGGCGAGCATCGCGCTGTTGTCGGCATGCGGCGAACCGAAAGCCACGCCGATGGACGACGAATACGCCGGCAATTCCGGCGAAAGCGTGCAATCGCAGGAAAATAAGTCGAAAACCGACGGCAAGGCGGCTGACAATACGGCCGGCGGCGACGCCACCACCAAAAACCATGCCGATGACGCGAATTCCACGACGTCCAGCAAGCAGGACACCGGCAACTACGCGGATGGCGACTATTCGATCAACGGCCAGTACGGGCCGGTCGGCGAGGACACCATCGACGTGCATCTGACCGTTAAGGACCAGAACGTGACGGCCGTGAAGATCGTCGGCCATCCGTTCACGTCCATCTCCAAAAAGCATCAGAACGACTTTGCCAAAGCCGTGCCGGACGCGGTGGTCGGCAAGCCGTTGAAGGACCTTAAAGTCGACAAGCTCGCCGGTGCCAGCTGGACCTCCGAAGCCTTCAACAAGGCGTTGGAAGTGGCGCGTCAGGAAGCGTCAATCCAATAGCCCATTCCTTCTGAAACCGACACGGCATGCCCGTCTTGCGTCGGTGCGGACGGTTTTCCTGTGGTTACCGTGCGGATTCGGCGCATACGTTCGGCCAGAGCAACGTGGCCATGTTCTCGGCCCAGGAATCAGACTTGCGTTCCTTGCCGGATTGCCGTTCCCCTCCGGCTTCCTGTCCCGCCAACGCTTTGCAAGCCAGCATGGAACCCAGCACCGTGCTGAACAGGAACGTGTAGTCCAAACGGTTTTGAAACACTCCGTCGGCGATGCCACGTTCCATGAACCCCACGAACCGTTCTTCGGCCGGCGCTAGAACTTGTGCTGCGATCGCCTTCAGCGTGGCGTTGTCGGAAGACAGCACCACGCCCACGGCTTTCAATCCGAGTTCGCTGTCGAAGCAGTCCTGGATGCGTCGCAGCATGGTGGCCAGTCCGCTCCGCGACGGCTTCAAATCGTTGAAATTCGGTAGTCCGGCAACTTCCGGTTGGATGCGTTGCAATAAATCGTCGGCGTTTCGGTAGCGTCGGTAGATTGTGGTCTTTGCTACCCCTGAACGTCGTGCGACCTCTTCGATGGTCACCGCTCCGATACCATCGGAAATCACTATCCCCAATGTGGCTTTCATGATTTTGCGGTCGGTTTGCTCCCGTAATCGCTCACGTCGGCCACGTACTGTGCCGACGTCTTCCTGCGTGGTTTTTTGCACCGTCTTTCGCGTGCCCTCTTGCGTGGTTCCGCCCATCATGCCGCGATCACTTTCGTGCTTTCCAGCTTGCTTACGTACCAATGGTTGAACTTGACCAGTGGAATGCGCAGTAACAGGCCTATCAGCAGCAGCGGCGGAATGAACAGCAGTAGCGCGCCAATCGCAAACCAGTAATCGTTACTGTAGATTCCGCCGATCGCCGCGCGCATTGCTGTGATTGAATGCGTCGCAGGCAGGAACGGGCTGATGCCGCTGATGATTTTCGGCAGCACGGCCAGCGGATATGCGCCGTTCGCTCCGGAGATCTGCATGACGAGAAACAGCACGCCGATGGCTTTGCCGACGTTGCCGAAGCTGGCCACGAGCGTGTAGGTGAAGAACGAGAACACTAGGCTGCTCACCCAGCCGGACAGCATGAACAGCAGCGGATGCACCGCCTGGACATGGAGGAACAGCAGACTGCCTCCCAAGGAGAACGTGCTCTGCAATAGTCCGATCACGCCGAACACACCGTAATGTCCGAGAAACAGCTGATGCGGTTTCGGGTCGCCGAGTTCCTTGCGCACCTTACGCGAGACGGTGGTCTTGAGCGTCACTGCCATGAGCAGCGAACCGACCCACAGTGGCAGGATCGTGTAGAACGGTGCCATCTGCGAACCGAAATTCTTGACTGGGAACACCGCGTTGCGTTTCACTTTTACAGGGGCTGCAAGCGCGGCGGCCAACGAGTCGGTATTATCGCTGAGCACATCTTTGACGGCGCTCATATCGCCGCTGTTCAGCGCATCGGTCAATGTTCCTGTGAATGCGCCCAGTTTTTTGCCCGCGCCGGCCAGACTATCGGCGGTGGAATCCAACACGCTGCTGATGGCGGTCAGATTCTTATCCGCGGTCTTGGTGGTGCCGTTCAGATTGCCCAGCGCGCCTTTCAGATCGGCCGCTGTGGCATTGAGCGCGGTGGTGGTGCTGGTAATGGACGTGGCGATATCGTCAAGTTGCGGTTTCAGTTGGCTCTCATAGTCGGTTTTGATGCCACTGACGGACGTTGCCGCCTGCTGCGCCAGTTTCTTGATCTCCGCACGTTCGGCCGTGGTATCGCTTACTTTGGCGTCGATGTTGTCGGCGCTGCCATTCAGCGCCGATGCTAGGTCGTTGAGCTGTGTGATGGTGGTGCCGACGTTGGTTTTGAGATGGTCGATGGCGTTCCTCACCGCTTCCGGCAGCTTTTCGTTTGCGCTGAGCGCGTCGAGCGAATCATAGATCTGCTGGTAGCTTTGCGCCTGCTTGCTGATGTTCGTGGCCTGGTTGCGTAATGCGTTGGCGGTGTTGCCGGCCTGCGTGCCCGCATTGCCGAATAGGCTGTCCACATCTGCTTCCATGGCTGTGAAGCTGTTGGCGGAATCAGTCAGAGCCGTGCCCAGCGCGGTGGTGCCGGTCTTCAACGCGCCCGTCAGATCCTCCACGCCGCTGCCGGCTTGCTTGAGTGTTGTTCCTACGCTTTTCGCATTGCCGCTGACATTGGCGATCAGACCGTCGGAGGACTCAAGCAGATGCCGTGCGCTTTGGGTCAGCGTGCTGAACGTGCGGAGCGTTCCGGAAGCGTCGGTGAGCGTTTCCGCGAAGTCGCTGATATTGCCGTTGAACTGCGTGAGTTGTTCCTGCGCGGCTGGCTTGTCGAGTTGGTTGGCGAGCTGCGATGCCACACTCAGCGCGGTGCTGGTCAGTGTTTCGGAGAACGTCTCGTTGACCTGCGCGCTGACCGTATCGGCGCCTTGGCCTGTGATCTTCGGAGCCAAGGCGTTCTTCTTTTCATTGTTGTAGTAGGCGATTTCGGCGTGGTTGCCATCGGATGCGAAGAACGTCATCATACGGGTGCTGAAGTTCTTTGGAATCACCACAGCTGCGTAATATTTGCCGGATTTGGTGCCGTTGATGGCTTCTTTTTTGGTGGTGAAGGTCCAGTCGAGCTGATCGTTGGAACGCAGCGTGTTAACCACTTGGTCGCCGATGTTGATCTTCACTGGAATGAGGTCGGACCGGTATCCGTCGTCCTCATTGGCTACGGCGAATTTCAGATTGCCGGTATTGGCGAACGGGTCCCAGCTGGCGGCCACGTTGAACCATGTGAAGATGCCGGGGATCACAACGAGTCCGATGACGATGATGATGGAGACGACGTTGCTGGTGATTCGCCGGATGTCGCCGACGAACAGTTTCCAGATGGTTTTCATGCGTTGCTCCTTTCCTCGTTGTTTTCGTTGTTTTCGGTTGTCTCGGTTGTCTCGGCGGTCTCGGCGGTGTCCGTGGCGGCATCGTTCGCGGCGGCGCTTGGACCGGTCGTCTGCATTTTCTGCACCAGTATGGCGATTCCGTCATCTTCATTGTGGTTGACGCCCGTCACGTTTTCCGTCGTTTCTTTGATGACGCTGGTATTGCGATTATCGGATGTCGTGCGTTTGCCGCTGGTGCGTCTCCGCGTTTTGCGCAGCAGTCTGTTCCGCCGTTCCTGTTGCGCCCGCTTTTTGCGACGGATGCGTGCCGCTTGGCGCTCCACCAGCATGGATTGGATCGATTCATCGCTCAAATGGCCGAGCTCCACTTGACGGTTCAGATTATCGCGCATGTATTCGATGACCATGAGGAAGCCCATGATGAGCAGAATCCAGACGACCCACGTGGCCAGTACCACCACTTTCTCTCCGTTGGTGAACGAGAACACCGCCGCCAGAGTTACCGGAACTACGAATCCGATCACCAGAGCTCCGCGCTTGAGTTTCGGGTACAGTTCCGCGAACCGACTTGCGCGTTCCTCGATCACCTCGCGGTAGCCGCCTTTGTCGGCCAGCACCTGAATGGCTTGGGACATGTTGTATCCGCGTTCCGGAAGCTCCACTTCCTCGCCGATAATCATGTCGCTTTCCTTGATTTCGCGGGCGAAGAGTCGGTTGAGGTTGACCAACAGAGGACGGACCACCAGGCCGATGACGAACGCCATGCCGGCAAACAGCAGCAGCGTGCCGATCGCCTTGGTCCAATGGCCGTCGTAGAAGCCGGCGATGGTCTCGCGGAATGCGTCTATCGAATAGCTGAATGGCACGAACGGATAGACCATGCGGAAGAACTTCGGCATCATCTCGATCGGATACAGGCCGGAAGCGCCTGGAATCTGCACGATCACCAACGCCACGCACAGGCCCTTGCCGATGTGCATGAACGTGGTGGACAGCGCGTACGTGATGCTCAGATATACCAGCGATGTGATCATGCCGGTCAGTATGAACAGTGGCGCGCAAGCCGTCTGCACGCCGAGTATCAGATCGCCAACGGTGCAGATCGCGCCTTGAATGACGCCCATCGTGCCGAGCAACAGGTATCGGGCCAGATACTTTTCGGTTGCGGTCGGATCGAGACCCTCAAGCCCCTCGTCGTCCACCTCCACTTTGTAGATCACCACAAAGGCGAACGCGCCCACCCACAGTGCCAGATTGGTCATCAGCGGAGCCATGCCGGAGCCGTAGGAGTTGACGGGATACACGTTCTTCGTGTCGATTACGGTCGGGGACTCCATGAACGAGGCGATCTTATCCGCGTCAAGCGAACCGCTGCCGGTCAACGATGCGAGCAGATCCGCAGTGCCCAGCGCCTTCAGGTCGGTGCTGACGGTGGTGAGCTTCGTCTCCATCTTCGCCAGCTGCTGGTCGGTTTGCTCAAGGCCGATGCGGGCGTCTGACGCCACTTGGTCGAGTTGGTCGAGCACGATGTTGGTTTGCCTGACCACGCTGTCCTGGCTGGTCACGGTGCCGGCAAGTGTTCCGGCCGTCCCAGCCAGCGAGCCCAGCGCGGAATTCAGTCGCGGCAGTGCGCCTGAATTGATGGCGTTGCGCGCCATGCCTGCGCTTTTGAGCGAGTTCTGCGTGCCTATGTTGAAATCGGTGGACAGTTTGGATACGCTGCCGGCTGTGGCCTGTGTGTTCTCGCTCAGGGTTTTGAGGTCGGCGAGTGTTCCGGCTGCCGTGTTGTTGGTATTCTCCAGTTTGCTGATGATTTGCTGGTATTGCGCGTTGTCGCTGGCGGATTTGAGCTTCTCGAGCAGTTTCGCATTGCTGTCGGTGATGTTTTGCATGCCGGTCACCGCCTGCTGCGCCGATCCACTTGCCGCGGATACCGCCGACGAGATCTGGTTGATGCTGGCTGTGGATTGCGCCGTCGCTTGGGAAACAAGTCCGGATCCGGTTTCCAGCGCGCTGTTGGCGTTGGACGAAAGCGTGTTGAGCTGGGTTTGCGCTGTGCCGATGGCGGTGGATGCGCCTGCCAGTCCTCTGCCTGCGCTCGCCGCGGCCAGCTGCACGTCGTTCAGGGCATTGCGTGCTGCTTTTGTCTGCTGTGGCACATTGGCTAACTGGGTGTCGAGATCCGCGATTGCGGAGCGGATCGTGCCTACGTTCCGCTTGGTGTTGTCGAGTTCGCCGATGGTTTCGTTGGCGATGGCGTTGGTGTTGCCGCTGATGGTGCCGTTGGCCGAGTTGACGGCTTTGACGAGCACGTCGCTGACGGTGGAGACGAAGGTGTTGTTGACGGTGCGGTCGACCACGGTCGCGCCTTGGTCGGTGATTTTCGGTGAAATCGGACTCGCCTTCTCGTTCACGTAATATTCGAGCGTGGGGCGATGCTTGCTGTTGGTGACGACGTTGGCCAGATCTTCGCTGAAGTCGGAAGGGATGACGATTGCGGCGTAGCAGTCGCCCGACTCCACCGCTTCCATCGCGTTGGCTTTGCCCATGAACTCCCAGCCGAGCTGGTCGTTGCTCTTCAGCGTGCCTTCGATTTGATCGCCGAGATTGACTTTGCCAAGCAGCGCGTTGTCTGTGCCTTCGTCCATGTTGGCCACGGCCACTTTGATGCTGTCCGTGTTGCCATAGGGATTCCAGAACCCGTAGATGTTGAACCATGCGTATAGCGGGGGAATGAGAATCAGGCCGATCATAATCACCCACGCGGCGGGTACGGTGACCAATCGTTTGAAGTCACGGCGCAGGATCTGCAGTACGTTGTGCATTGTCTCTCCGGGTTGGTGAATCATTCCTCTCATAGCGATACGTATTTCGTAGCGCTACGCGGTACGTATCGTATAACGCGCTCCGGGACAATCGCCATCGCGTTTCATGGATGACGGAAATCGGGTCGAGTACTGCGGCAAAGCCTCGGCAAAACCATCGCCGGCTGACGTAGCCCCTTCCGCTCACGTCCGTGACAAATCGCCATTTCTGTATGTCCGTGAGCGAAAGGTGGTAATAAATCGCTATTTTCCGTCCGTATTTATACCCCCATTCGCTCACGATGCGCTATACATCGCCATTTCTTGCGGACGTGAGCGAAAGGTGGTGTGCGAATGGCGATTGCAGCCAGCTGACGTCCCCCTCTTTTGCTCGCGTCCGCCAATAATCGCACCTGAACCGCTTTTCTTGCGGCGGATATTGCCTACGTTTGGTAGCGTGGGCTGAAGGAAGGAGCGACATATGAGCGAAACCGCACAATCTGAATCACGATCCGAGGATTCCGCCGCGGGCAAGACGGATGGAGAAATCAAGGCGATTGCCGCCGAAACCGAAATCGCGGCTATCGAAGAAGGCGGAAAGCAGGGCACTGGCGAAGTCGGCAATCCCGCTGACCGTCGTCTGCCGTTAATCGTTCGCATTTACGGCATCGTCATGCTTATTGAAGGCGTGGTGACGCTGCCGTTCATTGTGTTGGCGTGCCTGTACTCGATTCGCGCGGTGTTTTCCGGCAAAGTGGCGTTCGATGCGCTCAGCCTCACCGCGATTCTGTCGGTGGTTCACGCGGCCGTGCTGCTGGTCGCCACCGCGTGTCTGGCGGTGTTCGGCGTGATGCTCATTATGAACAAGCGTCGGCATATCGCGCAATGGACGTATCTGATGATTCCGCTCACCCTTGCCGAAGGCTTGCTGTCGCTGGCATTGCAGGGACTTGGTGTGAATTTGATCGGCCCGGCTATCCAGCTTGTCGTGCTCATAGCCCTGCATGTCACTGCCGATCCGTCGCTGCGTGAGGAACGTCGTCTCCAGTTCGCGTTGCGACGTATGGATGCCCGTAGCGCATACGAAGACGCCGCTTCCCAGGGTATGGCTGGCCGCGATTTGACCGGCAAGGGCTATATTTCGCTGGATTTCTTCAATTTGTTCTGGTTGTTCGCCATCGGTTGTGTGTTCGGTTTGGTGATCGAAACCATCTACCATTTCATCCTGTTTGGCGAATACCAGGACCGTGCGGGCTTCCTATGGGGGCCGTTCTCGCCCATCTATGGTTTCGGCGTGGTGATCGTCACCGTGTTGCTCAACCATTTGTGGCAGTCGAATTGGTTGCTGATTTTCTGCTCAAGCGCGGTGATCGGTGGCGCGTTCGAATATTTCACCAGCTGGTTCATGCAGGCCGCGTTCGGTATTCGCGCATGGGATTACACGGGGCAATGGCTTTCGATTGACGGGCGTACATCCGGCAAATACATGTTCTTCTGGGGCGTCCTCGGCTTGGTTTGGGTCAAGTTGATTCTGCCGCGATTGTTGCGATTGATCCAGCGTATTCCGTGGAAGATTCGCTATTCGTTGACGCTGGTCTGTTTCATACTCATTTTCGTCGATGGCGTGATGACGCTGATGGCGCTTGACGCTTGGTATTCCCGCATGGCTGGGGTTGCGCAGAATTCTCCTGTTTCGCAGTTTTTCGCCACGTATTTCAATGACGATTTCATGGCCCACCGATTCCAGACCATGAAGATCGACCCGTCCACTGCCGGTCGTATGTAGGCTGGTTTTTGCGTTTTGCGGGTTTTGCTAAGCGGCTGGTCGGGCGATGTTCCGGCTGGCCGCTTTGCTTTGGGTGGCTGATTTTGAACGATTTCGGACGATTGCAGTGGGGTTTTGTTGCGGGTTTTGCCGCGGGGGATTTGATTCTTCCGGATTATTGCCGTTTGGGATTCGTGCCTTCCGGCTGTCTGGATGCTTGACTGCTGTTGCCGCGCCTACGCCGCGATGCTTTGCGCCAGCTGGCGGATGAGGTCGGGGCGATGTCCGCTCCATGAGGAATTCGGTGAGATGACGACCGGAATTTGCTTGAAGCCGGCGTCCTTGATCTGTTCGAATGTGGACGGATTCTGCGTCAAATCAACCGCCACGTACCGCACGCCCAGTTTGGAAAGTTCCTGTTCGGTGGCCTTGCACTGAGGGTTGCTCGGATTGGTGAAGACGGTCACGGTCATTCTTTTCCTCCCTATGCAAATCGGCTTCCTTTGGTGTGGAAAGCCTTGTCGGCCACGTTTTTTGATTTTGCCTGGCTGAGCAGGCCGTTCATCAGTATACACTACCTGTAGTGGCGTTTCGTACGTTTGCCCACTGTATATAGTGGGGAATTTCCCGTAATACCGAATCTATACGAACAAATGTTCGATATATTCGAGTCTATCATTATCCTCGATTGCGCCACGCCGGTTGCATGCGTATGGTCCGTCCGCGAATCGCCCGCGGGCTGTTCGCTATTCATTTCGGAACACATATTGCGATTTCGCTCGTTTTCTTACGATTGTGAGCGAAAGGTGGTGCCGCATAGTGCGGTAGGGGGTATAAATCGCCTTATTTTCCATACTTTTCGGCGCACGTCGCGAAATAATCGACCGAAATTGCGATTCGTGAGCGAAAGAGGGTGCGCGATATGGTGCGTTCCGTATTGAAGTGCTGAGACCTCATCCCGAAACAAATGAAAAAGTCCTGAGAACCATCGGCTTCCAGGACTTCGAACCTGTGCCCCCCGTGGGATTCGAACCCACAACCCACGACTTAAAAGGACGCTGCTCTAACCGTTGAGCTAGAGGGGCAACAGCAACACAGTATACAGCATATTCGGACCAATCGCCACCACGGGCGTCGGACGGGCGTCGAAATGGCCTTCGGAGTGTTGGTGTGCCTACAATCGAAACCATGTCATGTACCACAATTCTTGTAGGCAAAAAAGCAAGTTACGACGGTTCGACCATCATCGCCCGAGATGACGACTCTGGTTCGGGACGTTACGATCCCAAGAAATTCGTAGTCGTCGCACCGCAGGAGCAGCCGCGGCACTACCGCAGTGTGCTGAGCCACGTTGAAATCGACCTTCCCGACAATCCATGCCGGTACAGCATCGTACCGAACGTGCTTCCAAATCGTGGAATCCTTGCGGAAGCTGGCGTCAACGAACGCAACGTGGCCATGAGCGCCACCGAAACCATCGCCGTCAACGAGCGCGTGCTCGCCGCCGACCCGCTGGTCGCACTGCAGTCGGCCGACGAAGCCAATGGTAAGCCGGAAACCCCAGGCGGCATCGGCGAAGAAGACATCATCACCCTCGTGCTGCCGTACGTCAACACCGCGCGCGAAGGCGTGAAACGTCTGGCCGAACTGCTCGAAACATACGGGACGTACGAATCGAACGGCATCATCATTTCCGATGTGGACGAAATCTGGTACGTCGAAACCATCGGTGGACACCATTGGATCGCCCGCCGCGTGCCGGACGACAAATGCGCGATTATTCCCAACCAGCTTGGCATCGACTATTTCGATTTCGACGACGCCTTCGGCGACGCGCGCGAATTCATGTGCAGCGCCGACCTGCAGGAATTCATCGAAACGCATCATCTTGGCCGCGCGTCGGGCATGCAAGTCGGCATGAACGGCGGCCACTGCAATCCGCGCATCGTATTCGGCACCGCCACCGTGAAGGACCACATCTACAACACGCCGCGCGCTTGGTATATGTACCGCTATCTCGACTTGGACGACGCGGAAAATCACACGCCCGAATCGGATGATATTCCATGGTGCCTTGAACCGGAGCACGCCGTGACCGTCGAGGATGTCGACTTCCTGCTCGGTTCGCACTTCGAAGGCACCCCGTACGACCCGTACGGCACGCAGGGGACTGAGGAAAGCCGCCATCGCTACCGTCCGATCGGCATCAACCGCACCGGACACATGGTGGCCATGCAGATCCGCCCGTACGCGCCCGTCGAAAGCCGTTCGATCATGTGGATTTCGTACGGTTCCGGCGCATTCACCACGTCCGCGCCGTTCTACGCGAACGTCGACGATACCCCCGCATATCTGCGCGACACCACGCCGGAAGTCTCCACGGACTGCCTGTATTGGACGAACCGCCTGATTGCAACGCTCGCCGACGCGCACTTCTACGAGACGAGCAATGCGGTCGAGGGCTTCTCGGAAGATGTCCGTTCCTTCGGCCACCGTCTGGTGGAACGTACGGATGATGCGCTTGCGATTGGTGGGTCGGCGACTGGGGCTGGTGGCGCTGGTTCTGGTGCCGGTTCTGCGGTTGGCGGTTCTGGTTCTATGTCTGGTGCTGCGGTTGATTCCGGTTCCGATGGGCTTGCTAGTCCTACATCTGTTCCGGCCCGTCTTGCGGCGGCTAACGACGAAATGGCGGAATACCTGCGATCGCGCAATACGAAGCTGCTCGGCGACGTGCTGTACACGTCCAGCAATCTCATGCACAACAGTTTCGCCATGTCGGATCGCTGGAACTAAGCCCGCTGGTGCTTTCCGTGTCCGTTTCTCCCGAATCGGACACACAGGCATCAAAATGAAGCGCTCCTGTGTCCGAATCACCAGAAACGGACACAGGAGCGCCTAGCCGATCGCAATAATCGCAATACTCACGCAATATCGCGTAAACCCTCTATCGCGCGAAACCTGCGAAACCCGCGAAACCCGCGCGAAATCAGTTGAACCCGACCACATGTTCCGCCACGAAATATCCCTTTCGAATCACAAACCGGCCGAGCGAACCATGTAGGTTCAGCGCGCGCGACATCGCCTTCTTGCGCACGTCCTTGTAAATCGTCGGCGAATATGCCTCGATATCCGCCCACATGGCCTTCTTCTTCTCGTAATTCTCCGGCTCGCGCGACAGGATCATGAAGACACTCGCCACGGAGCTTTCAATCGCAAGAAAATGAATCATGTAGCGGTATAGGCCGTCTGGCACCGTACCACGTTCGGGGGTGGCACGCACCATGCATTGGTTGACGAGCCGCAGCTGGTCCACACGTCGGATCATCACGTCCGTCTGCACGCTCTGCCCGTCGCGGCCGATGAAATAGTGATAGAACGGCGTATCCACGTATTGCAGCGACTTGACCCACGGGAACGGCTGGTAGGCGTAGATGAAGTCCACGTAGAACGTGTGCTCCGGCAGCTGCATTTTCGATTCGCGCACCACGGCGGTACGGTAGATCAGCGCGTGCATGAGAATGTATTCGGTCAGGCCGAAATGTCCCAGATCGTCCCAAGTGAGCCGCTTGCCGGGCTCCATGGCATGCCGGAAGTTTACGACGTGCTTGTTGCGTTTGCCCACCTTGTCATACACATAGTTGGTGACGAGCATGTCGAGCGGCTCGTCCTTGCCGACCTCGCCGCGCAGCACGGCCATGACCTGTTCGAGCGATTCCGGGCCGACCCAATCGTCCGCGTCCACGACCTTCACGTACATGCCGCTCGCCGCCGCGATGCCGGTGTTGACCGCGCCGCCGTGGCCCTTGTTCTCCTGATGGATCGCGCGCACGATTCCCGGATTGCGCGCCTCGAACGTCTTCGCCATCTCCAGCGTGCCGTCGGACGAGCCGTCATCCACGATCAGCACTTCGATGTCGTCGTTGCGCTTCGCTGCGATTAACGACATGACGCATCGTTCCAAATATTCGGTCATGTTGTACGCGGGCACCACGAAGGTGAGCGTCTTCTTCTCCTGCATATTCTTCCTCGGATCGGGCTCGTGTCGGGCCGTGCGGCTGGCCGACCGCTCCGGCCAAAAGCATAACGAAACTAACGTAGCACCATGTGCGGTTCCGGGGCGCGGTTTTGCGCACAAACGGCACCCTGAAATACGCAATCTGCACCTGAAATTTCCCCTAGGGTCATTTCGGGTGACGGTATGTCAGTTTTCGTCAATTGTTGATTGTTTTTGCGATTCGTGCGGGCTTTGCGGTTTTTGCGATTCGTTCGTCTCGTCTGATTCGTTTGATTCGTCTGCCGCTTGCGATTTGCCTACTGCTTGCGATCCGTCTGCCGCTTGCGATCCGTCCGTCACGGTCGTCCCGTCCGTCGCGTCATCTCCCGCAGCAACCGCCTTCTCCTGCGATTTCGCAGCCTTCTTGCCCTGCTTCTCCTGCTTGGCGATCGCCTTCGCTTCCCGCGCGGCCTGCTTTTCCGCCTCGCGGGCGGCCTTTTCGCTTTCGTAGCGCAGTTCCGGCTTGGCTTCCATGCGGCTCAGCCCATACCATGCCAGGTTCACGATGTGCGCGGCGAGCTGCTCCTTGCTGAGCTTGCGCTGGTCGGCCCAATATTGGCAGGTGTACACGGTCATGCCGATGAGCATCTGCGCGTAATACGGCACGCTTTTGGCCGGCAGATGCTGGCGTTTGAACGCGTCGGTGAGAATGTCCTCGACGCGTACGGCAATGTCTCCAAGCAGCGAATTGAACGAGTTGGACGGGTCGGTTTTCGGCGAATCGCGCGTGAGCACGCGGAAGCCTTCGGCGTTCTCCTCCACGTAGGTGAGCAGCGCAAGCGCGGTGCGTTCCACGATTTGGCGCGGATGCGCCTGCGGGTCGGACAGCGCGTTGATGAGAACGTCGGTGAGCGCGCGCATCTCGCGGTCCACCACCACGGCGTACAGGCCTTCCTTTCCTCCGAAATGTTCGTAGACGATGGGCTTCGAAACCTTTGCGGTCGCGGCGATTTCTTCGACGCTCACCGCCTCGAATCCCTTGGCCGCGAACAGCGACCGACCGATTTCGATAAGCTGTTCGCGCCGCTGGTACGACGTCATTCTGGATGTATTGGCCATATTGCCCAGTTTTTCACGTCCCGTGGATAGCTCCTTGACCGTCTGACCCCCACGTATCGTCCGATTCTGCGGAATCGGACACGTGTGTCGTATTGACAATGTTCCATTGCGGCTTTAATATATTTAATAAATAATAAATTTTATTAAAGGGGGTGATGTGGACCATCTGCCAGAATGGTTGGCCAACCTTGCGGAGGAGGATTTGGCCTTCATTAAGAACTTCGTGCTATCGTCAGGATCTCTGAAGCAAATGTCTCAGCTGTATCAAGTCTCCTACCCGACCATGAGGCTCCGGCTTGACAGGCTTATCGAAAAAATACGGTTGAACGACAACGAGACGGAGGATCCATTCATCCTTTTGGTGAAGAGTCTCGCCATCGACGATAGATACGACGTCGACACGGCTCGAATACTCATAGACGAGTACAGAAAGAGAAGGGATGAATCATGAGCTGGACATGGATCGCATTATTAATCGAGATCCTAGGCATAATCGCCGTATTCGTTCTGGTCTTCCTCATCGCGAGGAGCCTGATTCGCTACGCAAATTCCCTAAAGAAAGGAGACGGTTCTTCAAAGCAGGCAGCAGAAGACAAAAAAATCACTCTTCACGATTTGTAAAAACGTTACCAGATATATCGAAGTCAAAATCGCATTATCGATGCCTTGCATGGCAGAGCATCTTATTCCCCTGGCGGATCAGACATCCGTGGTGCGTCCGCGGGGCGGAGCCGGAGTGTCCGTTGCGCTTTTTAGGCTGGAGCCATGGATACGAATGTGATTATTGCGATTGTCGTGGTCGTCGTTATCGCGGCATTACTTGCGATTGGCGGATGGTGGTTCGGTAAGAGCCGCAAGTCCGCCGTGGACAAGTCCACGGAAGCGGCGAAGGCGAAGGCCGATGCTCGTTTGGCTACGGAGAAGTCCGCCGCGCAATCTGCCGCCGCAAGTGCCGAAAACGCTGAGAAAACCAAGGAAACCGCGGAATCCGCGACTTCGTCTGCCACACCTGAATCGCCAGTGGCAACTGAACCAACTCCGGTCGGGTCAGCCGTAACTGAATCCGCGACCCCAGCCGTCGAAACCCCGGAAGCCGCCGGTACTCGCATGCAGCGCCTCAAGGCGCGCCTGTCTAAGTCCGGCAACCCGTTCGGCAAGGCCCTGTTCAACATCCTCGCCAAGGACCAGCTCTCCGAAGCCGACTGGGAGGACGTCGAAGACACCCTCCTGCTTGCCGACGTGGGCGCGGAAGCCAGCGAACAGCTCGTTGAGGAACTGCGCAACGACGCCCGCATCGCAGGCCAGTCGGATCCGGCCGAGGTGCGCGTCGCGTTGAAGGACAAGCTTCTGAAGCTCGTCGGCACCGACGTCGACCGCCGTCTCAACGCCGACAAGGAGGGCGCGAACAAGCCGAGCGTCATCATCATGGTCGGTGTGAACGGCACCGGCAAAACCACCACCGCGGGCAAACTCTCCCGTCTGCTTGTTTCCGAAGGCAAGCAGGTCATGCTGGGCGCGGCCGATACGTTCCGCGCCGCCGCGGCCGACCAGCTGGAGACTTGGGGCGCCAAGGTGGGCGTGCCGGTCGTGCGTTCCGACAAGGACGGCGCCGACCCGGCGTCCGTCGCGTTCGAAGCGAGTGCCAAGGCCAAGGAGGCGAACGCCGACGTGCTCATCATCGACACCGCCGGCCGTCTGCAGAACAAGTCCAACCTCATGGACGAGCTCGGCAAGATCCGCCGCGTCACCGAAAAGAACCTGCCTGTGGACGAAGTGCTGCTCGTGCTCGACGCCACCACCGGCCAGAACGGCATGACGCAGGCCAAGGTGTTCGCCGAAGCGATCGGCATCACCGGCGTGGTCCTGTCCAAGCTTGACGGTTCCGCAAAGGGCGGCATCGTGATTTCCGTGCAGAAGGAGCTTGGCGTGCCCGTCAAACTCGTCGGCCTGGGCGAAGGCCCGGACGATCTCGCCCCGTTCGATCCGGAAGGTTTCGTCGACGGCATCCTCGCCTGACGTTCCCATATTTTCCGGATTTGCGATTTCCGTAGCGAAAACCTCCCGTCACGTTCCGTACGTGGCGGGAGGTTTTCGTATTGCGATTACTGCTCAGCGCCAGCCGTACCGGCAGCCGCAGCCCCCACTTCCGGCACCTTCCGGATCGTCAGCTTCAGCAGCAGCGGCGCGACCAGCGTCACCAGCGAAATGATGAAGATGATCGTCGAATAGTATTCGCTGCCGAGCACATGCTCGTTGAAGCCGATTTGCGCGGTAATCAACGCCATCTCGCCACGCGGTACCATGCCCGCGCCGATCATCAGCGCCGAAGCGCCGCCAAAACCGGCCATGCGGCCACCCAAACCGCAGCCGACGACCTTCGTGATCACGCCGAGAACCGTCATGATCGCAATGAACACAATCATCTTCGTATCATCCACGCCTGTGGTCTGCAGGCCGATGCCCACGAAGAACACCGGCACGAACAACGTGTCTCCAACCGGCTCGATATACCGGTCCGCGTCCTCCGCGTAATCGCTGTTGCTTACCGCGATGCCGGCGAAAAACGCGCCCACCGCGTAGCTCAACCCGGCCAGATTCGACGCCCACGCCATCGCCAGGCAGATGATCACGGCCATCACCGCGATGCCGGACGGCGCCTTCAGCACGCCAGCCAGCGTCATCAGCGCCGGCGCCACCCAAACCACCACCACGGCGGCCGCCACAAAGAACAGCACCTGCTTGAGCAGAATCAAACCCAGCCCTGCCACGTCCACGCTGCCGGTGTTGACGAGCGTGCACATCACGGACAGCAGGATCACGCCGATCACATCGTCAGCCACGGCCGCGCCGAGAATCGACACGCCTTCCTTCGAATCAAGCAGTCCGGCTTCCTTCAGCACCGCCACGGAAATCGACACGGACGTGGCGGAGAACACCACGCCGATGAACGCAGCCGGAATCGGCTTGAAGCCAAACAGCAGGCTCACTCCACCCATCACCGCCACGGGGAACACCACGCCCATGCACGCGATGATGACCGCCGCCTTCGAATACTTCTTCAGCAACTGCAGGTCGCAGCCGACACCGCCCAAAAACATGAGGATGATGATGCCGAGATCGCTGAACAATGACAGCGAATCGCTCATGTGCATCACGTTCAGCAGCGAAGGGCCCACGAGAATGCCGACGAGAATCTGCCCGATCACTTCCGGCAGCTGCGCTTTGCGGCAGATCAGCCCGGAAACCGTGGTCAGCATCAAAATGGCGCACAGTGAAATGATGAACGTTGCCATGGTCCTCGCCGCTCTCTCGTTACGCGCGTCATACGTTCGTCGCACCGCGCGTTCGGTGTACATGCCACGCGCTCGCCGTACGCGGCGTTCTCCCGTCGCGTGCCACGCGTGTTCCGTAAGTTTCAGCTACCCAACTTACTCCGTCCGCAGCATTGCCCGCCGCTTCCGTCCACCGTCGCAATTTCATATTGCGATTGCCGGGCGATTATGCCTTCCGTATTTCCGTACCGCCGGTTTCGTTGGAATTCCGCCATTTTTCGGCGTAGGTTGACGTTTCGCGCGGATGGCGTTACGTTGGCGTAACACGTCGTAACGTTTTCAAAACGCGGCCGGCGTTCCATATCGTTCTGTCAGCCCCACACGATGGGGACGGAAATGTTGAACCAAATATAGAGAAAGAAAGAGGAGGGTGACATGGGCCAGCTTGATTCTGGAAATGCCGCGTGGATATTGACTTCCGCGTCCCTTGTGTTCCTCATGACGCCTGGTGTGGCGTTCTTCTATGGTGGCATGGTCCGCGCCAAGGCCGTGCTGAATATGATGATCATGGAGGCGGCCGCACTGTCCGTCACGATGATCATGTGGGTGCTGTGGGGTTGGTCGATCGCCTACGCCGGCACCTCGGTCGGCGGCATCTTCGGCGACCCGGCAACCGGCTTCCTGCTGAAGGACACCATGGTTTCCGATAAGGGCGTCTTCACATCGGCGGCGCTGAACGGCAACAACTACCCGGTCAGCGTGGACGTGGCCTTCCAGTCCGCGTTCGCCATGATCACCGTCGCGTTGATCTGCGGCGCCATCGCCGAACGTGTGAAGTACTCCACGTGGATGATTTTCGTGGCGCTGTGGATCACGTTCGATTACGCTCCGCTCGCCCACATGGTGTGGAACGGCGGCCTGCTGTCCGCTGACGGCGCCATTTCCCAGGCGATCGGCGCAGCCGCCCACGATTTCGCAGGTGGTACGGTCGTCCACATCAACGCCGCAGTCGCCGCTCTGGTCATCGTGCTGATCATCGGCAAGCGTAAGGGCTTCGGCACGCAGCCGTTCCGCCCGCACAACGTTCCGTTCGTCATGCTCGGCGCCTTCCTGCTGTGGTTCGGCTGGTTCGGCTTCAACGCCGGTTCCGCCTTCGCAGCCAACGGCACCGCCGGCTACGCGTGGGTTTCCACGTCCGCTGCAACCGCTGCGGCAATGCTCTCCTGGGGCTTCACCGAGAAGATCCGCACCGGCCACTACACCGCAATGGGTGCCGCTTCCGGCATCGTCGCGGGCCTCGTCGCCATCACCCCGGCCGCCGATGTGGTCTCCCCGCTGTGGGCCATCGTCCTCGGCGCCATCGCCGGTGTGCTCACCTGCCTGGCCTGCGGTCTGAAGTTCAAGCTCGGCTATGACGATTCCCTCGACGTCGTCGGCGTCCACGGCGTTGGCGGCTTCACCGGCACCGTGCTCATCGGCTTCTTCGGCGAAGGCACCGGCCTGTTCGCAGGCGGCGACTGGAGGCAGCTGGTCGTCCAGCTCATCGTCGCTCTCGTGGCCATCGTCTGGTCCGCCGTCATCACCGGCATCATCGCCTTCGCTCTGGAGAAGACGATCGGCTGGCGCGTCACCGAAGCCCAGGAAGTCGGCGGCATCGATCTTGCCGACCAGGGCGAACGTGCTTACGATTTTGCTGGTACCGCCAGCTCCGTCCTCAAGGAGGTGAAGTGAGATGAAGCTCATTACCGCTATCATCCAGCCCCATAAACTCGACGATGTCAAGGAAGCCCTCGCAGCCGCGGGCGTGCACGGCCTGACCGTGTCCGAGGCAAACGGTTATGGCCGTCAGCGCGGCCACACCGAGGTCTACCGTGGCGCCGAATACACCGTGGATCTCATTCCGAAGATCCGCATCGAGGTGCTGTCCGACGACGCCGATGCCGAAACCCTGGTTGGCGTGATCGTCAAGTCCGCCGGCTCCGGCACCATCGGCGACGGTAAGGTCTGGGTGGCTCCGCTTGACTCGGTGACCCGCGTGCGCACCGGCGAAACCGGTTCCGCCGCCATCTGATCCGTCCGGCCTTGTGATCGGGCCGATTCGGACAAGATGAAATAAAGACCCCCGGGCTTGAAGTTCGGGTTATCAATTACGACACATCCCCGTACGTGCCTCGCGCCGTGCGGGGATTGTCATAAGTCGTCATAGGTTTCATAAGGAACGTGCGTTATGACTTCAGCAGTCGATGGTCTCAAACAACGGTTCATGGCCATGAGCCAGCCCAGCGCCGACGGCGTCTACCGCAATGGCGCGGCGAAACGCAAAGCCCGCACGGACTTGGCCATGGGCAATCTCACACAGTTGTGGAACGAAGCCTGCGAAGCGGTTTCCTTCGACGTGCCGGCAACCGGCATCGGTCTCGGCGCGGTCGGTTCGCTGGCACGTGGACAGGTGGGCCCCAGCTCCGACCTTGATCTGGCGGTCATCTACGAGCCGCACGCGCTGACCGACCAGCAGCTCAACGAGCTCGCCAACAAACTGTGGTATCCGATTTGGGATTCCGGCCTCGACCTCGACCAGTCGGTACGTACCGTCGCGCAATGCGAGGCCGTCACCGACCGCGACCTGCCCGCAGCTATGGGATGGTTGGACGTGGTGTCGATCGCGGGGGACACTGGACTTATCGAAAGCACAGCCGTATCCATATTGGAACGATGGCGCAAGGCCGCGCGCAAACGTCTGCCGGAACTGCTCGGCTCCGCCAAATCGCGCCTCGACGAATTCGGCCGCATGGCCTACATCAACCAGCCGGACATCAAGGAGGCACGCGGTGGCCTGCGCGACTCCGTATTGGTGTCCGCGCTCGCCGCATCCTGGCTTGCCGACCGTCCGCACGGCACGTATGACGACGCCGTCGAACGGTTGCTGGACGTGCGCGACTGCATCCATCTGGTCGCCGGCAAAGATACGAACATGCTGCTATCGCCCTGCCAAGCCAAAGTCGCGGCGATGCTCGGTCTGGCCGATCCGACGCTGCCAGACGGCGAACGTGAGACGAAGTCGATCGACGATCTGCAAACGTTGCTGGCACGCGTCGGCCGTCAGATCGCGTTCTCCCTTGATTCCACCGCGTCGCGCGCCGAGCATTCGCTGACGCACGACAAGCCGCGATTCGCCTTCTTCCAAGTGTTCCAGCCGCGCGGCGGCGGCAAACGTCAGGCACCGACCTTCGATGTGATCGCCCCCGGCGTGGCCAAGCATGAAGAGGAAATCGTGCTCGCTCCGGGCGCGGAACCGGCCGCCGACCCGAACCTCGTGCTGCGCGTGGCCGTCGCGGCCGCGGAATTCGGCCTGCCGATCGCCCCGGGAACGTTGCGGAATCTCAAAAAGTGCCCTATCGGCGACCGCAACTGGACGGACGAATCGCGTGAACTGTTCATACGATTGCTGGCTTCCGGCCCCGCGCTGCTCAACGTGTGGGAAGACATCGATTTCATCGACGTGCCCGGCAAGCTCATCCCCGAATGGTTGGGCGTGCGCAACCGGCCAAGCGTGTCCGCCGCGCACCGCTATACGATCGACCGGCACATGGTGGAGGTCGTCACGCGGCTCGGCCGTGAAACACCCAGCGGTGGGCGGTACGACGACCGGCATTACGAGGCGCTGCTGCTCGCCGGCATCCTGCATGACATCGGCAAACGACCGGGGGTGGCCAACCATGCGGCGGAAGGCGCTCGGCATGCGACCGTGGTCGTGGAACGCATGGGGTTCGACCGCGACATCGTCCGCTGGGTCACGCTGCTGGTACGCGAGCATCTGACATTGTCGGAGTTCGCCACAGGCCGCAATCCCAATGATCCCAACGTCGGCGATGATCTGGCCGGCCGGCTCGACCATAATCCCGTGCTGCTCGACATGCTGTTCGACCTGACCCGCGCCGACGGCTCCTCGTTGGGGGCCACGTCCGGCGAGACCATCTCCAAACAGTACGGGTGGAGCAAATGGCGTGAAACGTTGGTGCGCACCATGTACAACGCCACCCGATACCACATGTGAGCGCCGGTTTCTCGCATGCGCCAAGCCGATATGCCCCCGTATTTCTCGTCGTTTACGGAAAAGCGGGGTGCATATCACCTTCCGTTCACTTCGGCAAATCGAAATAAGGGAATCGGGGTACATGCTTTAGGATGTCCCCAAGTTGTCCACTCAGTTATCCCCACTCTGTGGATAAGTCGAAACGTTTTCCACATGGTTATCCCCAATATGTGGATAACTCGGCTTTTTTCGACTTTCTTATCCACACCAAAGCCATTCGCGCGTGTCGTTCGGTGGATGCGGAGATTCATCCATAATCTCAATGCAACACCGGTCGTGACGGCACGCACGTATTATGGTTTTCCTCGGTATTGAACACATTCGATTGACTGCTGCGGTTGGAGGGACATGGCGGAGAACGACTCTTGGAACAACGGTTCGGCGCAGAACCGCGGATTTTCGAACGCTGGAAACGGTGCGAACGGCATGAACGGCCGATCCGGCCAAGCCGTGCGCGACGCCCTGTTCGACCGCGTGCCGCCGCATGACGACGCCGCCGAAATGGCGGTGTTGGGCGGCATGCTGATGAGCAAGGACGCCATCGGCGAAGTATCGCAGATGATCGACGTGTCCGACTTCTACCAGCCACGCAACCAAACCGTGTACGAAGCGGTCATCAAACTGTTCTCGGCCTCCCAGCCGGTCGACGCCGTGCTGGTGGCCAACGAGCTGCTCGCCGAAGGCAATCTGGAAAAAGTGGGTGGCTCCGACTATCTGCACAGCCTGGTCGCATCGGTTCCGACCGCCGCAAACGCCACGTATTACGCCGACATCGTGCATCAGCGCGCCATCCTGCGTAATGTGATCGCGGCCGGCACCAAAATCGCACAGCTCGGCTACACCGCAGAAGGCTCGCAGGCCGAAGACGTCGTCAACCTGGCGCAGGCCGAAGTATATGAGATGTCCACCGGCAAAGTGCGGCAGGACTACGCGCCGATCGGCACCGTCATCGCCGATACGCTTGACCAGCTCGACCGTCTGCAAAGCGGCGAAGTGTCCCGAGGCGTGCCGACGGGCTTCCGCGACATCGACGACGTGACGCAGGGCCTGCAGCCCGGCCAGATGATCGTCGTGGCAGGCCGGCCGGCCATGGGCAAGTCCACACTCGGTGTGGATTTCGCCCGTTCCGCGGCACTGCATCACGGATTGACGACCATCATCTTCAGCTTGGAAATGAGCAAAAACGAGTTGGCGCAACGTATCATCTCCGCTGAATCCAACATTCCGCTCGCCGCCATGCGCCGCGCGGACGACATCACGCCGGAACGTTGGGCCATCCTGAACGAGTTGCAAGGCAAGCTGCAGAACGCGCCCCTGTTCATCGACGACAGCCCGAACATGAGCCTGATGGAAATCCGCGCGAAATGCCGCCGACTGAAGCAGACGAACGATTTGAAACTCGTCGTCATCGACTACCTGCAGCTCATGACCTCCGGCAAGGCCGTGGAAAGCCGCCAGCAGGAAGTGTCCGACTTCTCCCGTGCGCTGAAGCTGCTCGCCAAGGAGCTGGAAGTGCCGGTGGTGGCACTGAGCCAGCTGAACCGTGGCCCCGAAATGCGTCAGGACAAGAAGCCGCAGCTGTCCGACCTGCGTGAATCCGGCTCTATCGAACAGGACGCCGACGTGGTGTTCCTCGTGCACCGTCCGGACGCCTACGACAAGGAGGACCGCCCGGGCGAGGCCGACATCATCATGGCGAAGCATCGTAACGGTCCGACCGACACGTTCAATCTTGCGTTCCTTGGCGCGTATTCGAAGTTCAAGGACATGCCCCAGGATTACCAGTCCCAGCAGGAGGCGGTGTGATATGGCTTGGAATTCCTTCGCGACCCCGTTGATCGGCAAGGCCGTGCGCGCGGCCTCCCGTTTGGCGCACGGCGGTGGCAGCGCGTTCCCCGGCAAAATCGTGGAACGCATCGACCCGCAATTCCTGTCGCGCACATTGGCGCAACTGCCGCTCGGCGTGGTGCTCGTCTCCGGCACGAACGGCAAAACCACCACCACACGCATGGTGGCCAGCATGCTGCAATCGCTCGGATTGAAGGTGTTCACCAACCCGACCGGCTCGAACTTCACCCGTGGCGTGGTTTCGTCGCTGCTTGCGGAAGTCTCGCTTTCCGGCAAACTCGACGCCGACATCGCGGTGCTGGAACTCGACGAGGCGTACGCCGTGCATTTCGTCAAGCAGGTGCCGCCCGACTACTGCCTGCTGCTCAACGTGATGCGCGACCAGCTTGACCGTTTCGGCGAGATCGACAACACCGCGCGACTGCTGTCCAAAGCTGCGGAAGCCACCACCGGTACCGTCGTGCTCAATCGTGAGGACCCGCGCATCGCCCGTCTTGCTGACGTGGCGCATACGGAAGACGGCGTGGAAGTACGCTACTTCGGCCTTGACGAATCGTTGCGCGGCTTCTTCCCGTCGGATGACGACATGAGCACCACTGTTGACGCGGAAGCGCACGACAGTGCGGAACATGGCGGAAATATTGGCGATTCGGGCAATGCCGGCGATACTGTCGATGCCGTTGCGGCCGCCGCGCCGGCCACATCGCAACCGCAGGACGGTCCCGACGCGCTGCCCGCCGACGTGACGTTGCGCGCCGTGGGCGACCACCGCGCCACCTTCGCGATCGACGGCGAAACGTATGAGACGGCCGTGAAACTGGAAGGCGTATACAACCTGTACAACGCGGCCGCCGCGCTCGCCGTGGTGCGCGCCGTCGCAGCGGACGCGCAGGCGATGTTCCTGCCGTTCGAAGACGCGCTCGCCGACAGTGTCGACGCGGACGGTGCCGATACCGGTACCGAAACGGACGGCAACGGCTCGCATGACGCCATCGACCAGGCCGCTGCGGACGAGATTCTGCGCGCGGCAGGCGTCTCACCCCGTATGATCGCCTTCGCGCACGCCACCACGCAGGCCATGATCGACACCGCCGGCGAGGTCACACCGGCATTCGGCCGAGGCGAGGTCATCACCGTGAACGGCACCCCCGTGGAACTGCTGCTCGTCAAAAACCCCATGGGCTTCCGCCTGTCGCTGGCCTCGTTCAAGCCCGAAGGCTGCGACACCATGATCTGCATCAACGACGAATACGCCGACGGCCGCGACATGAGCTGGCTGTGGGACGTGGACTTCACCTCGCTGCGCGGCACCGGCGTCAAAGCCGTGTCCGGCGTACGCGCGTGGGACATGGCCCTGCGCCTCGAATACGATCAGGTGCCGGTCGAATCGGTCAGCACCGACCTGGAGGAATCGGTCGTGAACTTCGTGAACGCGAATTCTGGCACCCCCAAACACATCTACTGCACGTACACGGCCATGCTGAAAACGCGTGCCGCGCTCGCCAAAATCGCCGACGTGGCCGACGCCGGCGTGGGCAAGTGAGCGCCGCGCGAAACGAAACCGCGCAATCGCAAAGCAAAACAGCGGAAGGAAGACGAGGAGACGATATGAGCCAGGTCATCGACATCGTGTCGCTGTATCCGAAGGATATGAACATCTACGGCGATTCCGGCAACGTGCTCGCCATCCAGCGCCGGCTCGCGCTGTACGGCTACGAGCCGCGCGTACACGCCTACAACCAGGGCTGCGACTGGCCCGAGCACGTGGACATGATTCTGGGTGGCGGCGGCCAGGACACCGGCCAGAAGAAGATCATCGACGACTTCTTCCAACGCGCCGACCTGCTGCGTTCGCTCGCGGCGGACGGCGTGCCGATGCTGATGATCTGCGGCCTGTACCAGCTGTTCGGCGAGTATTTCGAAACGGTCGACGGCTCCCGACTCGACGGCATCGGCGTGATCGGCGCGTACACGGTCGGCCAGGAAACACGCATGATCGGCAATCTTACGGAAACCTCCGCCGATTTCGGCAAGATCATCGGCTACGAAAACCATTCCGGACAGACGTTCCTGCGTGACGGCGTGCAGCCGCTCGGCACCGTCGAACAGGACGGCACCGGCAACAACGGCGAGGACCATACGGAAGGCGCGCGCGTCCACAACGTGATCGGCACGTACATGCACGGCTCGCTGCTGCCGAAGAATCCCGCGATCGCCGATTTCCTGATCCGCACCGCCGTCGAACGCCGTTACGGCACGTTCGATCCGGCCGCCGCCGGACAGACGGATGCGCAACGGGCCGCCCTGCATCGCATCGACGAAATCGCCGACCGTGCTCGTCGCGTGGCCATGTCCCGTCCGCGCTGACGGCTGCCATGCCGGTTCGCCGGCAATCGCACCGCCTGCGCTGAACGCCGGATATCCGCCACTTTTTATGCGATTGACCGGTTTCGCTCGGCGCAGATGTGAAGAAAATGCGATAGAGTGGTACCACCATCACCTAAAGGAGGACATCATGGCTGATTTTAATTTTGGTGACGGCCTGCGCAAGGTCTTTCTCGCCGGCGTCGGTGCCTTGGCGACCACTGTTGAGAAGAGCCAGGAAATCGTTGACGATCTCGTCAAGAAGGGCGAGCTGACCGTCGAGCAGGGCAAGGCCCTCAACGCCGAACTCAAGCACAAGGTCGAAGAGGCTAAGGAAGCCCCTGAGGCCAAGGATGCAGCCCCGGCCGAAACCGAAGACAAGGCCGAGTAGCTCCAGTCTTTCGTATCGCCGTCTGCCGCGCATGTGAGCGCCCGGACGGCGATTTGCTATGCCCGCGCGACGCCGGCGAAACGTTCGTCTGGCATCGCGGGCTTTCCAGCCGATTTCCCAACCGTTTGCGAGCAGTGACATGTCTTTGAAACACCCATCCGACAAGCCGGACGCGGCACGCCCCGAAAGCGTGGAGCCCGTCACGCTGTCCGACAGGGTCAACGCGGTCATCAACCCCACGGCCGACCCTTCGCCGGACGCCGCCTCCCAAGCAAACGGACTGACGGATGAGCTTGCCCACGAATCCGCGGACGATGCCGGCGAAACGGACGATACCGGCAAAGCGGCCGGTGCCAACGCACAATCGTCCGAAACCATCGGCATCTTCGGAGCGCGCAAAGACACGTTCTCCGCGCGCTACCATCTGACCCGCCGCGGCAAACTCCGGCGTCTTGCGCAAATCGCGCAGATCGCCAACAAATTCGACGTGGTTCACGGACTCACGCCCGTCAAAATGCGTCTCATGCTCGAAGCGCTCGGCCCCACGTTCGTCAAGGTCGGACAGATCCTGTCCATGCGCTCCGAAATCCTGCCGCAATCGTTCTGCGACGAACTGTCCAAACTGCGCGCCGACGCCGACCCCATGCCATACAGCACGGTGCTGCAGGTGCTTGAGGACGAATACGGCCGGCCCGTGGACGAGATCTTCGACCATATCGACCCCACCCCGCTCGGCTCGGCCAGCCTTGCGCAGGTGCATCGTGCGAAACTGCTCACCGGCGAGGACGTGGCCATCAAAGTGCAACGTCCGGGCGTGCGCGAAACCATGGCGCAGGACGTGTCCATCATGCGCACCATCGCGGGAATCGCCACCAAAACCATGCGCAGCGCGCAGGTGGTGGACCTGTCCGGCGTGGTCGAGGAACTGTGGGACACCTTCGAATCGGAAACCGACTTCCTCATCGAAACGCGCAATCTGGCGGAATTCAAACGATTCTGCGAACGCTACAAATACATGGACTGCCCGAAGCCGTACCCGGAACTATGCACCGAACACGTGGTGGTCATGGACTACGTGGAAGGCATCTCCGTCTCCCACCCGGACGAGCTGCTTGCAGCCGGCTACGACCTGAAGGAAATCGGCACCAAACTCGTGGACAACTACGCCACGCAGGTACTCGACGAAGGCTTCTTCCACGCGGACCCGCACCCCGGCAACATCATGGTGCGCGGTGGGCAGATCGTGCTGCTCGACCTGGGCATGACTGGCCGGCTCAACGCCAAAACCCGTTCCGTGCTGAAGGACATGATCTTCGCCGTGGCCGAGCAGGATTCCCCCAAGCTTGCCGACGGTCTGCTGCGTTTCGCCGGTGCCGAGGCCGATCCGGAGGATTATCCGGCATTGCTGGCCGATCTGGACGTGATCGTCAAGGAATTCGGCACAGTGGACCTGGCCGAACTGGACATCGCCGCCATGCTGACGGCCCTGACGCAGATGGCGCAACGCCACGGCATCGAAGTGCCGAGCACCGTCACCACGGTCGGCCGTGCGCTGGTCACGTTGGAGGGATTGCTTGACGAATTCATTCCCGACGTGAACATGATCCAGATCATCTCCGACCACATCGCGTCGAGCACGTCGAAGAAGGATTTCGCCAAGGACGAGACGAAATCGCTGGCTCTCGAAAGCCATCAGGCGCTGCACAGTCTGCTTGCCGCCGCCAACGAGCTGAAAGTGGCGTCCCGCATGCTCACGCGCGGCCAGCTGCGCGTCAATATGGAGATGGTCGGTTCGCAGGAGCCGATCCACCTGCTCGCCAACATGGTGAACAGGCTTACGATGGCGCTTATCGTGGTCGGCCTGTTCATCGGCTCGTCGATTGTGTATTACGCGGGCATCAAGCCGGTGATTTTCGGCATTCCGATTGTCGGTTTCCTCGGCTACGTGATCGCGTTCATCCTGTCCGTCTGGATTGTGTTCGACATCTACTTCAAAGGACGCGATTCGAAGAAGCGGTAGCCGGGCGTCTTGCGTTGCGGGTGGCTTGTGTTGCGGCGCGCTCGCATTCGTGTTGGTGATTGCGTTCATATCTGCGTTTGCGATTGCATTTGCGTTCCCGGATTATTCGATGGGACACGGCTTTTTGCTGAATAATCAGACAAGTTGTCAATGATTTCACTCCCCCTAATATGGACCCATTGACGGGGTACTGTTTTGGTGGCATAATGCTCAATGTCGACGATGACATCACCACCCGGTTCCCATGGAGGAGAGGACATGCAGGCCGGGAAATCCCAGCGAAGCGTGCTCGCGCTCGTGATCACCTGTGCCCTGATTCTTGGATTTGGTATCCCCCTTATTCCCCTTGTCGGAGTGGATTCCGCCGAAGGGACGGAGGTCTCCGCCGCTTCCGACGTTGCCACCGTCTCCGCCGAAAACAGCCTGCAGAACGGCAGTTTCGAACAGCCGGACGTGTACCAGTACCGTGAAACCAGCGATGTTCCGTATTGGAAATCCACCACGACTTCAGGCAACATCGAAATCGGCAGTGTCTTCAAAAAACGGCAACGGAGACAATGACTCCCTGCACATGCGCACCGGCGAGAAAGTGGCCGCGGCCGAAGGCAGCCAATTCGGCAAGCCGGCCACGTCGAACGGCAACTATTCGATCTACCAGCGGCTCGCCACCACACAAGGCGCGAAATACCGATGGTCCCTGAAGCACAGGGCGCGTCCGTCCGGTTCGAAGAGCGGTTTCGATACACTCGCGGTCATCACCGCGGACACGCATGGCGCCGAACCGCCATCGTTCTCATGGGGTAGCGGCACCGACCTGTTCCACAACATGTTCGAGTGGATGTTCGGCAACGGTTGGGACAGCCCCGGCTGGACCTTCCCCGACAGCGGCGAAGGCACGTTCAAGCTCTGCTCCGCCACCTTGGGCAACGGAACGGTCAACGGCTACCAGAGCCACTGGTACCGCGCCGGCAATGACTGCTCCGACACCGAGCATTTCCCCATCACCTGGACGATCACATTCGTCAGCAGCGTCTTCAACCAGTACACGCGCAACGGATGGAACGAATACGAAGGAGAATTCGCGGCGGACGGCGACGACACCGTATTCGCGCTGGCGCCTACAACACGCTCAACGGCAACCTCGCATACGGCAATCTCGTGGACGACGTGTCCGTTGCCGCGGAAGGCGGCGACGGCGGCAACCTCGTGACCAACGGCGGTTTCGAATCGCCATCGCTTACCAAGGACGGCGAAACGGGCTCCGCCAACGCTCCAGCCAACGCCGCAACGCAGCGGCCCGCACCCCGCATCACGCCGCCGATTGGCCGCATAGCCTCACCGTCTCAGTCCGCTAATAAAAGGCGATTAGCCAGTCTTACCGACTCGGCAATCGCCCTTCCATATTTTGTCCCGCGAAAGCCTTTCGAGGCCGACGTGGGTGCCGTTAGGGCGTGGGAATCGCCATATGCAACGACGAAACTGAATAATCGGTGAAATCGTGAGCGAAAACCGGCAAACTGGGCTACGCTCGTAACAAGTGGCTCATTGCGCGCACAAATGCGGTGAGCAGGGTCAATCGCAAGGGAGGATGCCCATGTCAAAGTCGTTTCTCAAGAAAGCGCTGCTCGGCGGTGCGGTGGCAGCGGGAGCCGCGGTGTGGGCGATCGCCCCGCGTTCCTTCTCCGACAAGCGCCGTCATTATGTGCCGGCCGTTCCGGACGTGTGGTACGCGCACCGCGGTCTGCATGACGCCGGTTCCGGCCTGACCGCGCAATACGCCAACGAAAGCGGCGAATACGTGGCGCTCGCCCGCCGCATGGCCATGAAAGCCGGGTACGGCAGCCCTGATACACCCGGCGTAATTGCCCCTGAAAACTCGCTTGCCGCGTTCGCAGCCGCCTGCGAGGCCGGGTACGGCATCGAGCTGGACCTGCAGATGACGGCCGACGGCGAAGTCGTGGTCGTGCATGATGGCGATCTGATGCGCGTTGCCGGTGATCCGCGCCGTATCGCCGATCTCACGTATGACGAGCTGACTCGTATTCCGCTGTTCCCGACCGATGCACCGGGTGCCTGCAAAGCCGCGCCGCTGCCGTTGGCATTGGAGGAACCGCCGCTGGTCACCACGCCTGACAACGCGCCGGAAGGCTACTACCAGCATGTGCCGCTGTTCTCCGACGTGCTCAAAGTGGTCGCCGGCCGCGTGCCGCTGATCGTGGAATATAAGTTCGACGATAATTCGAAGTGGGATCCGCGCGACGTGGAGCTTATGGAGAAGGGCGACGCGTTGCTGCAGGCATACTCCGGCAAGTATGTGATCGAATCGTTCAATCCGGCGGCCGTGAACTGGTACAAGGAGAACCGTCCGGAAGTGTGCCGCGGCCAGCTGTCTTGGTGGCCGTACGGCGAGGACAAGCCCACCGATCCGGTGGCGCTCGGCAAGGAATACGCGGCCGGCGCGCTGGTATTCGACTGGATTTCCCGTCCTGATTTCGTTGCCTACGATTGGAAGGGCGGCAACAGCCCGCAGGTGAAGCTGGCCCGGTTCATGGGTGCGGTGCCGGTGTCGTGGACCGTGCGCAGCCGCGACGAATACGCGCAGTGCTGCGACCAGTTCGACCGCCACATCTTCGAAGCGTTCGTGCCCGACGAGCAGTAGCCGACTGATAGTTGCCCGGCGAGCGACAGCAGCCGGGCGCTAGTCGACGGACTATGATCGACAGGCGACAGCCGGTTTTATATGGTTTCGGCCTGCCATCGCATGATTGGTGCGGTAGCAGGCCGAATTTTTATTCGATTGATTTATTCCGATTGGCAGCTCAGTCGATCACGCCGTACAGACGGTCGCCGGCGTCGCCCAAGCCCGGCACGATGTAGCACTTGTCGTTGAGCTTCTCATCGACGGCGCACAGCACCAGCTTGAACTTGATGGACGGGTCGAGGTTTTCCTCAACGAACTTCAGACCTTCCGGAGCGCCCAGAATGCACACTGCGGTGATGTCCTTCGCACCGCGCTCGGCCAGATAGTGGGTGGCCGCAACGAGCGTGCCGCCGGTGGCGAGCATCGGGTCGATCAGGAAGCACTGACGGCCGGTGAGATCCTCCGGCAGACGGTTCGCGTACGTGATCTGCTGGGTCGGGTTCTCCTCGTCGCGCTTCATGCCGAGGAAGCCGACTTCAGCGGACGGAATCATCTTGGTCATGCCGTCCAGCATGCCCAGACCCGCGCGCAGCACCGGCACGATAATCGGAGCCGGGGCGGCGATGTGCTTGCCGATCATCGGAGCCACCGGGGTTTCGATAGGCTTGTCCACGACTTCGATGTCGCGGGTGGCTTCGTAGGCCTCGAGCATCACGAGTTCGGAAACGAGCTCGCGGAACGTGGAGGACGGAGTGTTCTTGTCACGAAGAACGGTGAGCTTGTGGTCCACCAGCGGGTGGTTCAAAACATGAATATCCATGGTTTCTAAGCGTAGTCCATGTATCGGCTGTTCGGCAACGCGCCGGTAGGTCGGGCAGATGAAACCCAGATGAGCGCCGATCGGATGGCAATCGAAAATCGCAAGAAAGCCAGAGAAAAATCAGGAAAACATCAAAAGAGGAGAAAAGCGCCGAACCACGAAAGCGCCTGTCGGCGCAAAGGCCGCTCGCAGCGGCAAAAAATGGAGCCCGGGGCTATGCATGGCCCGGCGCGAATTCCTATTGTACAGTCGCGCTTGACGCTTCGCAGCGCCGTGTCGCGTGGGGGTATGAAACGGGGGAAAATTACGGAAAGCGGCGGTGGAAAGCAGTAGTGGAAAACGACAGTGGAACGGCCTATTCCAATCGTCCGCGCCGCCACAGATTCGCCCCGTGGCGGAAATCCTTGGCCGTGGCGAACAGGTTGCCGGCTGTGTGCATCAGTTTCGCCGCCTTCGCGCGCGCCCGCTTCTCAACGGCCGACGGGCGGCTGCCGGCCGCAGCAGACGTAGCGGAACCGTCGGAAACATCAGATGATCCGGCCTCGCTGGAACCGCCCAGCGAAGCCAGTTTGCGCGCTTCGATACGCAATCCCAACGCAACCACGTCGGTGAAGGCGGCGGCCCGCTCAAGCGCCACGGCGAAATCGCCTGTAAACGCGCCGGCCAAAATCGAATCGGCGGTACGTGCGATGTCGTCTTCCGTCGGTGCCTGGTCCACGCCGGCAATCGCGGAAGCGGTGGTGGCGACGGGCTCGCCGACGCGCCACAGTCGCGCGATCGATTCGCGGTTCTTCCGCATCCACGTACGCAGCAGATACAGTCGCCACAGAATGCCCGGCAGCGAGTCGGGGTCGGCATGGCTCCACAATTCGGCGATCACGTCCACGCCTTCGCGGTCCACCAGCGTCAGCACACGTTCCACCAGTTCGGCGTCCTGCGTGTGGTGCACACGGTCAAGCAGCGCCGCGGCCGACGCATGGCACATTTCGTTGATTTCCGCCGGATCGGCGCCGCCGGCGATATTGTCGGCCATCATCTGGTCGAGCTGGCCGGGGCGTGCCGGACGCGGCGAACCGGTGTTCGTGAAACCGGCGGAACGGCTGGGAACGACTGAACCGGAACCGTAGTGCATGTTAGTAGACAATGGGGGAGACCTTCTGAATGTCGATGATGCTGGGGCCTTGCGGTGTGTCGATGATGAACAGCGACATGGCGGTGCCGGTAGGCATGTATGGCGATTTTGCGATGAGCTGCTTGGCAAGCTGCTTACGCGCGCACAGGCCGCGCAAATGGTCGTACATGCCGCCGATGACCGGCCGGTGCATGCAGATGGCCGTGGTTTCGCGGCTGTTGAGCGTCTGCGTGATCTGCTCGCGGAACGCCAGCCATGAGACCGCCGGATGCTCGGCGAACGCGTCCTCCGTCAACGCGTTGATGTGTTCCATCGGCCGTTCGGTCTGCCAGCTCAGCACCTGCAACGTCTCCTGGCAGCGCAGCCACGGCGAGGTGGCCAGTCGCGTCGGGTTGAAACAGGCGAGCTCGCGGTTGAGGGCAAACGCCATCGCCGCGCCTTTCGGCGTGATCGGACGGTTCGCGTCGGTGCCCTTCCACGACTTGCGCGATTCAGCCTTCGCATGGCGTACGATCAGCAGATTCTGCGCGGTCGCGGCACCCTCCTGCACGCGGTCCACGAACACTGCCAACGTGTCCTTATCGGTCGAATGAGACAGTATTTTGCGCGCCTCACGCACGGAAACCCAGACGATATCGTTGATCTCGCCCACGTCCGCGCGGTGCACCGGGCCGAACGCGTCCAGCAGATGTTCGGCATCGTCGGCGGAAATCGGCTGCGCCATCCAATACAACGTGTGCTTGGTGTCGGCCGTGCAATCGTGCGAATGCCGGGTCTTCTTGCCCTCTTCGGACAACGGGTATTCGACTTCGCACAGATACGGTCCGAGTTTGACCGGCGACCCCGTCTCTTCGCCGATTTCACGCACCGCCGCATGCCGATGCGTCTCGTTCTGCTCGAGCTTGCCTTTCGGCCAGCTCCAATCGTCATACTTCGGACGGTGCACGATACATACTTCAATGCTGTCGAGCTGTTCCTGCGCAGATTTGCTACTGGCGATCGCAGGATCGTTCGCGATATCGCTGCCCGCCTTCCATCGCCATACGATGCCGCCGGCGGCTTCCACGATGCGTCTCATCTTTTCGCTCATATTGTCCTATTCTAGGCTGGGCCGGGCTGGCGGCGGCGCGTGACGTCCGAACATACAGAAAATGGCCGGGCCCGCAAAGTGCGGAACCGGCCATTCGCCTCGATCGATCAGTGCCTTACCGGTCGACGCGTGTGTTTCTTGATGAGGTATTCCTGGCTGTCGACCAGCGGTCGGCCTTCCTCATCCTTGCAATGGCGCACATAGGTGCCATCGGCCTGCATATGCCAAGACGCGGTGGAATCGGCCATCTGCAGATCGACGTACTTGATGAGCTCGTCGATCTGCTCCGGAGCCACGATGCGGACCAGCGCTTCGACTCGACGGTCGAGGTTGCGGTGCATCAGATCGGCGGAACCAATCCACACTTCCGGACCGGCCGCAGGGCCTTCGCCGATCTGCGGGCCATCGGAGTTGGCGAACGCGTAAATACGGCTGTGCTCAAGGAAACGGCCCAGGATCGAACGCACGCGGATGTTCTCGGAAAGTCCCGGAACGCCCGGCTTGAGCGCGCAGATGCCACGTTCCACGATGTCGATCTTCACGCCGGCCTGGCTTGCACGGTACAGCGCGTCGATGGTCTTCTCGTCGACGATGGAATTGACCTTGATCTTGATCCACGCTTCCTTGCCGGCGCGTGCGGCGTCCTCCTCGCGGCGGATGCGCTGAATCAAGCCGGAACGCACGGTGCGCGGCGCCACCAGCAGACGGTGGAAGCTCGACTTCGGCGCGTAGCCGGACAGCTGGTTGAACAGGCGGGTCATATCCTGACCGACCACCGGATCGCAGGTCAGCAAGCCCAGGTCGGTGTAGATACGTGCGGTCTTCGGATTGTAATTACCGGTGCCCACGTGGCAGTAACGACGCAGGCCGTCGGCTTCCTGACGCACCACAAGGCTCAGCTTGCAGTGGGTCTTCAGGCCGACGATGCCGTACACCACGTGCACGCCCGCGCGTTCCAGCTTGCGTGCCCACGCGATGTTGGCGTCCTCGTCGAAACGCGCCTTGATCTCGACCAGCGCCAGCACCTGCTTGCCCGCGTGCGCGGCGTCGATCAGCGCGTCGATGATCGGCGAATTGCTGGATGTACGGTACAGCGTCTGCTTGATGGCCAGCACCTTCGGATCGGCCGCGGCCTGCGCCAGGAACGCCTGCACGGACGTCGAGAAGGAATCGTACGGGTGGTGCAGCAGGATGTCGCGCTCGCGGATGGCGGCGAAAATGTCCTGCGCACGGGACGATTCGACTTCGGCGATCTGACGATTGGTGGTCGGAATGAACGGACGGTACTTGAGATCCGGACGGTCGATGCCGCCGAGCTCGAACAGCACGGTCGCGTCAAGCGGCGCCGGCAGGCGGTAGACCTCGTCGGCGCTCACGCGCAGCTGGTCGGCGAGCAGCTGGGACAGGAACGGGCTGGTCTCGTCGGAGATCTCCAAACGGATCGGCGGTCCGAAACGACGGCGCAGCAGCTCCTTCTCCATGGCGTTGAGC
>OHAP01000259.1_pt1 | contig 40428 bp, 30 predicted proteins | sample 1577171 | NCBI WGS metagenome assembly OHAP01 (sample SAMEA3541489, study PRJEB24748) | human gut metagenome | biome: human gut; feature: human-associated habitat; material: faeces | place: China | collected 2012 | reverse complement strand
GAATAAGGACGTCCGACAGCAATGGAAGGCATGACGCCTTCGTCCTCAGCGTCGTATTTCAAAAAACAATAAATCTTATATTTCGACCATTCGGAAAGAATGTCCGCCACCGTAAAGTTATCCGTCACCTTGATCTTGCCGATATGGATATCAAACCGTTTTGTATCGGAATGTATCTTGAAACCGGTATCTTTCAAGATGTTGTATTTCCCATCAAGCACATCATTCACGGTTGTCCCCTTTGCCGGAGTTTCGAAATGGGGCGCCTGTTTCAATTTAAGTTTGTAGGCCATATTCTCACATTGTATTTCCAATGTACTGTCCGAGTTGTAGCCGGTAATGTAACCGTCAAACATATTTTTCAATACACCGTTATACCCCAGCTTGATATTGATGCGTTGCCCAACTTTAAAAGTCGTCTCATCAACCAGGTGTTGTGTGCTGCGCTTTTCGATAATCACACCATCCTGCATGACCTCTGTCGTTATCCGGGACACGTCTTTCCCTTCCAGTGTCATATTGCCTATAATCGTCGAACGGCATACGGTACCTTTCGGGAACGTGACTTTGGCTCCACCGGATGTGTTTCAATAAACTGCAGTGCTAACGCTCCGTTCGCCACATCTCCGGCGACCTCCATTCCGTATTTTTCCCACGGAATCAGTGAAATCAGTCCCTTTCTTGCCAGCTTATCATCGTCAATCACCAATACCTGATACATTTGTTCCACCCCATTTTATCTTTTTCTCTTTTCCCTCTCGTAGTTCTTTTTTTATGCCGGAAGCACCGGAAAATGCAGGGTAACCTCCGTTCCTTTTCCCAGTTCACTCTCTATTTTGATCTCTGCTTCTTCTCCATAGAATGATTTCAGTGTCATCTGCACATAACGCAGACCGATCCCCTTTCGTTCGTCTTTTGCATTCTGCTCCATCTTCTCCGATATTTCAAAGCCCTTTCCATCGTCCCGGATTCGAATGGTAATTATCCCATCCTGTTCCGACGCTTCTACCCACAGGGTTCCAAATTCGTCCATATTATGGCAGACCGCATTTTCTGCAATCGGCTGCAGCAGAAAGCGGGCACACCGCGTATTCAGATACTCTCCCTCCGCAATATCAAATTCACTGGAAAAATCATGCGTCATCCGCTGTAGTTCCAGATAATACTGCAGGTATTTCAATTCGGTACGCAGTGTCGTGTTCTGCTCCGCCTTCCCAAGGGAATAACTCAAAATAAAGCCGAGATGCTTCACGTAATCATCGATCTCTTTCTGATGATTTGTCAGCGCCATCCAATGAATAGAATTCAGCGCATTCATCAGAAAATGCGGATTGATCTGATACATCAGCTTTTCCAGCTCCAGATCCGCTTTTTCTTTTTCCTTCCGCTGCTCACTCTCAATCAGCTCCTGAATCTGCGCTTTCATCTGATTGAACGTTGCAAAAAGCTGATTGTATTCCGCAAGCTGAACCGGTGTCTCTGCCTCAGAAAAATCTCCTTTTCCAAAATGGCGCATTTCTTTTTCCAGTACTTTGATCGGATGCGATACCAGCCAGATCTGTGAAATTGCGACTACAGCAAGAATGGCCAGTGAAATAAAAATCACGCTTCCTGTCAGCAGGGTCCATTGATAAATTTCGCTCTGGTATTCATAAGTTGGAAGCAGCAAAACCGTATAAAATCCATAGATATTCTTTTTGGCAACTCCCTCATATCCGTTCTGCTCTATTCTGCCATCCTCATCCAGTTCAAGGATATCTCCTTTTGCAAATACTTTCTCGCTGGAATACTCTACTTTCTTTTCCGGATTCAGCTGCAGCAGCACATATGGTATTTTTTCTAATTCGGAACGTTTCTGCAGCATCAGTGCTTCATCTGATTTTGCTTCTAAATAAATCCAGGCATCTGTGCCATCTGAAAATGATGTTCTGCGTCCCATTGAAACAACATTATCATTTCTCACACTGTTGTAGCTTTGATGAATGGAATGATATGTAACTTCTCCCGTATCAACCAGCTTCGACAGTGTTTCCGGCTGGAATGTCTCCTTCTTTGTGCTGTACGTGGAAAACAGAATCTCCGGTGTCATTTCCCGGCTCTCCCCCTGAATCAGATAAGCGCCCAGCATAACATCTTCCATCTCCCAGGTTGCGACATTCAGGGTCTGATAAAAGTCCTGATACTCCAGAATTTTATCATACTGCTCTTCTGCCGTTCGATAAGCATCATATTTTTCCCCGACCAGTCCATTCGATGCCATCGTCTGTGACAGACGCAGCAGCACATTGTACTCTGACTCAAAGCCCTGATTCACTTCCTCCAGTGTTGCTTTCAGCGATGTTTCCATTTTAGATTCCCGCATGGCTTTCATGGAAATCCGCGTGACAAAAATAATCAGCAGAAGACAGAGCAGACTGCTGCATGCAAATACCATTAAAACAATTTTCTTCAGGGAATATTCTTTTCTCTTTTTTGGCTTCCCCATTTTTTCTCCATCCCCCATCTGCACATTCGTTTTTAAACATTTTCTGCAAAATGAAACCTCATTAACACCATTTTAACAACCAATTGCTGTTCCGTCCAGTCACAAGTTGCTCTGATTTTCTCTTTTTTATGGTCTGTGTTTTTCAGAAATCATGTTTTACACTTTACAAACTTGTCTTCCTAAAGTATACTTGAAGCAGTTGATTTTTCATTATTTCAAGGAGGTTTTTCCATGGAACAGCAGACCTACACCATTCGTGAAATGTCCGAGCGTTTTGGACTTCCGGCCTCTACGCTTCGTTATTATGAGGAGATCGGGCTTTTGACAGATGTCATTCATACCGAAAGCAAGAAACGAATTTACACCCAGCAGCACATTAACTGCATGACCGCAATTCTCTGCTTCAAACGCACCGGGCTTCCGATTGCGGGGATTCAGGAGTTTTTCCGGCTTGAGAACGATATCCCGGGAAATATTGACCAGATGGTTGCCATTCTCGAGGAACATGAGCAGAATACACGCGAGAAAATCGAGCGCATGGAATCTGATCTCGAGCATATTCAGCAGAAAGTGCGGTATTACAGCGCGGTTCGCGATGCGATTAAAAATGGGGATGAAATGCCGTCGTGGGATTCCTGCGGCTGTGAGGAGAAGGCGCAGTAGATATCTCTCCAGGCTTTTCCGCCGCAGACACACACAAGTTTCAAAAGAGCAGGTAAGAAAAGGGACCAACATCCACTTTTCTTACCTGCTCTTCTTATTTTTTCTATCACCTTTTCCCTTCATACCCGGAATTTTTTCTGCATTTCCCGCATAAAATCTTTTCCGCGGAAAAAAAACAGCCCGATCAGATACAGCACACTAAGGCCCACGCAGATCACGGACGGCCAGGTAATGCGGACAGTTCCCGTCAGCCACAAAATCGCCGGAACGATTCCTGCTGCTCCGGACTGCATCAGATAAAAAAGATATTCACTGACCTCCATTTTGTACGCTCTTGCCAGAATCTGCATCGTCGCGCCATTCATAAGAACGGCGAGCGGAATTGCGAAATCGACAGACCAGCCGATCCAGCCCGTCGCATAATCCCACAGAATCGCACCGATCATAATAAAGATCAATTGCCACATACTGTTTTTGAGTGGATTTTTCCGTTTCTGATATCCCACCCGGATCAGAAGCCAGGCGCAGAACACACCCGCTGTCGCATAACCTGCCCACCACATCTGCGGCGTTGCAAGGAAATTCATCATCCAGCAGAGTACGACAGCCGCGATGCAGGTGAAAGAAAAAATTTTCAATCCCAGTTTGGCCGTCCCGTGCGGCTGTTCTTTCTGTCCCGGAAAATCATTTTCCTCCTGTTCACAGGCGATGCCCTCTTTCTGCAGCAGATGCATCAGGTTCCGTTCAATATTGGAATCAGCGATTTTAGATGTGATTCCAAGCACCATGCTGTCACCGTAGGAACAGGAACACATCTGTACTTTGTCGGTGCTGGTGAAAAATCCGAACCGCTCAATATATGTTTCATACTCCGGCGGCATCTGAATCCGGCCGATATTGGAATAGACGGTCGTAATGCTTCGTCCGCCGAGCGTCGTGCCCGCCATCAGCGCCAGATTTTTGATTTCCAGCGGCACGGCGCGCAGCACCGGATTCCGCTCAATCCGCACCAGATCGTTCATACGTGTGGAAATCTCCTGCTTCAGCGCCTCTTTCTGCATCGCGGCTCCCGTGATCTGCAGGGCATCCTCAAACGATGCCTCCGGCCCAAGATCACAGGCAATCTCGATCCAGCTCCAGAAATTCGTCATCGATGCGGATGGGAAAAAGTTGCGGAGATTGGCTGGAACCATCAGAGAAACCGGCTTTTTCAGCCTGCTTTTCGGGATTTCTTCATATACCGCATATACCAGCGCCGCCGCAAGGTACGCCGTCACCGACACGCCATGTGCTTTTGCGCACTTATGAACTGCTTCCGCGGAAAGCAGAATCTCAGTAATTTCCATCTCCTCCTGCTCCAGATACTCGCCTTTGATCTGGTATGCCGGGCGGCTTTTTTCTTTTTCATTTTTCTTTCCGGTGTAATACTGGGAAAAGCTGTCCTCCTCGAAATCCGTTTCCGTCAGCATATCTTCTCTGACCTTGGAAAATGTTTCCTCTGGATGGCGCAGGATCAGGTAATTACTTACCAGTTCTTTCAAAAACAGCATCGCACCGGTGCCGTCTGTCAGGGCATGGAATACTTCGAAATTGATTCGGGTTTTATAGTAAGAAACCTGGAAAAGAAGCGTTTTGTGGTCGGGTACGTAAATCTCACTGCACGGCGGACGCTTTTCCTCTTCTACTTTTGCTGGCAGATCGCGCTGCTCCAGATAAAACCAGAAAAGACCTTTCCGCAGTACCATGGAAAACACCGGGTAATGCTCCATTGTCTGCTCCAGCGCTTTCTGCAGCAGATCCGCCTGGATGTCCTCTTTCAGCTGGCAGTAAAACCGGAAGACTCTCGTATCCTTTTTTCCGGTGGCCGCCGGAAATGCCTGTGCCGCGTTGTCCAGCTTTCTCCAGCGCGAAGAATGTTCTTTCTTCATTTTCTATGCCTCCTTACGCCTTCCCGTGTGTCAATTGTTTCTTCACTGCTGCTATGTTTTCCAGTTCTTCGTCTGCATTTTTCTGCTGTTTTTCTTTCCTTAAAAATGCATTCATATACTGAAAACTTTCCTGCACATATAGGTGTTCAATGCCAAGCGCAAAATAGCCGTGCAATGCGCCCTTGATCCGATGATGTTCAACCAGATTGCCAGCCCTTTTCAGCTTTTTCGCATAATCCTCGCCCTCATCGCGCAGCGGATCGTACTGCGCCGTCAGTACCAGCGTGTCCGGCAGTCCCTGCAGATTTTCTGCCAGTACCGGTGCAAAGTACGGATTTTTGCGGTCTTCTTCGGTCCGCTGATACAGAATTACATAATCTTCCATTTTGACACTGGTCAGAAGGTATCCGGTTCCATTGGTTTTCACGGATTTGTACGGTGATTTCTCTGTGTAACAAGAATTCACCGCCGGATAAATCAAAATCTGTTTCCCCGGCAGCAGTTCTTTTTTGTCCCTCGCCATCAGGCAGACCGCAGCCGCAAGATTTCCTCCTGCGCTGTCGCCCATGATCGTGACATTTTCCGGCGTTACCTCCAGCAGAATCTCCCCGCGCAGCATTGCCTGGGCGGCGGCGTAGCAGTCTTCTAAGCCTGTCGGGAAACGATGCTCCGGTGCAAGACGGTATTCTACCGATACAACAATCTGCCCCGTCGACTGCGCCATGCGTGCGCAGACACGGTCGTATGTCTCCACACTCTCGGTTGTCCAGCCGCCGCCATGGAAGAACAGAATCGCTTCTTTTGCACCATGCTCCTCCATTTTTTCATCCGGGAAGAACAGCCGAATCGGAACCTTGTAGTCCCCATTATATATTTCCATATCCAATTTTCGCAGAAAAATACGGATCGGATCCAGCTTCTTGATATCGGCAAGCCGACGGGCGGATTCTACTTCAATTCCGCCGTAGGACAATACATTTAAAATGGCTTTGACTGCTTTTTTCATTCACTCTCTCCTCTGTTGCTATTTTTCTGCTTCTGTTTTTCGTCTAGTTGCAATGTACTGCTTCAAAAATTCATACATCTGCTCATCGGTCGGTGGGCAGCCTTTCAGATTGTATTTAAACCCTGAAGTACAACTTCCCACACCAAGCGCCCCGCTCTTTCCCCGGTATCCCTGCCCGATGCAGATTTTTTCTTGGAGTTCCTGCAGCAGTCCTTCCTCCTTCAGCCGGTCGAGCGCCGGGATCAGATAGCCGTAGCAGGCACTGCAGGACTCAACTTCCTCTACGGCATCCTGCAGTTCCACGATCTTCCGTTTTTCCGGAATCACTCTTTTTTCACCAATTTCGCCAATTTGGCGGATTGAAAGCCGTGTGAGATCAGCGCTGCCCACGCCCAACTCTTCTGCCATTTTGACATACGGGACATCTTCTGGCTTATAATGCAGTTCCGCGCAGACATATGCATCGATCAACACCGGATCTAACCCAGCGAAAAGGCGATTCATAATAAACGGATTACCGCCATCCTCAAAGTCAAGGTCTCCGCAGATATTATCCACCAAAATAAAATCCTGATGAATCCCCAGCCCCAGATGCGCAATTGGCCGATGAAGTCCCATGGCATGAAAATGACGTTTTTCTTTATTCGGCAAGAGACCTTTCATATTTTTCAGTGCGCAGGTAATTTTAGTCTGGCAATGGCCTTTCATGACCGGGACATTGATCATAAAATCCACCTTTTTCGCACATTCGCAAATCTGAAGTTCCATATCACCACACTGCACCGGCATGCTTTTTTCCTTCTGCGCATCGATAAGCGGAACGCCGTACTGTTCCGAAAGCATACGGTATCCACAGACCTCAAACGATTCCTCTGTCTTATCCCCGACCCAGGAACCTTCCATGATTTGAAGGTTAGTAAATCCGTTTTCCTGAAGATATTCGATGATCCCCGCAACCACCTCCGGATGTGTCGTCCCTCCAAACTCCGCCGGGACAGGTGCTACCAAATTTGGCTTAATACCGATGAGACTGACCTTCGAAGGAATGAGCGTAGCTAAGGCACATTTGTTCAAAAGCTGTTTTGTCATTTCTTTATATTCCATTCCCTGTATCTGGATAATTTCGTTTTTATTCATTTAGTATTGCGGCCCCTTTATTCTGATTTGATTTTTTCTGACATTCGATATTCTTTAGTATATAATAGTTACTGCTTTCTTTCAACTCATCCAAAAACAAAATCATTTCCTGTGAACTGTAACCATTCCCGTCAGCTCCAGCTTCATAGAAAATTAAGCACTGTATGCTTGTAAGATTTCCAATCGCATTGTATAATAAATGGAAAACGGTACACAGAAAAAGTACCTCATCAGAAAGGAACTGTCATGAGTTTTGAAGATGATTTAAAGGATGTCGGCGACAGTATTGGAAAGCTTGTGGATAACGCTGTAAATTCTCAGGATTTTCAGGAATTAAACCGGAAGATTTCAGACACCATCAACCAGTTTGTCTACCCAAACCGGAAGGGACCATTCCGTGCAAATGGCACACAGGAGCCGTCCCGCGGCTATTCCGCAGATACTTCCTACAGCAGCCAGCATTCTTCCCATAATAATACAGCGCAGCAGACCGGACCGCATCACTATTCCTACGGGCCGGGAGGCACGATGCCGGGTAAGAGCGCGAACCCGGTTCCCAAACCTTCCCATACCTGGCAGCCCTCCCAGAATACGGAATGGAACAGCCGCATACAAGAACGCCGTGTACTGCGCGAGCGCTTTATGCCATCCACCGATCTTGCACTTGTCGGCGGATTTCAGACGGCCGCCGGCTGGGGTGTCACCGGACTGTTCGGCTGCTGCACAGCGCTTAGTCTGTATTCCTTATTTGCAGGTCCAGACAACAGCGCGCTGATTCCTTCTCTTATTTTTGCCGCATTTACCATCGGCGGCGGCATTCTTCTGAAAAAGGGAAGTAAAAACCGGCGTCTGGTCCGCCATTTCCGCCAGATCTGTACGCTGATCGGCACAAAGGAATATATTTCCACGAAAGAACTCTGCGACAGTATGCACTGTGAGAAAGGTGAGCTTCTGACCGATATTACGACCATGATTGATAAATCCATGCTGCGCCAGGGCCACCTCGACGAGAATGGTACCTGTCTGATGGTAACAAATGACTGCTACGACCAGTACCGCGCAATGCTCGCCAGCCAGAAGGAACAGCAGATTGCTGAGCAGAAAGCACGTGAACAGCTGGAGGCCTCCGGTGTAACGCCGGAATACCAGCAGATGCTGGAAGAATGTGAATCTTATATTCAGAAGATCCATCAGTGCAACCTGGATCTGCCGGGTGAAGTCATCACAGCCAAGCTGAGCCGTCTCGAAACGGTTGTTACCCGGATTCTCGAGGAGGCAAAAAAGCGCCCAAAAGAAGCCGCCGCCCTGCGGAAATTTATGGATTACTATATGCCGACAACCTGGAAGCTGCTCGACGCTTACCGTTCCTTTGAGAACGAACCAATTCAAAGCGACAATATCCTCCGAACCAAGAAGGAAATCGAGGACACACTGGATACCATCAATGCCGCATTCGAAAAGCTGCTTGATGATCTGTTCCAGACAACGGCATGGGATATTTCTTCTGATATCTCTGTTCTGCAGACGATGCTGGCGCAGGAGGGACTGACAAATCAGGCAGGTCCGTCAAAGCAGGATATTGAGCCGCTTCACATGTAACTATTCAAAGCTATACAATGGAAATCAAATCACCGGTTACGTTTCCGTACCGAAGAAAAGGAGAATAGAAAACATGAATGATTTTGTAAAGGACACCACTGAAATTCCAAGCTTAAGTTTCGGCGCTCCGGAGCCGGAACCGGAACTTCCGGTACAGCAGCCGGAAGAAAAGAAAGAGGTCATGGATGATTCTGTTCTGTCCGACGAACAGAAAGCCATGGTGGATGCCTTTGTTTCCCAGATTGATCTTGCCAATACAAACGGCATTCTGCAGTACGGTGCCGGTGCACAGAAGAAAATGGCAGACTTTTCCGAGAAAACGCTGGAGAACGTCAGAAGCAAAGATCTCGGGGAAATCGGCGATCTGCTCACCTCTGTTGTGACAGAGCTGAAAACGTTTGACGCAGAAGAAGAAAAGGGACCATTCTCTTTCTTTAAGAAAAGCACGAACAAAATCAATGCAATGAAAGCGAAGTATGACAAGGCAGAGGTGAATGTCAATAAAATCTGTGACGTGCTCGACGGCCACCAGCGGCAGCTTCTGAAAGACATTGCCATTCTGGATCAGATGTATGCACAGAACCTGAATTATTTTAAAGAGCTGACCATGTACATTCTCGCAGGAAAGAAAAAGCTGGAGCTGGTACGTTCCACAGAACTCCGTGATCTGCAGAATAAAGCGCAGATGACCGGAAAGGCCGAAGATGCACAGGCTGCCAAGGATCTCGAAGATCTCTGCAACCGATTTGAGAAGAAACTGTATGATCTGGAACTGACCCGTATGGTTTCGATCCAGACAGCGCCGCAGATCCGCATGATTCAGAACAGCGATTCTGTAATGGCCGAAAAGATCCAATCCACACTCGTCAACACCATTCCGCTCTGGAAAAACCAGATGATCATTGCACTCGGCGTTCATCACTCGACTGAGGCTGCCAAAGCACAGCGCCAGGTTTCGGATATGACAAATGAGCTTCTGAAAAAGAATGCGGAGAATCTGAAGATGGCAACGATCGAGACTGCAAAAGAATCTGAGCGCGGTATCGTCGATATGGAAACCTTAAAACAGACGAACCAGAGCCTGATCTCTACCCTCGATGAAGTGATGAAGATTCAGGAGGACGGCCGCCAGAAACGTGCCGCCGCTGAAGTTGAGCTGGTACAGCTCGAAAATGATATTAAGAAAAAAATGCTGGAGCTTTCTGCAGGCGGACAGCACTGATACTTTTTGTATCCTATATAAAAAAACGGAGAAGCCGCTTTTTCTGTGGTTTCTCCGTTTTTTACGTCCTGTCTTACCCTTATCTCGGGCGTTCTGCCTTTTCATTCTTTCTTCGGTATTCCGTGAAATAAAATTCAATATCAAAGCAGGTCTGCTCATCGCCCTCTTCTACCATCTCCCAATCCGGTGATTCGTCAAGATCCTCAAAGAAGGTATCCGCCTGATACGTCATGTCAATTCGTGTGACGTATGCCGTATCACAGTATGGGAGAAGCTGACGGTAAATTTCTCCGCCGCCCGCAACATAAATATCGTCGTCCTCATACGGCTTTAACACTTCCATCAGCTCTTTGATACTGTGGACAACGGTTGCGCCGCGGACAGTCCATTCCGGATCACGGCTTAAAATAATATTCGTTCTGCCTTTTAACGGCTGGCCTGCCGGGAGTGTAGCAAGTGTCTTTCTTCCCATCACGACAACGTGTCCCATCGTAGTTTCACGGAAGAACCGCAGATCAGACGGAATACTTACCAGCAGCCGTCCCTGATATCCCAGACCCCATTTGCGGTCCGCACTTAAAATTGCTTTCATTTTGTTTCCTCTTTCTGTGTTATTTTCTCATCCATACTGCCGGAACGGAACCCTTCCAGATCCATCGTCAGGTAAGAAAAGCCGAGCTTTTTCAGATATGCAATCATTTCTTCTCTCTTCTCAAGCACTTCCCCCATACGCTCCGGTGAGATTTCAAGACGCACCACATCGCCATGTACACGCAGACGGAGATTCTCTTCCGCACCGAACAGCGTATGAAGCCATGCTTCGCCGTCCGCAATCCGATCCAGAACGTCATAGTTAATTTCTGCCCCGTAGGGAAGGCGTGTCGCCATACATGGAGTGGATGGACGGTGTGCTACGGAAACGCCGTACTTTGCAGCAAGTGCTTTTACCTCTGTTTTTGTCACATGACACGCTGCAAGCGGGCTGATGACACCATATTCTCTCAGCGCTTTTCGCCCCGGCCGGTAGACATGAAGGTCATCCTCATTTGTTCCGTCGAGTACCTGGGTGACACCGTGATCGCGGGCAAATTCCAGAAGTTTCCCAAATAGATAGTGCTTACAGAGATAGCAGCGGTTTTCCGGATTGTAACGGATTGCCTCCTGCTCCAGCTCATCAACAAAAAGGACCTCATGAACAGCGCCAACCTCCTTTGCTACTCTTGTCGCTGTCTCCAGGTCGCAGGGCGGATGCAGCCGTGTCTGAAAGGTTACTGCATAAACCTTTGTTCCATATTTTGCAGATGCATCCATGACAAGCTTCAGCAGCAGACTGCTGTCCACACCGCCGGAGAATGCCAGACAGAGATCCTGTTTTGCAATCTCGTCAAGTTGGGTAAGCAATGCTTTTTCCTTATTCTGCATATCTGTTTTCTGTTCTGTCCGGTTCTTTTTCTTTTCCTGTAATTCCATCGTATCTGTCTTCCTTTCCTGTAAAATGGCCGATGTCTTCTTATCAGAAAATCCATCGGCGGCACTGCTGCCCCGATGGATTTTCTCATACAGGTATTCCTGTTCTATTTTTTATCGATATGTCGGATCGCTTCCGAAAGCACCGCCTGTCCAGGTATAACGGGTCGGGTTTGTCAGCGGATAATCCAGATTGTCGCCAATGCGGACCGTTGTTCCGCTGCTGACGTTATCATAAATCCATTTTGCATCGATTGCAGTCAGTCTGACACAACCATGTGACATCGGTGATCCCAGGGAATTGAAGTCTACGGCAGAGATCATATTCAGATCCGGTGTGCTGCTTGCTACGCCATGGAAGTAAACAGCGTCATAAATCTGTGATACATATGGTGCCCAGCACACATAATCTTCACCTCTCATTTGCTTCTTTTTCAACTGCCAGCCGATTTTATATGTTCCTGCTGCAGTGTAACTGATTGGATTTCCTACGGAGCAGATCATTGATTTGATCGGGGTATCGTAAGAACCGGTTGCACTGTTATAGCCGTAAATGGTGACACGTCCGCGGGTTCTGTCTACTGTGATGTATTTGGATGACGGATTGAAGATGCTTGTCACATCCTCCATCAAAGAACCGTCTGCTTTGCGGTAACGGCGGTATTTTCCGATGTACTCCCATCCTTCCGTGATTCTGCGTCCGGAAGCATCGAATTTGTACTGTTTTCCATTGATCGTAGCGGTGCAGTTCTGATATCTTCCGCCCCAGCTGCGGAAATAATACTGAGAACCGTTCAGTGTCAGCCACTGATCATGGTACATGCCGCCCCAGCTCTTGAAGTAGTACCAGTTCTTATCATGAAGAATCCACTCGTCATGTGCCATGCCGCCCCAGCTCTTCATGTAATAATAGTTACCGTCATGGTAAACCCAGCCGGTCAGCATTTTTCCATCTTTATCCAGATAATAATAATTTTTATCATAGAGGAACCAGCCTTTTTGCGTCCGTTTGGTTCCATCTGCATTAAACCAGTACCAGGTATCGCCGGACTTGCCCCATTCGTTTTTATACATACCACCCCAGCTCTTGAAGTAGTATTTTCCATCGAGCCATTCATTGGCAAGCATGGTTCCATCGGATTTCAGATAATACTTATTTCCTTTGTAGGTCAGCCAGCCGCTGGTATATTTCTTTCCATTTCCGTCAAAATAATACCATACATTGTTGACTTTTGCCCATGCGTTTTTGTAGGCCGCACCCCAGCTGCGGAAGTAATAGGTGTTATCCAGCCACTCATTAAAAGCCATTTTTCCATCGGCTTTCAGATAATAGCTGTTTCCATTGTAATCCAGCCAGGAATTCGTCAGCAGTTTTCCGCCGTCTGCAGTTGCCCAGTACCAGATTGTCTGCGTGCTGGTTTTAATTTTTTTCCATCCTGTTGTCGTCGAAACGGCTCCGTCAGCACCAACGTAATAATAATTTCCATTATAGCTTCCAACATCGTTGACACACATGCCGCCCCAGCTCTTGAAGAGATACATGGTTCCGTTCACATTCAGCGCGTTGTCTTCCATATGACCGTCTTCATGGAGATAATATTTATTTCCATCGTAATTGAACCAGCCTGTCCGTACGCCGCCCCAGCTGCAGAAGCTGTACCATTTTCCATCAATCTGTGCCCAGCCGGATTTATTTTTCTGATTACCGGTTTCCATCTCGAAACTTCCATCTTTCAAATTTCCGTTTGCATCAAAGGAAGCTGGTTTCATATAGTAGATTGCTGTATCTACCTTTTGCCATCCTGAAAGAAGTTCCCCTGTTTCCGCATCCACTAAGTACCAGTTAGAGCCAACCGTCAACCAGCTTACCGTACGATCTCCCTGCTGATACGCATTGTGATTTCCAAGAGATACAGTGCTGTCTTCTGCATTCAGATAATAGGTATGCGTTACATTGTTTTCATCAACAACAGTCTGGAAACCTGCCTCTTTTACGCGGGTTCCATCATTGCCAAACAGATATGTTACATCTCCTACTTTCTGAGTTGTGCTCCAGACTGCATAGCCTTCTTCATCGGCATAGTAATCATCCACACTGCCATCCTCAAATTTGATGGTAACAAGTTCATTTTTTTTCAGTTCCGGTGCAAATACTTTTCCTTCACAAATACCCTGCTGTCTCGAACCAAGTTCATCTTTTGCAGGATCTTCCCCTTCTGTCTCAAAGTAGTAGATTCCGGTTTTTCCATCTTCATCCGTCAGCTCTACTTCACCGGTCAGCATATAGCCATTTTCGTCAAACGCATAATCGACGCCGTCGATTTCTATTGGTCCGGTAGCAGCTACCACCTTATTATTCTCATCCAGAACTCCGTACTGAAACTGTTTCTTTCCATCTTTTTCAACGCTGTTCCAGCCTTCCTTCAGATTACTTACTTCCGGAGCCGGAGTTGCGCTCGGCGTCGGTGTCTCGGAAGGGGTCTCAGTTGGTGTTACGGTTGGTGTTGCGGTCGGTGCCTCGGTTGGAGCCGGAGTCTCACTCGGTGTAACCTCTGGGGTCTCAGTTGGCGCCGGAGTCGGAGTCGTTTCTTCGTCTTCGGCCTGAGCTACAGTATCACTTTCCGAATTTACCGGTAATGGACTGGTTTCTGTAGAAGCTGCATATGCACCGGCTGGTGTAACACTTACCATGACGCCAAGTACGGCTGCGGCCAGAAACTTTCTTTTCATTCTTATTCATCCTCCCATTTTTTTACTCTTATACAATTTATAGCTTACTACATTTTTCCATCTATTTCAAGTTATCCGCCGGTAAAATACCTTACAAATTTCTTATGGTTTTTTCCTGTTTTTCGGGCAGAAAAAACCTCCTGACCCCGGTTTTCTGACCGGAAACAGAAGGCTTTTTACTGTTCTTTTATTCGTTTACCGTGGTAGATCCATAGATCTCTGTCTGAAGTCTCGAGATGGTTGCTGCGAAGTCCGGAACAAGCATCTCACCCTTGCTGGAGTACAAGTCGTCGTACGGTACACGGCTCTGTACAATCTCGTAGGACAGAATTGTCGGCAGCTCTCCGATCAATGTCATCAATGTAGACTGATCAATGTTATGGGTAACACTTGGAAGAATGGTATCCGCCAGTGCACTCAGTTCTGTTACGCTTGACGATTTCATTTTCTGCATCATCTTGCTTAAAACCTCTCGCTGACGCTCCGTTCTCTGATAATCAGAATTTCCAACGTAACGGATTCTTGCATATGCAACTGCCTGATAGCCATCCACATGCTGCTCTCCGCCTGCTGTATACTGATGGGCGGAAGCATCCACATTACGGAGTCTGCACATTTCATCAACATATTGGTTCGCTACACGGATTTCATCATCGCTCGGCGAAAGCTCGATTCCGCCGATGGCATCGATAATGTCAATCATGGAATCGAAGTCAACACTTGCATAATTGTCAATCGGCAGTTTGTAGTTGTCCTCGATGGTTCGTACAACCAGCGGACCGCCGCCATATGCGCAGGCTGCATTCAGTTTTTTCACACCGACATCCGGGATATTTGCATACAGGTCACGCATAAAGGATGTCATGTGGATCTGTTTTGTATCTTTATTGATGGACATCAGAATCATGGAATCGGAGTTTCCATACCACGTTTTGTCACGACGGTCAACACCGATCAGCAGAATGTTGTACACGTTATTGTTGTTTGGAAGTTCAATGTCCTGTGTCTCATTTAAAATCTCAGACTGCAGGGCATCCGTCTCCTCATCAGTCAACCCGGTACTTTCTGTCTCAACCTCTGTGGATTTATTGATCGTGATTTTATCATCGCTTACGTAGTTACTCTTGCTGTAATAGTGATTGATTACAGCATAGACACCGACGAGCACAACCAGTACAACTACGAGAAGGATGGTGAGCACATTAACCCAGCCGAATTTCTTCTTTTTCTTTCCTGAGGAATGGCGTCTTTCCGGGATTTCATCCTCGTCATCATATTCTTTTCTCATAACGACCTCTTTCATTTTCTTATTTTCCGGTATTTTCCAGCCGGATATCGTTTATAATATAGTCAAAAAACGGACTGCTGTCAAGTGTGCAGTCCGTTTTGATTGATTTCCGTTTGCAGTTCTTTTTCCTACCGCTGCATTTTCTCCCACTGGTTCAGTGCAGCCTCAATGACTTTGTCCATATCGTAATACTTGTATTCTCCAAGTCTTCCGCCAAAGATAATCTTCTCTTCTTTTTCCGCAAGTGCGGCATATTTCTGATAAAGTTCCTGGTTTCTGGCATCATTCACCGGGTAGTACGGCTCCATCCCCTCTTTCCAGTCGGTGGAATACTCTCTGGAAATGACGGTCTTTTTCTGGGTTCCGAATTCGAAATGCTTGTGTTCGATCACACGCGTATACGGTGTCTCCCGATCGGTGTAGTTTACTACAGCTACGCCCTGATAATTGTCGGTATCCAGCACTTCTGTTTCAAAGCGCACCGTACGGTATTCCAGCTTGCCAAGTGCATAATCGTAAAACGCATCAATCGCTCCGGTGTAAATCACCGTCTCACCCATCGCCAGGTACTTTTCTTTATCTTCCAGAAAATCAACACCTGTCTGTACATCCGCTTTTTCAAAAAGCCGCTCTGTCAGAACGTTATAGCCTCCAATCGGAATTCCCTGATAAAGGTCATTGAAATAGTTGTTGTCATACGTAAAGCGCACCGGAAGCCGTTTGATGATAAAGCTCGGCAGCTCACTGCAGTCTCTTCCCCACTGCTTTTCTGTATAACCCTTAACCAGCTTTTCATAAATATCTTTTCCAACCAGTTTGATCGCCTGCTCTTCCAGATTTTTCGGCTCTCCCGGAACAGCTTTTCTCTGCTCTTCGATGATTGTTTTCGCCTCTTCCGGTGTGCGGATTCCCCACATTTTACTGAAGGTATTCATATTGAACGGCATATTATAAATTTCGCCTTTGTAGTTGGCAATCGGCGAGTTTGTATAACGGTTGAATTCTGCCAGCGAATTGACAAACTGCCACACCTCTTTATTCGAAGTATGGAAAATATGCGCTCCATACTTGTGTACATGAATTCCCTCGATTTCTTCGCAGTAAATATTTCCGCCTGTATGATCTCTTCGTTCCAGTACAAGACAGCTTTTCCCTGCCTGACCGGCAAGATAAGCAATCACTCCGGAATACAGACCGGCGCCAACCAGAACATAATCATATTTCTTCATTGTTCTTTCTCCTTACAGTTCTTCCCCAAGTCCCGTCCGGATGGAATTGACAAGGAACTGCAGAGCTTCCTCCTCGTCCTCTCCCTCGCAGAACAGCTCAATTTCGTCTCCGCATTTGACGCATGCGCCAAGGACGCTTAAGACGCTCTTTGCATTTGCTGTATTTCCATCTCCGTAGTGGAATGTAATAGATGATTTAAACTGCATTGCCTGTTTGCACAGGGTTCCGGCCGGGCGAAGATGAAGGCCGGTTGGATTTTTCACGGTCACTTTTCCGCTTACCATTGGTTTCCCTCCTAATTTGTTCCTGTCGTTTTATTTGCTACTGCTTTTTCTTTGATATGAATCGTTGTCTTGACACTGTCTACGAGCTCATAGCCATCCGGCAGTGTGATTTTTACCGGTACCTCGTAATCCCCGACACCCATTCCATTCAGATCTATGGATGCGTTGATCTGGGAAGTATCTAATTTGGCCAGATTTTTGTCCGATGCTTTAATGCGGATTGCAAGCTGTGTCTGATCATACAGAACGGTATAAGTGGACTGAAGATTGCCCGTCTCGATCTGATCGACATCAAGTTCAAATTCCCTGCTCTCATTCGGCATAACCGTTACGTGAACGGTAACGGATGCAGACGAACTGGAAGATACTTTCAGATCTGTCACATCGGCGAGAACATCGCTTAAGTCAACCGTCGTCTCCACATCGGAGCGCTGTCCTGCAACGGAGGTATAGTCTTCCGGAATTTCAATCGTATTGCCTTCATCCGCCAGCTTTGCAAGTGCCTCCTCGGATCCGGCAACGGTGATTTCCTCCGGTGTGGTATAGATATTTTTAATCTGATAGCCGTCTGCCGGAGTTCCGCTGTACAGTGCACTCAGCTTAATACCGGATACACGGCGCCACAGTTCAATATCCACATCCACCTGCGGGGAGCCGCTGTCGAAATTCAAAAATTCCATCTGGGATTCCGGCATCTCATCCTGGTTTTTATCAATAATCATCAGATCCGCCGTGACGGTTCCGGAATTCCGCATATTGGTTACATCTACTTTTGCCACCACACTGCTGATCTTATTGATCAGGGACGTCGGGCCGGAAATGGTGATGCTCTCCGGATCGGAAGTCATCGTTCCCACTTCGTAATCTTTTGCCGGTTTCGTATTTCCTGCGTCAATTGTGATCGGGAATTTTTCGCTGTCCACATCCTCGATTTCCACAGGGATCGTTGCTGTCACTGTGCTCAGTTTTTCCTGTTTTACCATGGAGCACGCTGCCTTGATCGGCACATAAACCGGGTTTGTATCCATCGTCACAATCTGGGTCAGATCGGCCGTGACAGTGATATCCGATGCTTTCAGCCGGCTGACAACCGAGTTGTTGTCCGTGACAGTAACCGTGACCGTCTGGTATTCCTCCGCAATCTGGTATGTTTTCTTTCCGGCTGCGATGTAGGCTTCATTGGTCACCTGCACGGGGACATCAAAGCGCTCTTTCACAATCGGGTCATTCACACTGACCACAACGTACCAGATTACAATGGCAATCAGGATAGAAAGAATTTTCAAAGGGAGATTGTTCAGAAGCTTTTTCAGAATTTTCTTTTTCATTTCTTCTCTCCCTCCACTTTCTGACGCATTCCACGGATATGCCATCCTTTCTTCTCTTCCGGTTTTTTCGCGAGCTTCTGGATTTTGTGAAGCTGCTCCCGAAGGTCGCTCGGTGTTACTGCCGTGTGGAGTTCTCCGCCGGAAGCATACGACACATTTCCGGTTTCCTCGGAGACAATAATCGTAAAGGAATCCGTCACCTCACTGATGCCGACACCTGCACGGTGGCGTGTTCCAAGATTCTTGTTCAGATCCATGTTGTCGGACAGCGGCAGGTAACATGTTGCTGCCGTGACACGGTTGTTCCGTACAATCACGGCTCCGTCGTGCAGCGGCGTATTGTGTTCGAAAATATTGATCAGCAGCTGGCTGGTCAGAACGCCGTCAATCGGGATTCCGGTCTTTTCATATTCCTCCAGGGTGATGGTCTTTTCGATGACGATCAGCGCTCCGGTCTTTACTTCTCCCATTTCAAAACTGGCCCTTACCAGTTCATTGATGGTTTTATCACTGAACCGTTCATTTTCCTCCTGGCCGCTCGCAAAAGAAATGGCAGACAGCGGATTCTTTTCTCCAATCTGCTCGACCACTCTTCGAAGCTCCGGCTGAAAGATAATTACAACCGCTGTGATCGCCGCCCCGCCGATGTTTCCGAACAGCCACAGAATCGTCTGCATTTTCAGCACGTTTGCAATGATGACAAAGACACCAATCAGAAAAATACCTTTCATCAGCGTATAGGCCTTTGTATTCTGCAGCCAGCGGATCAGGTGATAGACGAAAAATGCAATGAGCAGAATCTGCACAATATCAATCAGTTCAATTTGTTTTGGCAGCCCGTAGTCTGCCGTTCTTGTGACAATCCAGTTCCACACGCCACGCACACTGTCACTTCCTTTCTTTTCCCCCGGCCGGTTTTCTTCTGATTTTCAAAATTCTTTTAAAGATCCTTTAAGGTGTCCTCCAGCATGCTCTTATAATCCACATCCTGATAATCGCCCTCATCCAGCGGCGGAATTTCTTCTTCCTGAATTTCTTCTGTTTCGTTTATTTCTTCTGTTTCGTTTATTTCTTCTATTTCTTCTTTTTCCTCGATCTCATCAAGATCCCTGCTGTTCCCGGATTCTTCTGTATGTCCAAAATTTGCCAGAGCATCGAGTTCCTCGTCTGTCAGCTCCGGTTCTTTTTTCTTTTCATTCCGAATATAAGTCACACGACGCTGTGCCTTTGTCACATTGAATTTTGGAACGGCTTTTACGTAGTAATAATAATCGTCGTCATCATATTCCAGGTATTCTGTCCGGGTGTAGTCTGCACCGAACAGGAAAAACTCCAGAACAAATCCAACCAGACAGCCGGCCGCCGCCCCGATCAGAACCATCGGGAGTGCAATCTGTACATCCAGTGCCAGGCTTCCGGCAATCATAATAACCGCATAGGCAACCGAACCTGCCACAATGGAAATCTGCCATGCATAGTCCGCACTGCTGTGGCGGATTGCATTGACAAGAAGTACGGTCAGTGCGCAGGCGATCAGAACCAGCAGCATTTCCTCATTGCGGAAGAGGCCGTTGAAAAATTCCTGTACGACTGCCGTGATCTCCGGTGCTTCCGCCGCATGAAGCAGTGGCTCCATTTTTCCGTGAATCATGTCGCACATATAGTAGACAACGACACCGCAGGCTGCTGAAAATGCAGAGAGCGGCGTGCCGGCAAGACCATAGGCAACCGGAACGGCAGATGGCACGTGAAGCCAGAATGCGAGCGGTGTCAAAAGGAGTGCCGGCGCATCCTTCGGCACAAAGCGAAGATATAGAAACCAGAGCACCAGCAGAACCAGCGCCGCAAGACCCGCGATTACCATGTGAAGTGCAAAGCAGTGGCCGATGATCACCAGCATTGCAAGGAAAACCATTCCATTCAATGGCAGGATGGCGCAGATCAGTGACAGAATCAATACCACATACATGCTGTTCAGCATCTTCAGATAGCCGAGATTGGAATTAATACCACGAAATACAGCAAGAGCGAGCAGAAATTTCACAATCGGAAGTACGATTCCGCTGCAGGAGCCGTAAAACTCTTTTAATTTTTCTTTCAGTTCAATCAATACTGTCATGTTTCCTTCCTCCTGCGCCCGGATTTCTTCCCGCTTTTTTCCTGTTCCTCATACATGTTCTGCAGGTCATCCAGCTCTTTTCCATACCATTTCAGCTTTTTCTGTGCTCCCTGGTAACGGATCGTGCTGATCACATACACGGCAATGGAATAGACTGCCAGAAAACACAGATAGGACGCGATCAGACACCCTGCTGCAAACTGCAGGTCGATTGTGTCTATCTCGTCCACCAACCATTCAATATGATATAAGACTGCAACCGCAAGTACCAGAATGTATCCGATGGAAGCCAGAAAAAAATTTTTCAGAAGCTCTTTTCCGATGTAATCACTCCGAAAATAGCGGCCGATTCGTAAGGCATTTTTTTCTTCTTTTTTTTCGAAAAAAGCCAGTTTTGTCATCTGACGAATCCTTTTTTCGTCCAACATGCCTCTTGGTCTCCTCTTCCCGTTCTAAATTATGTTTATTTTACCATATGTTTCCGATATTGGAAAGCTATTCTCAAAATATTCACACACTATTTTACAATTGCCGCACAAACAAAATCCACCTGTTCTGCTCCATTCACTTTCAACAGTGACGCAATGGCATCAACCGTGCTTCCCGTTGTGTAAATGTCATCTACCAGAAGAATCCGGCAATATTTCATCTGCCCCGGCTTTGCCAATGCAAAAGCTCCCTCCAGGTTTTTCCGCCGCTCGGCGGGACCAAGCTCTTTCTGGCGTTTTGTTTTTTTCACACGGCGGATCAGGCGGGCATTCATGGGAAGTTCCATTTCTTCTGCCAGCTTTTCTGCAAATACCTCCGCCTGATTGTAGCCGCGCTGCCGCTGTCTTGCCGGATGAAGCGGCACCGGAACGAGCACCTCCGGATTTCTTCTCTGGATCTGCTTTCCCACATAGAAAAACGCCGCGTGAGCATAAAATCCGGCGTATTCCTGCCGTTCATGATATTTGAACCGCATCAGGGAAGCCTCAAGTTCCCCGTGGTAACCGTACGGCGCAAAACCGCGGTCGAAGCTGTGCCTCGTTCTGCTGCAGTCCCGGCAGAACTCTTCCTCACTTCCCACGGGTTTCCCGCATTTTTTGCACCGCGCGCCCAGAATCGGATGGATCTTTTCCACACAATTCCGGCATAGATACGGCTCCTCACGTGACAGCAGTCCGTCACAGATGGGACATCGTCTCGGATAAACTGCGTTTAAAAGCCAGTTTCCTGTTTTATTTTTTTCTTTCATGTAACCTGCGCTTTCCCTTATCCACTCTGCCGGATGCAGCCGCATCCATGCCCCGGAAAAACGTGTTTACGCGTTTTCTTCCCGCATTTCCCGGATTCTTCTGGCGAGCGTTGTATACCGGTTCGCCTCGATATGATTTCCGATCATTGCCTGGAATGTCACATCACTTCCAACGATGGTGACGCACTTTCTGGCTCTCGTCACGGCCGTATACAGAAGATTCCGCGTCATCAGCATACGCGGGCCGCCGAGCAGCGGAATCACAACCGCCGGGTACTCGCTTCCCTGCGCTTTATGTATCGTTGTGGCGTAGGCGAGCTCCAGCTCGTCCGCCTGTTTGAACGTATAGTCTGCGAATTTTCCTTCCTCAAACTCCACGGTGATCACCTCGGTATACGGGTTGATGCTCCGGATCATGCCGAGGTCTCCGTTGAATACACCCATACCGCGCTCCGCCACGATTCCGTTGATGCCGCGGATTTCCCACTCCATCTGGTAATTGTTGCGGATCTGCATGACCTTGTCGCCCTCGCGGAGGATATTACCTCCATTTTCCCGCTCGGCTTTGTCCGGTGCGGGCGGGTTCAGATATTTCTGCAGAATCTGATTCAGATTTTCCACGCCGAGTGCACCTTTCCGCATCGGAGTCAGAATCTGGATATCCTGCGGGCGGGCATCCACATAACGCGGCAGTTTCTGGGACACCAGCGTCACCAGCACTTTCCAGATCACATTGACATCGTACCGTTTCAGAAAGAAGAAATCTTTGCTCTTATTGTCCAGTATAACCTCTTCCCCATTATGGATCTTATGTGCATTGACAACAATATCGCTCTGGGATGCCTGCCGGAAAATGTGCGTCAGGCAGACAATCGGAAAGCATTCCGAACGGATCAGATCCCGGAGGACACTGCCCGGGCCGACACTTGGAAGCTGGTTCTGGTCTCCCACCAGGATCAGCCTTGTTCCCGGCACAATCGCGGAAAGAAGGGCATGCATCAGGTGGATATCAACCATCGACATCTCATCAATGATGATGACATCCGCGTCGAGCGGATTATCTGCGTTCCGCTCAAAATGCACATTTGCCGAGGAGTCATCCACATTTCCCGTCAGTTCCAGAAGACGATGGATCGTGCATGCCTCACAGCCAGTTGCCTCTGTCATTCGTTTCGCCGCTCTTCCGGTCGGCGCTGCCAGGAAAATGTCGAGGCCTTCTGCCTCAAAATAATGGATCATCGCATTGATGGTCGTCGTTTTTCCGGTTCCGGGACCTCCGGTCAGGATCATAAGACCACTGTATGCCGCCTCAACGACTGCCGTCTTCTGCATCTCATCCAGCTCGATCTGATATTTTTTCTCGATCTTTCCGATCCGCTTTTCGATTGCCTCACGGTCTTCCTCGCATGTAATATTCAGCTCATGCAGCATGCGCGCCGTACTCAGTTCCAGATAATAATACTGGCTGGCGTACACAATCCGCAGCGGCTCATCCCCTTCCCGTTCGGCCGGGAGCTCGCGGATGACCGCTTTTTTGTCGATTGCCATATCCTGCAGAGATTTCTGCATCCGCTCCGGTTCTACGCCGAGAAGTTCCTGCCCTCTCCGAAGCAGCACCGGTTCCGGCAGATAGACATGGCCTTCTGCCGTCGCCTGATTCAGCACATACGAAAGACCGCTCTTGATGCGGAATTCGCTGTCCACGGCAATCCCGATTTTTCCGGCAATCTCATCCGCCGTCCGAAATCCCACGCCTGCGATATCTTCCGCCATTTTATACGGGTTTTCCTTTAAAATCCGGTACACATTGTCCCCGTACTGCTGATAAATCTTTGCACCGAGATTCAGTGCAATGCCATATCCCGAGAGGAAAATCATCGCATTCTGCATTTCGGCTTTTTCTGCCACCTGCTGTGCAATTTCACGCGCTTTCCGCTCGCTGATTCCCTTTACCTCCGCGAGGCGCTCCGGCTCTTCCTCGATGATCCGAAGCGTATCGTCACCGAAGCGGCGCACAATTCTTGCCGCCAGCGCCGCACCGACTCCTTTGATCGCACCGGAACCGAGATACCGCTCCAATGCAACAGAATCCTGTGGAACTTTCGTCTCATAGGATTCAATGCGGAACTGCTTTCCATAGGCAGCATGTTCAATATAATCTCCGGAAGCCTCGATCAGCTCGCCCTCTCCGATCATCGGAAGCGTGCCGACGCATGTCAGCTCGCGCCCCTTCATGCTCAGATTCAGGACGGTATAGCCGTTCTCCTCATTTCGGAAAATAATGTGTTCTACGTAGCCTTCTACTTTTTCTTTTTCACTCATCTTTTATCAAAACTGGCTTTCAAATTCATTCATCACTTCGCGGTACTGGCCGGTTCCAAGGGCAACGACGCTCGCCGGATTTTCTGCTGTCACGGTATTGATGCCGGTCCGCTCCTGGATCAGCTCGTCCATTCCGTCAAGGAGACTGCCGCCTCCGGTCAGGATAATGCCGCGGTCGGAAACATCGGATGCCAGTTCCGGCGGCGTTTTTTCCAGCACGGCACAGATCGCGTCCGCAATCTGGTTTGTCGTCTGGACAAGGGCACCTCGGATTTCGTCGGAGGAAACCGTAATCGTCGCCGGAAGTCCGGTGATGACGTTTCTTCCCTTGATCTCCATCGTTTTCTCCTCGGCCCGCGGATAAGCGGAACCAATCCGGATTTTCACTGCCTCTGCGGTCTGTTCTCCGATAAATACGTTGTATGTTTTCCGTACATAGCGGATGATATCCTGGTCAAATGTCTCACTGGAAATCTTGACCGAATTGGAAACAACGGTTCCCGCAAGCGAGATCACAGCGATATCCGTCGTGCCTCCGCCGATGTCCACGATCATATTTCCGCATGGTTTCGTAATGTCAATTCCGGATCCGATTGCCGCTGCCACCGGCTCCGGCACGATCAGCACTTCCCGGGCTCCCGCCTGGTACGTTGCCTCCTCCACAGCCTTCCGCTCTACTTCCGTCACACCGGACGGCACACAGATGCTGATTCTCGGTTTCCGGAATGCTCTTCTTCCCATTGCCTTCTGGATAAAGTAGCGCAGCATGCGCTCGGTGATCAGAAAGTCCGTGATCACGCCCTGCCGCATGGGCCGGACCGCCATAATATTGCCCGGTGTCCGTCCAATCATCTGACGCGCTTCTTCTCCAATTGCCCGTACTTTATCTGCATCTTTATCATACGCAACTACGGACGGCTCCTTTAATACAATGCCTTTTCCCTTGGCATAGACCAGGATGCTGGACGTCCCCAGATCAATTCCGATATCGGTCGTTGCAGCCATAGTAATCCCCTTTCCTGTTCTCTTTTATTTTTCTTTATTTTAATCTGTCTGAAATTTGTATAGAATAAGTTCGGGTTCAAAACACCCGAAACACAAAAGGATCGAATGTGTTCTGAACCCAACCCGCTTCTTATTATATACAATCCCTTTTAAAATGGAAAGGATTTTTTAGAGATATTTTTCGACATATTTTCCGGTGTAGGATACCGGGCTCTTGGCCACTTCCTCCGGCGTTCCGCACGCAATCACGGTTCCGCCGCCGTCTCCGCCCTCCGGTCCGATATCAATAATATAGTCCGCCGTCTTGATGACATCCAGATTGTGTTCGATGACAACGACGGTATTTCCGCCCTCGGACAGGCGGTGCAGAATCTCCACCAGTTTGTGGACATCCGCAAAATGAAGTCCCGTCGTCGGCTCATCGAGAATGTAGATCGTTTTTCCCGTGCCGCGGCGGCTCAGCTCTGCTGCGAGCTTGATACGCTGCGCTTCTCCACCGGACAGCGTGGTGGACGGCTGGCCGAGGCGGATGTAGGAAAGGCCGACATCGTACAGGGTCTGTAATTTCCGGAAAATCGACGGTACCGGCCTGAAGAATTCCAGTGCCTCCTCGACCGTCATATTCAGCACATCGTAGATGCTCTTTCCTTTGTATTTGACTTCCAGTGTCTCACGGTTGTACCGTTTTCCATGGCAGACCTCACACGGCACATAGACATCCGGCAGGAAGTGCATTTCGATCTTCAGGATACCGTCGCCGCCGCAGGCCTCGCATCGGCCGCCCTTCACATTAAAGCTGAATCTTCCCTTCTTGTAGCCGCGCGCCTTGGCATCCTGCGTTGCCGCAAACAGGTCGCGGATCTGATCGAACAGACCTGTGTACGTTGCCGGATTGGAACGCGGTGTTCTTCCGATCGGGGACTGGTCGATGTCGATGACCTTATCGAGCTGTTCCATACCGATGATGTCTTTGTGTGCACCCGGAATCGTCCGCGCACGGTTCAGATCTCTTGCCAGCCGTTTGTACAGAATTTCATTGACAAGGGAACTCTTTCCCGATCCGGAGACTCCGGTCACGCAGGTCATGACACCGAGCGGGAAATTCACGTTGATATTTTTCAGATTGTGCTCTTTTGCTCCGACTACCTTCAGCCAGCCCGTCGGCTTTCTGCGCTCGGACGGAACCGGAATTTTCAGCTCTCCGCTTAAGTATTTTCCGGTGATGGAATTCGGATTTTTCATCAGCTCTTCCGCCGTTCCGATCGCCACCAGCTCTCCGCCGTGCTCACCGGCTCCCGGGCCGATATCGACAACGCAGTCAGCGGCGCGCATCGTATCCTCGTCGTGCTCCACGACGATCAGGCTATTTCCGAGGTCACGCAGATGTTTCAGCGTCGCGAGAAGTTTGTCGTTGTCTCTCTGGTGAAGACCGATGCTCGGCTCGTCGAGAATATAGGCGACACCGACAAGGCCGGAGCCGATCTGCGTTGCCAGACGGATTCTCTGCGCCTCACCGCCGGACAGCGATGCCGTTCCACGCGCCAGGGTCAGATAGTTTAATCCGACATCCGCAAGGAAGCTCACACGCGCACGGATCTCTTTTAAAATCTGCTTTCCGATCAGCAGCTGCTGTTCGGAGAGTTCGAGGTTCTGCATAAACTTCTGCAGATTGTCGATGGAAAGGGATGTTACTTCAAAAATATTTTTATCTCCGACCGTCACACCAAGCGACGTCGGTTTCAGACGCTGGCCATGGCACGCCTGGCACGGGGTCACACGCATGAAGGTTTCGTATTCCTGTTTTGTAGAATCCGATCCGGTCTCACGGTAGCGGCGCTCTACATTTTTGATCAGCCCCTCAAAAGCCACATCGTACACACCGACGCCGCGCTGACCGCGGTAATGCACCTTGACGGATTTTCCGTTCGTTCCGTAAATCAGGATATCGTGGATTTTTTTCGGATATTCACAGAACGGAGTGGAAAGGGAAAAATCGTACTCCTCTGCGAGCGCATCGAGAATGGCTCTCGTATAGCTCGATTTGTCCGTGCAGGACTGCCAGCCGAGCACGGTGATGGCTCCGTCTGCGATGGATACGGTCTTGTCCGGAATCATCAGATCCTCGTCGAACTCCATCTTGTAGCCAAGGCCGGCACAGCTCGGGCAGGCGCCGAACGGGTTGTTGAAGGAAAAGCTTCTCGGCTCAATCTCCTCCATGCTGATGCCGCAGTCCGGGCAGGAAAAGCTCTGGCTGAAGTTGAGCTGATTTCCGTCCATCGTGTCGACCACCAGAAGGCCGTCCGCCAGATCCAGTACGTTCTCGACGGAATCCGTCAGACGTTTCTCAATGTCCGGTTTGACTACAAGACGGTCCACAATAATGGAAATGTTGTGTTTCAGGTTCTTATCCAGCGTGATCTCCTCGGACAGCTCATACTGGCTGCCGTCGATCATCACGCGGACATAGCCGCTGCGTTTTGCCTGTTCGAGCACCTTTTCGTGTCTTCCCTTGCGGCCGCGCACAACCGGCGCGAGAAGCTGGATTTTCGTCCGCTCCGGGAGTGCCATGATCTGATCGACCATCTGGTCCACCGACTGGCGGCTGATGACTTTTCCGCACTTCGGGCAGTGCGGAATACCGATTCTCGCGTACAGAAGACGGAAGTAATCGTAAATCTCCGTCACGGTTCCGACGGTGGAACGCGGGTTCCGGTTCGTCGATTTCTGATCGATCGAAATAGCAGGCGGCAGGCCTTCGATGCTGTCCACATTCGGTTTTTCCATCTGTCCTAAGAACTGGCGCGCGTAGGAGGAAAGGCTCTCCATGTACCGCCGCTGGCCCTCCGCATAGATCGTGTCAAACGCAAGCGAACTCTTTCCTGAACCGCTGAGGCCCGTAAATACAACAAACTGGTTTCTGGGGATATCGACATTCAGTGCTTTCAGGTTGTTCTCCCTGGCTCCCCGTATTCTGATAAACTCTTTTTTCTCTGCCATAACTGTTCCTCTTATTAATTGGAATCCCTGTCCGGACAGGGACAGGAATCTTGTCTCGTTTTCTCCCATTATAGCACACCGCCGTGCGTTGTGCAAACATTTGTTCTATTTCTTTATCATCTTTTTACAGCAGAAAATCTGCCAGAATCACATTGCTGACGGAAATCCCATCGCGTGTCAGAGCCAGGCGCCCGCTGTGTTCCTGTAAAAGATGCATCGCTTCGTATTTCTTCAGAACCCCGCCGTATACGGCATGGATCTCCTTTCCAAACTTCTCCTCAAACTCCGTCGTCGAGATCCCTTGTGTCATTCGAAGGCCGAGAAACATAAATTCTTCCATGGCATCCTGCCGGGAAAGAATTTCCTCATCCTCACGGATCTTTTCCAGTGCTCCGCACGCTTTCAGATACAAAGATCGATCTGCCGTGTTCGTCCACCGGCGGTTTCCGAATAACGATGCCGCGGAAGGCCCGAACCCCAGATAATCCGTCCTTTTCCAGTAGCCGATATTGTGGCGGCATGCGAAGCCCGGCTTTGCATAATTGGAAATCTCATACTGGAAAAAGCCGTATTCTGCGAGGATTTCCGCCGTTCTGGCATACATTTCGCGTTCTGTGTCCTCATCCGGCAGATCCAGTTTCTGCTCCGCAAACGGGGTTCCCGGCTCCACGATCAGGCTGTAGGCGGAAATGTGCTCCGGAGAAAGCTCCGCGATCGTCCGAAGACTCTCTTCCCATTTCTCTTCACTCTGCTCCGGCAGACCTGACATCAGATCCACGTTGATATTCGCAAACCCGGCATCCCGTGCCAGTGCAAAACTCTCCTGAAATTCCGCAAACGTGTGGATTCTTCCCAGCCGTTTCAGCTCCTCATCGTGAACCGACTGACAGCCGATACTGATCCGGTTGAAGCCGCTCTTCCTGTAACATTTCAGTTTTTCCGCATCCAGCGTTCCCGGATTGGCCTCCAGCGTAATCTCAGCATCCTCTGAAAAAATGTACTTGCTCCGCAGTTTTTCCATCACACGGGCGAGCATTCCGGCATCCACTGCGGATGGTGTTCCGCCGCCGAAAAAGGCGGAAATCACTTCACTTTCTGCCGTCTCTTCCGCTGCATCGATTTCTGCCAGCAGAGCCTCTTCATACTCCTTCTGCATTGCTTTCGTGCCCGGTCCCGAGACAAAATCACAGTAGGCGCATTTCCGGATGCAGAACGGGATATGCACATAGAGTTCCAGTGGTTTTCTTTTTTTATTCATTCTGCTTTTCCTCCGTACGATCGAAAGACCGGCCCCTGCGCTCCCGCAACAGCAGGCGGCGCCGACAGGCCGGTCTCATTTTTATTTCTTAATTTTCATCCAGTTTCAGCACGCTCATAAAGGCTTTCTGCGGAATCTCCACGTTTCCTACCTGGCGCATCCGCTTCTTACCTTCCTTCTGCTTCTCCAGCAGCTTCTTCTTTCGGGAAATATCGCCGCCGTAGCACTTGGCGAGGACGTCTTTGCGCATCGCGCGGACGGTTTCTCTGGCGATAATCTTCGATCCGACAGCCGCCTGGATCGGGATTTCGAAGAGCTGCCGCGGAATCTCTTCTTTGAGCTTCTCGCACATCTTTCTTCCGCGCTCGTAGGCAGATCCCTCGAATACGATGAAGGACAGCGCATCCACTTCTTCTTTATTGACGAGGATATCGAGTTTTACAAGCTCGCTTCTCTCATAGCCGAGCAGCTCGTAGTCGAATGACGCGTAACCTTTGGAGCGGGATTTTAAAGCATCAAAGAAATCGTAGATAATCTCATTCAGCGGGAGATGGTAATGAAGCATCGCACGCGTCGTCTCCATGTATTCCATTCCCTGATACTGGCCTCGTCTCTGCTGGCAGAGCTCCATGATCGGTCCGATGTAGTCGGTCGTCACCATAATCTCTGCTTTTACCAGCGGCTCTTCCATATAATCAATCTCGGACGGGTCCGGCAGATTCGACGGGTTGGTCAGGTCAATGACGGTTCCGTCGGTTTTGTGAACCTTATAGATAACGCTCGGTGCGGTCGTCACGAGATCCAGATTGTACTCACGCTCCAGGCGCTCCTGAATAATTTCCAGGTGAAGCAGTCCAAGGAAACCGCAGCGGAAGCCAAAGCCCAGTGCTGCCGATGTCTCCGGCTCATAGAAGAGGGATGCATCGTTTAACTGCAGTTTTTCCAGCGCGTCGCGCAGATCGCCGTACTGTGCGCCGTCGGCCGGGTACATGCCGCAGTATACCATCGGGTTGACTTTTTTGTAGCCCGGCAGTGCTTCTGCACACGGACGGTCGGCATCGGTTACGGTATCACCCACGCGGGTGTCGCGCACGTTTTTGATGCTGGCGGTGATATAGCCTACCATTCCGGCGGAGAGCTCGTCGCACGGGATCAGACGGCCTGCGCCGAAGTAGCCGACCTCGACAACTTCCTCGACAGCGCCTGTCGCCATCATGCGGATTCTCGTTCCTTTTTTCACGCTTCCTTCCATCACACGGCAGGAAATGATGACGCCGCGGTATGCATCGTAGACGGAGTCGAAAATCAGTGCTTTTAACGGTTCCGTCGGATCACCTTCCGGTGCCGGAATTTTCTGTACGATCTGTTCGAGCACCTCGTCCACGTTCAGGCCGGTTTTTGCGGAAATCCGCGGAGCATCCTGCGCTTCCAGTCCGATGACATCCTCGATCTCTGCAATTACACGGTCCGGCTCGGCGCTTGGAAGGTCTACTTTGTTGATGACCGGGAACACATCCAGGTCATGGTCAAGGGCGAGGTAGACGTTGGCAAGGGTCTGCGCCTCGATACCCTGCGATGCATCGACAACGAGCAGCGCGCCGTCGCATGCGGCAAGGCTTCTGGAAACCTCATAGTTGAAGTCAACATGGCCCGGGGTGTCAATCATGTTTAAAATGTACTCCTCGCCGTCGGCCGCTTTGTATACGGTACGGACTGCCTGTGCCTTGATCGTGATGCCGCGCTCACGCTCCAGATCCATATTGTCCAGCACCTGATCCTGCATCTCACGCTCGGTCAAAAGGCCTGTTTTCTGAATAATACGGTCCGCAAGGGTTGATTTTCCATGGTCGATATGGGCAATAATACAAAAATTACGAATTTTACTCTGATCTATTCCTGACAAGTTTTTTCCTCCTGCTTTTTCCCTACGATACCAGATTGCTCCATATTTCGTACTCCCGCAATCTGTCTATTTTGTATGATACGAAATTCCACTCAAAAAAGCAAGATAAATTTATCCGCCTGATGCCGGACTTTTGCCCGACAGAACCTTATGCAGGATATCCGCAAACGGCCCCATTGCATTTTTCACCTCCTCGACCGTATTCGTCTGCGCACCAACCTCGAGAAGAACAGATCTCGGGCGGAGATGGAGGTTGTAGCGGTAGCCTTTTAAATAGATACAGCGCGAAAAGCCGGGATAATACTGTTTTGCCTCATACTCCATCTGAAAGGAAAATGCAAGGTTTTCCGCCTGATACGGATTGGGCAGGCTTGTCAGTTCGCCGCTTTCTTTCGTGCGGGAAAGGCCGTTGAAAAACATGATCTGCGCGGTCGGCTTTCCGTTGATTTCTGTCACAAGACGTTTTGAACCATTGACCCCGTCCCGGTGCAGGTCGATCACGACCTGAATGGACGGGTGTTCTTCCAGCGCCGCTGCGATGACCGGCTCCGCGTAGTTGTAGGCGCGGCTCCGCTCGAGACAGCCTTCTTTCATGTCAAATGCCTCTGTAATATGAAGCACTTCGTATCCGTACTGCTTTTCCAGAAGCTCCTGCAGATCATCACCGAGGCCGATTACCGTGTCCGCTCTTTCTCCCGGACGGGAATCGGCGAAGGTTTCCTGCGAATGGGTATGATAGATCAGAATCTGCGGGCCTTCGGCATTTTCCGGCAGGGTCAGGTCTTTTCCGAGCAGGGTGCTGCCGTCGATCTCGCCCGGCAGGACCGAAGTGTTGGGATCGACAACGAAGAAGCGGTTCAGGAGCGCCTGCGGGTCAGCAAGAAGGTCAGGTGAAATTGTCTCCTGAATCGTGTCGGCCTCCGGGTAGAGAATCTCACGCGGTGCGCCGCCGGTTTCGATGGTCTCCTCCGGGACAGACTGCGGTGCTTCGGGTTCTGCCGTTGATGCCGACTCTCCGGCTGCCGGTTCTGTGATTCCTGTTTCCGTCTGCTCCGGCTCCGTGATTTCCATTCCATCTTTTTGAGTTTCATCTTTTTGAGTTCCATCCTTTTGATCTTCCTCAGTTCCCTGCTCCTTCGATTCTGTCTGCCCTCTTTCTGCTCCCGGTCCCGGATTCGAATCCTGCTTCGCCGTATCCGTTTCCGCTGCTTCTGTCCCGGCAGACAGCGTATTTTCTGCCGTGCTTCCCTCCCGAAGCGCCGGTATCTGATCCCGCACTGCCGCGAGGAGATTTTCCATCCATCCCCTTCCGTCCTCTTTTCCGTCATAAAAAAGAAGCGGCATCATCACATCCACGGATAACTGCTCCGCCTGTGCTGCCGCCCGCTGCAGCAGAACTTTCCCCTCTAAGAAATGATTTTTCCGGAGAACCGCTGCACTGCGGAACAGCAGTATACTGCAGGACAGGAAAAGACATCCCCATCCGAACCATCGTCCATTTCGCCTGGCATTCCACATATTATCACCATATTCATGATATGTTACAGTTCCCCGGAAAATGCCTGATTCATACCTGCCGCAAGAACCCCGGCCAGGCGGCGGACCATCTCGTCGATCTCTTTTGTCGTCACGTAAAGGCTTTCGAGCGCCGGTGAAATGACTTCTCCCAGAAATTCATCCATCTCGGACTCCTCCAGCGATTCCAGAACGCCTGCGACGGCATCGTGGACGATCGTTCCTGCCCCTACAACGGTCGGCACACCGATTCCGATGACCGGCACGCCGAGTGTCTCCTGATTTAAGGCATTGCGGTGGTTTCCGACGCCCGAGCCCGGCCAGATTCCGGTGTCGGCAAGCTGGATCGTACAGTTCAGCCGGTGAATACTGCATGCGGCAAGGGCATCCACGGCGAGAATCACATCTGGATGGGTCTGTTCTGCCGTTCCGCGCAGGATTTCCACTGCCTCCATGCCCGTCTGTGCCATAACGCCGGGAGCAAGGGCACTCACTTCCCGGCCCTTCTTTCCGTAGGTGCGCACCAGATGGCGCGTAACGTTAAGCTGCTCCACCGTCTCCGGCCCGAGCGCATCCGGCGTGATGCCGCGGTTGCCGAGGCCGGCCACAAGAACGGATCCGCACGCTTCCGGCACCATTTCCATCAGACAGTGGGAAAACTCCTCCGCCGCTTTCCGGCTCTCCTCCTCGTCTGCCGTCAAAAGCAGCGGCGCTTCGATCGTCACATACGTCCCTTTCGGCTTTCCCATCATTTTTGCACCCTGCTCCGATGTGATTTTCACAATGGTTGTCTGAATTTCCGCCTTTCTTTTCTTCTTCTCAATCTCGACCCCGGAGATCTCCACATGGTCCCTCTCAAATTTTTCCTGATTCTCCATCGCCAGGTCTGTCCGCATCCTATACTTTCCTATCATACTTTTCTCCTTCTCCTGTATTTTTGTTGTAGTTTTTGCAATTTTTTCAAAAATATGTATTGACAAAACATGCGAAATATTATAGGATAATAAAGCATGTTTCAGTGGAGCGTCCGTGTCTGTTCCATTGAATAACATCCCTTAAATCACATTAATTTTAAAAATATTGGAGGTGTACAGTTTGGCTAACATTAAATCCGCAAAGAAAAGAATCCTGGTAAATCAGACAAAGGCAGACCGCAACAAAGCAATCCGTTCTGCAGTTAAGACTTCTATGAAAAAAGTAGATGCTGCTGTTGCTGCAAACGATAAAGAGGCTGCTGCTGCTGCATTAGTAAATGCGATCTCTACCATCGACAAGGCTGCTTCTAAAGGCGTTTATCATAAAAACAACGCTGCCAGAAAAGTATCCAATCTGAGCAAAGCTGTAAACTCAATCGCATAATAAAGATATAAAACAAAGAGAACTTAGTCATACCGTCATGTGGCTGGGTTCTTTTTTTATGCTTACCAAAAGAGTGCGCCGCGACAGATCTTTTGATAAACACAGAACAAGGCGTACCGGTACAGGAAAACTGGCCGATACGCCTTGTTCTTTTTAGAAAACTCTGCTCTTACGCCGCCCTGCTGTATTTCGTAATCAGCAGCTCCACGCTCAGCAGATCGGAAATTTTTCCCGTCTTCACGTCCTCTTCCATCTGCACGCAGTCATTGACCGCCGCTTTTAATTCCTCCGCCGCATACTGGCGCGACATGGGAATATAGTTCCGCACAACGAAGCTCTGCAGTCCCGTCCGTTTTGCGATCGTTGCCTGATCGCAGTGCTCTGCCAGCAGCTCTTTGACCTGCAGCAGCAGATTGAACTGGCGTGCCAGCAGAAAGAGAATCCGCATCGGCGGCTCCTTTAAAGCCAGCAGATCCTGATACAGATCGAGCGCTTTCCGCTGCTTCTTCTCCGTTACCGCGCGGATCATCTCGAAAATCCGGTTCGTAATCTGCGTTGTGCAGACTGCCTCGATATCCGCCCGCGTGATCACATCTCTTCCCATCGTATAGCTGAGCAGTTTTTCCAGCTCCTGCGAGATATTTCCCATATCCGTGCCCGTCTTTTCCAGAAAATCTTCCATATCCTGACGCGTGATCTTTTTTCCCTCTTTTTTCATCATGCCGAGTACCCAGGTCATCAGCGTCTTTTCGTCCTGACGAACAAATTCCACTGCTCTTCCCTGCTTCTGCACCGCCTTGTACATACGGTTCCGCTTATCGACTTCCTCCTCCACGAAGATCAGCACCAGATAATCCGGCAGGGATCCCATGTAGTCTGCCAGCGCGTCGGCTTTGTTTTTGAAAAATCCTGTATTTTCCAGCAGAATCACACGGCGGTCCGCAAAAAACGGCATCGTCTCCGCAAGGTCAATCACTTTGGGAATCTCGGTTCCTTTTCCCTCAAAGCGGGAGAAATTCATCGTGTCGTCCTCCGGCAGCAGTGCGTTTTTCAGCTTGTTTTTATACTGATGCTTCAGATAGGCTTCTTCTCCGTAGAGCAGGTAGGCCTGCTTAAAATTCTGCGTTTTGATATCTTCTAAAATGCTTTTCATTCCATCCTCTTTCTTTCGTTCCGGCAGAAACACGTTTGCGCAGTGCCGCAGCAGCCGGAGCTTTTGACCATTCAGGAGACGGGAAATTCCACATCCGACCGGTATCCGTGAACCGCCAGGCGGTCACGCTTCAGCTGTACTGTCACGGCTCCATCCACCGGTGTTCCGTAGATATGGCTTTTGCAGGCACGAAGCCGCTCCAGCAGCTCCCGGTGCGGATGGCCGTACCGTCCCGGCCACGCGCAGGAAATCAGGCTGATCTGCGGCTGTATGCGGTTCAGAAATGCCTCGCTCGTTGAATTTCTCGAGCCGTGGTGCGCCACCTTTAAAATCTGGCACCGCTCTGCCGCCCCCAGGACCTCTTCTTCTCCGCTTCCCTCCAGATCTCCCGTCAGAAGTGCGCGGCAGGCACCGCAGGAAAGCTGTAATACAACACTTCCGGCGTTTTCCTCTCCCGTATAGTCTTCGCCCGCTCCCGGATGAAGTACCGATACGGTGAGTTCTCCTGCACGGATCTCGTCTCCCTTTTTTAGATATTCTACCATAATTCCCGCTTTTTGTGCGGCTAAAATAAAAGGATTTTCTTTTTTGCTTCCTTTCATCCACACAGGCAGGAACAGATGGCGGATGCGAAGCGCCGTTTTCTGCTCCCCGATCAGCTCCAGCAGTTCGAGGATTCCGTTCGTGTGATCTGCGTCCGGGTGCGTGACAACAACGGCATCAAGAGCGGCAATGCCGCGCTGTTTCAGATATGGGAGAATCCTTTTTTCCCCGACCGCAGACGCACTGCTGCTCCCGCCGTCATTCAGCATCACAAAACGGCCGCTCTCCACCACCAGCGAATCGCCCTGGCCGACGTCCAGCGCTGTAATGGAAAACGTTTCCCGGGGACGGTAAAAAAGCAGAACACAGGCAAAAAACATGGTAATACCAAAGAGCATCCGCTCCCGCTTTCGTGCCTGCGCACCTTTTCGTTTTGCCCCATCCGGATTCATCTCCCGTTTTCGCTTTCGCACATACAGTATCACCAGCAGACCGGTCAGAATGATTCCATATCCTGCCATCTGCCATTTTTCCGGCTGACCGCAGATCCACACATTTCCCGGAATCTGTGCGACCGCCGCTGTCATCTGCCGCAGAAGTGTGAGCAGGAACCGCGTCGGAAGCAGAACAACACTTCCCGCTTTCACGCTTGCCAGTCCCGCCAGAAGCCCCGCAGCACCCGTCAGCAGCACCGCCGTCATGACAGCTCCTGCAAACAGATTCGGCAGAAACGCAAAGAGCGGAATCTCATAAAAATACCACGCCTGCAGCGGGATCATGACAAGCTGCAGGGAAAGGTACACCATCGCAGCCTCTTTTCCTTTCGCCGCAAGCTTTTCCAACCCCGTTTTTTCCCCGCGTCTCTTCCGTTCCGCCTTCTCCCCCGCCAGAACCGGATAAACCCCGGAAATGGCTGTTACTGCTCCAAACGAAAGCCAGAACCCGCTCTGCTCCAGATACGAGGGGTTTTCTGCCAGCATCAGAATTGCCGCAAGAGAGAGCGCACTTAAGGAATCATACGTCCTTCCCACTGCGACAGCTCCCATCCGCACCGCAAACATCACCACTGCACGCACGGTCGCCGTTCCGCTGCCGGTAAACATGCCATACAGCACCATACCGGCGGCCGCTGCCAGAGACGCGGAAGTTTTCGGCAGATGCAGCGCCATCAGCAGCCGTCGGAGTGCCATGCCGAGCAGCATCAGATGCATGCCGGAAACGGAAACCAGGTGCAGCAGACCGCTCTGCTGATACGCCAGATACGTCTCCTCCGTGAGTTCCGACCGTTCCCCGAGCAGCATCGCAGAAAGCACACCTGCCTCCTCCTCCGGCATCATTTCTTTTAAAACGGCACAGCACCGCTCCCGCTCCAGCCGGAGCGCTTCGCCGAGATTCCACCGCCCGGCATCCACAACTTCCTCCCGCTCCGAAATCACGTAGAACGCACAGCCTTTTCCCTCATAATATGTTTTCTCATCAAACATCCCCGGATTGCGCGGGCTTTCCGGCTTTTTTACAGTTCCGTACACCCGCACAGCGGCTCCGACCGGCAGATCTCCCCGCTTTGCGAGCAGATAAATTTTCCCTTTGCTTCCCTCCCCGCGCAGCACATACCCGTTGTTGCTGCTCTTTTTCTCATACGTTTCAATTGTCCCTGCAATCCACACCTTCCTGCCCTGCTGCGCTTTGTTTTCGTATTTGGGGTCAGAAAAAGGCGTGCCAAGAGGCACGCCCGCAATCCGCAGCAGCACAAGCACCAGCATGAATCCAAGACACGCCAGGCACATGGGCCGTTTTCTCATGTATCTTTTTCCTCCAGATAAGACAGGTCTTCCTCGTAGAACTGATTGAGTTTCATCGTTTCACGGAATGTTACATCGCTCTCTCCGTTGATGGAAAACTGCACCTTATCCACCTTACAGTTCGCCGTGATGGAATCCACCACCGCATAAATCGGAATCTGCTCCGCCACATTCAAAAGTGCAGAATCCTTAAAAGATTTGTCAAAATTCACATAGGCAATCCGGTCAGACGTTGTAACGCTTAGGACATTCATCGTCTCAGGAAATACTGCGTAGTGGCCGTCTTCTTTCGGCCCCTTCATCAGCTGCTCCACCACGACCCGCTCCAGCGGAATGTTCGTGCTGTACGGCACCCGCCGCGTCTCCTTCACAAGATGATCGCCTGCTTCATTTGCAAAATACAGTGTCAGCGTCGCATACTGATACTGATAAATTTCCCTTCCGGAATTTTCCAGAAAGCTGTCCGCCGTCATCGTTCCGATCTCGCGTCCTTTGGAATCCTTTAACGGATCCCCGTCAATCAGAAGCGTCACGCGCTCCACCTCCGGAACCTGCACAAAGGTACGCACCAGTCCTGCACGCACCAAAACCTCCTGCGGCCGCGCAAGCTCTCCGTACTCTCCACTTAAGTTCAGCGTAAGGAGCCCGTTCTCCAGCGTATACGTCTTGATGGAAATCCCATTGGAAAGAAGTGCCTGGTTTCCGTCCTTGGCAGGTTTCTCCTGCAGCGCGTCAACCAGCTCCTTGATCAGTTTCTGATCCGTTCCTTCTTTTGGTTCATACGGCTCCTGCACCAGTGTTGTGCCGGTTTTGTCCAGGCAGTACAGGTGATACGCCGACTCCTTCTGGCTCTTCTGCCACTGCCCGCAGCCGCTAAGAAGCAGCACGCCGGCCAGCAGTACGCCAAGTATCCGTTTCATGTGCGCCACCTCCTACATCACGTAATTCAGAGGAATCCGCACGGAAAATGTCGTTCCCTCGTTTTCTTTGCTGTATACACGGATCGCTCCCCGGTGCATGACAATCGCGCTCCGCGCAATCGCAAGGCCAAGGCCGGTTCCGCCGATTTCCCGCGAGTGGGACTTGTCCACGCGGTAGAAACGCTCGAAGATATGCGCAATCGACTCCTCCGGGATGCCGATGCCGGAGTCTGCCACCGTCACGTAGAAATATTTGTGATCCGCATTTAAGGATACACGCACCCATCCATTCTCGTTGTTGTACTTGATGCCGTTTTCGATCAGGTTCGAGAACGCCAGCGAGATGAAAACCGGCGGGGGGACCGCCGCATCCCGTGGAGAATCCGATGTCCCGTTATATCATGGCGATAGACGCCAACAAATGTATCAACTGCAAGGCCTGCGTTCTGGCCTGCCAGCAGCGTAACGGCACGCCGTACGGCCACTCCCGCAACTGGGTCCGCGAGACGCCGGACAAGCTTTCCCTGCTCGGGACGGCCTATCAGCCCGGCGCGTGTATGCACTGCGACCATCCCCTGTGCGTGGAGGCGTGCCCGACCCACGCGACCTACAAGGCCGACGACGGAAGCGTGGGCATCGATCCCGAACGCTGCATCGGCTGCGGCGGGTGCATCGAAGCCTGTCCTTACGGCGCGCGCTACAAGCATCCGGTGACCGGAAGGGCGGACAAGTGCGACTATTGCCGCCGCGCCACGCCGGGGCAGGTTCCGGCCTGTGTGCAGATGTGCCCCGTCCGCTGCCGCGTCTTCGGGGATGCGGACAACCCGGACGATCCCGTAGCACGGGCGCTCGCGGGCAACCGGCACGTGTATGTGGTCCCTCCCGACTTCGACGCGAAACCCACGCTCGCCTATCTGAACGGCACGACGCCCACGGACTGGCCGCGCAGGAAGGACATGCCCCCGGCGCTGGCCGCCATCGGGCCGCTGTCCTCCGTGGTCAAGGCCTTCGGCGGCCTGGCCCTGTTCGGGGTCATCGGCGTGTTCGTCAAGCAGTTGTTCTGGCCTTCCGATTCCGGAAAGCCGTCCGACAAAGGAGATCGGCCATGATCAGACGCCATTCGGCCACCGCCATTTTCATGCATTGGTACAACGCGGCCTGCTGGCTGCTTCTGCTGTTCACGGGGTTCGCCCTGCTGGCGAATCCGCTCATGCAGCCGGTGGGGGGCTGGTGGAGCTCCTTGTGGACCGGGGCGTTCGGCGCGCTGGGGCTGCTCAGGCTGCACGTCGTCGTGGGCATGGCGTGGATCGTCCTGTATGCCGCCTACCTGCTCGTCCGGGCGCGGGCGGAGGCCCTGCCGTTCCTGAAGGAAATCACCGATCTGCACATCGGTTCCGATCTGGTGTGGTGCCTGCGGAAAGGCTTGTGGCTGGTGCTCGGGGAACGGCTCATGCGCCGCCTCGGGCTCGATCCCGAACTGCCCCCGCAAGGCTTTTACAACGCCGGGCAGAAGCTCGTGGCGATCATCGCCGTTCTGTGCAGCCTTGGGCTCGCCCTGACCGGGCTGATCCTCGTGTTCGCCTCCGGCAGGCCGGAGACGGAGGGGCTCCTGCAGATCTGCCTGCTCGCGCATTTCTGCTGCGCCGGGCTGATGGCTGTTTTCCTGCCCGTGCACATCTACATGGCGGCCTTCGCACCCGGAGAGGCCCCGGCGCTGCGGTCCATGTTCACCGGATACGTGCCGCTGGAGCACATCAGGCACCACAACCCGCTGTGGTTCCGCAAGCTGGCGGAACCGGAAAAGGAATAGGGCCCGTTTCTTTTGAAACGGCAGGGAGGCATCGGGGAAGGGGGACCCTTCTGGAGACTACGCTTTTCCCTCCCCAAACCCGCCAATGCGGAGTCCATTCCTCCCTTTTCAAAGGCGG
>OHAP01000227.1_pt1 | contig 42465 bp, 57 predicted proteins | sample 1577171 | NCBI WGS metagenome assembly OHAP01 (sample SAMEA3541489, study PRJEB24748) | human gut metagenome | biome: human gut; feature: human-associated habitat; material: faeces | place: China | collected 2012 | reverse complement strand
TAACGGTGAGATGCTCTTTCATGAGGTATAACTTTATAACTTGAATACGCTTAATCTGTTTGAAAGTGCTTTTGCTTGAAAGCTGGTTGTCGATAGTAATATTACATGAAAACAAGAAAATTGTAAGATATGTACTTCTTACTCAATTTTATCGCGATGAAAAGAGGTAATTACCGGTGTGTAGCTTATCTCTTTTCTCATATTCATTTGTGCAAGATTTCGTGCAAGAAACATCATTCGAGAATGATTTTATTGTGATTCAAGCCTCATCATTGGACATCTTAAGTCTTATCTCGAACATTACCGTTAAGAAAAACCAAGCAATGAAAAGAAAACAGAAGAAAGAGATTTTAAAGTAGAATTATCTTACGTTTTCATTGATTATCAGTGTTTTACATTAAAATCCGTGCAAAATCTGTGCAAATACCTCTATAAATAAAAAAGACAACCAAGAGTGGAAGCCTCCTAATTGCCTAATTTACAAGCCTTTCGACTTAGTAGCGGGAACCGGGATTGAACCGGTGACCTCATGATTATGAACTCTAAGGTCTTTTCCTTCTATCTAATTGCAAAGAAATAACTTGCAGACTTTCCCTTTTTTCTCCGTACTACTATCGTAACACTTTTGCGCTTTTTAAAAATAATCCCCGGATTTCTCCGGGGAATTGGAACACCGGGCCGCAACTCCCGGCGAACGCAACATTGATGCAAAGATATGCTTTATTTTGAAAAGAACCGCTTGACGTTTTTAAAAATCTCCTTTCGCTTGAAGTAGAGAAATACGCCAACCGCCAATAAAGCCAAATAAAAAATATATCTCCAACGTTTCGGATCGGGAACGGGGGTTTCTTGCTCTTTTTGAATATTGTTATCCTTAAATGATTCATGATTGGTCTTCTCGCTTTCAGAAACGGCCCTATTTTCGACTTTCCCCGTTTTGCTGAATACTTTATTGACCGACAACGTTTCGATTGATTTGACGGCTCCTTTTGGCTTTTTGCTTTCCGGCGGTTTATATTCTGAAGGCAAAGGAATATTATTGGCATGTAGAACGGAATCTTCGGGTTCTGATCCTGTTTCGTATTCTCTTGCGTTTCGGGCCGGATCAAAATATTCGATTCGGGTGTACGTGATTTCAAGACCGGACATTTTGCTTGTGTCTATCCGGGTTTCAATGAATGATCTTTCATTTTCTTCCTTTGTAGTGTTCTTTTCGGAAGAAGAAGTCATTTCGGACAACTTCTTAACTGAAGAACACGACAAGCAAAAGAACAAAGACCAAAGTAAAACAAAAATATAAAACAACTTTTGCATAACTACAAGTTTTTAAGTTCTGATAATCTATTCAACCACCCTTTGCGGAAACGTTTTTGGGTGTATTTTAGAAGTTCGGCTTCTGTTGCTTTTCGGCCGATCTTTTTTTCATACTCTGAAACGGAACGTTCGACAATGTTGTTGATAAACTTCACACGTTCGTCATATATTGCCAAAAACAAGGATTTGGGATCGGCAAAGTTTACCGCTTCGATAGTCTTAGGGCCAACGATACCGTCAACATCAACACCAAGAAGACGTTGCGGAATTTTTATTCCATGCGATCCCGAAGCCCAAACCCAATCAACCAAAATATTTGCGATTTTTTGGTCGTTAATAGTGTCCGCTTTCCAACGGTTCCAATAATGGGGAACCAACACCCGGTCCCGGACATCTTCATTCGTCAACAATTTTAGATCATCAACGTCAATGTCCCCGTCACCGTCCTTGTCATACCCAACTTGTCGCCAAGTTGTTATTGTAACGCCTTTGTTTGTTGCGCCGCCCCGATCCGTTGGATCATTTACGAAACCACCTTCCCAACGCAAAATGAATGGTAACAAAATATTAGCATTTGCCATTATCGCCCCCTTTCTTTAATTCGTGCAAATCAATGTCAAAGTGTCTTTCGGTTTTATCAACCATGATTCTTTGTGCTATTTTAGCCCATTTTGAATCATTGCAAGACGATTCATTTTCCAACATTGACCAAACTTGCCAAAAGCATACAGCCCCGGCGACAATGTTTGCCAACTTCACGGGCAATCCTTCAAGAATGTATGTTTGTATCAAAAACGCAAGAACGGTCAAAGCGTAGACTTTAATCAAAGTTACAAAGACACGTCCGGCATAGTTGCTCTTAAACTTACCGTCATTTGCTCCGGGGAATTTCTTTTTTACTCTTCGGGATAAAGACCAAGCCGTCCAACAATCCATGAAGACCGCCAACGTGCAAATCAAAATGAACGGAACGGTTGGTTCAAGGAAAGCACACACCGCACCGAATACACCGAATAAGTATTTGCCGACTGAATTAAAAATCGCTTTCAAAATTTCTTCCATGATTTATGTAAATTGAAAACACTTGCCAACCTTGACAATAGTAGTGTCCATAGGGTACAAGTTAAGAAGCGGCAATCCTTTGGATTCACGATCTTTATTGATGATTGGAATACGTTGTTCGGCTTCCTGTATAGCACCAATTAGAACGTCTGATCCTGTAAAACAAGACCGTCTTTGCCCTTTCGGATTTCCGTCTTCTCCTTTTTCCCAAGACCCGTCCGGCAACCAAGTTGGGAAACATACTTGCATTTGCATACGCAAACCGCTTGAATTTTTCCCCGGAAAATTCGTCGGTTTGATAATTGTTTTTTCAATCAAGATGTGTTGTCCGAAAAGTTCGTCCATTTCGATTCCCTTTCCGACAACAACATCGGTTGTAACCCCAAGATCACTAAATTTCATTGTTGAAAGTATTAAAAGTTATTGAATAAGTTGACCCGAATAGTTTAGAAAGTCGGATTCAACCATTTGTTTAATTTCTTCTACTTTGTTCAAATAAGCAATATACTTGTCTTGCAAAGTTTTATCCTCTGAAATACCAAGTTCAAAACGCTTGTTGTCGTTTGCAAGGTCTATTTCTTGCGTCACGTCCCAAGTGTTTGAAATTACGGCTTTTTTTACGGTCTTTGATGTTGGTATCCCCCACACCTTTACGCTTTCACATTCCCAAGACTTCTTGACGGGAACATTTTCTTGATCAACTTCTTGCGGCTGATCAACTTCTTTGAAATCGTAGTTGTAAAACCATGAACCATTGCCAAGATTTTGAAATACATTTGGCTTATCGTCTGAAACTGATTTCATACGCTGAATTTTTTAAAAGTTTGTTTACAAGGTTTATTGAATCGCAATACTTACACCAACCCCACCAACTGCAAATCTGTTGTTTGAAGGATTCAAATTTTATGTCTGTCTTTTTGTTCAATTCTGCAACCCGGCGGCAAAATCTTTGCTTGATAGACTTTCGTAAAAGTGTGTGAGTATGAAAGAAGCGGTATCCTAAAAAGTCAATCCCCCGTGAATCGACCGGAAATACTTGAAAATTGTGCTTGATTTTCAATTTCAAATTGTCCCGAAGGTAAACCCGCATTTCACGCAATAAGGCGTGAAGTGATTCTTTGCTTGAAGATAGAATCACAATATCATCGGCATAGCGATAGAAATATCTTACTTGCTTGACTTCTTTGATCCAATGATCAAAATAAGCAAGATATAAATTGGCGAAATATTGGGATAAGTAATTCCCAATAGGTACGCCGTCGGCCGAATCAATAATTTCGTCAAGTAACCAAAGCAAGCGTTTATCCTTTATTTTTCTGCGAATAACCTGTTTTAGTATATCGTGATCAATAGAAGGATAAAACTTGCGAACATCTATCTTTAGACAATAAATTGTGCCTTCCGGGTCTGTCTTTAAATCATATTTGACCCGTTTAGCGGCTGCATGTATTCCCCTATTCTTGATGCAAGAATAGGTGTCATTTGTGAAGACTGAAACCCAAATCGGTTCAAGAACATTCATAATTGCATGATGCGTGATCCTATCCGGGAAATATGGAAGTCTAAAGATTTGCCGTTCTTTTGGTTCATAAATTGTGAAGACATCATACTGTGACGTCTTGTATGTTTGAGTTAAAAGCATTTCTTGAAGACGCAAAAGATTCTCGTCACGGTTTTTGTCGTGCCGTTGGACCCCGTAAGATCGAAGCTTTCTTCTGCGGGCTTTTTCATCGGCCAATCGCAAATTCTCAATGCTACAAATCTGATCATACAAATTTCCAAGTCTTTTCATTTATCTTCATATTATTGTATATCAGTGTGATATACTTTTGCTTATATAATGGGGGTCTTCGGGCTTTGATACCCTACCAACACCGTTTTATAAAATTTATTTTTTGCCCTTGGTTTCCCAAGTCATGCAAAACAAGCTGTTTTGCTTTTGTGGCAAGGTTTCCGTCGATGCAATATTTTTATAAGCATAGCTGAGAACCGATATTCGCATTCGTATTCGACGCCGTATTATTCGTATTCGAGTAGCTGACACCTGCATTCGCACCATTATTCGAAGAACCGCTGAACAACACACCCCGACGACGGACAACCCTTTTATTTCAACTCAAAATTTCAAAATTCAAAAAAACGATTCGGGGCGTTACACGCCCGGTAAAAAGCAAAGCCGAGAACCGAAATGCGCATACGCATACGACGCCGTACTATGCGTATACGAGTAGCCGACACCCGCACGCGCACCAGAATTCGAAGAACCGCCGAACAACACACCCCTTTGAGATTCACCGGAAGCCGGGATACTTGTATAGAAATAATCTGAAAAATAAGTCGTCGATCCGGCCCCAACTGCAAGCGGCATGAATTCACCATATTCACCGATAATCATTTCCTTGATATAACCTTCTTTGCGCGGCAATACGCCCCGTAATTCATAGTTGTTATAGTTTGTATCTTGGAAATATTGCGGGTCCTCACAAGCGTAGAATTCAGATAATCCCCCGTCGGTTTCTGATTGAATACGGCATTTACAACCGTCAACCCATGACCAAATATGACCGAATGGATTTTCTATTCCACGATAAGAAGGAACGCCAACGGTCAAGATTGTAGTGTCGTAATCTTCCGGTAAATCGTAATTGACAACCCCGGTTGCATTACCTAATGAGTTGGTTACACCGCAAGGAAGAAGCGGGTAATAACCTGTAAAATTGCTCCATTTAGTGCTGTTTACCGTAGTAACCCCCGCACCCAAGCCGCCTTGCTTGTATCCTTCCGAAGTTGGTTGCGCATTGAACGCTAATTGGCAATTAAAGTTTGCATACTCAACGGCACGCAACCAATACAACGCACGTTGCACGAAGTATGTGTCGCAATTCCAGTTGACTGATCCACGATTTCGGGCGTACTTTCTGAAGTTGGTTAAACTGATCGCAGTTGCGGGACGCCCTAATTGTGTTTTGCTTAGTTCGTCCCAAGAACTTTGACCACCCCCGCCCCTGTAATCGGCTGAAGTGTTGACGACTGAAGCCAACTTCAATGTCGAACGTTGAAGGGCGGCTTCATACGCTGAAATATACATTTTCGGGATTCGTCTAAATCCGGGCAAAGCGTATATTGACATCAAACAACGGCGTTTAGTTCCTTCCATTTCAAAGCGGACATAGTGTTCCGGTATTTCGACCATGACTTGCCCGGTTGCCCCCGTCAGATCAGCCGCCGCACCGTTGTCACGTTTAGTCGAATCATTGGCATGAAGATAATAAACCACGTTTCCGGCATCATTCAAGATGCAACGGCGCATAAGTGATTGAATAGGCAATGAAACATGAAGTTCCGGTCTGCCTAAACGAGTACAAGCGGAATCGGCGACATTTGTGTCCCATTCGATCCCATAAAAGTAATTATAGGGGAATTTTGGTTCCGTTCCCCCGATTCCAATTAAGATTCCCATATCAATAGCCCCATTTAAGTTTGACATTTGACAATGAAGTTTGCTTCACTGCCTTTATAATTTCCGGGTTCCAACCCGGATAAAGCCTTGTTTCAATGAAGGTCCCGTCGTCCATTCCGGCGGGCGTAACTTCAAGATAGACGTCTTCATTTCCTTCATTCTTTAAAAGGAAGGCTTGACCGTCCGGCAATGAAAAGTTGCTATCTTGCAACCCTTCAATATTGCCAAGTTTGGCAACTTGCGGACTTACCATTTCACCACTTCTTGTGTTCATAAGTTGAAAATTTTAGTTCAAAAATAGGTTGTATTATATCACTGTGATATATTGTTGAATAAAAAAAGCGTAAGTTTCCCGCTTAGATCAACGATTCAAGACGGTTGATTTCATCCCTAATTGATTGACGTTCTTTGTGTAATTCGTCAACATCATAGGGCATTTGTTCACCAATCAAAGAAGCTTCTTGGCATTTGATCACTTTATAATCTGAAGACGATAATACTACTTTCAAATTATCAATCTTCTTTTGAGTATAAACCGAATCAACCTTCACTTCCCAATATTGTACAAGTTTTCCGTTTTCTTCTTTGTAGGAATCAACGGCAACTTCACCGTCTTGAACGGTTGGTTGTATCGACGAAACAAGATTGAGAAACCCGGCATTTCTCAAATTCGCCATTTTTACACCGTTGTTCGGATCACAAAACCGAACATCAATCATTCCTTCGTTATCAATTTTTGCTAATTCCATAATTTTAATTTTTAAGTACCATATCTTACTGTATAATAATGGCCATTGCAATACCTTAAAACCAAACTGTCGCCTTGTGCCATGTCAAGCCAACCATTCCCGCCGTTTATGCGTTCGGCGTTATTATCTACTAATACGCCGTCGTCACAACCGGAAAGTTTTATTCGATTGCTGTTTCCCAACCAACCAATTTGAATATAAAGCAAGAATGATATGTCCTTGCCCGATAATTCAGAGACGGTTCTATTCATATATGCCCGTCCGGGTAATCTTACATTTCTATATGCGGCCCCAATTGAACCGAAGAAGAAGTTGTTCGTTATACCGATATATTCTTCAATGATGTCGGTATATGCTTCACCGTGATAAGTGTCGTCAAAATGTGCATTACCCCCAATTGAGAAAGAATTTCCGTCTACTTGCAAAGCCCTTTGGGTGTACCAAGATGAATTATTCCTTGGTCTAAATTTTGTATATAAACCAATTCCACTATTATATGAACTTCCCGAATATTCAAAACGGCCAAGACCCATTAATCCACTTGATGCGGGGAACACGTTTGCGCCTATTCCGGCCCACAAATTGGTTTTTGAGAATTTTATAAAATCGGATAACAATGCAAGACCATTGTATTTGCCTTCCATTTCAGAAGATTCAGAAACACCGATTCTTCCTTGCCCGATTTCAAAACCGCCAATGCTGCCGGATATTGCCTTGATAATGCCTTCAATTGTTGCTTTTGATGCAATTATTGATCCGTCTTGTAAAACACGGAAAGGGGCCGTATTTCTATTCTCTTTTGAAGCCCCGGCCCAAAAACGAACCGAAGAAGCTTCCGTTCCTTCGCCTGTTATTCCTGCAAGGATAGAACCGCCCGATCCTGCAAGTTGTACCGTGCCGGAAGTGACAATACCCCCGTCAATGACTGTTTTTGTATTGTCATAATTCACGGCAATGACCCAATCGTTGATGCTATATGATTGTCCAACAACTTTTGCGGTTTGGCATCGCCGCAAATCGGCTCCATTTACCCACAAGTCGCCAATGTCATACGGGGCGTATGGCGTTGAGACGAAGACACGACGTTTGCCGTCGGCGGTGTCTTGTGCTTTACTTGCTGCTTCGTATGCGTCCAAGGCTGTTTGATCAACGCTCCTTTGCCAATAGTATAGAACATTCGTTTTGGTTGTCCATTCTGAAGAATTATAACTTCCGGTTGTCCTTGTTGTGTTAGCTATTTTTATATACAAGTCTTGAATGAAGCAATCCCCGATTGTATAAGTGTTTGGCGTATTGATAAAAAGGGTTACACCGTCGGCCAAATAACTAACAACCTTTGCAGAAACAAACAACAAGTTTTCGTCGTCCTTTTCATTCCAATAGTAAGAAATTATAGGGTTTCCGTTGTTGTCATACTCAACTTTTTTGCTATAAATATATAGCTTCTTTGCGGCGGTATTATAATATAAATCACTTACATGTGCTTCTTTCAATGTAGAAGTGTTCCAACTTGAAGCGGGTGCATTACTGATCGTTGGTGCGGTTCCTTTTTTCCAAAAATGAATCCCGTTTTTGCTAATGACATTTTTAAATTGAGAAACGTTTCCCTTCACATAGAAATACAATTTCTTATCCGTCGGGGTGTACCATGTGTCACCAACATGCTTCACTTGACTTTCAACGGTTGTCCAAGTTGTTGCGGGGTCTGATTCTTGAAACCAAGATTCGATCTTTCCGTCAATTTGATTCGTGAAGTCTTCAACAGTATTGGCGAATACTCCGTTTATGAAGGCCGTCAAAGCGGCATCCGAAGTGTATTTTGATGCCTTTTCCCAATCGCTTGAAGTATATGAACCGGACAAACGATTCGTTTTACAACGCATAATATCCCCCGAAGCACCTTGGACCCATAGGTCCCCGACTTCATACGGCGGGATTGGTGTAGAAGTGAATATTCTTCTTTTTTCCCGTGCTAATGCAAGGGCATCATTGGCAAGGGCCAAGGCGTTTGCAACTTCTGAATCTTGAAGTTCTTTCCATTTATAAACCGTTCCTTCCTTTACCCAACGAAAAACTTTTCCGGTTTTGGTATTATAAAACAAGTCCCCCAAATGGTTTTCTTTCAAAGTTGTCGTTGTCCATTCTTTGGCCGGAATATTGCTTGTCGTTGGATCGTATTCATAAAAGAATTGTTCAATTTGCCCGTCAAGTTGTGCCCGCAAATCATTCAATATGCCCGGCAAAGTGTTGTCGATATAATTCTTTGCGTCAAGGGATTCTTGCCCTAATTCTTCAAGCGTTTTTTCTTGGCCGTTTGAATCAAACACGATCTTCCCGCCAATTTCCCCGGCGTCGAGATCAAAATATGTGCTTCCGTCGGGCGATTGAATACGTCCTGTTTTGATAAATCTTCCGTTGACGGTTGTAAAACCATAGGTCAAGGAAACAGACCGGACATGTAACATTGTATCTACCGAATTAACAACTCCGATCCAAAAATGATAATTCATTGCATCTTCTTCAACGCCAATTTGTTGCGGTGTGAAAACTATTGTTCCGGTATTTCCTTGTTTCAAGACTTTCGCATAAATATAATAAGCTTGTGAATCAGACAAGAAGGTTGTGTCCCCGTCCGATAAGGTCCAAGAACGGGGCATTTCTTCAATAGCATAATGCGTCAAAATACCGCCTTTTACCCGCATAAGGTTTTTATTTCCATTGAAATTTGGCTGAAATACGGTTCCAACCAATCCAAATTGCATTGATTTTGCGCCAACTGACAACATCAAAGTATCAACCGAATTGGGCTTGATCTTATCAGTGTAATAATCACCTTCGGGATCAAAGACCATATTTAAAACTTCTTGCGCTGATAACCAATCACGACGGGCCTTTGCAGGGTCTTTCAAATTATTGATAGTCAATATTTTGTCAATGTCAATCAAATCCGATATAACACGGGTATATGTTGACCTTTCAACCGAAACATCTGCAATTGTCAAAGTGTATTTGTATTCGTCGATCAAATCCCTTGTGAATGATTTGACACGGATAGATTTATCAACGTCTATGTCCGTATCAATCACCGGGATATAATCACCAACCCAAATTGCGTTCGATGTTGTACCAAGGCCCGCAATACTTTTTAAAAAGAATTCGTCAAGTGTCAATGAGTATTGCACCTTTGGTTGGCAATTCTGCTGAAGAAATTTTGTTCCGGCTTCTAACAACTTTTTTTCGGCTTCGTCAATGTATGATTGTGGCAAAGCAATGTCAATCAACACATATTCGTCACCTATTCCGAATTGAAATGCGGAAGATGTTTCGGAAGGGAAAGACATATCCCTGTTATCGGTTATTTTTTTTAGCGTGAAGGTATGTGTTGCGTGATCATAAGCATGAATTTCAAATTCATATCCGGCCAAATTCCCCGTATTGAAATGTACCTTTGCCGACACCCCGTTCAATAAGTATTTTGTTGTTTTCCCGTCTGATTCAGTTTCATTCAAGTTGAACATTGTAGAATCGGAAAACTTTAAAACACTGTCCCCCAAGGCTGATATTGTTCCGGTGCGGTGTGGGTAAATATCATCAAAGTTCTTTGTGTTTTCCCAAATACCATATTGCGCAATTGCTTTGGCATCTTCAAGAAAACTTTGTGCCTTGGTTTTATTGGGAAGACAAAGTTTTGTGCAACGGTATTTTGATGTTATATTTTTAGTTGATCCGTAGCATTTTAATCGGGTGACTATGTTTGAGGAAGACACCTTTTCCCTTGTCAATTCGTAGATTCCCAATCCTTTTCCATATTTGAAAGTGAAAGGGAAAGTCTTTCCTACATTGGTGATGTTTATTGTACATACACCGTTTGCCGATTGGATAATCTCAAATTCAAGCCCGTATTCGTCACAAACATTTTGAAGTACTGAAAGGCAATTGTCGGAATCTCCGAAAGTCAATGTCTTTGTGTCTGTGTCCGGACAAGAACCAAGAACCCATTTTCCGGGAAATATTCGGGATATATTGGCAATTAACACTTGCATGAAACGGCGTAAATCACCTGTCAATGAATCCCCTTGAACGTCAACACCTGTTGTGTCAATTGTGACATCATAAGAAGCACGGGCAAGGTCATATTGCACGCCTTCAAATTGCAAGTCATATTGAAAGTTATATGCCGATTCTTTTTTGACTTTAGGCAACACATTCAACGTATATCTTCGGCCGAATATTTCAATCCTGTCACCAATTTCGTATGCTTGTGGGAAAGGAGATTGAACCGTTATATCAACAGTGTCGGCCCCCAATAATTCGACCTTTTGTTTTGCGCTTGAAATTCGTGTTGTGGTTCCCCTGTTTTGAAGGGGAACCCGTGAACCGTCACGCCGAATAATTATAATTTGTTCCATACTACAATTGCATTTGTTTCAAACTTTTCAATTTCGTCAATACACCCGGCTACAATGATGTAGTAATCACCGTTTGACTTGAATGTATGATTGACAACCAAGTCTTCGCCGTAAATGTCTGTCTGAACTTCACCGTCACCCCAATAGATGTCAACAAGCTTTGTTGTTGTGATTTTGATAGAGCAATTTTGCGTTGATTCTCCGACACGAATAAACTTTAGTACTTTTTTTACCGGGGACGGCTCCTTCAATTTCAAAGTGAAAGTTCCTATCATTAAACTATCATCCCAAGTCTTTTTGATTGCGATTGCATCTTCTGAATATACTTCATAGACAAGCGGTTTTGTTGGGTGAATATCAACCATAAGGCGGTGTGTGCCCGCTTTGTCGAAGATTTGGAAAAAGCGGTTCACTTTACTTGCAAAGTCGCCTTTCCCTTCTACGGCTTTAATAAAGCAAGACAAGGTGATTTCCCGACTTTCGTAAAACTTGTGATTCAGATCAACGCATGTTCCGTGATAGTTGTCCCATGATACGGACATCGGGGATTTCATTTTTGGCCGATCTGTCAACCCGTCGGAACCGGAAACATATACGCCGTATTCTTTCAGATCAACACCGTCAATGTAATATGTCAATTGTTTGACATTTGACATTTCTTCGATCAAGTCTTCTTGGGAAAGGGCAATATTATAAAGCTTCATGTCGTCAACACAACCTTTCCCATATTCACCCCCGAAATAATCTTGATTCAATGAAACGCCTAACAATGTGCCGGAACGGTTTATTGTCTTCACAAGTGCGGTATTTACATAGAAATTGTATTGCGCCCCCCTTTTGGTCATAGCAACGGAAACCCAATTGCCGCATGATAATTCAATTGGGATTTCGGAATATTGATCAACACCGTCAAAGGCAAGAAGCCAAATCACTTTTGAAGGGCTTCCCGCTTCAATCGACATTGGATTGACCCAACATAAGATTGAAAATTCGCCCGAAAGATTCAATACGTTTTTAGAAATCTTACATGTGTCTTTGCCGGAAAACTGAATTGCATTTCCAATCTTACCGGAAACAAACTTTGCACCGGACACAATGCCGTCCGCACGATTGGCCGAATAGTCATAAGCGATCAACGAACCGTCCGATTCGTCGAAAGGTAAATTCAAAATAACATTCTTTGTATTTGCCATTTTAGTAAGTTTTTTTATATTTTTCAATAACTTTGATCACGGCCCTTTCTGAAGATTCTGTCTTCAAAGTACCGCCGTAATGGTTTACGCATACTTTTGAATCGGCCGAAGCGATTACATGAAGTTTAGAATCGTCAAACATGTCGATCATGACGAATGAATTTCCCTTTGCAATAATGATCAAGTCTGATTCATGTTTCACAAAGATTTCAGATACACCAAAGTTGTTGATTTCTACCCGACCAATACAACGGCCAAGGGCGACAACACGGCGATCATTGGCCGTGTTTAATGATTCGTCAAGGTGCACCCCGTATTCTTCCATTCTGCCAACGAAATTTTCACGGATATAGTCATTCGTAGGGAAATCATTTGAAAGACAAAAGTCAATTCCACGAACATACATTTCAAGTAATCGGTCTTTATCATCAAGCGTTTTCATTTGGTCAAACCATTCTTGACAAATCCCTTTCTTTTTTGCTATCAAAGCAAGTTCTTTTCCTATTTTCATAACTTGATATATTACTGTGATATACTTTAAGATAAACCCATTGCACGCAAAGAATCTGATTGCCTGTCACCTTTTAACAAGTCAACTATTTGCGTCAATTTTGCAAGGTGAACGTTGTACGACGTATTTAAAGCAACCCTATTTAGTGCGATCAATTGTTGGCGAAGAATGTTGATTGATTCCATTTGGTTGATTCGCATTGCGTTCATTTGTCCGGCGACAATGCTTGCGGTTTCTTCCGAAACGCTTTGAATACCACCTTGCAACGTCGTGTCCGGTTCCGATATTTCGTCTTTTAGGTCTTTGAAAAGGTCTTCGTACACTCCAAGGGCTTGCGTGAAGTTTTTCCCAATGGAAGAAATTTGATTTTTGAAGCGTGTTTGTTCTTCCGGGGTCAAACCGTCAAAAACAAACGTATCACCGTTCCAATATCCCATTGATTTTTCAAGACCGTCAAGCGCACCTTGAAGTTGCTTTTCAAGAAAGTTTTTCTTCAACTGATTCAAAACGGCTTGTTTCATTATTGAATCGGCCGTTTCTCCGAAAGCCGTTGCAGCGTCTTCGCCTTTGCCGAAGGCTTCAACGATAGCATCGCCCAATTGATCCGCAAAGTCTTTTGCATTGGTTTGAAGAATGTCTTCCGATATGGATTTCAACATGTCTTCAATGTCACGCCCTAATTGATCATATTGTTCTTGATATTGACGCACCTTGTCACCGTCTGTCTTCTTCTTGTCTTCTTCAAGGCGTTTCATTTCAAGCAAGTGTTCCCGTTGGGCTTCCATGTTATGAATTGCGGCTTTCTGATTTTTATATACTTCACCGCCAAGGGCTTTGTCAATGGCCCAAGATAGTTGATTGTAGGCGTTCGTCAAATCTTTCACGGCGTCACCATGTTTGTTGATCGACTTATCAATGTGCTTGTCGTGAATACGATTCAACGTTGTCAATAGCTTGAACGGCATTGAAATTGTGTCTTGGATCGCTCCCATGACATTACCACTTTTCAGATTTTCCCAACCGGACATTGCCGTTTCATTAACGGCGTCAATACAGTCGGCCCAATCTTGTAGATTGTCGGACGCATCAGAATGACCGATTGAATCTTGATAATCGGCAATAGTTCGCAATGTGCCGGAAACGGCTTGCAAGGTTTGATATACCGCCGTGATGATTGCATCAACCATTGATAAGGCCCCGGCCGCACCCCCGGCGGCCCCTTCCATTGCTCCTTGTGCTTCTCCTGCATTTCCTGCAACTTCCCCGGACGTTCCGGCAATATCGGCCATGTCACCTTTAGCCCCGGAAAATATGGTCTTGAAACTATCAAGTTTTGTTTGAAAGTCACCTTCACCAAAGATCATGTTCATAAAGCCGCCCCCCTTGGAATTTCCGAATATAGATTCCATTCCCCGGCCTTGATAAGCGGAATCGGCTTGTTTGTTAATTTTGTCAATCAGTTCCTTATACTGATCGTATGTCAATTTGCCGGAATTATAGGCTTCTTGCATCATGCTCAACAATGCTTTTCGTGTAGCTTCAAAGGTATTGATTGACAATGTTTGTATTTTACCAAAGAAATCCTTGTATTGCTTTGTTTCTTGAAGGATTTCCATGTCTCGTTGGCCTTCTAATTGCTTGGCGGCGGTTTCATTGCCTTTGATCCGTTCGGCGGCAATAAGTTTGTTGTAATACGTCGTTATTTCAAGGCGACGGCCTTCAAATGATCCAAGGGTGTTGATCGCTTCTTTATTCAAATCTTCTAATTCATCAAAACTTCGTATCCCGGCTTCGTGCATCTTGGATAACAAGGACATTGCGCTTTCAATTTGCTTCTTTTCTTCGGCGTTTTGTGTTTCCGTAGCCCTACGGCGTAATAAGGTCATTTGATCTTGATATTGAACTTCTGCTGACAATTTACGATCCAAATATTCAGTATAAGAACGAAGCATTTCGGTTGTTTCTTCCTGTGCCTGTTTGTTGACATCTTCTTCCGCTTTATCCAAAATATCTTTTTGAGCGTTATCAAGATCGGACCCGTCTCCGGATAATTCCTTTCGTTTTTGGGCGATAATATCAAGCATTTGAACGATAGATGTAGCGGAATTCATTTGCTTCTTTAGGGCTTCATCGAAACTTTGAAGAACCGTTTTTTTTGATTCGTCGGCAATCTGATCATTCAATGTCTTTAATTTTTTATTCTGATCGGCTGATCTGTTTTCGACTGAAAGAATTTGATCACGTTGATTCGTTAAATAATCAAGATATGTTTTCCCTTCTTTTAATAAATAAGCGAATTCCGTTTTCGCTGCCTTTTGAACTTCCGGTTCATTTGAATTTATCCACTTAAAATATTCAGCATAAGCGGCCTTTCTCTTTTGAAGTGCTTCCAAATAAGGGTCTTTCCCCTTGTTGCCATTTGAACCGCTTCCGCTAATTTCAACCAACGAATTATCGGAAATATATTTCAATACTTCTTGGGCTTTTACTTTTAACTTTTCAAGTTTTCCGGCCCCACTTTCATAATATGTATTCCATTGTTGTTCTACTTGTTCAAGCCACCCGGCGGGCTGTGTGTCGGTTTCCTTTAGTCCGGCACGATCATACATCATCTTAGTAAAAGCTATCTTGTCTAATCCGGCGGGGTATAGGCTAAAACCGTCTTTTCCCCGTTCAGTCTTATACATTTCTTTGTAGATTTCCGTTAGGTCTTCTAATGCAGCTTTGTAACGTAAAGATTTATCAAGACTAACTAAATAATCATCAATAGCCTTTTTATTCTCTGAAATAACTTCCCCCTCTTTGGATAGTTTGGCCGTATAATCGGGGATTATGTCTTTTAACTTTTTGATAATCTTTAGTTTATCGTTATATGATAATTCTTCCCTTTTCAAAGCATTACGCAAAGATTCGATTGAAGCGACTTGTTGTGCATACTCTTTGGCAAGGCTATCCAAACGGTCTTGTTGTTTTTTATATGCTTCCGTTGCTTGTTCTGCAACTCGTTTTGCTTCTTCTTGTTTTTCATTATGCCTGTTTATAAGATAGACTATTCCCGTGATAGCCAATGAAAGCCCCAATGTTATTGCAGCGTATAACCCTTGAACTGCGGCCCTTGCTGCGGTTGCTGAAAGTCCCATTCTAACAAAAGCCGTTCCTAAACGTAAAGAAGCTGCGGCAACAAGATTCTTTGCTTTGGCAACTGTTACAAGAAGGAAGGGGGAATCTTTATTCAACATTTGTTCGACTTGCTGAAGGCCGATTGTTATTGCCATAAGTGATTGAACCTTCAACATTATCTTTTGAAGGTTTTCATTTTCTCCGGCAAATAATCCGATTGCACCTTGGGCGGCTGAAAAGCCCCCGGTTATACCTGTCAAACCGGAAATAATGCCTTGCATGCCTTTTTGATCATGTGCAAGGATATTGGCTTGCGCTGTTGCGTCTGCCATTGCATCGGTTAATGTCGCAAGTTCGTTTCGTGCAACTTCATATTCTGCCGTGTTACGCTTTCCGGCGGCTTCCATTTCAATAATGGTTTCCTTTAATTCACGAATACGGGTGCGGAATGAAACATGTGCTTTTTCGGTTGTTTGTACTTGACTTTCAAGAATCTTTAAAGCTTCAGTTTCGGCGGCCAATTCTGCTTTTGTTTCGGCTGCTTGTTTTTTCATTTCCGCTTGTGCCTTTCCGGGGGCTAATTTTTCAATTTCGGCATCAAGGCTTTTGACTTGGCTTTCAAGTTCGGCAATGACTTCTTTTTGCACACGGATATTTTCTTTTGTTATATCGAATGTGTCGTAAGTTCTTGTCACCTGTGATTCAAGTACTTTCAAAGCTTCTTTTTCGGCTTCAAGTTCTTGTTTGGCCGATTTTGCTTGCTCTATGATCTTGGCCTGTCCTTCTCCCGGACCGATCTTGTCGATTTGCTGTTCAAGATTGACAACTTCTTTTTCAAGTTGGTCGATAACATCTTTTTGAATCTTTATATTGTCGGCCGTTACTTGAAACGCATCGTCGATTTTTTCGCTTTCTGCAACGGTTGCAGAAGAAAAGCCTTTCACACGTCGTTCGGCTTCGCTTATTGCTCCGATCAACTGTTCGTTGTTTAGTAATGCTTCAAATTCAAGCGATCCACCTTCTATGTTCATAGTTACATCATATTGTTGATAAAATTCATAATACTGTCGGCGTTTTCACTATTCAAAGCGATTTCTTCTTCTCCTTTGTCTTCGGAATCGTAAGAAGGCAAATCAACCATGATTCTTTGAACAATCGCCCATGCAATGCCATTATGCAAATAATCCCAAGACCAACCGAAATGCGCACAAATCGCACCCCTTCGGCCGTATGGACTATTTAAGCCCCGTTGTCCTCTATCCGATTCGGCATTGTTGTTCTTGCTCCCGACATTAATCGAATAGAGTTCATAAAATCCCCAAGATTGGACATTGTGTTTACAAGAAGTGTCAATTGCATAAGTTTTGACGGTTTGACATTTTCAGCGAACAAACGTGTCAATTCTCCCAATCGCTTATTATCTGGAATGTACTTCACTTGATTTCCGCTTTGAATTGCCTTCATGTAATCTTGACCAAGCACGGCAAGGGCGATGATCTTGGCGCAACGCAAGGCATGTTGATTGGTTAATTTCCTTGCTTCTGACAATCCGGCATCGGAAGACACAATTGTTTCATCAATGATCATTTCAACCGCTTCGGAAGAAATGCGATCCAATGTTGATAATGTAGGTTCTTGGATTCGGAATTTTAGTTTTTCCTTAGTGGGAATTCTCTTTTTAAATATACCGAATAGCCCCTTTGGACGTCGATAGATCGTTCTTTCAACATCAAACGACACACCACGATTAACAAGAAGGTTCAGTTCTTGCTTTTCGGCTTCAATTTTTTGTTCGTCTGTCATATCTTTAAATTAAAGAAGCCCCCGAAAACAAAGGCTTGGGGGCTTCGGGTTAATTACTGATTGGGGACCTTTTATTTGGCTGTTTTTGCCTTGGCCCAAATAGCCTTGCCGGATGATACGGCGCAAGGTGTTACGGTGAAATCTACAAGGAAAATTCCTTTTGCTGAAAAATCAGCATTGATCACCGCTTCAACGTCTGCATTTGGGATCGAAATATCAAGCCCTTGTTCGGTTTCCACTTTCAATGCTACATTTGCAACGACTTCGGTTCCGTCGAATCCCCAACCCTTTGCGGCATCGGAAGAACCACCGACATACTTTGCAAGGAAAGCTTCGTCCGGGTCCATGATCGAGAAAGTAAGGGCCGGAATCTTCTTTGCTTTCTTGCGGACTTCCGGGGCCGATCTACCTTCTTCAAAATGTTCGGTCACATCTGAAGCGTCTTGCGCCATTTTACAAGTATCCTTGTACGTTTTACCGATTTTGGTCAATGCCGCCGTTGGCATTGTTCCGTCGGGTGCGGCCGTACCTACCATAATTTGAGAAAGACCTAATGTTATAAGTGAAGCCATTTCTTTAAATTTTTAATGAATAATCCAATCAATCCGTATGTTGACATAATGTTGTGACAAAGACGGTTCGTTCAATACCGTTTGATTAGTCACTACCATTGCCAACCCGTCAAATTTGGCGGCCTTCAATGTCTTCAAGACAATCGTTGATATTGCTTTAAGACGTTTCCGGTTTGCCTTTTTTTGTTTCTTCTTTTTGATCTGAACTTCCATGTCAGAGACATGAATGTTGACGTTTGAAGTTCCTAATTGCGGCAAATATTCTTGTGTCAAGTCTATTGAATTGACAACAATGTCTTCGTCTTGTGAATCGTCGGGCCTTTCACCAAGTGAATAGACGTCGCCGGAAATTTCCGAAACGACTTCCGGTGATCCTTTCAGTAAATTGAAAAGCATTGTATCAAGATCAAAAGTTTGTTTCATTCTGTTGTCGCTTTTTCTATGTTAGAAACTAATTTTTGCAACATCTTTGGCAATTCCTGTTGTGCAAGGTGTTCGGCTGAAGTCAGTACGTCCCGGCCCTTAGATTCGACATACAAGGCGTAATTCATTCCGGCCGTGACAACTAAGACAACCCCTTCGGGATATTTCGATCCAATCGTCTTTGCAAGCTTTTGGCCTTCTTTGATTCCGGTATTACCTTCTTTCACTTGTGCAAAGTTGTCATGGACTGCAACGCCGTCGGAAAAGACTACATATCCGATTGAAGACCTTAGATTCCCGGTTTGATCAGTGAACCCAACATTCGCCGGGATAAGTCTTGCATGTTCTACACACATTTCACCAAGGTATTGAAGACGTTCGATTTGCTTCTTAACGATAACGTCAAGAAACGCCGCAAAACGTCGTGAAACGTCTTCTTGATTGAATGTTGGATTTATACCCATAACCGACAATGTAATTGTCCGGGATCATATTTCAATGCCGGACCTGTTATTCTGATAATACCTTCCGAAGATTTACTTTCAGAAACAAGAATTTGGGTTCCTTCGCTGATTCTTGGTGTGCCTTTGGGTAAATGGACCAAAGAAGAAAAGACCGTAACTTTCCCGTCAATACCTTGGATTGTCGCCCCTTTGCCGTTTGTTTCCTCACGACACATTGAATGAAATTTCCAAGTTGGGGAATTGTCGATCCAATTTCCTTCTTCGTCTCGTTTGCTGTCTTCTCCATTCCCAAAGACTTGCACAAACAAAAAATGATTGTATTGTGTTACCATGAATTACTGCGATTTCTTACTTTGGGTTTACCACCCAAAATGTTTTCTTTTCCAAGTTCTTTGCAAAGTGCATTATACCACATTTTCAAAGCGTCCATATTCCACGAAAGGGAAAAACCACCTTCGGAAATATTAGCAACGGGCAAGATTTCCGACATTGATTTGTATATAGCATTTTTGCACATCGAAACATTGAAGTTTGCTTCTTCAAGTCCGGGGTGTTCGGCCAAAATCAAATCAATATCATCTTCGGTCAAATTGAACCGGGATAATGTCTTTGTCAAATATTCCTTGTTGCTCTGTATTGCCATAGGTCAAAGATTTAGGCGGGCGTTGTATTGGAACGCCCGCCGATTCTTATTTTGTCCAAGATGTTGCGTTAACTTGCATAAGCAAGGAACGTCCCGCCAAATTCCAAGCCGGGAAAAGGTTTGCGATTCCTTCGGTTACTTCTTTCACCGGGGATTCTTCGGAATACTTCTTGATCAAAGTATGTCCGTTCATAGCCTTTTCAGCAACGGAGTTTTTCAAGTTCATATCAATAGGCTTTTTCCAATAGGTTTTGCCAAGAACCTTGCTTTCGGAAAACAAGATCACGTCGTCTTCAAATGGGTTTGAAGTTTCACGATCTCCGTTTGCAAGTTCGATTGTGATTTCTTGGTCAATAACTATGATTTGAAGGCCCTTGAAGGTTTCCTTTTTCTTAGCCAAGTAAGCGTTGACCGTTGTAAGGTCCGGGGCGTCACAAGTGTTTGTGACATTCTGAACGAATGTTGCGCATTTCTTCACAACTTCTTCTTGTGAAGCAAGCTTTTCAAAGGTTTCCACATTCATAAATGCAAACTTGTATGTTGCGCCGAACAACTTCTTTCCAAGTTTCATTGCTTTTGGGAAATCCTTTGTTAAAGGCTTACCACTAACACCCGAAGTGTATGAAGCTTCGACGCCGATCTTCTGATCTTTCGACATCATATAATCGACATCATATTCAGTGACAACGGCGGCATTGTTGCTGTTTGTGAACTTCACTTTTCCCAATGAAATTTCTTTCAATGCGATCCATTCAGCACGGGCGGCCACGCCGTCCCAACAAAACTTGGTGTCTTCGGCCCAAAACTCAACCAATGCCCGCAAATCGGGATTCGTTGAAGACATTGCAACCATGATGTCGTAATCCGTCAATTCATCTTCCTGTTTCTCACGGGAAATCATGATTTTAGGAATGTCACCTTGAATTCTTGAAATTGCTTCACGAATCTTTTTAGGAGCCGTTGAACCCCTTGAAACAAGGTCGGCCGCAATTTTCAATCCCGCTTGTGCTTCAAGCATCTTCCATGTAAGGAAGGGTGTTTCCGTCAAGGGAAACAATGTTGGATAATAATAGGGCTTCAAGTCGTAAGTGTTGATCACGGCTTGCATGTCCTTTTCATTCAACCCAACCATTAAAGTTTTATTCATATTCCTTTAAGGATTAAGAGATTAAACAATGTATGAAACCCCTTTCATGGTTGATTCGATTGTGTCGTTTACAACCGGGGCGTTACCTTTGCGTACTACTGCGTGAAGCCATGCAGAAACGAAAAGGTTGTCACCTTCTTCGACATCTTCATTGGAACCCGCAACCGAATTCGCTTTATACTTCACGGTTTTTGCTGCACCATTGGAAAGGAAAGCACATGTTCCCGGTTTAACTTCGGCCCCAAGTGTTGCCGACAAGGTGATCACGTCCTTTGCTGGATCGCTCTTGTCAATTGCGGTGATCTGCTTTCCTACACATGATTCGGTTGCAAAATAATCTCCGGTTTTGAAGTGATGCCCTTTCGCAACTTCGTAATCCGTAGCCGTTGCATTTGCTGTTGTGACAATCAATGCGGTCTTTTGTACATGATACATACCGTCAGAACCGGGACCGATTGGCGTTCCTTCAAAAAGGACCTTGCCGCCAAGTTCGGACGTGTTAATCGTCACACCGCCCGGAACGTCTGCGATCCGGTGCAAGATAGATTTGATTACACGTTTGTCTTTTTGTCTTTTGACTTGTAACATTTGCGTAAATGATTAAAAAGATTAAACTTCTTTTCCCCCAAGGGAATTTTCTTTCTCTGTTTGGCTTTGAATGAAGGAAGCAACGCCGGATGAAACGCCGTCATTGTTTTTCTGACCGAACATCGGTTTCCCTTGTTCGCCAAGCCCTTTATTTGCCAAATCTTGATTGAAAGCCGCAATGTCCGTTTCGGTTTCTGTCAAGTATTCATTGAAGGCGTTATCGTCGGTAAATGACATACGGTTGAAATCCTTCAGTACTTTCGCTTTGAAGGTTTCGTCTTTGCATGATCCCAACTTTTCCGTCAACATTTGAAGCCTTGATTCTGAAATCTTTGATCCCCTAAGTGCGGCAATTTCGTCATTAAGTGGCTTAACCACTTCTGCAACGGCTGCTTTTATAGCGGCTTGCAAGTCGTCCGGGTTTGTCTTCTTGGTTGGATCGTCTGCCGGGGTCTGATCGTCCAATTCGACAAACTTGAACTTCTTTTTCAAATTGCCTTCATAGGTCTTGTTTGCTTCGGACACCTCTTTGTCCACATCTTTACGGTAATCTTTTACCGTTTCGGTCACTTTCTCGACATCAAGCTTGTCGATAAGTGCTTGCGCTTCTTCTTGGCTTGTAACTTGAAGGGCGATCATTCGGGCCAACTGTGCCAAGCCGTCTTTCCGCACGCCTGCAAACTTTGCTTGCAGTAATGCAAGGATTTGTTGATAATTCATGTGTTCAAAAAATTAGGTTTTTAATCGTTCAGCGACAAAAATAGGTATATCACTGTGATATACTTTAAGGAATCGCTTTGTTTTGGCGCAATAGTTATCAACATTTTTGCATTGCATTTGCATAGCAATTGTTTTATTAAATAGACTTATTGTTTTGATTTTGTCGGCTATTTAATAATTTACCGAATGGTATTTTATATATATTTGCAAAATAGCTTAAATCAAGTCAAACTTTTATTTTTTAACTTAATACATGGTATCATGAGAAAATTTCTATTCTTCCCCGTTCTTTTGCTCTTAATTAGTTCATGCTCAAAGGATGAAGACAAACAAGACAATCATTTTGATAAGATTATCGGTAAATGGTTTCAAATGTCCTATCTAAATTCGGATAACTATTTCACGCCACAAGAAGACGGAACGTATATTCAATTTAATGTGGATGCTTCGTTTGTTTATCACAAGGGCGGCGTTATTAATGAAACGTTATCCGGTACATATACAATGCCTTCGGAAAATGTCATTAAGCTAAACGACGGCAATGATAAAGAACATAGCTCGCCTTCCGGCTATCGTTTTGAAATTGACATCAAAGAGATAAACGGAGACAATGCAACTATCAAAATGACGGACGGGACATCAACTTCGACAATCAAAGTTCAACGTAAAAATTAGATTAATATGTTTTGTAGAAAATGCGGCACGGAAATCCCCGAAGATTCAGTATTTTGTTATAAATGCGGGCAAAAGGTTGTGAATGAAGAAGGTGAATCGAAAACAGTTCAAAAATCAGAAGATGAACTAAAACAAGAACCAACCGCCGTTGAAAAGGCCCAAGGCGGCGTTCAAGGGTTGCTTTTTGTGTTTGCCGTCATTATGATTATAGTTGCAATGTCTGCATTGTTTGGAACATGCGGATAAAGGCAATTCTTCATTGTATTGCTTCGATTGTGTGCATATCTTTTGTACAACCTACATCTATATTAGTGTGATATACCAAAGCCGATCCATACTTTTGCAAAAGAATATTCTTCGGAGTGGTTGCCGGAATAACATAATTGAAAGGTGTTTTTCTGTATTGATCCCGTCAACCACAATTGGGACAATCAGAATTGCACCTTTCTTCTTTTAACTAAATCATATTGCACATGAACGGTGACGGTCTGATCCATATTGAATTCAAATCCGGCGGCCATGATTATTTCGGATCAATAGCGGCCCTTTTCGACACCTACGCCCCCGAAACATTGGGGGTATCAAAACAACGCTTGTATGACTGTAAGATCACGCCGGATCGCCCCTACCGGAATAAGATTTGCACCATACGGAAAGGAAGCATCAAGAGAAAGAAGGGGAATCGAACAAATTCAAAATCATAGTAATATGGATTATTCAAATTTGACTAAAAAAACAATTCTTGATCTTACAAATGATAAAGAGTTGATAAGTAGAGTCTTGGCAAATATATATCCGAATGGATCGTATGAAGAGTATGTTGCTTTTATAAAGAGATGTAAAGGCAAACAAGATGATTGGCAACGCTATCAAGAACAACTTATGTTGGCCCAATTAACAAAAAACAAAGAACTTGAAGAACAAGTTGAAAAGCAATTTGACGGAATGTTTGAAAATCTTGAATTATAAACGAAAGGGGCTTTATTTGGCCCCTTTCAATTTAAAATGAACTAAGTAATAACTTTCAAATATATCTTGACTGCTATTGCAAAACTTAATGATTTCTTTGATATTTGTTTTTGTGAACTTGCGTCCTGTATCCGGGTTTATCCGGTTTTTGAATCCTTCCAATATACCTTCGTAAAGCCCGTTCATTTGATCATTGTATTTGCCTTCAAACAAATGCTTTCTTACAATAGACAACACCTTGTTTTTATCCAATCCCAAAGCGTCAATCAGCTTGTCGTAATTGCAAACCATATCATTGTATCCGCATTTTTCTCGATAGTTCAAAAATTCCGGGCGTGGAGTTTCTTTTGCTCCTAATGCTTTGTAGAATTCCGGTAATGTCTTCCGAGAAACAAATTCATTGGCCAACTCCATGAATCGACGTTCTTGATCACTCATATACATATAACCCAATTTATTGCGGTTGTGCGTGATTTCATGCCATAATGTTGCCATTGCGTCGGCTTCTTTGGATGTAATATCAACGCCATTTTTGACTTTATTCATTGCGGAAACACATAAATCCATTCGGTCTTGCGCTAAATTGATTGTTCCCCTCATGTTTGTTGATCCGTTGTTTCTTGGGTTTTTATCAATCGCCAAGGTGTCAAAGCCATGTTCAAACCAGCCTTCCTTGGTTCCAACCGTCTTGATTTCGTCCCTCACATGTTCCGGCGTCTGTATCTTTGCACCTTTACTTTGATTCAATACAGCGTTTGCAATGTCACTTTCCAAAGATTGAATTGAAGTGTTGATTGAAGTCGTAATGTTTGGGTTTCCGATTATTGCCGGATTGTTTTGCAATGATTTGGACCATGACTTCAATTGCGCCCCATTAACCCCCAATTTTTCGGCCTTACCGATAAGCGATTGAATCTTACCCAATAGATTGTAATAGTTAGTTTCATGCTTGGTGATCTGATCTTCAAGGGCCTTTATAATTCGGCGTAATTGGACCGGATCATTATTCGGACGAACAACATTCAACATTTCAGTCGAAACGCCCCACATAAGGCAACGGGGCTTCAATGCTGCGATTTCGGCATCTATTGCGGCCAATTCTGCAACTTTCGGATCGACTTTGGGTTTTTCGATTTTAGGTTTGACCAAATTCAACCCACCGGAAATTCGCCCGCCTTTGAAATTATCTTTGATAAAGTAGGGGATCGAAGACCAACCTTCGGCGGCTTCTTCGTGTTCTTTGATCCATTGCTTGAACTTGTCGGGAACCTCGGAAACAAGGTTGCGTGACGCATACTTTTTATATTCCGTTCCTTTCAATGCCGCCTTCATTTCATCAAGTTCTTGATTGTCGAATTCGTCCGGGTCTTGAAGAATAGGGACCATTAAACAACGGCATTGCGGATGCCAACCTTTGAAGACGAAACTTTTTGGGTATCGTCCGGCCAAGGTGTCGCAAATGTCCACAAATGGAACCTTCTTTCCCGTTTTTGGATCGGTTGTTGTGTGATTGTTGGAAAGTCGTATTTCAAAGCCAACAACGAAGTCAAGATTCGCCCACCGAAGCCGTTCCGATTCTCTGTAAGCCATGTTTATTTCGGATCGGGTCAACCGCATTGCATTTTTGTAAGAGGACCGATAAACGCCTTGGCCGGGATGAAATACGGCGGCGGCCTTAGATAAATGAAGTTGCCCCCTTTTATCACGTACCCGCCGGAACAAACGATCCGGGTCAATAAGGCTTCCCCGCAAGTCTTTCGACAACTGTTGTGCGGATCGGCCTTCACCGATTCCGACATCAATTCCAAATTCCATTGTTTTTTTGAATTGCCCGGCGTATTTCCAAACCCGCTTGGATAGATCAAGGCCGTTGACCTTTCGTTTCTGAAATGCGTCAAGGGCGTCAAGGTTGCGATCTTGCATCTTGGACAACATGCGTTTCCCAACCTTTGACGTGTTCATAATCGACTGAAGGAATTCGTCGTTCTTCTTACATGCGTACAACCATTCATTCCGGGAACCTTTTTCAATTACCGCTTGCATATTTGAAGCAAGGCCATTGATGATGTTTTGGGCCGTTGCTGAAGTTGAAGGATAATCGGCAAAAGAAAAAGGCTTGTCCGGGTCTATATTGGTACGCATGGCAAGTCGGGCGAATTCGGCAATAGCTTCATTATAAAGCTTGTCGATCACTGCAACATAAGCTTCCGTCTTTTGATAATGTGAAGCGTCCCAACCTTGCACGGAAAAGCGTTTATTTGGGCCGTCTTGCTTCTTTGCCCGTGTCATGGTTGTTTCTCCTTATAATAGTCGCAAGGGCGTCCATTTGCGCCGTATGCGACTTTAAAACCATACGGGTTTCGTACTTTGTTGAAGCAATCAATCATGAAATTGCTTACCACACTACCACCCCAAACGCATTTCTTGCAATCGACAAGGGGTTTCACTTTTGTTGTTCTCCCTGCCATTGTTTATGCTTCTGTTGGTTCGTTAATAAAGAATGAAGCGGCCCGGTCGGATTCGGCTTGCATTTGAGCAAAGTCGGCATCCGGGTCCTTGGATAATCGTGCAAGTTTTGCCGAAAGCTTTTGAGAAACAAGCGGTTTTCCACCGTTGGCCGTTGTCCATTTTGTCACTTCGGCTTGATCATCTTCGATCATATACGGGGTGATTTCCGGTTCGATCTGCAACATGTTTGCGTCATTCTGAAGCTTCATGTTAAATTGCCCGACATAGGCTTTTATTACATTGACACGACGTTGCAAGTATTCGTCAAACACTTCTTGATGATCTGCAACCTTCAAATGTGCATCCATGAACAAAAGCTTCAAAGCAACACCGGAAATTGCGCCAAGACCTTTTACGGCATCGAATGAAATATCCGGGGTTTGTGTAATGGTGTAGATCATACGAAGCAAGGTTTCGATCTCCAATTTGACCGATTCCGGGGCGTTCTGCCAAGAAAGGTATTGCGCCGTTGCGCCGTCTTCACCTTCAATGATTGATCCGGTTTCGCCTTTCTTGCTGAACCCTTTGACTTCACCTTGAACGAATATTTTTGGCGAAGCATGATAATCGTTGGTATCTGCAAAGTTGGAAAGAAGCTTTTCAAGACGATCAATAAGAACTTGTACGTCGGCCCATTCAACGTGTTCTTGGCAACCGAAGACAACGGGAATCTTCCCAATCGCAATGTTCTTTGGATAACCTTCTACAAGGTCATATCCATTTGATCCGATTTCCCAAAGGAAGTGTTGCTTGTCTGTGTATGTCTCAAAGAAAGTATGTGAAACCTTCTTTTCGTCAACCCGAACGAATTCACGGGAAAAGGCAACCATGTCCCCGGATTCATCGAAGTAGGGGTAAAGCGTATCGCCCAATAACGGGGAAAAGACTGCAACACGCAATTTGAACTTTGACTTGAACCCGTAATCTTCGTTTTCTTTTTCAACCGGATACCATAATTCGGCACATTCTGTGCAACTGAAGATGTTGCGGGCGATCTTTCGGTTCAAAGACTTGTCCTTGACGTCAAACAAGATGCGCTTGACTGCCTTTAAAACTGTTTCTTGTGATTCCCCTTTGGTTTCCGCATTTAGTTCAACGGGATTGCCAAAGATGAAAGCAACGGCCCGTTTAACAATCAGCTTTTGAAGGGATAGAGCAATACGGGCGACGGGTTCCCACCGATACCCTGTTTGTTCTTCCCCGTTGACGGCTGTCACCACTGTTGTTGTGTTGTCGTCTTCTGTAAGATCGTCTTTGTCGATTTTGACTTTTTTGTCTGGACGATTGATCTTGTTGAATACTTCGTGTTGAAGTGGGTCAAGGTCTTTGATTGCACCTTTGGCGTCCGGTAATGGAATACCACGTTTTGACTTCAATTCCGTGATAACATCGGTTTGATTGTCTTTTTTGAAAACTTCTTCTATTGTCATAATTTAAAATTTAGTATATCAGTGTGATATAGTTTAGGGCATGAAAAATCAAGCAAACAGACCGCCCAAACTCTGTTGCTTGCTTCCTTTTCTCTTTTCGACGGTTCCGGTCAATGCGTCCGGGGCGTCGTCATGGTCATTCTTTCCGACCTTCATGTAATTTGTTATAGCCTTGTAGAATTCCGGCCACATGTGTTCCCACCCCTTCGGGAAATAGAGCAAGTTTTGAACGGCCGCCGAATGTTGGTAAATGCGGATAGCCTTGTTGTCCTTTTGATGAAACCACTTGATCTTGGTCTTGTTGTTCCCCATGATCCGACATTGTGTGCCAACATTACGGGCGAAGCCACGCCCGCCGTTGTTCGATTCGATCACCGCTTCTTGGATATTATGCTTCGATAACATTTCGGCCGTTTTCGGTTCGGTGTACTCCATTCCCTTTTGCGTATATAAGACATCAAGTACATAGTTCCCGGCTTCCGTTTCGACATAACAGATTGAACACAAGAAGTCTTTCCCTTCGTCGGCCGTATCCGTGTAGTTCTTGCGGATCATTCGTTTGCAATATGGAATTACTTCATATTCGTTGAAAGGATTTTCATACATCAAGCCTTCAACGGGTTTCGGGTCTTGCTGATAAAGGGATTCAAATACATGCGGGTTTCGCTTTCTTGTAGACTGAAGCTTCGCAAGGTTGTGTCTTTCGGGCCAAAGGGCTTCACCTTCTTCACGGGGATCATATTCACTTGGCGCACCAACTTTGATTGCTTGGTACACGACGACAACCCAACCGTCGGGATTGTCTTCAGAGTAACGCCCTTGTTGTTCCAATAGCCGCCCGGCCAAATCATGCTCGTGCCAACGGGTGAACACGATCAATTGTTGGCTATCATTGTGAAGGCGGGTTTCTGCAACTGTGTCGTACCAATCTTCAATTGCTTCACGGACAACCGGGGACCAAGCGGATTTGGCATCTTTGTAAATATCGTCCATGATCAGCATGTCAACGGGTTCGCCTGTCAACGGACCGCCGACACCAACGGTCTTGACCGAACCACGGCGGCCGACAATTTCAAATTCATCGGCATTTCTTAACCACGATCCGGCAATGGTTGTCACATTGGAAGAATTCAAGCACGTGTCGGGGAATATTTCGTGATATTCCGGTGAATCAATCACCCTTTGGATTTCACGGTTGAACTTTCGGGCCTTCGGTGCATTATAGGAAACAACGGCGATCTTTGTATCCGGCTTCCTTCCCAATACATAAGAAGGCAAACGCCGGGTTGATCCTTCCGATTTACCATGTTGCGGGGGCATGAAGACCATTAGTTTTTTGATCTTGCCTTCCGCAAAGTCGTTCAGAACTTTGTAATAACGTCTATGAAAGTCGGCGGGCTTGAAAGTCTGCATTGTTGAAGACGTAAACGACAAAAGGTTAGTCCGGCTTTGCCGAATCAACCTTTCACGTAAAGCCTTGAAGTATTGCAACTTCTCCCTTCGTGATACTCTATTGCCTTTATTTGCTTTTGCTGCTTTCATTTACCGTTTGCAAGTCTCCTTTCTATGTCTGCGATTTTTGCGTCCAATTCTTCATCCGTAAGATTTCCGAATAAGTCTTTCCCGTCTTTTCCGGTGACTTCGGCCGATTGACGATTCTTGAAGTTGTCCGGGTCCCCGTTTGTAAGGGTGAATATGATTGCGGCCGTGTCCGGCTGAATGTGCTTTTTGATGATCGTTTGTTCTTTAACTTTAGGCTTTACCACCTTCTTACCTGTCTTTGGGTCAATTTCGGATTCCTTGGAATCAACATACACCGTTTTACTTTCGTCAACGGTGTAGCCTTGAATCTTCTTCAACAAAGACTTCTTTGCTTCAGTGACAAAGAATTCCATTCTTGCGGCTTCTGCCTTTTTTATGCACTCCGAAAACTCCGGTTTGCTTGCCTTCCATTCATGAAACGTGCTTTCGGAAATACCGGAAAGGCGGCAAACTTCAGCTATTGTGTAGCTATCGGCCCGGATAAGGGAACATATCGTTTCAACGATCTTTGTGTTATACTTTGCCATTGTTTTACTCTTTTAGTTCACATTTGAAGCCCCGGTCTTGCAGTTCGGAAAAGAGCATTGATAGTTTAGCAACGTCGCCACATTCCACGATCAAGCGGGTGTCGATCACTTTCTTTTCTTCTTCCGGTTCTTCTTCTTCATCCGGCTGAACTTCAAATTCGGGGATTCCCCAATCAACCGGGTCGATTTCCCATTCTTTTGCGATTTGCTGAACGTTTTCTTCATCCCATTCAATATTGGCTTTGGCTGAAGCATTATCGGCAATAGCCAATTCCCGGCCAAATTTTGAATCAAGATCAACATCGGTTCTTTTCACTGCGACAATCTGATCCCCGGTTGTTTCAACGACAATCACATTTTCAAGGCCAATTGCGGCCGCATTTTCGACGGTTTTGTTTCCGGCGATAATTCGGTTGTTCTTATCCAAAAGAATTGAACGTCCGGCCCCAAATTGGCGTAGGGACGTTTCGACAAGGTGTTGTCCGTATTCGGTTCCTTTGTTGGCGTTGATGTTGTCCGGGATCAACTTGTCAATCTTGGTTTCGGTGATCTTGTTTGTTTTCATAGCTTGAAAAGTGAATGGATAAAGGGTGAAAGAAAAAAGAATGTCAATGCAAAGGCTATCAATGCGCCGATAACAGTGAACACAAAGTCAAGTAATTCGACACAACCATGTCCCCGGCTGTCTCGATATTCCTTTGCGGCCCCGGCACAAACACCAAGAGCAAAACCAAACCAAGGGAACCACAACCCGAAGACAAGAGAAATGATAAATCCTGCAAGGGTGTGAAGGCGTTTATCTTTGGTAAAAATTGAAAGGACCTTTTCTTTGATTGAAGGTTGATTGAAAACGGTTTTTGATCCGTCGATCCAAACCGGGGGGTGAGTATTGCCGGAACGAACCGACAACCAAACGTTCCCAAATAGAAGAATTGAAAGACGTTCTTTGATTGAAGGCTTCCAACATGAAATGCACTGTTTCCCGTCATTCCACACTGACAAAGACGAACATTCTTCATTTGTCATGTCTCCGGGCTTCTGAAGCACTTTTGTTGCTTCTTTGAAATTCTTTGGTTTCATATCGTTGATTATTAGCGTTAATAATCTGCGAAAATAAAGAAAGGTATATCACACTGATATACCTTTCGGTGAAAAGATATGAAACATTTATCCTTATACCTTCATGCGAATCGGAAATCCGGCAAAGTTCCAAGCAAGAAGGGCGGCGTCCCTTGCATCTTGATTCGTTCGTTTTTTGATCCCGGTGAAGTACGCCAATTCTTCATGGGTGATTTTCCCTTCTTTCCCTTTCCAATGCTTTTTCAAAGGGAAATGCGGCAAGACCTCAATTCTGTAATGCTTGCACATTTCAATGATTTTTCGTCCGGTTTCATGGTTGGACCCAACGTTCTTTGCTATCTTTTCAGCCCGGCGGCCTTGGTAGTTATGATAATTACTTTTTCCGACAAGCCAACCCGCTTCAACGAGAACAATCAAAGATTCCCCGTTTTTGGCGCAACCTTCTTTTACACATTGCAGATAATCCAATAATTCGGGGAAAGGAAGGGTTTGAATATTGAATGATCTTGTCTTTGTGTCTAAGCGGGCGACGCCGGATTCTTCCGTGTCCGGGTCAATTGCTATGATTATATCATACTTCATTGTCTGATCGTCTTAGAATGGTAGATCATCGGCCGGGTTATCACTTGATGTTGGAGTAGGGGCCGCCGTTGAATTACTTTGCGCCGGGGCTGCCTGTTGGTTCCCTTCTCCTTTCATTCCACAAAGAAATACTTCACTTGCTTCTACATTGATCGCAATTTGTTTGTTTCCGGCCTTATCGTCATACATCTTCACGTCTTCCCGGCCATGAACAAAGACTTTGACCCCGGATTTCAAAAGGGGAAAGACATTTCCACCTTCGCCGTACCAAAGAACGGAAATCCAAACGGGGACTTTTACTTTGTTCCCTTGACTGTCTTTTGTGAATTTTTCGTGTGCAACTGAAAAGGCTACATACTTTTTGCCGTTAAATTCTCTGATAACGGCATCGGAACCAAGGTTTCCAATAACTTGAACATTTAGCATAACTGTTTTAATTTAATGATTTCTAATTTGTTAGTTTCTTTATTGATCTTTGCGACATACACAAGTGTTGCGCATGTATCCGGCCCAACTGCAAGATCAACGTAAATTTTTCGTCGGGCCAATCTTTGATTAACCTTTCGTAAAAGCCGGATCGCAAACTTTCGGGCACGCTTTTCAATCTTTTCCTTTCTCATAGAATTGCGGGTATTTATTGCGCAAGATTGAATCAGCCTTGAACATCGCTTCTTCTGAAGCTTTTTCAAATGCTTCTCCGAAGCGGTTGTCACGTTTTGGACCAATACTTCTTGGCAATGGTGAAACTTCTGAAATGTGTTTTTCCTTCCCGGTTGTAAGAAGGAAAGATCGGTTGTCGTTGTAGTGATAACTTTTGCAACTGCAAAGCAAAAGCAATGCAAATGCAATGCAATAGAATACTTTTTTCATTTTCTTAGTGTCTCCATTTTTTTGATAATTTGTTTAAACTCTTTGTTACTCATATTGTTAGGAACGAATTGTTCTTTGACGCAATTAAAAGGGCGAATATGATATTTCAATACTTCCTTTGCTTCTTCCCTTGCTTTTTCCGCACACATTTCAATGTATTCTTCATCGGTCAAGTTGTAGTCGGTGATTGTATCAACGACGGAAGAAAAGCGGCATAAAAGGCCGTTTGGCTGTCTTGCAATAAAACTTCCCATGATTTTTATAGTTTACAATAGAATCGTCTGTATCTAAACGCTTGTAGAAGTGTCTCAATATCGTATATTTTGAAAGATTCTAACAACTTCTTTAATTGTTTTTCAATCGCATCTTCGGGAAGATAGCCCGTTTCAATATCAAAGACAATCCTAAATCGGTTATCAGTATTTGCACCGATGATGAACCCGTTTTTTGAACATACGTTGAATGACATTTCGATAGTTTCGATATATGAACTATCGGCATGGCCTTCACACCCTAAAATCTTGATTTTATCAAGTCTTATCATGTCAATTGGATTCATCTTTTCGCTACCATAGAATGTACTTCTTATTTTCATATATGATTCATGATTTTCCGAAACTCCGCTTCTGCGTCAATTGGTTCTCCGCAAGCTTGACCAAGAGCAACCGCCGTTATTACGGACCGAAACGCTTCTTCGCACTTCTTTTTTGTTTTAATTTCCGCATCTTTGACAAATGCCGCCGTAGCTTTTTCCCATTTACATTTCACTTCTTCACGTGCCATATTTACGGCCGTTAATGCTATTTCTGAAAATACAATGGTCTGATTCCCTGTTACCTCTATATCGGTAAGTGAATTGTTTTTGATTAAATCTTCTGCTGTCATAATCTTAATATTTAAAATTTTCAAACTTACAACTTTTAAAAATTTGTCTTTTGTTTACCCACCAAGCGAAATGTCTTTGGTCATTGGTGGGCGGTTGATTTGTGTCTAAATCTCTGTAAGGCATTGCGAAAGGAACACAACCCAATGAATCAAGATATAAAGCCCGTTTTTCAGCATCTTCGATTTGTCCGTCTTTCACAAGCATATAAAAGAAAAGTTTATAGCTTGGGATTCCGGCTTCTTTCAAATATGCGATTGCGGTTGTGACTTCATCGGTTATTGCTGAATGATCATAAGCCATTCGCAAATATCGTTTCCATTTGACATGCGAAAGTAGGTGAGCGATATTCTTATCTTTTGCAATAATACGGCAATCAATACCTTGATTAAAGTCAACTTTCACCTTTAAAGAAATGATCTTTTCTATTTGATCCAATCCCCAATCCGACGCAATTACATTATTGTCCATAAGTGTAGCCGATTGTCGCCCGTTTAAAAATTCGGAGATGTCGGCATGTTTCCGAATAAAACCTTCCTTTCGGGGCACAATACAAAAACTACATTGATTGACGCATCCCCTTGTTAAGAACCCGTAGGCATCATTATACATTGGATAAAGTGAATAATCCGGACAAATGTGTTCAACTTCATTTGGCAAAGTCTGATCATACATTTTGTAACCGGACCCACCTTTTACAACTTCATCCGCTTGAATGACACGTAGATCGTCGGGCGTGAAAGCAAAAACTTTACTCATGTAAACACGGTCATAGTGTTCAATCCCGGAATACCATTCAACCGAATCACCTTCCCTTTTATGCCATGAAGATAGTTTCATCAATGCAAGATTGGGAAAGTTATGTCCGTCAACGTCGATCAGCCCAATTTTTGACATTTTATTTTGCTTTTAAATTTTGAAAAGATTGTAGTTAGAAGAAACACAATTGCCGGGTAAATCTTCCCGGTTGATCCCGGCCTGTTTCAACAATGTGTCTTTGAAGTAAAATCGGCTAAACGGAAACATTAGTGTTGTCATTTCGACGAAACATTCAAGGTCTTGTTTAGGATAACGTTTGCCGGACAATAGGCCAACTTTATATAAGTCGCATATACCATTCGTCAAATTCATCATTGCAAGACTTTGGGGAATATCAATCACGGGTTCAATGCTCGCCCAAGTTTTGAAGCCAAGATCGTGAAGGTCTTTCATCATTTGAATTCTTTCCATATTAGAAGCCGCACCGGGTTCAAGATCGTCGCTTCCGGTAAGGGTGAACCCAAAAGCAATTGATTCTTTATAAGCCACGAAACGAATGTTGTCAAATGTTGCATTACATATTGGCCCGTAGGTGACATTTCCAAAGATACTATTGAAGAAGTCCGTTCGCTTTGTAAGAATCGTCACATTGACATTGTTTTGCACACAAATCGCAATTGCTTCTTTGGTCAATTCAATGGTTTCGGGTAACATTGGATCGGTTGTGAACGAAAAGAACAATCCGTTCTTCTGAAGGTCTTCCAAATTCTGTTGAAGTTCCTTTTTGAACACTTCTTTTGCGTGATCAACGTCTTTGAAACATTTCTTCAATTCCGGGTGATCAATACCAAGGACCTTTGCGCCGATCCCTTTTTTCAAATAACAATATTCGCAACCGTTGGAACACCCAACAAAGAAGTTGCAAGCATAAGTTGCATATTCCTCGGCTTTCCCCGTAGGGCAATAAATCGCTTTTCCACTAAATTTATTCATGATATTTATTGTTATGTTCTATTTCATAAATTCTAATTCGCAAAATAATCCACATTCGGGCATTATTTCAGTTGGGAAATCGCCACGGTCGGGGGAAAGTTCATCAAGAAATAAGGGCTTTGTCTCATTGCCGATTTTCTCTTTTAGGCAAGAGTGTCCGACAATTCGTTCTAACTTTCTCATTCGTTCAAAATATTCGGGAAAATCAACACGAATCTTGTTCCAATATCCCATTCCACCACGAATGCAGCCGATGCAATTATTATTATGATAGCCTAACTTGTACATGCGTGGCAACTCAATACCTTGTTTATCCAATAGGCATGCGCAATTTTCTTTTGATAGTTGATTCTCAATAAGTGGAAATAATGGCTTCATATTGGGATATTGTTCTATCATTCGTTTCGCTCGATTCTTTTCCGTAATATCAAAACCCCATACTTGCCCTTCCCATTCTTTTAATTCGTCTTCTATCTTATATCGGACCTGCTTTTTAAGTTCATAGGTACAAGGATAATGATTGTACGTATTGATAATGCCTTTTTTCTCTATTACATCAAAATGATTCGTGTATTCATTGTTACGACGTATATTGATAGGCTTGCCATACCATTTCTCACAATCATGAAGAAAACGAATACTATCTTCGTCTTGTGACCCTGTATCGGTATAATACAACTCAACATTTTGGTAAGTTTGTATCGCTATTTTACAGGCGACGGCCGATGTTATACCACAACTAAACCATGCTATTATTTTGCCCATTATATTTGTTTTTATGAATTATAAATTCTTTGACTAATAATTGAATTCTGTAAAATGAACGATTGCCATTGTTTGCGAATTGTCATAAGGAAGGAACCATTCTTTGAAGACATCGAAGGGCAATCCGTCGTTTTGGGCTGCTTCACTTAACTTCGACATTTTGAATCTTTGTGATTCATTGTCCCAAACTTGGCAAACATCTTCTTTCCATGATTCTGCATCACCAATGATCAATGGTTGAATACTGATCTTGTCAAATCGGGCAATCTCAATTTGCTTTGATCGGTACGGCATACCTTCCCATTGTCTGATCGAAAGGTAAGCTTTACCGGAATTGATCAATTCGGCTTTCTTTTGCCACCAAGCAAGATTGGCCCGGATTGTATGTTTCTTTTCACCGGAAGACAATTTTTCAGCAAAGTTTGTCGGTTCTCCGGCGTTTGACATTCTTTTGGGAAATGCTTTTGAAAGCATTAAAACAACTTTTTTCTTTTCCATGCTTTTGATTTGTTATATGCAATTGCATTGCAAATGATTTACTTTTGATTTACTTTTGCTTGTTTCCCGAAAATATCGTTGTCTATTACCTTGTATCCTTTTTCTTCAAGGAACCGATCAACAACCGGGACATTTATACGGGTTTCTCCGTTGTGCTTGAACCAACCTGGAAGCCCTTTAACGTCAGCCCAAAATTTGAAAGATTGGGAATTGGCGACTTGCTGCTTGAATCCGTAAAACTCTACAAATCCAAAATCACGCCGTTCGTTTTTGGGATTTATCAATGTGATCGGTTTCATTGTTGAAAGAATAATTCAAGTTGAGTATTCATTTTCTTTGATGTGTGCGATTTAAAAAAGAAATCAGAGTTTTCGCACTCTTTCAACAATGGTCTTAGCAACTCAACTATGACATCAACTGTCCAACCATTTCCTAACATTTTTCGGGCTTGTGATTGACTGACAATCCCGTCGAAATAATTGTCCGATACAGTTTGCAAACGACAACATTCTTTTAAAGTGTAGTATCGGAAAGGATATTTACCGGAGAAAGCATCAATATACCGTCCCGGTGGCAAGCTTGTCAATACATTGTCTTTATCAACCGTAGTTAAACAGTTAGACTTATCAATGTTTGTAGCTCTAACTTCCAAACATTGGATAATTGGAACCGATTTATCATAATCGCATCGGCAACCATTTTTTAAGCGTCGGCCAACAATTGTTGCTTTATTCACTTTTCTTCCCCTTATTGCGGCTGGATTTATATCTTCTATTTCTTCTAAAATATCACGAAGGATAACCCCTTTGTCATTAGGGGATTTTGCGTTCGGAATATTTGTCCAATAAAGGCGAACACGGTTTTGGGCTGACACTAAAGATGAATTGATCTCTATTGGTTTGACGTCAAGATAATAACTGATAATATCTTGAAACTCTTGTTTCATTTTTACATTTTCAAGTAGGAAATATTTCGGTTGAACACATTTTAAAAGTCGGACAAATTCGAAAAATAATTTACTTCTTGGATCATCAAAATTTAATCTTTTGCCTGAAGATGAAAACCCTTGACACGGACTTCCACCAATAAGCAAGTCAATTTTTGGCAATTCATTAGGATTTATTTTTGTGACATCGCCAAGCATTAGGATTTATTTTTGTGACATCGCCAAGTTGAATTGTGTTTGGGAATTTTGCTTGTGTGACTTTTATTGCATACTTATCAATTTCAGAAGCAAGGTATTTTTCAACTTTAACTCCAAGCCTTTGAAGTGCTATTTGTCCACAAGACATCCCATCGAAAAGACTTAATACATTCATAATTATAAATTATTATAATTGGAGCTATTTATTTTTATGCGAAACCTTTCCGCATATTCTTCGTTTTTGTTTTCCGGGGAAACAAGGATCACCGTATTAGCGTCGATTCTCAAACAAACTTTTCCTTTATCCCGTTTTCTCAATTCTTCCAAGTCAATTGATCCATTCTTGGAAATATCGGCCTTTTGGGACCGTTTCTGACCTTCGGCGGTCAAACCTTCATTTTTTCTTGGCATATATTACTGTGATATAGGTTGTTTTAAAATTTTGTTTATACGAATTGCGATTGCCCGAAATGTTGGGTTGTATTTTACTTCATCGTCGTACTTGTTCAGATAATGAAGCATCGTTGTATGATCTCGGTGAATATACCGGGCAATTTCTTTCAACTTCATTCCGGTCTTTCGACAATGATAAGTGAATATCATGCGAGCGAAGAAGGAATCACGACACCGGACTTCGGTTGTGTATTCTTCAAATTTCAATCCCATGACTTCTTGTATCGCCCCTTTGATTTTAAAAATTGTTATTGCAAGATATTTTTCGGATTCTTCTTTTGTTTGGAACAAAACTTTCATCCCTCTAACATCGGCAATGTGCTTTTCGATCATTGCCCCTTTGCTTTCGATCCAATTATCAAGCATATAAATTGAATCACATTCAAAAAGCAATTTCAGATCAAACAACATGTGTGATTCCCAAGGAGCATCGACACCCAAACGAAGTTCAAACGGGTTGACAACATCATGTCCAAGACCTTGCAAGTATGATTCCGCTTGCTTGAATTTCTTCTTTGCTTCTTCTGAAGGAAGGCCGGAAATTTTGCCCGAAATATAAGTCTTCATAATTGTTATTTTATTTATTATCAATTGAATATGTTTTTCGGCGGTCTTTGCCTTTTATCTCAAAGTAATTGCACATTTCATTCAAGCGGCTTGCAACTCGATCCCCGTATCGGTCGATCAATACTTTATGGCTCATGGGAAGGTTAGACGTTATAAGGGTTATTTTATCGGTGAAATCCCCCCTATATTCAAGCAATTGTTGTATAACCCCCATGCGATTACCCATGTACAGGCTTTCAATCGGTTCAGAACTTGAACCCAAGTCTTGAATTCCAAGAATAGCCCTTTTTTTATATTTGTCAATGGACCCTTTTTCGGTAAATTCTTCGCAAATTGTATCGGAACGAAAACAGGGCCAACGAAGGCAAAATTGTTCATTACCGATTGTCACTTGTACATTGTCAATATCGCAATACGCCGACATTATTTCCAAAGCCCAAGACTTACCGCTTCCGGTGTTTCCTGCAATGTATATTCCGGCGGTCAATCTTCCGGGAATGATCTCTTTTGTCGCCGGATCAACACATTTAAAGTCTTGATCCCCGTGAATCCAACGGATCAAATTTTCATATACAAATCGGTTTTCGTTGTCAATACAGAACTTCGGGTTTCGGTCTTTTCCGATTGCTTCAACAACTTGCATTGCAAAAGGCAATTGGTAAGGCAAATATGAATTGCGTCTAATTGTATGAAAGAAACCTTTATTTCTTATATTCCCGATAATGCTTCCTATTGGTCTTTCCATATATCATTCACTTGTTGATCATTACTTGTTGGACCGGGTTTCACGTTCTTGTTATCATAATTTCCTTCAAGGACCTTGACCCAATTCTTTTCATTTGCAAATAACCAATCGAAAGTTGCCTTCCAACCTCTTTGATTGTCGCCCCGGCAAAACTTTGAAGCTTCCATTTTGACGAAGACTTCCTTCAGCGTTTCAAGGCTTCCTTGCATTTCTTCAAGACGAATCCGAATTTTATTTTTCCGGGCATCTGATAGTTTGACTATTGCCGAATAAGACGGGCAATGTGTTTGATATAATTCAACCACCGCTTTGAAATCAACGTCGTTCCCCTTTTTCTTCCCGTTTCCGACGATTTCTTCGCTTTGCTGACTACTTGGTTGATCGGGCGTTGAATCTTCGGGAACGGGGCTTTCTTGGGGTTCTTCGGTTTGTTCTTCTAAACGCCAACGGCTTTGCGCTGCTTGTCTGCGCTTGTCTGCGATATTTGCCCTTTTCTTTAGTCTTTTATTGACTGATTCGGACCAATAAAATTGCCCGTCATTCTTGAATAAACCGAATTCAAACACGACATCTTTTATCATTTTGGCATCACCATGTAATTGATATGCGAGCGCACCAACCTTTGACACCTCTAACATTCCGTTTTGCTCGTATAAATTTTCAATGATGCACCAATAGGCCCCCAACCCTTCAAGACCGTATTTTTGTTGCACTGCAACCAATTTAGGATCATTTCGGGCGTTGAAATCATGCGAGAAAAAATAGGTTTCTTTTGCCATTGTCAATTCATTTAAAAAGTTCTGTAATTTTATCCCCCGATCCGGTAAAAGACCGGGGGAAAGGAAAAGCAATGATTATTGTTCAATGATTGCGATTTCCGGCGCAATTTCCCGGATTGCGTCAAGTTGTTCGTCGATCACTTTATCCCGAAGGTCTTCCAAGGCTTGACATGCACCCGGTGACATAAGATACAACTTCACGCTTCTTCCATTGATTGAAGCATAGAATTCAACTTCAAGGTCTTCGGCCGGACGTCCTTTGAAAAGTGGAATTCTCAATTTGAAAGCACCCGGCAAATTGGAAGTAACAACGCCGGAATAATTATCGGCAAAGCTTCCGTTATCCGCTTTTTGCTTTTCAATTGTAGTGTTGACTTTTGCTTCAAAGTTCTTTAAATCGGTGACAAGTTTCATGTTTTCCGATTTGTCCGGGAAGAAGGCACGATTCATTTTAAAGAATTGTCCAAGTTCGTTCGGGTCCCAAGCACAAGCATTGTCATTGATCCCAAATTCTTTGAATTTCGGGTGTTTCTGAAGTGTTCCAAGAACTTTGCCTTCTTTGTATTGATCATCTTCACAGATCACTAACTTGATTGTCAGATTTTCACGGTTTACGAGCACATGACAACGCTTTTGGTTGATTTGATCTTCTTCGGACAATCTCTTTGTCAAGAATTCAAGTGGTGCGCCAATAGTCCCGGATAAATCAACTCTGATTGGGGCCTTTACTTCCAATTCGTTTACTTCACTAACTTCACGAACAACTAATTCGGCTTTTGTAACTCCTTGACCTAAAACAACTTGTAATTTTTCATTTTCCATGACTTAAAAATTTAATCGTTAATAACTTGAATTTCATTTACTTGCCCCTTGAAAGCCTTGCAAGGCTTGAAATGCGGAACAATTGTTTCGGGAACCACAACCGAAGTTCCGGCCGTGATATTCCGTGCAACTTTCGCTTGTCGTCGCTTTGGGGAAAGGGTTCCAAAACCACGAATGAAAATTGAATCACCATTTGCGATTGTTTCTTTCGCAACATCAAACGCCGTATTGATCGCATGTTCAACGTCGATCTTGTTGATTTCAGCACGTTCGGCAATCGTGTTGATAAGTTCTTGCTTTGTCATAATTATATGATTTTTAATCGTTTGTACCCGTTCTATTCATTTGAAAGATTGTTGTTTGAAGTTCATCCGGGAAAGCCGGGCGGGATTCCACAAGATCACCTTGTTCGTCGTAGAAACCAACCATTCGTTCTTCGTTATCGACAAACTTGAAAAGTCTACCGGAAACGACTTGGCCTTTCTTCTTGATACACTTCAAAAGTTGCTTTCCTTCTTTGGCTAAAGGGTCAATCTTGTCCTTGTATTCCTTCATTTTAGCCTTCTTTTCTTCGTCAAGGTCTGCAACTTCAACGTCAACATCAATCTTTCGATCTTTCTTTTCCTTCAGTTCTTGCGGGGTGAATCGTTTGAAATACTCTTTGTTTTCAACACTGTCCGCATTGTCTTCTAAGAAGGCAATTCTTTCTTCATCGGTTTCGTACTCTTTACCGTATTCCTTTTTCATTTTATTTGATTATTAAGTGAAACATGTCAATGTGAAAATGGTATTTGTTCAACAGAATGAACGCTAAGATCAGTAATGTGACAATACTGTCAACATAACGCCACCAAAGCCAACGTTTTGGGATAAATGCAAGAATAATGATCAAAGCAAATAAAACCCATTGTGAAGACATCAACCCGACAAGGCAATAGATCAAATAAATGATCCCAATTGATTGATACAAAGTCATGCTTGCGCCGATTTCATCAAAGGACAATTTGCCTTTTTTCTCCTTGTTCAACTTCTTTAATCTCTTGACGGCTGAATGAATGTTCTTTTGTGAGAACAAGACGATCAGTTCAACGAAGATGAAGAAGGCAATCAAAATATAAAATACATGTGTCATTGTCTTCGGTTTTAGGCGTTCAACAATAAAGAATCATTAAAAAGGTCGGTGAATGTCTGGCCGAAGTAGATTGCGAGTTCTCGATTTTTTAAGCAAAGCCGAGAACCGAAAGACGCATGCGTATACGACGCCGTATCAGCCGTATACGAGTAGCCGACACCCGCAGGGTTGGACATGTCGAACCAAGGATAATACTTGTATTCGTCGGAATCTTGCCAATTGGGTTTCCAACCTTCGTTCAATGCTTCGGCAATGACGATCAACTTATAATTGGCAATGATTGCCTTTTGGTGTTTACGGGGCAAGCCTTTCACTTCGGGAACATTTGTTGAAATACCCAACACTTGGCAAGCGTCTTCAAACGATTTCACCCGGTCGGTGATGTTGTCGTATAATGCGACTTGTTTTCCGAATAGATCGGATAAAACTTGTTTGCCTTCTTTTCCGGCATTGCGGAAAGCAACTAAAAGCGAATCTTGTTTAATTTGTAAAGTTCTCATTTTCAAAATGGTGTTTTATTAAAATTTAAAATCATTCCTTTCTCTGCAATGTGAACCGTTTTTC